>JAABUQ010000303.1_pt1 | contig 113705 bp, 111 predicted proteins | sample 5560001 | NCBI WGS metagenome assembly JAABUQ01 (sample SAMN10711888, study PRJNA513371) | rock metagenome | isolation source: Antarctica rocks | place: Antarctica: Victoria Land, Finger Mt nord | collected 2015-12-18 | reverse complement strand
GGTTCTTGCCGACCATCCCGCTCGAGTTGGCCAGCCCGTCGGGATGGGCCGACGAGCGGTTCAGCAGCAGCAGCCGTGGCGTCCCGATGCCACTGGCGCTGAGAACGACGACCCTGGCGCGCGCCTCACGCAGCTGCCCGGCGGCGTCGTAGTAGAGCGCGCCCTGTGCCCGGCCCCGCCCGTCCAGGGTGATCTCGCGCACGCGGGAGCGCGTGCGCAGGTCCACGCCGTTCTTCAGCGCCTTGGGCCAGTAGGTCACGTCCGCCGTCGACATGGCGCCGCGCGGGCAGCCGAACGGGCAGTAGCCGCGAAAGTCGCAGCCGAGCCGATCGTCCATCGGCACCGTCGCTATCGCCGCTTCAGTAGGCCACCAGCACCAGCCGAGCTTGTCGAAGCCCTGGGCCAGGATCGACCCGGCCCGGCCTATGGGCAGCGGCGGTAGGAGCGTCGGGGTGCGCGGTGGGCCGCACGGGTCACCCGCCAGACCCGCGACGCCGATCTCGCGCTCGTTGATGTCGTAGTAGGGCTCCAGCTCCTGGTACGTGAGCGGCCAATCCACAGCGACGCCATCGAGGCTGCGCAGGCGGAAGTCCGAGGGGTTCAGGCGCCAGTAGTTCGCGGCGAAGCCGATCGTGCTGCCCCCAACCGCGTTGTACATGTAGATGTCGATGGGGTCGTCGCCGTGGCTGGCTACGGGGTAGTCCGCGGGCCAGCGCCGCACGTTCGGGTTGGCCGACCAGAAGCGGCGGCCGCGCACCTCCCAGTCCAGGTGCTTCTTCGGCACCATGTCCCGGTCGACCCAGTCGCCCTGCTCGAGGCAGATGACGGACGCGCCGTGGTCGGACAGACGCTTGGCCACAGCTGCGCCGGCGGCGCCAGCGCCAATCAGCAGGACGTCGGCCGGCTCCTGGACCGTCACATCCCGGCCATCCTGTAGCGCCGCGGCAGGGACCGGACGTGATCGAGCAGGCGCTGGTCGAGCGGCTCCATCGGGCTGCCGAATACGGGCACGAGGCCGTGCCAGCCGGTCTCCCGCTCCAACGCCGTCAGCACGGCCGGGTGGGCGTAGTACGCCTCGTAGGTGAACGCCAGGACCATGCCGAACACGTCCCCGTCCTGCGCCTCCACCCGGCGCAGCAGCTCCAGCTGGGCAGCGCCGTCCAGCTGGACGAAAGGGGCGTGGTGGCGGCGCAGGGCCTCGTCGTCGAGCCGATCGGTCGCCCACAGCAGGGGTCCGAGGAGAGAGCGGGCGCGTGACACAGTGGCGTCGACGTACTCGGCGGCACCCAGGTCCGCCGCTGACGGCCGGTCGCCGCGGGCTGGGATCAGCAGGGCCGTCCAGGCGCGCAGCGTTCCGGCCCGCCGCGGGTCGAGGACGGCGAAGCCGCGCGGCTCGCCAACGGGCACGTCGGCGTGTCCGACCTCGAGCCGCCAATCGCGTCTCCGGACGGCGTCCGGCGCGGAGCTGGCCACCCGGTGCCCCTGCTGGCTCCTGTCGTAGGCCACAGCGTAACTTAGTGTATTCCCCGTCGCGGCCGGAGCAGGACAGCCCGCCCGCGCCCTTGCCAACACCTGGGGCAACGGAGTATCTGTAGGCTGCATCGGGCAGCCGCCGCCCCACCGACCTGCCCGGCGTGCTCGGCGCACGTGCGTGACACAGACTAACGAGGAGACGAAGCCCATGCAGCGTGCCCTGCTTAGCGCGATCGAGCGCGTCGAGATCGAGACCGTGGACGCCCCGCGGCTGCGTCCCGGCGAGGTGCGGGTGGCGGTCGACGCCTGCGGCATCTGCGGCTCGGACCTGCACATGTACCGGGGCGATCACCCGGTGCTGCGGCCGCCGCTGGTCATGGGCCACGAGTTCGTCGGCCGCGTGCAGGAGGTTGGTGAGGGTGTCCAGCGGCTGCGGCCGGGCCAACGGGTGGTCGGCATGGCGGGTCGCGGCTGTGGCAGCTGCGACGCCTGCCGCGAGGGCCACTACAACTGGTGCGAGGAGCTGAAGGTCATCGGCGGCCACATCCCGGGTGCGCTGGCCGAGGAGATAGTGCTCCCCGAGGACCAGTTCCTCCCCGTCCCCGACTCCCTCCCGGTCGACCAGGCCGTACTGATCGAGGTTGGTGCCGTCGCGATGCACACGATCCAGCGCTACGGGTCGGTCACCGGCCGCGGCTGCCTGGTCCTCGGCGCCGGCCCGGTGGGCCTGGTGCTCACCAGGGTGCTCAAGGCGCTCGACGCCGGGCCGGTCGTGGTCGGCGACATCAGCGGCACTCGGCGCGAGCTCGCCACCGCGGCCGGCGCCGACATCGTCTTCAATCCGCGCCAGGAGGGCGCCGAAGCCGAGATCAAGGCCGCCTTCCCGCGCGGCCTCGACGTGGCCTTCGACTGTGCCGGACGCGAGGAGACGCTGCAGCTGGCGCTGCGGCTGACGCGGCGCGGCGCCTCAGTCGTGCTGACCGCCATCTTTCCTGACGTCTGCCGCATCCCCATGGCTCAGGTCCAGCGGGCCGAGCGCCAGCTGATCGGCGTCCAGATGTACCAGCGGTCCGACTTCGAGACGGTGATCGACCTGATCGGGCGCGGCCAGCTGGACCTGGGTGGCATCGTGACGCACGAGTTCCCGTTGGCCGAGGTCGCCGATGCCTTCAGGCTGTTGGCGTCGCCGGAGCCGCCCGCCGGTAAAGTGCTCGTGCTGGTCGACCACCCGCGCTGACGCATCAGGTCACGGCGCGATCGGGCTCGCCCACCAGGCGCAGGCCACCAGGCCGGCAAACAGGAGCGGACCTTCCAACCGGCCGCCGGTGGTGAAGCCCGGTGGCAGCCGCACCTGCCCGCGCAGCGGCCAGAACAGCGGCACGCCGTGGCGCGTCCAGGCGTCGAGCAGCACGTGGGCCAGCCAGCCGAAAGCCAGCACGTCGCCCAGGCCGGCAAGGTGGACGGGCCGGCCCAGCGCATCCCCCAGCTGCCAGACGACGGCCGCCGCCACCAGGCTGTGGAGCGGGCCCCGGTGGCCCACTGTCAGGCGGATCAGCCAGGAGGCGAGCCGCAGCGGCAGACGGCCCAGCCGCGCCAGGGTCGAGCGGGGTGTGTCGAGGTCGGGCGCGAGGCCGCCAACCACGACGAGGGCGCAGCCAGCGGCCAGGGACAGGGGCTCGAGGTCCAGATCAGAGCCGGGTATGCCCAATCGGGGTGCCGCGACCGGTCCCAGGGGGTGCTGCGCGAGGGCCAGGTAGGCCGCCGCGGCGAGCAGCGCATGGCTCCGTCCTACCACACCGTCCAGCCGCCGTCGACGACGATGCTCTGGCCGGTGACGAACTGGGCCCCGGGCGACGCCAGGAAGATGATGGCCGCCTTGAGGTCGTCGTCCCCGCCGACCCGCCCCACCGGTGTGCCCTGCGCCAACGCGGCCTCCAGGCCCGGCGTCGCCAGCTGGGCGTTGTTCTCGGTCTTCGGGAACATCCCCGGACAGAGCGAGTTGACGCACACGCCGTGCGCGGCCAGGCGCGCCCCGAAGTAGTGGGTGATCCCTTCGACGCCGTGCTTCGAGGCGACGTAGGGCGCGTTGTCCCACTCGATACCGGGGTAGCGCGCGGGATCGCCGGTCACCAGACCGTAGATCGACGAGACGTTGACGATGCGGCCCCAGCGGCGCTCCATCATCGCCGGGGCGAACAGCTGGATCATGCGGAACGGCGCGTCGAGATTGATAGCCGTGATACGCCGCCAGTCCGCCATGGTCACCTCTTGCCAGGGCTTGATCTCCCCACCACCGGCGTTGTTGACCAGCACGTCGACGCGGCCGGCGTTGCCCTGCAGGCGCTGGAGGTCCTCCTCGCGGGTGACGTCGGCCACGATCGGCGTGGCGGAGACGCCGAGGGCGCGCGCCTCAACCGCGCAGCTCTCGAGGGGCGCGCTGCGCCGCCCACAGATCACCAGATCGGCGCCGGCCTCGGCCAGCGCCAGGGCCATCTGGCGACCCAGACCCATACCCGCGCCCGTCACCAACGCCCGCCGACCCTCGAGACTCAGGAGCTTCAGGCTCATCTCGGCACACCTTTTTTCAGCCTTTCAGCCTTTCAGCCTTTCGGCGCTCCGACGATGCACCTGTCAATCGCGCGGAGCGCCGTCCGCGGGCGCCAGCTCCTGGCGCACGACGGTCTCCCGCGTCAGGCTGACCTGGACGGGGCAGCGCTCGGCGATCTCGGCGAGCCGCTGGCGTTGCGCCTCGTCCAACGGCCCGCGCAGCGCCACCCGTTTGCTGATCTGATCGAGCCAGCCGGAGCGGGTCTCGCAGTCGCGGCAATCGTCGGCGTGGATCCGCGTGTGGCTGAGGCGAATCTCCAGACCCTCGAGCGGCCACCCTTTGCGATCCGCGTACAGGCGGACGGTCATCGCCGAGCAGGAGCCGAGCGCGGCCAGCAGCAGCTCGTAGGGATTGGGTCCGAGATCCTGCCCACCCGCCGAGACCGGCTCGTCGGCCACGATCTGGTGGCCCCCGGCCTCGATCTGCTGGCTCAGCCCCCGGCCACCCCGAACGACAACCTCGGTCATTGTGCTGTCCCTCCGTTGGCGCGCTCCATCCCCGCCAGCATACTCACCCACCACCCACCGCGGCGCCGTCCTGGCTGTCGTCCCGGTTCCCTTTTCGCTTTTCCCTCTAGACTCGGATACGCCCCAATCTGATTCGTCCGGAGCTATCGCCCATGCCTGATCCATCAGCGCCGTCTGCGGCGCTCAACATCACCGACCTCGTCACCGGGCCCATCCCCCCGCGGGTGACGAACGCCACCTGGCCGAACGTCCTGCACACCCGCATCTCCGAGGTCGTCGCGAAGCAGGGTCCACCGCCCTGGTCCGTCCGCATCATTGCCGACGAGCGGAACCTGGTGACGCTCATCGCCAGCCCGCCCGGCGCGGGCAACCGGCCGCACTGGCACAAGGACTTCGACGAGTGGTGGGTCGTGATGGCGGGCCGGCTGCAATGGGAGCTGACCGGCGGGACGGTGGTCCAGGCGGCCAAGGACGACATCGTGTGGGTGCCGCGTGGCACCGTCCACCACATCAAGAACGTGGGCGACGACCTATCGCTGCGGCTGGCGATCGCCATGCCACCGGCCACCCACTACTTCAGCCCGTGCGAGCAGTGCGGCTACACCGACGACGGGCCGCGCGTCTTTTAAACCTAAACCACCAGACCATCCCCAACACGACCGCTGCCTGGAGGAATGGCATGGCGCCATCCGTTGCCGCCGCCGTCCACGAGGGCCACCACGAGGGACATGGCTTCGTCGAGCTCAGCAACGACCGCTGGGCCATTCGCGTCGCCGTCGACCCCTGGCTGAACCCGTCCTCGGTGATCGACCGCGTCCGTGATCGGCCACTTGCGGACGAGAGCTACGCCTATGAGCTGGTCCTCGAGCCCCTGGGCGCTGGCGGATTCCTACCAACCGGCCCGCTCCAGACCCCAGAGCCAGCGCGCGACGCAGCCACCACCCCTGACAGCCCGCGGGCGCGCGGGGTGCGCTGTCGCGGCTGGACGGTCGCCGATCTGCCTGGCGGCGGCAAGGAGGTGCGGTTCGTCGGACGCTTCGACTTCGGCCTGCTGGGGCCCACGGATGTCGAGCTGGAGCACGTCTTCCGCCTGCCGGACGCTGGCCCGTGGTTCGAGGAGCAGATCCGCCTGGCGCACCGCTTCGGCCGCGACAGCCACGCGCTGAGTAGCCTCCGGTTCGCGTTCCGCAAGACGCTGTACGACCGGGACCGCCAGTCCTGGCTCGATGCATCTGACCGGCTGCAGCTCGTCCCGGTGCCGCACCGGCGGCGCTGGGGGCAGGTCGTCGACCACCTGGCCAGCGGCTACAGCGCCAGCGACCTCGTTCCGGCCAACTGGAGCGGCGCCAATCTCCCGGGCCGCGGGGCCGAGGCCTGGGTGTGGACGGACGGCGGCCAGGGCTACCTGATCGCGAAATACAACCGCGAGCAGGTCGAGTTCTCGTTGGCGGACGGCGAGTTCATACTGGCCCCGAGCAAGCGCTCGGACGCCTACTACCAGACGTTCAACCCGCGCGTCGCCGGTGGCGCCAACCTGTGCCTCCGCTTTGGCGGTGTCGGCCGCTACAACGCGACCCCGGAGGCCGGGCGCGCTCTGGGGCCGGAAGCCACCATCGAGTTCGGCGCGACGCGCGTCTACCCGGTCGAGGGCGACTGGCCTGAGGGCTACCGCGTCTACAAGAGCTTTCTCATCGAAAAGGGGCACGTGTGCCCGCCGGACTTCGACCCGCCAGTCCACTGGAACGAGCTGTACAACCTCGGCTGGCGCGGCGGCGACAACGCGCCACTGCAGGAGCCGCGCGAGCTGCTCGCCGAGGCGGCCCTGGCCCAGGACGTCGGCGCGGAGGCCTTCTACTTCGACCCGGTCTGGGACCTGTTCGAGGGCAGCAGCGTCTGGGACGCGGCGCGGCTGGGGCCCCTGGACGACTTCGTCCAAACCATGCGCGAGCGCTTCGGCCTGAAGACTTCCCTGCACTTGATGATGCACACCAAGAGCTTCGGCGAGGACCCGCGCATCTACCGCCGGCGCCAGGACGGCACCATCGACACCTGGCCGGGCCTGTACAGCGGTGGGCGCATCTGCGCCGCGTCGCCGACCTGGCAACGGCAGAAGAGCGAGCGCCTGCTGCGTCTGGCCGAGGCGGGCGTGACGTTCTTCATGTTCGATTTCCTCAGCTACGTGCCGCCTGGTGTGGCCGCCCGCTCGCACCGCGACCCTGACTCGGCCTGCTGGGACCCCGACCACGGCCACGAGGTGCCCATGACGCTGCAGTCCCACGCCGACGGCATCCTCGCCGTCATCCAGGCCGTCAAGGCGCGCCACCCCGCGCTGCTGATCGAGGCGCACGACAGGATCACGGGCGGGCTCCAGGATTTCCACCCGCTCTACTTCCAGCACGGGCTGCCCCACTCCTTCGACGAGAACTGGGGCTTCGAATACATGTGGGACCCGTCCATGGACCTGCTGTCGGGCAAGGCGCTGTCGCTGTACGAGTACAACCTTGCGTACGACATCCCGCTGTACCTGCACATCCACTGCGGCCAGGACAACGTCAACATGCTGGCCTTCTGGTGGTACGCCTCCACGTGCCGCCACCTCGGGATCGGCGGCGTCAAGGAGCCGTCCTCGCCCCTGTACCAGGCGCTCAAACAGGCGATGGCGACCTACCGCCGGCTGAAGCCGTTCTTCGCCCGCGGCCGCTTCGTGGGTCTCGACCCGTTGGTCCACGGCCACACGCTCGCCGACCGCGACGCCGCCGTGCTCGTGCTGTTCAACCTGTCCGGGGAGCCGGCGGTCCGGACCGTCGACGTGCCGCTCGAGACGCTCGGTCTGTCCGCCGTCCGGTCGACGCGCGGCGCCGAGGTGCAGCGGGCCGATGGTCACGTGCGGCTCAGCGCCACCGTGCCGCCGCTCAGTCCGCTGGTCGTGGAGATCAACACTGAACAGTAGAATCTCGCGTTGAGCTTGGCGGAGGAGAAAGGGGCGCCATTGACATTTTCAGTGCGGTGGACGACGGCCGACCTCGAGGCGCTGCCCGACCCCCTCGACGACACGCGCTACGAGATCATTGACGGAGAGCTGTACGTGGCGAAGCAGCCGAGTCTGGAGCACCAATACGCTTGCGGCAAGCTGTACGCGGCGCTCCAGGCGTGGAGTGACCAGACCGGCCACGGACTGGCAGTGCTCGCCCCCGGGGTCATCTTCGCCGAGAACGACAACGTGGCCCCGGACGTGGTGTGGATCAGCCGCGAGCGCCTGCGCGCGGCCCTCGGTGCCGACCGGAAGCTGCACGAGCCCCCCGAGCTCGTTGTCGAGGTGCTGTCGCCCGGAGTGTCCAACGAGCGCCGCGATCGTGACGCCAAGCTCAAGCTGTACGCGCGGCGGGGAGTGGACGAATACTGGCTTGCCGACTGGCAGCGGCGGCGCGTCGAGCTTTTCCGACGCGTTGGACTCGCCTTGCAGTTCGCGGCTGCCGTCAGCGGCGACGACCAGCTCCAATCGCCGCTGCTGCCCGGCTTCGCGCACCCGGTCGGCCGGATCTTCTTCCCCGAGGAGTTCTGACCAAGCGTTGGCAGCGGCTCAGTCTCAGCGCTGCGACCCGGGGCTGCTACTCGGGGGGCGCTAGCTCGGCCAGGAAGGCACGCACGGCTGCCCGGACGGGCTCGTACTGCTCACGACGGATGTTGTGCCCGGCGCCAGGGATGTGCACGACGCGCACGGCCGGCAGCAGGCTGGCCGCTTCCCTGGCGGCTTCGGGCGTGACAATGGCGCCCCGCTCGACGTCGGCAGTCAGCAGCAAGACCGGGCAGGTGATGCGCCGCGCGATCTCGCGCCAGGCCGTCAGGGTGGGCGCGGGCATCGCGGCCAGCGCGTCGAGGTTGAACTGCGCCTTGGCCTCGATCCAGGGCCCGCGTTCCTCCTCGGCCCACTCCGGCCGCTCGCGATCGGCCACGAGCCGCCGCTCGGCCGGGCTGAGGTCCTTTAGGCTGCGCATCCACGTGGTCCAGGCGGGGCTGCGCAGCTGAGAGCGGCTGCCGGCAGCCGCGGTCGTGGTTGGCGCCGAGACCCCGTCGCGCCACCCCGGATCCTCGAGGACGACACCGCGTACGCGGTCGGGGGCTTCGCCAGCGAGGCGGGCGGCGGTCGCCGCGCCCATGGAGTGGCCGATGAGGACCGGTCGCTCCAGGCCGAGAGCGTCGATGATCCCCACCACGTCCGCGACCGAGCGGGCGGGCGACTCACCCGGCGCGGCTGGGCTGGTTCGGCCGTGGCCGGCCGCGTCTGGCATGACGACGTCGTACTCCGAGGCGAGGTCCGTGCCCAGGCGCAGCCAGCACTGGCCGGCGTCCGAGAAGCCGTGGAGCAGCACCAGGGCGGGCCCCGTGCTCCGCCCCATGCGGGTGTAGTGCACCGTGGCGCCGTCGATCTGGAGGTCGTGCTCGGTCCATGCGGCAGTCGTGGTCATCAGGAGAACTGTACTCCGTTCGTGCTACGCGCTCAGCCGTGTCGGCTCAGCAGGTCGGCGAGGCTGCCGCCGAGCACGCGGTCCATGGCGGCGGGCGGGATGATGGCCGCGCAGTGCGTGCGGACCGCCTCCAGCGCCTGGCGGTAGGTCATGGCCCACCGCACCACCGGGTAGTCCGACCCCCAGTGCAGGCGCTCGGGGCCGAAGTGGTCGTACAGCGCGCGGACGACGTAGCCGCTCGCCGTATGCGGGTACTCCCAGCCAGTTGGCGCGGCGTAGTGGAAGCCCGAGAGCTTGACGTGGATGTTCGGCTCGGCGGCCGAGGCGACGATCGCGCGCAGCGCTGGCCCCTCGGGTCCGTCGGCCGTCACCGGGTAGCCCATGTGGTGGCACAGGAATGGAGTATTCGGGAAGGTCCGCGCCAGCCGCCGCAGCGCCGGCTGTAGTCGCACCGGCAGGTGGATGCTGACGATCTGCTTGAGGTCGGCGGCGGTGCGCCAGAAGGCCTGGCCGTCGTCCGAGAAGAACCAGGCGCCGTCGTCGTCGGCGTCGACGTAGTGGGTGAAACCGCGCAGGTTGTACGTGTGGACCGCCTCGGCCAGCCGCTCAGCCGCTCCTGGCGCGTGGTAGGTGTCAGTCCACATGCAGTCGACGTCAGCAAACTGGTAGAGGCGCGCCGGGAAGCGGCGCACGCAGTAGGCGACGTAGTCGTTGTTGTCAGGGTTGTGGTCGATCCGGGCGGCGACCAGGACGGCCCTGTCGACGCCGCAGGCGTCCATCTCGAACAGCAGCTGCTCGACGGCCGGGCGACTGGCCGGGTCGGGGACCGGCGGCTGGTACGGCCAGGCGCGCCAGGCGTGGCAATGAGCATCGACGATCACGGCCTCGTCGCCGACGGCGTCACCACCCCGCGCTGGACCAGCGGCACACCCGACACCTGCGAGGCGGCGACCAGCGTGCGGAACGACCGCGCGGCGACCTCGGCCGGGTCGTAGCCGGGGCGGCGCTGCACCATCACGCTGATCTCCACCGTCACGAAGCCGTCGTAGCCCGCCCGTGCCAGCGCCCGCAGGTAGCGGGCGTAGTCGAAGTCGCCTTCGCCAGGCACCAGGAACTGGTGGTCCGGGCTGCGGCCGCGCTGGTCCTTGAGGTCGGTGTGGACAGAGTACGGAACGAGCAGTGGCAGGTAGTCGTCCATGTCGCAGCCCATCACTTCGAAGTGGCTGTTGTCCAGGTTGAAGCGGAAATGGGGTGAGTCGACCGCCCGCATGAGCCAGGCGACTTTCTCCGGCAGGTCCATCGCCTGGCCGACGTGGGCCTCCAGCGCTACCACCGCGCCGCGCCGGGCGGCGTAGGCGGCCAGCTCACCAAAGCGCTCGGCGAGCGCCTCGCGATCGGTGGCGTAGGTCTCGGGCGTCCCGAAGCCCATGGTGACGACCGGTGGCGGCCCCTGGGGACCGGCCAGGTCGGCGGCCAGGTCGAGGGTCGCCTTGATCCGCTGCACGTTGGCCGCGCGCTGCTCGGGGTCCGGCTCGAGCAGGTTCGCGTGGCCGGCCACCGCCGTCAGGGCGAGATCGGCCTGGTCGAGCCGGCGGCGGATGCGCTGCCGCTCGGCGGTGTCGGCGCGCAGCGCATCGAGCGGGAGCTCGGCGCCGGACACGAGGCAGATGCCCACGTAGCCGGCCTGGCGGACGACGTCGATCTGCCGTTCGAGCGGCGCTTCGCGCATCGCCCAGGCGCTGAATGCCAGCTTCAGCTGCGGCTGCATAGAGGTCAGCCTTTCAAGCCCGTCATGGCGATCCCCTCGACGAAGAAGCGCTGGCCGAGCACGTAGAGCAGGAAGATCGGCGTCAGGCTGATCGCGACCGCCGCCATCATGATGTTGAGCTGCGTGTTCATCGAGCCGGAGAACTGGGCGATCACCAGGGTGACCGGCTCGAGCTCCTTGGACTGGATCACGATCAGCGGCCAGAGGTACATGTTCCAGGCCGACAGCGCCGTGATGACGCCGTAGGCGGTCATGGCCGGCTTGGACAGCGGCAGGTAGACCAGTCTGAAGATGTCCAGGGCGTTGGCGCCGTCGATAGTGGCCGCCTCGCCCAGCTCCTCGGGCACGGTCATGAAGAACTGGCGGAACAGGAAGGTGCCGAAGGCGCCACTCGCCAGGATCGGCACGATCAGGCCCTGGTAGGTGTCCTGCCAGCCGAGACGGGCGATGATCACGAAGGTCGGGATGGAGACCACCACGGCCGGGATCATCATCGTGCCCAGGTAAGCGATGAACAGCACGTTGCGCCCGGGGAACCGCAGGCGCGCGAACGCGTAGCCGCCCATGGTGGTCACCAGCCCCTGTCCGAGAACGATCGACCCGGTGAACAGGATCGAGTTGAGGAACGGCCGCACGCCCATGCGCTCGAACGCGGCGGCGTAGTTGGACCACATCACCGGGCTTGGGATCCAGCGTGGTGGGAACAGGTACACCTGGGCCGGCGACTTCAGCGAGGTGGACAGCATGTAGGCGAACGGGTAGAGCATGGCGCAGGCCCCGAGCAGCAGGACGGCGTACACGGCCAGGCTGCCCACGGGCAGCCTGGTGGGCCGGCGGGCGGCGAGAGGGCGGCTGGCAACGGCCATCGCGGTCCTGCCAGCCTGATCAGTAGTGCACCCAGCGACGCTGCAACGTCCACTGGATGCTGGTGAACGCCAGGACGCAGGCGAACAGGATGTACGACATGGCCGAGGCGTAGCCCATCTGGAAGTAGACGAAAGCGGTGCGCCAGATGTTGAAGACCAGGATGTTCGAGGCGTTGAGCGGGTTGCCCTGCGTCATGACGTTGACCATGTCGAAGGTGCCGACCATGAGGTTGGTGGTGGTGATGATGAGCACGAAGAAGGTGGTGGGTGTGACGCTGGGCCAGGTGACGTGGCGGAACTGGTCCCAGGCGCCGGCGCCGTCCATGCGGGCGGCCTCGTACAGCTGGCGCGGCACGCCCTGCAGCGCGGCCAGGTACAGGATGATGTTCAGCGGGATGCGCTGCCAGACCGCCACCACGATCAGCGACGGGATGACGAGCTTCTCGTCGAACAGCCAGTCCTGGCGCGGGATGCCGACCAGGCCGGTCAGCTGGTTCAGCACGCCAAAGTCTTTCGCGTAGACCCACTTGAAGATGGTCGACGCGGCCACGGCCGAGGCGATCATGGGCAGGAAGTAGACGCTGCGGAACAGCCCGGTGCCGCGCAGGCCCGTGTTGAGCAGGACCGCCAGGCACAGCGGGACCAGCACGGACGCGGGCAGGGCGCCCAGCACGAAGTAGACCGAATTGCCGACCACCTTGCCCGTCAGCGGGTCGCCGGCGAAAAACTGGAGGTAGTTGTCGAGGCCGACGAAGCGCGGCGGCTCGATCATGTTCCAGTTGAAGAAGCTGACGCCCAGGCCGAACAGCATCGGCGCGAAGGTGAAGCCCAGGAACAGGAGCAGGTTCGGGCCGAGAAAGAACAGCGCCCACAGCCAGTCGCGCCGGTGCAGCTGTCCGCCGCTGGGGCGGCTGAGCGCCGCCGCCGCGGACGAGGGCACCGCCGGCGCTGGGGCTGGAGCGAGCGTGGAGGACACCCGCTGGCTCAGGGCTTGCGCTGCTGGAGGTACTTGTTCAGGACGCCGTCGACGTTGGCGACGACCTCTTCGGGCGTCGACTTGCCGAGGGTGATGGCCGTCATGCCGTCGGTCACCGACTGCTTGAACTCCCCGGTCGAGTAGAACGGCAGCCGCGGCGGGGTCGTCCCGTAGGAGAAGGCGTCGACGAACACCGCGTTGTTGTGCGGCGGCGGCGGCAGCTCGCGCCAGAAGGAGCTCGTGTAGTAGCGCTTCTGGGCGGGGACCGCGGCGTAGGAGGCGGTGATGATCTGCATGCCCTCGTCGCCGTACATCCAGCTCAGGAACTTCCAGGCCTCGTCCGGGTGCTTCGTCTTGGCCGACAGGGCGAACCCGAACGTCCCCATGCCGGTGACCCGCTTTGCCGAGCCCCTGGGAAAATGGATCACGTCGAATCGTCGGTGAGGCTGGCGCGCAGCGTGGTGGCCCACAAGCGCTGCAGCGGCGCGATGGCCGCCCGGCCGGCCGCGAAGACGTTGCCCGACTGGTTCGACAGCGACTGGATCAGGGTGAGCGGCGCCCAGAAGCCGTCTTTGACAGGATCGGTCAGCCGCTTGAAGGCGGAGATGCCGGCCGGCGAGTTCAACGTGGACTTCGACAGGTCGTCGGTCACGAAGGCGCCGCCGTCGGCCAGCACGGCCGGCACGTAGGTGTACCAGGCGTCGATCGACATCGAGGCGCCGTAGGTGGCGACGTTGTCCTTGTCGAAGCCGGGCTCGTCGCCGCGCTTGCCGTTGGCGTCCACCGTCAGGCGCTTGCACATGGCCATGAAGTCGTCCCAGGTCCAGCCGTCCGGGGTCTTGGCCGGGTCGAAGTCGGTCGGGACTGTGACGCCGGCCTCCTTGGCCATCCTGAGGTTGACGTACGGGATGATGACGTCGCCCTGCTTCGGCAGCATGTGCAGCTGGCCGTCGACCATGCCCAGGTTGAGGAAGGTGGGGTCGAAGTCCTGGTAAGGGAAGCCGGTCTTCTGGGCGAACGGGATCATGTCCTGGGTGATGCCGGCGTCCTTGAACGGCTTGGCGAAGTTGTCGCTGGTCTGGACGACGTCGGGCAGGGTGCCGCCCTGGATGTAGGTGAGCAGCTTCTGGTCGTAGTTCGTGCCGTCGGTGGCGGAGATCTTGACAGTGATGCTCGGGTTCTCTTTGTGGAAGGTGTCCGCCAGCTGGTTGTAGATCTTGACGTCGGCGTCGCTCGTCTGCGTGGTGATGAAGGTGACGTCGACGTTGCCCCCGCTGCTGCTGGCGGGCGCCTGCTGGGCGGGCTGGGTGGCCGCGGCGGCGGGAGCGCTGGTGGCACCGGTGGCCGGCGCCGTTGTAGCGGGGGCGGCTGCTGCCGTGGGCGCGGCGGCCGGCTGGGTCGACTGCGAGCTGGAGCACGCGGCGAGCAGGGTGCCCGCGGCGGTGACGATGGTGGCGCGGAGAAGAGCTCGTCGGCTCAGCCCCGCGCTCCGCGTCGACGGAGACTGCTCATGCATGGTGGCTATCCCTTGAAACTGTAGGTCCGATGGAATGGTCGAAGAGATTGGATACTACCAGTGAGCCGGCTCGGCCGTGGCCTGCCCTGTCTGCTGTGCGCTGGGGGCGCGGACCGGCTGCCCCGTCCGAGCCGAGCCGCCTTGACGGCGGCCATCAGCACTCCCCGGGTGATGCTGGTGGCTCGGCCCCGCTCAGCCCGACCTCGCCCCGGGTCTCAACATGCGCCTCCTCACGCCGGACGGTGGCCGTGACGCGCTCCACTTCCTCGACCACTGCCTTGCCCACGGTGATCTCTTCTGTCACGACCGGCCTCTTCCGGACGCTGACCTGCTCCCCGTATTCCGGGATGTCGAAGACGTCCTCACCGCTGCCGACGGGACGGTCGGCTGGGCGGCGCTCAACGGGGAGCTGCTCGACGAGCGTCTCCTCGCGCGCCAGCTTCACGACCACGCTCCGCGGCTCGGACACCACCCCGGTGCGCACCTGGACCGTCCCGGCTTCGACCACCTGCTTGTGCACTCGGAGCTCCTCCTCGCGCAGCTGGACCGTCCCACCCGCCTCCTGGAGGCGAGCCGGCGGAGCTGGCTCCTCCCGCACCGCGCTTGCCTCGCCCTCGGCGGCGGTCGCGCCCGGCCTGCCAGCTGCTGCCCCCACCTGGTCGCCTTGCGCGTCGAGCGGCAGGTCGCCGCTGTGCGTGATCCGCACGTCTTCCCGCCGCACCGTCTCCGAGAGTGTCCGCACCTCTTCCACCAGACGTTTGTCGATGACCAGCTCCTGGGTCACCATCGGTCGCTTCTGGATGACGATCTCCTCCTCCACAATGGGCAGCCGGAGCGTCTCCCCCAGTTGGAGCGCGCGCAACCGCTCCGCCAGCGCCGGGTCCATCTGATCGATGGGCGCTTCCTCGGCCTCATGGGCCACGGCTCCGGCGACTGGTAGCCGTTCGACGGTGATCTCCTCCCGGCTCACCGCGACCTCAACGGTGCGGGTCTCTGTGACGACCTGCCGCCGGATGCGGATCACGCCCAGCTGGACCAGCTGCTTCTCGGCGATCAGCTCCTCTTCGCGCAGCTGCACGGTGGTGCCGCGTTGCTCGGAGCGAGCGCCCGACGGGTCGGGGCCGCCGCCGAGGGTGGCAGGCGTGGGCACGCTCAGGTCAGTGGCGGGAACGTCCGCGTTGCTCACGGGAGTGCGGTGGCAGCGAGCCGGCGCTAAGCGCGTAGCGCGAACAAAGGCAGGCCCCTAAGCAGGTGGAGCTCAGATGAGCAGAAACAAGCAAGACTTCAGCCCACCTGCTTAGGGGCGCGGCGAGCGGGCGTTTGGGTCGGAATAACGTGCAGCCATCGTGTGTCCTTTCCCTCGAACCCCGTGGTCCGGAACGGCCGGCGTCCGGTCCCGTCGGCACGTCCCGTGGCGGCTCATGGGGCAGGGCGCCGGCCCAAGCTTTGAGCTAAACTGCATCCACGATATCAGGCTGACGCGGCGTGCCCCGGTTGCCCAGCCCAGAGCCGTCACGGCTCGCCTGCTTGCTCCCGTCGTGTGCCGCCGCAGGCAACCTCTGGCACTGGCAAGGAGGTGACGACGCACTGATCACGGGAGCAACCGCCGGCTCGTCCGCTCGGTCACGGTGGGTTGGCGTGTGCCCAGATAACCGCCCAGCGCGCTGGCCCCGAGCCCGAGGACCGCCCCGATCAGGGTGCCCCAGGCCGTGTTGCGTGCCCCTTCCGCCGCCCGCGCCACGTCGACCGGCGAGACGTTCTGGGCAGCGCCCTGCGCCTGACCCGCGGCACTCTGTGCCGCCTGCGTAGCCGCTGGGTTGCTGGCCAGCGCACCCGACAGACTGCCCAAGGAGCCGAGCACGGCCCCCAGGCCCTGGCCAGCCAGCCACAGGATTAGTGGCACCGCCAGCATGAACACCAGCGCGCCATTGAGGGCGCCCCAGCCCCGCTTGAAGACGCTGGCCGTCCGGCCGGCCACGTAGCCACCGAGCAGGAACGCCAGCAACCCGGAGATGCCGGCCCAGATCGCCGAGTTGCGCCCGGCGTCAGCCGGCGGCGCGCCCTGGGCAGCAGCCGTGCCGGCGTTGACCGTGGTCAGCCCGATCGCCAGGCCGAGCAAGCTCAGCAGCAACAGCGTCGTCAACGCCGTCAAGAGCCCGGCGATGATCGGCCCCCACCGCACCCGGTCTTCCGCGACCGCCGCGCCCGCCGGCACCGCGCGCTGGCGCACCTCGGTCGTCTGCTCTACGTGGGAGCCACCGACATCTGTCCGCGCCACCGGCTGGTCATTGGCGGCCCGTGTTCGCTCGTGGTCTCCGGGCCGGACGTGGATGCGTTCCTCAGACATCACTTGCCTCCTTTCGCTTCTGCCGGGCTGCGGGACTCGTGGACGGAGCCGCCCGAGACGACGACCCGCCGCATGTCTCTGTTCACCTGGCGGGGCTCTACGCAGCCGTCCGCTGCCCGATAGTGGAAGCCGCGGCTGGGCGTCGCCAGCGCGGGAGCACCCAGCGGCGGGGGCGCGGCGGCTCGGCCACGACGTTGCGGTAGGCGGCCCCGATCAAGACCCAGACCACACCGGCGATAGGCACCGCGAACAGACCCCCCAGCACGCCGGCTAGTTGGAAGCCCACCAGCAGCGCGAACAGCGCCCCCAGCGGGTGCAGGCCCACGGCGTGGCCGCTGATGCGTGGGGCGAGGATGTTGTTCTCCACCTGCTGCACGGCCAGGAAGAACAGGATCACCCATAGCACAGTGGGGAACGGCAGGAACAGGGCCACGATCACCGCCGGGATGACCGACAGGATGGGCCCGAACATGGGCACCAGCTCGAACAGGCCGGCCAGCACCCCGAGCACGACCGCGTAGGGAAGGCCCAGGAGCCCCATGCCGATGCCGGCCGCGGCGCCGATGATCAGGGCAAGGGTCAACTGACCGCGCAGATAGCCACCCAGGACCCGCGAGACGTTGTCCTCGAAGAACAGCGCCTTCGCGCGGTGTTGGCTCGGGATGGCGGCCAGGCTGCGCGCCCGCACCCTGGGCCCATCGACCAGGAGGTAGATGGAGATGACCAGCGCCAGCACCGCGTCCAGCATGATCCCGCCCAGCTCGGCCAGGGTCCCCACCAGGTGGGTAAGGACGTCGGTGCCACCCTGCTCGACGGCCGCGGCGGCCCGTGCCTTGAGCTGATCCAGGCCTGCCTGGATGCCATAGCCGGCGAGCGTGGCTTCCACCTCAGGCGCGCGTGCCTGAAGCTCGTCAGCGTACTGGGGCAGATTGGTCACCAGAGCCGTGGCCTGGCCCACAAAGGGTCCCGCCAGTAGGGCGAGCCCGCCCACGACCACGAGGCCAACCAGCAGGTACACGCCGACAATGGCGACGATCCGATTGCCGATGCGGGCCGCGAGCAGGTTCACCGGCCCGGCCAGGGCGAAGGCGAGCACGGCCGCCAGGGCAAACAGGATGAGGGTGTGCAGGATGGGGCTGAGCACCTGCCACAGCACCCACAGCACGGCCAGCCCCGCCAGCAGGGTCAGCTCGACGACCAGCGCCTTTTGCCAGTCCCGGTCCAACAGGCCACGGCGGGGAAGTGTGACGCCCGCGTCAAGCGCGACCGTGGCGCCCTCCGGCGCGGCCACGAGGCGCTCGGGGGCGTCCTCCGTGGCCACCCCGGGGCCAGGTGAGACCGGGAGGTCGCCGCGCTGGGGTGACTCAGTGGGTACCATGGGCGGCTAGCGGGCCGAGCCCGGCCCGGTGGGGCTGGCCGGCCACTCGGAGCTGGTCGTCTCGCCCGGGGACCGCGTGAGCTGCGCCGTGCCGGCGGGCGTGGTCGCTGCCTGCGCTTCGAGCTCGCGCACGCGGCTTTGTGAGGCGCTCAGCTGCTGGGACAGACTCCGCTGCCGCAACCCATGCTGGACCTCCCGGGCGATGCCCAACAGCAGCATGACGCCGGCACCGAGCGCAGCCGAGATCAGCACCAGGAGGGAGACCGCGACCGCCTCCGCATGGAAGGTAACGAACGCGACGCCCACTGGGGCCGTGTTCTGGACGGCGAAGATGGCGATCACGATCGAGAACGCCAGGGCGATGAACAGGATGACCTGCATCATGGGAGTGTCGCTCTGCTCGGCCTAGACCCGCCCCGGCTACCGGGCGCCTCCTTGATCAGCGCCAAGCAGCCGCTCGGCGCCCTCCTTGAGACCGCCCAGAGCCTCCTTCGCCTTGCCTGTCCCCTGCTGCGCCTCCCCTTCGGCCTGGAGCTCCCGGTTGCCAGTCACCTCGCCCGCGCGCTCCTTGAGGCCACCCACCAGATGCTCACCCTGGCCGGCCGCCTTCTCCTGGCCACCGGTTCGGCCAACGGCGTCGCCCAGGCCCTTCTGAACGCCGCCGACCCCTTCCTGCACCTTTCCCTCGGTCTGATCGGCGCGGCCCTCAGCCACCTGGTCGTCGTTGCCGGTGAGCTGGCCCAGCGCTTCCTTGGCCTTGCCGACGATGCCCTTGCTCTTGCCCTCGGCTTGGTTCTCGTTCATGGGTCCGTTCCTTCCTTCCTGGCGGTTGCGGTCGGTACTCTGCCCGCTGGTGCGGCTCGTCGCTGGCTCGTCGAGCGGAGTCCCGAGCTCGTGACCGCACACCTGGTTAGACCCAGAAAGGGCCTCAAGGTTTCGCGGGGGCAGCGAACGACTGCTGATCAGAGCCCATCGTCCGGCTAGACGTGCCCGCGGCTACTGCCTGGGGACGGCGTGGCAGGGTGGGCCGGGCACCGTCTTCCGCGAAACCCTGGAGCCGGAGTGGGTTCTAACGTTCTAACCAGCTAACCAGACAGAACCGAGGTCGATCCAGCCTGAGGAGATCCCGGAAGGAGGGGCCGTGTGCCGACGACACAGCGCGGGACAGACGCGGGTCCCTGTACGCCGGTCCCGTCCGGGATCCAGGCGCGGTTGGCGAGCACGTCGCGGGCCCCTGGGCGGCCGCCCGCACCCGATGGCGTGCACGCACCCTAACGATGGCGGATGCTGACACCCGCCTTGTGGGTCTGGCGCGCTCGGGGGATGCCGATGCCTTCGAACACCTGGTGCGCCAGCACCAGGTCACGGTGTACCGGGTGGCGCTGCGCCTGCTCGGCGATCCTGGCGAGGCGGAGGATGCCGCCCAGGAGGCTTTCCTGCAAGCGTGGCGCGGCCTGCCGCGGTTCCGATCCAGCAGCAGCTTCGCCACCTGGCTGTATCGGATCGCCACCAACCGTTGTCTGAATATGCTGCGATCGCGGCGCGGGTCAGTCCCGCTTCTGGACGAACAGCGGGCCCCGTCCCAGGCCGAGCCCGAGGAGCGCGCCCAGGTGCGCGCCCAGGTGGCCGCCCTACAGGCGGCGCTGCTCAGCCTGACCCCGGAGCAACGCGCCGCCTTCGTCCTGCGCCACCTGGAGGGCTGTTCCCACGACGAGATGGCCCAGGTGTTGGGTATCTCGGTGCCGGCCGTCAAGAGCCGCCTGCACCGGGCGCGCGTCGAGCTGCTGGCGGCGATGGAGGACTGGACGTGAGCCAGCCCAGCCCGCACGATCGGCAGCTCGCGTGCGGCACGCCATCGGCGGACCTGCTCGAACAGGTCGCCGAGGACGGCGCCCAGGCCAGCACCGCCCACCAGGCCAGCTGTCCGTTCTGCCAGGCGACGCTGGGCGAGCTGGAGCGTTCCTGGGAGCCGGTCCAGCGCCTGCGGTCCGAGGAGGTGGTGCCCTCGCCGCGCCTGCTGGCGGGCGTGATGCGGCGGGTGCGCGCCGGCCTGGAGACCTGGTACGTGGAGCTGGGGCGCGGCCGCGGGGTGACCAGGATCTCCCATCGCGCGCTCGCCTCGATCGCGTATGAGGCCGCCAGCGCGGTGGCCGGCGTGGCCGAGGTGCGGCGGGCCCAGCCGCGCCGCCCCCGCCGACCCGTGCCAGACCGGGTGGACGTCGAGCTTGAGCTCGCGATTGCCTTTGGCTCTCATGCCCCCACCGTCGCTGCGGCCGTTCGGGAGGCCGTCATCACCCATCTCCGGGAGCTCACGAGCCTGGAAGAGGGCGCTGTGCAGATCAGCGTGACGGACGTCTCGGTACGCTAAGCGCGTAGCGCGACTACGGGAATAAAGGCAAGGAACCTCAGCAGGTGGAGCTCAGATGATCAGAAACAAGCAAGACTTGTGGCCACCTGCTGAGGGACACCAGTGGCGCCGGGCCGCCGGCGAAACTCTGGGGCCTACCCTGGGTCTAATGAGTGCACGGTCGCGAGCTCGGTTCCCCTCGACGTCGTGACGCCCTCAGGACCAGCTGGAGGAGGAGCAGGAGCGTATGTCGAATCGTCAGTTCGGATTCTTGGTGGGCGTGCTGATCGCCTGGCTGCTCTGGGCGGCGTCCTTCTGGGTCGCTCTTGGGGCTCTGGTGGCGGGCGTGATCGGGTACGGCGTGGCGCGGGCGCTCGAGGGGGATCTCGAGCTCGCGGACCTCGCCGCTCGGTGGACGGCTACCCGACGGTAGCCGGAGCAACAGGAGGTGGACCCATTGGCTGTCAACGACGAGACCCCGCGCGGGACGCTCAGCACGACGGACCCGAACCAGCCGCTGGTGAGCGCGGCGCGCGAGCCGGTGCCCGTACGAGCCGCCGGTCCCCTGGCCCCGCGCCAGGGTCACCACGCGGCGCTGCAGAGCGACCACGGCCAGACCCGCATCGCGGACAACGTGGTGGCGAAGATCGCCGGTATGGCCACCCGGGAGATCCCCGGGGTGCACTCCATGGGCAAGGGCCTGGCCCGGACCTTCGGCAGCTTGCGGGCACGGGTCCCGGGCACGACCGAGGAGGCGCTGGCGACCCAGGGTGTGTCGGTCGAAGTCGGCGAGCGCCAGGCCGCCGTCGATCTGGACATCGTGACCTACTACGGGCAGAGCATCGTCGAGGTCACCGATGCCGTGCGTCGCAACGTCATCGAGCGGATCGAGAGTATGACCGGCCTCCAGGTCACCGAGGTCAACATCCTGGTCGACGACCTGTACGTCGAGGATGACGGCGCCGCGCCGTCGGCGCCGCGGGTGCAGTGAGCCTGTCCACGGCCGAGCGCGCGGCCATCGCCCATGCCGTCGCAGCCCGCGTCGCGGGCCTGGCTGGGGTGGCGGGCCTCTCCGCGGGCCACGCGGTCGAGGCAGCGACCTACTATCCAGGCGGCAAGACCGTGGGCGTGGCCGTACACGACGAGACCGTGACCGTCCACGTGGTCATCGACGCCCTGCCCGTCCACGATGTGGCGGAACGCGTGCGGCGAGCCGCCGAAGCCAGCCTGGCGGGGCTTGGCCGCGGCGGGCGGGTGGACGTGGTCATCGAGGACGTCGTCCTCGCCGGACTGCCGGCCGCAGGACCGGGCGACGCGCTCCCTCGGCCAGCCACCTCGGGGCAGCGGCCTGATGCGGAGGGTAGGCCAGGGTGAGGCTGCTGAATCGCGCGCTGTCAGCCCTCCTGGGGCTCGCACTTGTCGCGAGCGGCGTGTGGGCCATGACGACCAGCCTGGTCCACGCCGCGGGCTTGCCAGGCCTGCCCGCCGCCTATCCGGCCGTAACTGGGGCTATGCAGTACACCGCGGCGCTCCTGAGCGCTGCCAGTCTGTCGAGCCCGGTCGCCCAGGGCGTCTGCGCCGGCTTGGTCCTGCTCGGCGCCCTGCTCTTGGCGATGGAAGCGCACCCCTGGCCTCCCGAGCGGGTGCAGCTCGCTCAGGCGGGTACGGTGACCTGGTGGGCCGACCGCGCCGCGCTCGAGCGTGGGCTGGGCCGCATCCTGGTGGCGCGGACCGCGGCCAGGCGGGCCCGGGCACGGTTGCGGCCGCACGAGGCGGTCTGGCACGTCACCATCGACGCCGAGGCTGCCCCCCAGGCCAGGCAGGAGCTCGCTCAGCACGCCCGGGCAGCCCTCGCGCGGCTGGGACGGGTGGATGGCCAGGACGTGCTCCGGGTCCGCCTCAGGCACACGCGCCGGGTCGCCTGATGGACGGCTTCAACCGCGCCCTCTGGACGGTCATCGGCGTGCTCCTGCTTGGCGCTGGGGCCGGTGGCCTCCTGATTGGTGCCGGGGTCTTTGGGCCGCTGCTGCAGACTGCCCGCGTGTCGCCGACGCTGCTGGCGGAATTGGACCGTCCGGGCCGCCCCGCCCTGCTGGACCTAGGCCTGGGGGGCGGCCTGGCGCTGCTCCTGGGCCTGCTCCTGCTCCGGGCGGAGGTGCCGGTCCGGCGGCTGGCCGGCATCGAGACCCTGCGACTGCCCCGGCCCCGAACGAACGGCACGGCCACGGGCAGCGTGACCATCGTGCGGGGCTCCGCTTTGCAGCAGGGTCTCGAGCGGGATCTTGAGCGCATCCCGGGCATCGAGCGCGCGCGAGCTCTCCTGGCCGGGGCGCCGGACGGGCCCACGCTCCGGGTTCGGCTCGACGTGGATGCCTACGCCGACCTCCTGCTGGTGCGCGCGCGGGTGCAGCGTGCCCTGGAGCGGCTGGCCACCACGACCGGGAGCGCCCCGACGTCCGTGGAGGTGACGGTGCGTGTGCGCGACGCCCGCCGACGCTTTCTGCCCGCCGGGTGAGGCACCGGCCCGATGGCCACGGGATGCCCAGGTAGTCGGCTTGCAGCTTGCTGAACGTGAAGCCCGGCCGACGCCGGCCGTCAGGCATGGGGCTGCCGGGCCTGGCGGCGATACCAGTAGCGGTACGCCTCGCGAAAGCCCAGGCGCGCGTACAGGCGTAGGGCGGGAGTGTTGTCCGCGACGACCGCCAGGTGGCCGGTCCGGGCTCCCTGCGCGCGACCCCAGGCCAGCAGGTGGCCGACGCGGCGGCGGCCGATACCCTGGTTGCGGGCGGGCGTGGCCTCCTGATCGCGCGCCGCGTACGCCCGCTCGCAGGCAGCGATCTTGTCCGCCAGCGGCACGGCCGACGGGTAGATCGGGTTGACGGAGTTGGCGCGGCGCGTGTACCCGTCGGCGAACCGCAGCAGCCAGCCGTCGTACAGGACCGTCTGCAAGGCGGGCCACGCGTTCAGCGTCAGCTCCTCGATGGTGCGCTGCACAATGGCGCAAGCGTGTGACTCCTGACTCACGGCGACCCAAGCTCTAGTGTGTTTTGTGTTTTGGTCATTCGATGGCCGAGAAGGATACGCACCTGCTCAGCGCTCGCGCCTGACGGCAGACCGGTCCACAGTGGCGGGTCTACCGCCGGAGCTGCGGCCGGGACGGGACGAACGGGGAGACTGCCGGGCGTGCGGGCAAGCATGAACGCCGAGCGCGACGACTGACTCTGAGCCTCTGCCCACACCGCTTGGCGCCCAGGCTTCGGCGTGGAGACTCGCCGCTGAGGCGGCGGACTGAGAGGGAGACCCTGGAGACGACTGCATCGCTTTGACGCGCAGCTGTTCCGTGCTTGACATGCTCAGGTGTCCCCGGGACAATCCTCTCCGCAACTGGGTCCTCACCTGAATAAAGACCAGGAGTGAACCACACCGCGTTAGCGTTAGGGGAGATTGAGAACTACGCGCCCTCACCAGCAGGTGGGCCGGGGCGGAGACTCCCATGCCCTAAGCTTGCCTTTTAAGCATGGAGAACCGTCCGACGATGTCGGCGGCAGCGATTTTTGTGATGGATCAAGGCATCTGCCGCGATCAGGCGCTCTTTTTGAGAGCCGGGTAGGGTGGCGCCGGCCCGGAGCGGGCGCCTGTGGGCCGTCCTGGCGAGCGACCACAGGGTTTTGGCGCACTGGCCGGTGTCCCCAGCCAGGCCAGGAGTTCCGGAAATCCCTGGCGGACGCGCGCGGGGGTCAGCGCCGCGCGCTGGGGCCGCTGGGCGGGCTCCCAGGGCAGGCGCTGGTCGGCCACGATGGCTCGTGCCAGGCGCAGTTCGGTGTAGGCCAGCAACACCAGCCAGGTCCAGCGGTCGGCCTGCTCCGGGTGGCGCACCCGGGGCGTGGTCCAGGTCAGCGTCTGCTGACAAAATCTGAAGGTGTGCTCCAGATCAAAGCGTCGGACGTAGGCGCGCCCGACCACGGCCAGGTCGGGCGCGCTCGGCCCGCGCCACCACAGCCACAGGCGCTGGGGGATCCGGGTCTGGCGCGGCAACCGCTCGACCTCGACCAGCACTAGGGTGCCGTGCAGGATCGGCCAGGTCCGCCGGCGGTGGCCGGGGATCGGGCGATGCCGGACCTGGGCGGGGATCCCCGCCCAGGCGCGCACCCGCACCTGGCCGGACTGGGCGTGCTGTTCGGTGTGCGCAGTGGTTGGCGCCCACCATGTGCCCGCGGCGGCGCCGGCGAACTTCGGCCCGTGCCGCCGCGGCCGGCCGATCGTCGGCTGGACGGTGGGCTCAGCGTAGAAGCAGCGGTCGCCCCGCAGCCGCACCAGCACCGCCACCCGCGTCCGGTCCAGCTCTCCCAGCTCGCGGGCGAGCGTTCCCACATCGTAGCCAGCGTCGAAGACGCACAGGGGGGTCGGCGTGTTCGGAACCTGGCGCACCCCCAAATCGCGGATCTGGGCGGCGGCGATGGTGTGGACATCGTCTGACGGCGGCACGCGGCGCACGGCCCGGGGAGCCGTCCAACTGTCGCGGCGAAAGCGCAATTGCGCCAGCCAGGAGTAGGACCAGCCGGCCACAATCGGCTGGCCCGCGGACTGGCGAGACGGGTGGTGGTAGTACCCGCGCTGGGGGCTGCATTCCGCGTCGCAGCGCGCCCACACACGGGTGTCGATCGGGTACACCGAGGTGCCCTGGTCCAGTGGCGAGGTCGCCACAATCTCGCGCAGAGCCGGTGCGTCAATCTCGCCGTCCGCCAGGGCGGCGTAGGCGCTGCCCCAGCCACGGCGGAACAGCCCCGCCAGACTGAGAGGCACGAACGACGACACCAAGCCCGCGACCAGCAGCGCATCCAGCAGCTCACAGAGCGCATCGCGGCGGCGCCCAAACGCGTGATAGACCCGCTCACCAAACACCCACAGCGCTTCCCGTTGCCTCCGGTCCTGCATGGCAGAGCCTACCGGCTCGCTCCAGATCTTGTCCCGGACGCAGTCCGCCTTCCCCCAAAGAGTTAAATCGCAAGCTTAGGGGCGCGGCGAGCGGGCGTTTGGGTCGGAATAACGTGCAGCCATCGTGTGTCCTTTCCCTCGAACCCCGTGGTCCGGAACGGCCGGCGTCCGGTCCCGTGGGCACGCCCCGTGGCGGCTCATGGGGCAGGGCGCAGGCCTGAGCTTTAAGTTTTGAGCTCAGCTGGATCTACGATATCAGGCTGACGCGGCGTGCCCCGGTTGTCCAGCCCAGAGCTGGTCGTCTCGCCCGGGGCAGCGTGTGCGGCGCCGTGCCGGCAGACGTGGTTGCCGCCTGCGCTTCGAGCTCACGCACGCGGCTTTGTGAGGCACTCAGCTGCTGGGACAGACTAGTCCCCCGCGCCGCCTGGGCCTCCGTTTGTCTGAGTTAGAGGGCATGCCGGCAAAATCGCGGGATGGCGACCCCGGCGCTCCGCCCACCGTGTAGCCTCACAGCGGCACTCCGTTCGTCCCGGAGGCTGGAGGTCTATGTACCCCGAACACGGGCTGCCCCTGGCCGCGGTCATGCTCGCGCCCCGGCTGGGCGCGCTGCGCCGCCGCCAGGGCAAGACGCAAAGCGACATCTCGCGCCGGCTGGGCATCGACCCGAGCATCCCCAGTCTGTGGGAGCAGGGCGATGGCCCGTCCCGCCAACGCGGCTCGCGGCGCTCGCCGACGTGCTCGACGTGTCGTTGACCGAGCTGCTGGGGGGCATCGCCACGCCGGCGCCGGTGGCCGAGGCTCTGTGCCGCGCAATTCTGGCGTCGGACAGTGGCGGGCTGCCCGTGGACGAGCTGGTCCTGGCCCTGGCGGGACGTGTGCCGCCCAGCGTGGCGATCAGCGGGACGCTGATCCGCCGTCTCGGCCCGTCGCTTCGGCGCGCATACCCCGTGCGCTGGGTCGCCCGCGGCGCCGGGCCGGCCGAGTAGCCGGCAGCGTGCCCGTACCAGGGTCGAGGAGCCGATCGGCATGACCACGGCGACGCCCACCGAGTACCAGTGGTGGCAGCGTGGCATCGTGTACCAGGTCTATCCGCGGTCGTTCATGGACAGCGACGGCGACGGCGTGGGCGACCTGCGGGGCATCACCAGTCGGCTCGAGCATGTGCAGTGGCTCGGCGTCGACGCGATCTGGATCTCCCCCATCTTTCCGTCGCCGATGGCGGACTTCGGCTACGACGTCGCCGACTACGTGGACGTCGATCGGCTCTTCGGTACGCTGGCCAACTTCGACCGGCTGCTCGCCGAAGCCCACGCGCGTGGCTTGCGCGTGCTGCTGGACTTCGTCCCGAACCACACGTCAGACCAGCATCCCTGGTTCCTCGATTCGCGAGCCTCGCGGACGAGCCCCAGGCGCGACTGGTACATCTGGCGTGACCCGGCGCCGGGCGGCGGGCCGCCAAACAACTGGCTGAGCGTCTTCGGCGGCTCGGCCTGGGAGTGGGACGCCGCGACCGGGCAGTACTACTACCACGCCTTTCTGAAAGAGCAGCCAGACGTGAACTGGCGCAGCCCCGCCGTGCCGGCCGCCATGCTGGACGTGCTCCGGTTCTGGCTCGACCGCGGCGTGGACGGCTTTCGCATCGACGCGCTGCGCCAGATCATCAAAGACGAGCGGCTGCGCGACAACCCGCCGAACCCCACGTGGCTGCCGGGACAGGACCCATACCTATCCCAGGAGCACGTCTACACGGCCGACCTGCCGGAGATCATGGACGTGGTGGCCCAGTGGCGAGAGCTGGCCGACTGCTACCCCGGCCGCGTGCTGATTGGCGAGCTGTACCTGCCGCTGGCACGGCTCGTGACCTACTACGGCGCCGGCGGTCGCGGCCTCCACCTGCCCTTCAACTTCCACCTCATCTTGACCGCGTGGCAGGCCCGCTCCGTCGGCGCGCTGATCGAGACGTACGAGTCTCTTCTGCCCGCGGGCGCCTGGCCGAACTGGGTGCTGGGCAACCACGACCAGCCGCGCCTGGCGAGTCGGGTGGGCCAGGAGCAGGGGCGGGTGGCGGCGATGCTGCTGCTGACGCTCCGCGGAACTCCGACGATCTACGGCGGCGACGAGATTGGCATGCACGACGTGCCCATCCCGCCGGACCGGCTGCGGGACCCGGTCGCACGGAGGCTGCCGGGGCTATCCCTGGGCCGCGACCCGGAACGGACGCCGATGCAGTGGGACGACGGACCCAACGCGGGCTTCACCAGCGGGTCACCCTGGCTGCCGATCGCCGACGACTACCCGGAGATCAACGTCCAGCGCCAGCGGGACGACCCGCGCTCGATGCTCTCGTTGTACCGTCGGCTCATCGACCTGCGCCGGGCGACGCCGGCGCTGACCGTTGGGACGTACCGCCAGGTGTCGGTGGACGACGCTGTGCTGGTGTACGCGCGGGAGCTCGATGGGCAGGAGCTGACCGTGGCGCTCAACTTCTCGCCCGAACCGCGGCGGGTGGAGCTGGCGACGGCCGGCCGAGTCGTGCTGTCGACCCACCCTGACCGCGAGGACGCGGCCGTGGGTGGTGGGCCGCTGGAGCTTCGGCCCAACGAGGGCATCGTCATCCTCCCCTGAGCAACGACGTGATTTGTGGCGCCGTTAGCGGGCGAAGTCCACCGCGGGCGTGTTCGCGCCGCTGATGATCACGGCCACGTGCTCGTCGGGTACGGGCGTGTACGCGCCGCGCTGGCGCAGGTTCCGGGGCGCGCTCGGTGCGGCCGGGCCGCGGCATGCGCCCTGCCTATGCACCCTCCAAGGGACGCGTGGCAGCGCCACTGCCCGCCCCCCGGTCTCAACGGCGAGGTCCGCAGCTCATGCAGCACCGAAAGTCTGACGGCTCGCGACGGGGCCTCCGTTCCACCTTCAAGTCCGGCACCCCAGCGCGGGCCCACCACAACCCGTTCGACGACGTCCTCGAGCAGCTGGACCGCGCCGCCGCCGTGCTCCAACCAGACCCCGACGCCCTGGCGCCGCTGCGCTCCCCGCGCCGGCAAGTGATCGTGTCGGCCCCAGTCAAGATGGACGACGGGCACCTGCGGATGTTCGAGGGCTACCGCGTCCTGTACGACAATGCGCGCGGTCCCGGCAAGGGTGGCATCCGGTACCACCCGAACGTGACGCTGGACGAGTGCAAGGCCCTCGCCGCGTGGATGGCCTGGAAGTGCGCGGTGGTCGACGTCCCGTTCGGCGGCGCCAAGGGCGGCGTCGCCTGCGATCCCGCGGCTCTGTCGGAGGGCGAGCTCGAACGGCTGACCCGACGGTACATCTCGGAGATCTTCGATCTCATCGGCCCGAGCGTGGACATCCCCGCCCCGGACGTGGGCACCAGCCCGCGCGTCATGGCCTGGGTCATGGACACGTTCAGCATGAAGAAGGGCTACGTCGAGCCGGGCGTGGTGACCGGCAAGCCCATCGCGCTCGGCGGGTCGAGCGGGCGCCTGGAGGCAACCGGTCGTGGCCTGCTCATCACCGTGCGCGAGACGCTGCGCTCACGCGGCCGTGAGCTACCGGGCAGCTCGATCGCGATCCAGGGCTTCGGCAACGTCGGGTCCAACGCCGCCAGGCTGCTGGATGGCGCGGGCGCGCGGGTCGTGGCCGTGTCGGACGTCGGCGGCGCGATCTATGACCCTCGCGGTCTCGACATCCCGCGGCTGCTCGCCTACCAGAAGGAGACCGGCCGCGTGGGCCAGTTCCCGGACACACAGCCAGTGTCGAACGAGCAGCTCCTGCGGCTGCCGGTCGACGTGCTGCTGCCGGCCGCGCTCGAAGGCCAGATAACCGCTGCCAACGCCTCAGACATCCAGGCCAGTGTTGTCGTGGAAGGGGCCAATGGACCTACCACGGCCGACGCCGACGAGGTGCTGGGCAGGCGGGGCATTCCGGTCGTCCCCGACATCCTGGCGAACGCCGGTGGGGTGGTGGTCTCGTACTTCGAATGGGTTCAGGATCGCTACGGGTACTTCTGGAGTGAGCCGGACGTGCACGCTCGACTCGAGGACAAGATGGTGGCCGCGTTCGAGGCGGTAGCGTCGACGGCGAAGCGGTTCGCGGTGGACCTGCGCACGGCCGCGTATATCGTGGCTGTCGAGCGGATCGTCGAGGCCCGGACGCTGCGCGGGCTGTACGCCTGAGCGGGTGGGATGGCGCACTAAGCGCGTAGCGCGAACAAAGGGAGGCGCCTATGCAGGTGGAGCTCAGATGATCGGAAACAAGCAAGACTTCAGCCCACCTGCTTAGGCACTAACCATTGACAACGTGCTCCGGGTGGCCCTCCAGGAAGGCGATGATGTTGTCGACAGGCATCTTCCGCGCCCGCGCGTTCGCCTCGGCCGTGACAGCGCCAATGTGCGGCGTGAGCACCACGTTGTCCAGATCGCGGTACGGGTTCGCATCCGCCGGCAGCGGCTCCCGCAGGTAGACGTCCAGGCCCGCCCCGGCGATGCGCCCCTCCCGCAGCGCCGCCACCAGGGCGGCCTCGTCCACGATGGCGGCGCGCGCCGTGTTCACCAGGATGGCGCTCTGCTTCATCAACCCCAGCTCACGGGCGGCCACGAAGCCGCGCGCCTCCGGGGTGTTGCGCAGGTGCACCGAGACCACGTCGGCCTGGCGGAACAGCTCGTCGCGATCGACCAGCTCGACCCCGCTGGCGGCCGCTCGGGCGGAGTCGTGGCGGAAGCTCCAGCCGATTACCCGCATGCCAAGACCCGTCCCGAGACGGGCCATGTGCTGGCCAATGGCCCCCAGCCCGAGCAGGCCCAAAGTCTTGCCGTGCAGCTCCGGCCCCTCCACGTGCTGCCAGGCGCCGGCGCGCAGCCGCCTATCGCTCACCGGGATGGCCCGCGCCACCGCGAGCAGCAGGCCGAGGGTCAGTTCGGCTACCGAGACGGCGCCCACCGCCGGCGTGTTGCTGACGACCACCCCACGCCGGCTAGCGGCCGCCAGGTCGACGTTGTCAGTCCCCGTCCCCATGATCGAGATCATCTTCAGCGACGGCGCGTGGGCCAGCGCCTCCTCGTCAAGCACGCAGTAGGCGCGCACATTGATCAGGACGTCCGCCGCGGCGATACGGGCGAACAGCTCGGCCCGGTCGGCGAAGCGGGACGGGTACACCGTGACGGCGCCGTACGGCGCCAGCCGCCGCAAATCCTCCTGGTCGGCCCCGCCATAGAACACGGGGTGGTCGTCGGGTATCACGATGTGGGTCACAGTACGGCTCCTCGTGTGCTAGCAATGGCGTAGCAGAAGTGTCGACGGAGAGTAGACAGCTTATGGCTACCGCGCAATCAGGTCCTCCCGGACGAGCGGGCTCGTCGCCCCAGGCGGCAGCGCCGCACGTCGTCGTCATCGGCGGCGGTTTCGGCGGCCTGAACGCCGCCAAGGCGCTGGCCCGGCACCGGCTGCGGATCACCGTCGTCGACCGGGAGAACTACCACCTGTTCCAGCCCTTGCTCTACCAGGTCGCCAGCGCGGCCCTGTCCCCCGGCGACATCGCGGCGCCCATCCGCGTCCTCCTGCGGCGCCAGCGGAACGTGCGCGTCATCCTGGCCGCCGCCACTGCCGTCGACGTGGCGGGCAAGCGGGTGCTGCTGGCCGACGGCGCGCCGCTCGCCTACGACTACCTCGTGGTGGCCGGCGGCGCGCGCCACTCGTACTTTGGCCATCCCGAGTGGGAGGGTCTGGCGCCGGGCCTGAAGTCCATCGAGGACGCTCTGGAGATCCGGCGGCGCGGCCTGCTCGCCCTCGAGGAGGCCGAACGGGAGACCGACGCCGCGAGGCGTGAGGCGCTGCTCAGCTACGTCGTCATCGGCGGCGGCCCAACGGGCGTCGAGCTGGCCGGCGCGATCGCCGAGGCTGGCAGGCACAGCGTGGCGCGCGACTTCCGCGCTATCGACCCCACGCGCGGACGGGTCATCCTGCTGGAGGGTGGCCCGCGCCTGCTGGCCACGTTCCCGCCAGACCTGGCGGCCAGCGCGACGCGGGCGCTGAAGACGCTGGGCGTGCAGGTTCGGACGAACGCGCGGGTCACGGGCCTCACTCAGGACGCGGTTCACATTGGCGCCGAGGTGATCCACGCGCGGACAGTGCTGTGGGCAGCGGGCGTGGCGCCGTCGGCGCTGGCGCGGACCCTGAACGCGCCGCTCGACCACGGCGGCCGCGTCCTGGTGGAGCCCGACCTCACCCTCCCGGGCCACCCGGAGGTGTACGTGGTCGGCGACCTGGCCGCCTTCGTCCACCAGAACGGCAAACCGCTCCCCGGCGTGGCGCCGGTCGCCATCCAGCAGGGCGAGGCGGCGGCGCACAACATCTGGCGCTCCGTCCAGGGGCAACCGCGCACGCGGTTCCAGTACGTCGATCGCGGCAGCCTGGCCGTCATCGGTCGCAACTCCGCCGTTGCCGAGCTTGGCCCGGTGCACCTCACGGGGCTGGTCGCCTGGCTCGCCTGGCTCGTCATCCACATCTTCAACCTCATCAGCTTCGAGCAGCGGCTCCTGGTGACCATGCAGTGGGGCTGGGCGTACCTCACGTGGGAACGGTCCGCCCGCCTGATCACGAACCCGTGGCGACCCGGTGGCGCCGACGCGCCGCCAGCGGCGGCACCGTCGGCCGAGCGCGCTCGTTGACAAGCGCCTGGCCGGGCCAAACAATGGGGCCAACGGGGCCAACGGTGGTGTCCGCGGCGGGGCAGGGCTGCTACTCGGTCGCCGACGTCACGAAGCTCACTGCCACGATCTGGCGAAAGGACCATCGCATGAGGCGCGTCGCTCACCTCCTGTTCGTGCTCACCATCGTCCTCACCGCCTGCGGCCCGGCCGCGGGCTCCGGCGGCTCCGCGCCGACCGCGGCGCCGGCGCAGTCCGACACGCAGGCGACACGGCCAGCGGCCGGGGCGGCACCCTGAAGCTGCTCTGGTGGCAGGCGCCCACCATCCTCAACCCGCACCTGTCACAGGGGACGAAGGACTACGACGCCGCTCGTCTGGTGCTCGAGCCGCTGGCGTCCATCGGTCCGGACGGCAAGTACGTGCCGAACCTCGCCGCGGAGATCCCGACACTCGACAACGGCGGCGTGTCCAAGGACCTCAAGACAATAACCTGGAAACTGAAGCAGGGTGTCAAATGGTCGGACGGCAGCGACTTCACCGCCGACGACGTGGCGTTCAACTACACCTACATGTCCGACAAAGCGACAGCGTCCACCGACGCCAAGACGGTCGCCGGCATCGACAAGGTGGAAGCCAAAGACGCCACCACCGTGGTGGTGACGTGGAAAGAGCCGAACCCCAACCCGTACCAGGTGTTCACCGGGGCCCTGGGCCAGATCATCCAGAAGGCGCAGTTCCAGGACTACCTGGGCGCCAAGGCGAAGGACGCGCCAGGCAACCTGAAGCCGATCGGGACCGGGCCCTACAAGGTGCGCGAGTTCAAGCCAGGCGACGTGGTCACGCTCGACGCCAACGACAGCTACCGCGACCCAGCCAAGCCCTACTTCAAGGACGTTCAGCTGAAGGGTGGCGGCGACGCGACCTCAGCGGCCCGGGCGGCGCTCCAGACGGGCGACGTGGACTACGCCTGGAACCTACAGGTCGAAGCCGCCGTGCTCAAGCAGCTCCAGGAGGGCGGCAAGGGCGAGCTGGCGACGTCGCCCAGCCCGAACCTCGAGCGCATCCTGATCAACTTCGCCGATCCGAACGCCCCGGGCGACGCCCGCGGCGAGCCAACCACCAAGCACCCGTTCCTGACGGACCTCAAAGTGCGCCAGGCCCTGGCGATGGCGGTGGACCGGGACGCGGTCGGCAACCAGCTCTACGGCGCCGGGCTCATCGGCGTGCCCACCTGCAACGCCCTCACGGCGCCCCAGGACCTGGTCTCGCCCAACACGGCGAACCTGGAGGTGTGCAAGCACGACATCGCCCGGGCGAACGCGCTGCTGGACGAGGCCGGCTGGCAGAAGGGCTCGGACGGCGTCCGGGCCAAGGGCGGCGTGAGCATGAAGCTCATCTTCCAAACCAGCGTGAACCCCATCCGGCAGAAGACCCAGGACATCGTCAAGCAGGGCTGGGAGCAGCTAGGGGTCCAGGTCGAGCTGAAGACCGTCGACGCCGGCGTGTTCTTCTCCAGCGACCCAGGCAACCCGGACACGGCCGGGCACTTCTTCACCGACGTCGAGATGTTCACCAACGGGTCCGACCAGCCGGAGCCGACGAACTGGCTGCACGACTGGACGACCGAGGCGATCGCCCAGAAGTCGAACGAGTGGCGGCCGAACAACTACGAGCGCTGGTCCAACCCCGACTACGACGCCACCTGGCAGCAGCTGAAGACGGAGACGGACCAGGCCAAGCGCAAGGACCTCATCGTCAAGCTGAACGACATGCTGGTGTCGCAGGTGGTCGTCATCCCGCTGGTGTCGCGGAAGTTTCCCGTGGCCGGCAAGAGCAAGGCGCTCCAGGGCGTCAACCCGAGCCCCTGGGACGGCGACCTGTGGAACGTGGTCGAGTGGACCAGGTCCGGGTCGTGACGTCCCGGCGGCGCTCCGTGGCCGGCCGTCCCCTGGCCCAGCTGATAGCTGACAGCTGACGGCTGGAAGCTGAAAGCTCTCCCCCATGGGCGCCTACGTCCTGCGGCGGCTACTGATCGCGGTCCCGACGCTGCTGCTGATCTCGTTCGTGATCTTCGCCATCCTGGCGCTGGCACCGGGCGACCCGCTGGCGCAGTTCGCGGCCAACCCGGCTGTGCCGCCCGAGGTGCGCGACAATATCCGCCACTCGCTCGGGCTGGACCAGCCATGGCCCATCCGTTATGCCAAATGGCTGACGTCGATGGCGCAGGGCGACTGGGGCTTCTCCTTCGCCTCGCGCATCCCCGTCTGGGACCTTATCGCTCAACGCCTGCCCAACACCCTGGCCGTCCTCGGCGTCGCCTACGTCCTCAGCATCCTCCTCGCCCTTCCCATCGGCATCCTGTCAGCCGTCAAACGGTACTCCCTGTTCGACCACCTCGCCACGACCTTCGGCTTCATGGGATTCTCCGTCCCAACCTTCTTCACCGGCATCCTGCTCATCATCGTCTTCAGCGTCAAGCTGCGCTGGCTGCCGTTCATCTACGACTCCACCCTCCAGGTCCGCGACCCGGCCTCATTGGTGGCGCAACTGAAGCAGTCCATCATGCCTATCGCGGTCCTGGCCCTGTTCCAGACCGCCACGCTCGTGCGCTACACCCGCGCGTCGGTCCTCGAGAACCTGCCGCTCGACTTCGTCCGGACGGCCCGGTCCAAAGGGATGGCGGAGTCGACGGTCATCTGGCGACACGTCGTGCGCAACAGCCTCATCCCCGTGGTCACCCTCATCGCCCTGCTGGCGCCGACGGTCTTCTCGGGCGCCGTCATCACGGAGCAGATCTTCCGCGTCCCCGGCATCGGCGCCTTGCTGATCACGTCGATCCAGAACAGCGACACCCCGGTGGTCATGGCGATCACTTTCACCTTCTCGATTCTGGTTGTGCTGTTCAACATCGTCGCCGACGTGCTGTACGGCCTGCTCGACCCGCGGTTGCGCTACGACTGATGGCCGAGCGCCTCACCGCCACCACCGTCGCCGCGCCCGTACCGCGCCAGACCGCGGCCCGGGCTGCCGACGCTGTGGCCCGGCGGCCGCCGCGCTCGCTCGCCTCGGACGCGTGGCGCCAGTTCCGCCGCCACCGCCCGGCCATGGCCGGGCTCGTCACGCTCGGTCTGCTCCTGGTTGCGACGGCCCTCGGCCCGCTGGTGTACCGCGCGGCGCCGGACGCGATCGACTACTCGGCCGGCCTGCTGGGTCCGTCCCCAGCGCACCCGTTCGGCACGGACGATCTCGGTCGCGACCTGCTGGCGCGGGCGCTCCTTGGTGGTCGGGTGTCGATGGCGGTCGGCGTCGTCGCTATGGTGATCGCCATCACCCTGGGGACGCTCGTCGGCGCCGTCTCGGGGTTCTTCGGCGGCACCGCCGACACCCTGCTGATGCGCCTGACCGACCTCTTCCTGTCGCTGCCAGCGCTGCCCTTGCTCCTGCTGACGGTGTTCCTCTTCCGCGACCCGCTCCGCCAGGCCTTCGGACCTGAGGTAGGCATCTTCCTGCTGATCGTCTTCATCATCGGCGCGCTGAACTGGATGGCGTTGGCGCGGCTGGTCCGCGCGTCCTTCCTGTCCCTGAAACAGAAGGAGTTCGTCGAGGCGGCGCGTTGCCTGGGCGCCGGCCGGCGCCGCATCATGGTCCGCCACATCCTGCCCAACAGCGTCGGCCCGATCATCGTGGCCGCCACGGTGGGCGTCGGGTCGGCCATCATCACCGAGTCGGCGCTCTCGTTCCTGGGACTCGGCTTTCCACCCGACGTGCCCACCTGGGGCCGCCTGCTGTACGACGCCCAGAACTTCCTGGACATCGCGCCCCACTGGGCCATCTTCCCCGGTGTGCTGATCTTCCTGACGGTGCTCTCGATCAACTACATCGGCGACGGCCTGCGCGACGCGCTCGACCCGCGGCGGTCGCCCTGACCCACCCGTGGCCGTGGTAGGTAGTAGGTGGTAGATGGTAGAGCACGCCGCTGGCCGGCTCAGGCCTCCAGCACCGTGGCGATGCCCTGGCCCACCCCAATGCACAGCGTGATCAGCGCGTAGCGCTTCCCCTGGCGGCGCAGCGCCAGCGCACCGGTGCCCGCCAGGCGCGCGCCCGAGGCGCCGAGCGGGTGCCCGAGCGCTATGGCGCCGCCGGTCGGGTTGACCCGAGCGTCGTCGCGCCAGTCGACGCCGAGGTCGTTCAAGCACGCCACCACCTGACTCGCGAACGCCTCGTTCAGCTCGACGATGTCCATCTCCTCCAGGCGGCTGTCGGCCCGTTCGACCGCCTTGCGCGCGGCCGGGATCGGGCCAAGCCCCATCTCGTCTGGGCGTACACCCGCCACGGCGGTGCTCACGATGCGGGCGAGCGGTTCCAGGCCGAGCGCCCTGGCCCGCTCCCCCGAGGCGACCAGCAGCGCCGCGGCGCCGTCATTGATGCCCGAGGAGTTGCCAGCGGTGACGGTGCCGCCCTCCGCGAAGGCCGGCCGCAGGCGCGCCAGGGCGTCGCGGCTCGTGTCGGGGCGAGGGTGCTCGTCCTCGCTGACGGTGGCAGTGAGTCCCCTGGGTCGCGGCACCGGGGTTGGGACTATCTCCTCCGCCAGCAGGCCAGCGGCCACCGCGCGCGCCGCCTTCTGCTGGCTGCGAAGCGCGAGCTCGTCCTGCTCCTGCCGCGAGACGCCGCGTCGCTCCGCCACATTCTCCGCCGTCTGTCCCAGCGAGACGGTATAGCCGTCGGCGACCAGCGCGGGATTGGGGAAGCGCCAGCCGAGCGTGGAGTCGGCCATCTCGGGTACGCCCCGAGGAAAGCCCGCCTCGGGCTTCAGCATGACGACGGGTGAGCGGGTCATGCTCTCCACACCACCGGCGATGAAGAGGTCGCCCTCGTCGCTCCAGATCGCCTGGGCGGCGCTGTTGATCGCCTGCAGCCCGGAGCCACACAGGCGGTTCACCGTCTGGCCAGGAACCTGGACCGGCAGACCCGCCAGCAGCGCCGCCATACGGGCGACGTTCCGGTTGTCCTCACCGGCCTGGTTGGCGCAGCCGAGGAGCACGTCGTCCACGTCCGCCGGGTCGATGCCGGTCCGCTCCACGAGCTGGGCGACGACGTGCGCGGCGAGGCTGTCCGGCCGCGCGGTCGCGAGCATGCCCCCGTAGCGGCCAATGGGAGTGCGTACGTACCCGACGATGACGGCGTCGCGATCGTCCAGCTGCATAGGGCTAGGCTACCTTAGCGGAGCCCGATCCCTAGCCCGGGCGCGCTCCCCGTCCCCGCACCGTGGTCACAGGCCGAGCTGGCTCTTGGTGAACAGGGCCTGGTACGGGACGCCAGCGGCGGCGAACGCGGCGGCGCCGCCCTCCTCGCGGTCGATCGCGGCCACCACGCCCAGAACCTCGGCGCCAGCGTTCCGGAGGCTCGCCACGGCGGCCAGCGCGGCGCCGCCGGTGGTCACCACGTCCTCGACGACGACCACACGGTCGCCTGGTCGCAGCTCACCCTCGATCGCCTTGGCCGTCCCGTACTCCTTCTTCTCGGTGCGCACCAGCAGCGACGGTAGGCCCGTCTCGAGCGAGACGCCGGCGGCCAGCTGGGCCGCTCCGAGAACTTGGCCGGCCACGCGCTGAGTATCGGCCGGCATGCGCCGCGCCAACTGGGCGGCCAGCCGCTTCAGCAGCGCCGGGCGCGTGATGAACAGGAACTTGTCGATGTAGTAGGCGCTCGTCTTGCCGGACCGCAGCACGAACTGGCCCCGCAGCACGGCGGCCGCGACCAGGTCCTCACCCAGCGTCACGTCGGCGCTCGGGTCGGCGGTCACCGGACGGCCGCCGCGGGCGCCTGCGCCGGACCGAGGCGGGCGGGCGGCGCGGCGGTCGACGGGTGCTGCCAGCGCTCCACCCGGTCGATCAGGCGGCCGATCTGCCAGCCGCGGAACGGGCCCAGCAGGTAGCCCCAGTAGGGCGCCAGCCACACCTCGCTGCCCAGACTGGCCGCATCGGCACCAGCCCAGAAGTACTCGCGACAGTCGTCGAACGACCGAATACCGGCCGAGGCAATGATCGGCAGCCGAATGCCAGCCTCGCGCAGCTCGGACACGACCCGCAGACCGATGGGCTTGATGGCCCTGCCTGACAGACCACCGTACCGATTCGCCAGCAGCGGCCGGCCCGTGCCGGGGTCGAGCCGCAGGCCCTTGACGGTATTGATGGCGCTCAGCGCCGCCACCCCGTGCCGCTCGGCCAGGCGGGCGTGGGCGACGTAGTCGGCATCGGGGGACAGCTTCAGGATGACCGGGTGGCGGCTCAGCGGCACCGCCTCGGCCAGCACCTGGTCGACGATGGTCTCGAACGGGAAGTTCACGTTGTGGCACGACACGTTCAGCTCGACGGCGGCGATCGCGCCGGGCGCCGCGTGCCGATTCACCGTGGCCACCAGCGCCCGGAACTCGGCCGCCGAGAAGCCGCCGAGGGACACGATGCGGTTCAGGTGCGCCGTCCGCGGGAAGTAGTCGCGGAAGTAGGCGTCGATCCCTACGTTGCACCAGCCGAAGGCGTTGAGCCAACCGCCGTCCACCTGTCGCAGCGCCCGGCTGTAGCGGCGCAGCAGCTCCGGGAATTGCGGTAGGCGCCAGTCGTCGCGCAGCGTGAAGTGCCCATCTCGCGGCTCGAGCGTCAACGTCCGCGTCGTGATGGCCCCGAACCGTTCGAGCGGGACCCACTGGGCGATGGGGCTCAACCCGTACAGGATGAGCTGTCCTTTGGCCGCCCCGTAGCCCAGGAGACTGGCCGACGCGACGACACGATTGCGCAGCCGCACGCCATTGAGGTCGACGGCTGCCTCGCCCCGCGGCTGGCGCAGGGAGCGGGCCGCGGGCGGCGAGGCGTGGAGGCGACCGTTCTGGTGCATTGTCCGGGGCCACGCGACGGCGGCCGCCGCGCCATTATCGCCGAACCGGAAGGGTCTCGTGCCGGCTTGGCACGGCTCAACCTCGTCTGTCGACCAGGAGGGGCACGGCCGCCCGCGTATCAGCGACCGGTGAAGCGGCCGTCCGGTGCCGCTGCCGGCCGCGGGACTCAGGGGCGGGTGGGACTAGCGCGCGGCGCCGTTGCGGTCGGTCTCGGCGGCTCCGCGCTCGGTCGCCTTGACGCCGGCCTGCCACTGGTCGAGCAGGGCGCTCTGGGTCTGGCGGGCGCCCTCGGCCCAGCGCCGCAGCAGGTCGCGGTTGCTGGTGGCGGCGCGGTCGTAGACAGCCAGGCCGGCGTCGATGGCGGCGTTCTGGACGTCGAAGCCGGCGCGCAGGAAGGCTTCGGCCGAGCCGGCCCAGGCGGTGAACAGGGAGCGGCTGGTGGCGGTGGTGTCGCCCTGAAAGGCGCGGGCGGCGTCGGCGGCGGCGCGGGTGGTCTGGTCGGTGGCCGAGCTGGGGTCGGCGGCGTTGGCGGGGCTGAGCATGGCGGTACGCTCCTTGCGGCTAGTTCGCGGACTGCTGTTTGGCTGTCCGCATCCGGTAAGTGCATTATACATATAGATGCGCCATACTTCGAGGTAGCCTTCAGGAGGTGCCCGCCCGTGACCACGCCCGCCGACCAGCCCACCGGCCCTGCCCCAAGACCCGCCGACCCCTTCGAACTCTGGCGCCAGATCTACGACGCCAACGAGCGCGCCTGGAGCACCGCCCTCGAGAAAGCCATGGCCACCCCTGCCTTCGCCCAGACCCAGGGCAAGGTCCTCGAAACCTTCCTCCAGGCCCAGAAGGCCGTCCGTGACACCATGCGCAGCTACCTCGAGTCCGTCAACCTCCCAACCCGCGAGGACATCGCCCGCCTCGGCGAGCTCATCGTCGGCCTCGAGGAGAAGATCGACCAGCTCAGCGACCGGTTCGACCAGGTCGAGAGCGCTGCCGCCGCCGGCGCCACGTCGCGGACCGCCCCGCCCAAAGCGCCCTCCCGTCCGGGCCGCGCCGCCGACTCCGGGCCTGCCACCGAGGCATGACCCTGTCAAAGACACCAGCGGCCGCCTGGCCATCGCCCGGCGCCGTTCTCGGCGCGTCCGAGCGGCTTCTGGACGTGGTGCACGCTGTCGTTGGGGCGCGGGCTGCCCCCGTCGGCGCCACGCCCAAGACGGTCGTCTGGCGCAAGAACAAGGCCCAGCTCTTCCGCTACACCCGCGACACGCCGGCCTCCCAGCGCACCCCCGTGTTCCTGGTGCTGCCCCTGATCAACCGCGCCTACATCCTCGATCTGAAGCCGGGCGCCAGCTTCGTGGCGTACCTGCTGGACCGAGGCTTCGACGTCTTCCTGCTCGACTGGGGCATCCCGGGCGACGAGGACCGCGACCTCGACCTCGACGGGCTCGTCACCCGCTATCTCACTCGCGCCGTTCGCCAGGCGGCCAGGCTAGCCGACGTGGCGGAGCTGACCATTCTGGGCTACTGCATCGGCGGCACGCTGGCCGCGTGCTTCGCCGCCCTGTATCCCGACACGGTCAAGAACCTGGTCCTGTTCACGGCGCCGATCGACTTCGCCGACGCCGGCCAGTTCGGCACCTGGACGGCCCGCGACGCCTTCCCCGTCGACCGCCTGACCGAGATCTACCCGACGGTGCCCGGCACCATGCCCGACCTTGGCTCGAAGATGTTGAACGTGCTGCCGAGCACCGTCGGCACCTACGTGCGGCTCTGGGACAAGCTCGGCGACCCGCGCTTCGACGTGGCGGGGTGGCAGGCCATGTACCGCTGGGTCAACGAGGGGGTGCCGTTCCCGAGCGCCGCCTACCGCCAGTGGATCAAGCTCTTCTACCAGGAGAACACGCTGGCCCGTGGCCGGCTCCAGATGGGCGGGCGGGCCGTTCGGCTGGAGCGCATCGCCTGCCCGCTGCTCAACGTCGCGGCCAGCGCCGACGCCATCGCCCCGCGCCCCACGACGCGCGCCATCCTGAGCCTGGTGAGCAGCCAGGACAGGACGGAGCTGGTCGTCAAGGGCGGCCACGTGGGCATCGTGGTGGGCCGGGTCGCCAGCGCCGACCTGTGGCCGAGGGTGGCCGACTGGCTGGTCGACCACGACTGAGCCCCGGCCGACGGCTCAGCCGCCCTCCCGCGGCTCGCCGCCCGGTCCGGTGGCGCTGCCTGGCGGCCGGGCGGCGGTGTACAGGCCGAAGAAGCGGTCGATCATCCCGCGGTACAGCTCGAGGGCGCCGGCCCAGCTGTCAAGCCAGGTGCGGCCCGCCGCGGTCAGCGTGTACACCCGCCGCGCCGGTCCGGTGGGTCCAGGCTCCCACGCGGACAGCAGCAAGCCGTCCTTCTCGAGCTGGCGCAGCGTCCGGTACAGGGTGCTCATCTCGATCCCAAAGAAGCCCAGGCTCTTCAAGTACTCCTCGATCAGGTAGCCGTGGGCGCGCTGGAGCGAGACGGCGACCAGCACGTACGGGATGAGCATGTCGCGCGGCGACCAGCCGGTCCTGGCGGCCGACCCGTCGCCCGCGGCACGATCCCGCGCCGCCCCGTCGTCTGGTGGCACGGGCCGGCGGCGGGGCATACGGCAACCGTACCACCCGTGGCCCGAGCCCTCACCGCCATTCGGCACACACCACGTAGCCACGCGCCTGTCGCCCGGCGGCATATTCCGCGTCCGCGCGCGCCGTCCGATACCATCCGATTGTCGACGGGCGGAAAGGAGCCTCTCATCAGGTGCCGCTGGCCGAGAGAGGTTGCCACCATGGCTCCGCTGCAAGACGTCCGTCCCACTTTTACTCCCACTCCCACCCCCGCTCCCGCTCCCGCTCCGACTCTCACTCCTGGGCCCGCTCCCGCTGTGGCCGCGACACGCCTGTTCTGGCGCGCCGTCGTCCGCACCGACAAGCGCCAGGAGGCCGGCCCGTCAGTCGACCGTATCGCCTGGCACGCCGCCGGCTGCGTCAACTCCGCCGACGTGCAGGCGCACTGTGCCGAGGGCCAACGGCACCTGCTCGCGAACGAGGACCCGGATGGCCACTGTCTGACGGACGGCGTCTGCTGGCGCTGCCCACAGGGTTAGCGTCAGCCGCGTGCCGCGACGCCAGAGTCCGGCAGCGGCAGGCACGCCCGCACCACGAACCCGCCCTCGTCGCCCGGCGCTGCCGTGAACGTTCCACCCTGACGCACGACCCGCTCGCGCATGCTGCGCAGGCCGAAGCGCGTGGCGCTCTCGGCCAGGGTGCTCAGCATGAGGGGCGACGCCCCGACGCCGTCGTCCTGGACGGTCAGTGTGGCCGCGTCGGGCTCGAACCGGAGACTCACCACCACGGCGCTGGCCCGGGCATGCTGCCCGACGTTGTCCAGCGCCCCCCTGGCGATGGCGTGCAGCGCTTCCGCGACCTCCGGCGGGGCGCGGTGCTCCGCCCCAGAAACGACCAGGTCGGCCTCGATGCCCGTCGCCTGCTGGAAGTTGCGGACCAGCTGCCACAGGGCCTGGACCAGTCCGCGGTCGTGCACCTCGGCGCGAGTGAGCGCGAAGATGGCATCGCGCACCTGGCTAGCGCCCTGCTCGGCGGAGCGCAAGATGCTCGCCAGCGTCCCGTGCAGAGCGTCGCCGGGATTGGTCGCCTGGTCGAGCGCCGCCCTGGTGGTGAGACCGATGCTGAAGAACGTCTGCGCCACGCGGTCGTGCAGCTCGTGGGCGATCCGGTGCCGCTCGTCTGTGACCACCTGCTCCCTTTCGGTGGCCTCGAGCCGGTCCCGCAGCTGGCGCAGATGTCTCACCAGCTCGCGCTGCTCCTGGTACAGACGGGCGTTCGAGATGGCCAGGGCGCAGCGACGCGCCAGCTCCTCGGCCAGGGCCATCGCGTCCGGTCCGTCGTGGCGGCCTGGCTGCAAGGAGTAGCAGGACAGTGCGCCCAGGACCCGGTCATACGCCACCAGCGGCAGGACCACCGCCCGCCGCAAGCACACGGCCCGTAGCAGCGCCAGGCTCTCGGCATCGCGGGCCGCCGTCTGCAGCAGGGCGTCGGCGATTGTCGGGTACGCCACCGGTCGCCCCCGGCTCGAGACGTCGGCCACGCCCGGGGCCAGGCCCGGCGCGAACGGGTAGCGCGCCACCAGCTGGCGTAAGGGAGTCCCCGGCGCAGCGGCGGCGTACATGGCGACCTGGTCCTGCGCCTGCTTGTCGTCGTCCGCCGGCGCGATCGTGACGAAGCACCAGTCCCCAAGAGACGGCACAGCCAGGCGGGCAGCCGTCGCCAGCGTGGTCTCGTAGTCCAACGAGCTGGCCAGCTCGAGGCTGGCCCGGGCCAGGAAGCGCAGGTCGCCTCGCGCTCTCTCCGCCTCGGCCCGGGCGGCCTGTTCGCGAATCAGCTGCTCGTGCTCCCGCTCGGCTCGGGCCTTCTCGGTGATGTCCCGCAGGACGACCAGCCGGCCGACCGGCCGCCCATGGCGGTCCGTCAGGGCGGAGACGCGCGCGTCGAAGTGCCGGTGAGCGCCCCCCGTGACCAGCGTCAGCTCCGTGGCATCACGGGCGACCGCCGACGCGCCGGTGATCCACGTGGGCCATCCAACCAGCACGTCGGCAGCGCTGCGACCGATGGCCGCGCGGCCGCCGAGCGCTATCAGGCGCTGCGCGGCCGGGTTCAAGCCGATAACCCGGCCACACGTGTCGAGGACCACCGCGGCATCCGGCAGCTGCTCGAACAGAGCCTCGCGCGCCAGCGGCACCGCCCCGAACAGCCCCAGGCGGAACTGCCCGAGCCCGACGGCCACGCTGCCGAGCGCGAAGCCGAAGGATGTGAGGTCAATGGGCGGGAACGGGCCCACCCGAGCGATGTACGCGATGTTGGCCAGCCACGGCGCGAGCATACCGACGAGCAGCGCCGCGGCTTGAGCTCGGTACGGGCGAGGCGAGCGCCAGAGCCACCGGAGGACCAGGATGGCGGCGAGCCCCAGGACCAGGTAGCAGTAGGCCGCATGAACCCAGAACCAGCGGCCATACGTCGCCGTCCACACCGTGTAGGAACCGATCGAGCCAGGCCCCTGCTGGTCCAGATCAGATGGTGCCAGTCGTTGGTCCAGACCAGGGCGGTGGTCGCGATCGGCACGATGGCCAGGAAGGCCAGCCGGCGCCGCGGCACCCGTGAGCCCAGGCCCGTGTAGGCCACCATGCCGGCCAGCCACAGGGGTGGCGCGGCGACGACGCCGATGTACTCGATCTTCGTCCACAGCAGCTTCCCGCCGAGCGAGGCGCTGGCGAATTCGCCAGCGTTCGCCAGGCACCAGACGGACACCGCCAGCGCGAACAGCGCGCACTCCGCTGCGCCCGCGGCCGGGCGGCGACGCCAGACGGATAGCCCGAGCGCCGCCACCAGCACGCCCGCTAGCGCCGCCGGGGCCGTGTACGGCGTCGCCTGCCAGTCCACACCCTCAGTATCCTGCCCTGCCGCGGAGCGTCGCCGCGCCGATGGCCCAGCCGCATGCCCGCACACCAGGGTATCCTGTCAGTCGGATGAAGATCGGCGTCTTCACGGTTCTGTTCCAGCAGCTGCCCTTCGAGGCGATGCTCGATCACGTGCGCGCGGCCGGGGTCGAGGCGGTGGAGATCGGCACCGGCGGCTACCCCGGCGCCGCTCACTGCCAGCCCGCCGAGCTCCTGGCGGAGCCCGCCAGGCTCGCCTCGTTTCGCGACGCGATCGCCAGCCGCGGCCTGACCATCAGCGCCCTGAGCTGCCACGCCAATCCGCTCCATCCCCGGCGCGAGCTAGCCGACGCGGCCCACGCGACCTTCGAGCGCACGCTGCGCCTGGCGCACGAGCTGGGGGTGGAGTGCGTCAACCTGTTCTCCGGGTGCCCGGGCGACTCTGACCAGGCACGTTTTCCGAACTGGGTGACGTGCGCCTGGCCGCCCGACTACCAGGAGCTGCTGGCCTGGCAGTGGAACGAGAAAGTCGTGCCGTACTGGCAGAGGGCAGCCGCCCAGGCTCGCGAACATGGCGTGCGGCTGTGCTTCGAGATGCACCCGGGCTTCGTGGTCTACAACCCGGAGACGCTGCTCCGCCTGCGCCAGGCGTGTGGCGACAACATCGGCGCCAATCTGGATCCCAGCCACCTCATCTGGCAGGGCATCGACATCCCCGAGGCGATCCGCGCGCTCGGCGCCGCGGACGCCATCTACCACGTGCACGCCAAGGACACAGCTATCGACCCGCACAACGCGCGGGTCAACGGCGTCCTGGACACCAAGCCGCTGGACCGTGTGGCCGAGCGCTCGTGGATCTTCCGCACCCTGGGCTACGGCAACGACCTGCTGTTCTGGCGCCAGTTCGTCTCCACCCTGCGCAAGGTCGGGTACGACGGCGTCCTGAGCATCGAGCACGAGGACGCCCTCGCCTCCATCGACGAGGGGTTCCGCAAGGCGGTGAGCGTGCTCCAGCAGGTGATCCTGTCCGAGCAGCCGGCGCAAGCCTGGTGGACGTGAGCCCAGCCTGCGCGCGCTGTTCTGGCCTTCTCCGCCCGTGGCGCGGCGATCCGCCCAACGGCGGATCACCTCACCTCAGAAGATCACTTCTCCAGGACGTAGGTCCCGGGCGCGGCCACCAGCGGCGGGTGAGCGGCGCTGCCGAGGCCGGGCGGGGCGACCCGCTCCCCGGAGCGCGGCTCCAGCCACTGCACCCAGTCGGACCACCAGCTGCCATCGTGCCGCTCGGCGCCTGCCAGCCAGCGGTCAGAGGTCTCCGCTGACGCGTCGCCCGTCCGGTAGCCGCGGCCCTTGCTCGGCGGGCTGATGACGCCGGCGATGTGCCCGCTGCCGCTCAGGACGAAGCGGACAGCGCCACCGGCCAGACGGCTGATCTGCCAGGCGGCGCGCCACGGGACGATGTGGTCCTGCTCGGCGGCGACCGCGTATACGTCCTGCCTGATCGTGCCCAGGTCGATGGGGACGCCGTTCAGGACAACCCGGTTCGGCTTGACCAGGTTGTTTTCGAGGTAGGTGTTGCGCATGTAGAACGAGTGCGCGGCGCGCGCCATGCGGGTGCCGTCGGCATTCCAGTACAGCAGGTCGAAGGCGGCCGGCTCCTTGCCCAGCAGGTAATTGTTGACCACGTTGCTCCAGATCAGGTCGTTCGCGCGCAGCATGTTGAACATGGCGGCCATATCACGGCTGTCGAGATAGCCCCGCTCGAGCATCTTCTGCTCCATGTAGGCCACCTGGGGCTCGTCCACGAAGACAGCCGTATCGCCCACCTCGGAGAACTCCTGCAGCGAGACGAGGAAGGTTGCTGCGTTGACCGATGTGTCGCCGGTGGCCGCGAGGTACGGCAGCGCCATGCTCAGCAGAGTGCCACCAATGCAGTAGCCGACGGCATTCACCGTCGGCGAGCCCGTGATTTCCTTCACCACGTCCAGCGCCGCCACTGGGCCCAGCTGGAGATAGTCCTCGAAGGTCGTACCCTCCATCGACCCATCGGGGTTCTTCCAGCTGACGATGAAGACAGTGAAGCCATGCTCCACCAGGAAGCGCGCAAAGCTGTTTCCGGGCTGCATGTCGAGGATGTAGTACTTGTTGATCCACGGCGGGATGAACAGCAGCGGAGTGGAGAAGACCGTCTCCGTAGTGGGCGCGTACTGGATCAGCTCGATGAGCTTGTTGCGGTAGACCACCTGGCCGGGTTGGATCGCCAGGTTCCGACCGGGCGCAAAGGCGTCGGTGTCGGTCATCTTCACCTGGCCGGCCGCGACGTCGCGCATGAGGTGGGCCATCCCATTGGCGAGGTTCTGGCCGCCGCTGGCGATCGTCTCGTGGATGACCTGCGGGTTGGTGAACAGCGAGTTAGTCGGGCTGATGGCGTCCAGAAACTGGCGCAGGTAGAAGATGAGCTTGCGCTGCGCCCGCGCGTCCAGGCCCTCGACCTGGGCGGCCGTCTTGAGCAGGCTGGTCGCGGCCAGCAGGTACGCTTGCTTCAGGGCGTCGAAGGCGGCGTTCTGCTGCCAGTCCGGCGTGGCGAAACGCCGGTCGGCCCTGTCAGGCTCCGCCACCGGCGGGACTCCGTTAGCACCCCACAAGCGGTACACCGAGTTGGCCATGACGCGGGTGTACTGCTGGGCCATCTCGACGGACGCTGCCCAGGCGTGGTCGGGGCGCCGCAGCGCGTCGAGCCAGAGCTGTTGAAAGGCGCGCGTGATCCCGCCCGGATCGAGCGGCAGCAGCCTGCTGTACGGGTTGGCGCTCCAGAGCTGGTCGATGAGCGCGATCCAGGCGTCTCCGGCGACCGGCGACCCGTGGCTACTCGGGTCGGCCGACCGCTGGTTGGGAGCGACGTCCATGGGCGTCGGGAGGAGCCTACCGCGCCGGGCTGTAGCGAGCGTCGTCGACGACGACGTCCTGACCGCCCGGGTGGTCGGCGGCGCCGATGTCGTGGCGCATCGTCTCGGCCGCCCAGTTCACCGAGACCAGCGTCAGCAGCGCCATCGCGATCATGTACAGCGCGATCGGGACGAAGCTGTGGTACTGCGCGAGCAGGGCGGTGGCGATGATGGGCGACAGCCCACCGGCGAAGACCGACGACAGCTGGTACCCGAGCGATGCGCCGCTGTAGCGCACCCGGGTACCGAACAGCTCGGAGAAGAAGCTGGCCTGCGGGCCGTACATGGCCGAGTGGCCAATGGCGAGCCCCAGGATGCCGAGCCAGATGAGCGCCGTCTCCCGGGTGTTGACGAGCCAGAAGAACGGGAACGACCACACCAGGGACAGCCCGGCGCCCAGCAGGTAGATCGGGCGCCGGCCGACCGTGTCCGAGAGCGCCCCGAACGCCGGCATCGCGAACAGCTCGACCGCCGCGGCGATCAGGACACCTGTCAGGACCACGCTCTGCGCTATCTGGAGCTGCTGGGTGGCGTAGGCGAGGACGAACACTGTGGAGACGTAGAAGATGCCGTTCTCGGCGAAGCGGGCGCCCATCGCCACCAGCACCTCTTTCGGGTTGTTGCGGATAGCGTCGAGGATGGGCATCTTCGACTCGGTGCGCGTGGCTTTCACCCTGGCGAAGGCGGGTGGCTCGGAGACCTGAAGGCGGATGAACAGGCCGATGACGATCAGCACCGCGCTGAGCAGAAACGGCACCCGCCAGCCCCAGGCGAGGAACTCCTCCTGCGGCCGGCTCGAGAAGACGGTGAAGACGAGGTTGGCGAGGACCAGACCAGCCGGCACGCCCATCTGCGGCCAGCTCCCGTAGAAGCCGCGGCGGCCGGCCGGCGCGTGCTCCACCGCCATCAGCACGGCGCCACCCCACTCGCCGCCGACGCCGAAGCCCTGCATGATGCGCAGCAGCAGCAGCAGCAGCGGGGCGAATACGCCGATCTGGTCGTACGTCGGCAGCAGACCGATCAGGAACGTGGCCACGCCCATGATGCTGAGCGTCAGGAACAGCATCGACTTGCGGCCAACCTTGTCGCCAAAGTGGCCGAAGACCACGCCGCCCACAGGCCGCGCCACGAAGCCGACGGCGTACGTCCCGAAGGCGGCCAGCGTTCCGACCAACGGGTCGAAGTTCGGAAAGAACAGCTTGTTGAAAACGAGCGCCGCGGCCGTGCCGTACAGGAAGAAGTCGTACCACTCGACAGCCGTCCCGATGAAGCTGGCGAACGCGACCTTCACGATCGACGTGGGCAGACCCGCGGCAACACCATCCTTGGCCATGGTCCCCTCCTTGGCTCAGACGGAAGAATCGGAATGCATCGGGCCCGCCGGTGGTGTCCTGGCTGGGATAGCCGCCAGGCACTCGGCTGCCCGACCGCCGAGCCCTTTTGTCGCTATGGTACCGCCCCGGACGGCCCGCGCTAGTGCCTGCGGCCCAGGAATCTGGAATTTGGCAGGCGCGTCTACGGGCCAGGGCGCACTGCCACTTGATTGCCTTCGTCGAGCTGCCCGCCGACAGCCCTGGAGGATCCCGAGGTCTCCAGGCGCTGCCGCAGCGACCGTATCGTCGCCAGGATCGCCTGGAGATCGGCCTGGAGCTGACTCGTTCGCTGCTGCTCGCTGCGCACCAGTCGGTCGTACGGCGCGAGGGCGTCCTTGACCCGCTGGACGCTCCTCTCCAGCTGGCGGTCGAACTCGTCAGTCATCGCCGTCCCGAGCCCGACGCGCAGGCGCTCGGTGCGCTCGCGGAACTGGTCCTTCGCCTGCTTGCGCTTCCGCGGCAGCACCCACAGACCGAGACCGGCCAGGATGCTGGCCGCGAACAGGCCCGTCACGTCCGCCGCGGCGCTGCCGACGATGGCCAGGCTGATGGCGCCGAGGCCGAGCGCGCCCGCCTCGAGCAGCGTGGCCTGGGTCACCGAGTCGCGCACCGAGGCGGCCAGCTGGGCGGCCTCCCGCGAGTGGTCGTGCCGCAGAATGACCTCGTGGGCGGTCGTTCCGAGCGAGCCAAGCAGGGCGCGCCGGTCGTACTCGAAGGAGCCCGAGAGCCGCTGAGCCGGGCCGTCGCGGGGGGCCGACTGGCGGCGGCGATCGACCTGCTCGGTGACGGCGCGCCACAGCTTCAAGTCCTGGTCCACCATCCAGTCGACGAGCTCCTGGGCGGCGCGGTCGATCCGCTCAGGGGTGTCGGCGACGACCACCCGCTGGAACTCGTCGCGCACCCGCTGCTGGCGGAACAGGTCCGCCACGCGGGTGATCCGCAGCGTGTCGTCGAGGTAGGCGTTGCCGCGTTCGCTCATCTCGAGCAGGACGGCGTCGATCTGACGCAGGCGCAGCCCAAAGTCGCGGGCCATGTCCTCGCGGTAGAAGGTCAGCTGCGACTCGATGGAGGCGGCCAACGCCAGGTCGTCGGCGAGCAGCGCCAGCTTCTCCTCGGCCGCCATCTCGTACGTCCGACCGACCCGCTCGGCTACGCCCAGCGGCGTCGCCAGCTTCAGCTGCAGCCGCCCTGCTTCGTCGAGCGTCTCGGCGATGAAGGCCTCCAGCGGGCCGAAGCGGCTGGACGCCCACAGTGGTGCGCGGGCCGCGTCGTCGTCGGACTCTTTGGCGGCCAGCGCGAGCCGCGCCGAGACCGGAAAGATCTCGGGCTGGAAGCCGAGCAGGCGCTGCACGCTCTCGCGCACGAACGCCAGCTGCGCCGCCAGCTCCTGGTCGCTGCTCAGGAGATCGGCCTTGTTGAGGACGACGACGATCTTCTTGCCCCAGGTGCGGATGCGCTCCATGAAGGCCCGCTCGGTCTCGGTGAAGGGCCGGTCGGCGGAGGTGACGAAGAGCACCAGGTCGGCCCGGGGCACGAACTTGCCAGTGATCTCCTCGTGCTCGCGGAGGATGGCGTTGGTGCCTGGCGTGTCGACCACGGCAACCTCGCGCAGCAGCTCGAGCGGGTAGCCGACTTCGAGCAGCGCGCCGCTGCGGTGCTCGGAGCGCGTGGCGGCGTAGCGCACGCGGGTGACCACGGCCGTGGTGGGCGTGACGCCCTCGATCAGGACGCGCTGTCCCAGGAGGGCGTTGATGAAGGCGGACTTGCCGGCGTTGAACTCGCCGACGACCACGAGCAGGAAGAGCTCGTCGAGATCCAGCTCCGCCTGGCGCAGCAGGTCGATGTCGGCCGCGTCGCTGGCCTGGGAAGCGAGCAGCTCGCGCAGCCGCCCGAGGGCCGCGCGCTCGTCGGCGAGCAGCTCGCGGGCGTCTGGGGGGATGACGCGACCCGCGAGGTGGGGCATCATGGGGTACGAGCCGTCAGCCCTTCGCCTCGCGCCAGTGGGCGGCGATCGTCGGGACCGCGCCGGCCGGGATGGTCCCCGTCGCGGGGGGGTTGCCCAACGCCGCGGCTGTGGCGCGCACCACCTTCCAGAACAGGTCCGGGAAGCTCGCCTGCGGCGCGCTGGCCAGCTCGGCGCGCACCGCGTCGTCGATCGCCTGCCACACGCCGAGCGACTCGCGCAGCGTCTGCGGCACCTCCGGGCCGGTGCGGATCGCCTCGGACGTCGGCATGGACCATCGGTAGCGGTGCGCCTGCGCCAGGACCGACACCGGCATCTCGGCCAGGCGGCGCAGGGACGCGGCGTAGTCGCTGGCGGAGAAGTACAGAGGATAGCCACCAACCCGTCCGCCGCGGCCGTTCACCGCGTCACCCGTGAACAGCATGCCCTGGCTCTCCCAGTAGTACGACGCCGACCCCGGCGTGTGGCCGGGTGTATGAACCACCCGCAGGCGAACGTCGCCGCCCAGGTCGATCGTGTCGCCGTCGTCGAGCGCCCGGTCCACGCCCCATTCGCGCCCCAGCTGCTGGCGCATGAGCGCCTCCTTCTCGGGGATCAGGTGGTCGTTGCCCATCAGCCGCTCGGCGTCGCGCAGGTACTTCTCGACGTGCCGCTCGCGGTCCGCCAGCGGCACGTCGTCCTTGTGGATGTGGATGCCCGCCCCTGACACCTCCTGGAGCTCGGCGTTGCCGCCGGCGTGGTCGATGTGCAGGTGGGTGTTGACGATGACGCGCAGCTCAGACGGGTCCCACCCCATCTCGGCGAGGGCCGGCAAGATGGCCACCTGCGGCACAATTGCCGTGCCGGTGTCGATGAGCGCCCGCCGCGGGGCGTCGATCAAGTAGCAGTGGACGATTCCGCCTGTCTGGTCGTACGGCGCCGCGACGCTGAAGACCTTCGGGTGGACCTGTGTGACGAGCATCCCCTCTCCTCCTCCTCTAGACGTGCGCTGTGTGTGCGCGTACGTTCTTGTGTCTGGGTCCGCAGTTTCAGGATAGAGCCCCAGAGCAGCGCCCTGCGTCTGCCGCGTCTCGACGCCCCCAGTGCGGCGGCGGTGCCGGCCTGGCGACCCCGGGCTCGTGCTAGACTGGGGCGCTCTCGGGAATCGGCCCGAGCGGCTCCTTTAAGGGCGGTCCCGTGAGGCCGGAAAGGAGTACCGATGCCCCTGGTGGGTCAGAAGAAGCTGCTCGGTCAGGACGATATCCGGCGCGCCGTCGCCAGACTCGCCCACGAGGTCCTCGAGCGCAACCACGGCGGCGACGACCTGGTGCTCGTCGGCCTGCGCACCCGTGGGTTCCCGCTCGCCCGGCGCCTGCAGCAGCGCATCCAGGAGTTCGAGGGTCGCCAGGTGCCCCTCGGCGAGCTGGACATCACGCTCTACCGCGACGACGTCCACCAGCGCGTCCCACGCGCGCTCCAGGCCACGTCCATCCCGGTCGACGTCGGCGACAAGACGGTCGTGCTCGTGGACGACGTCCTGTTCACGGGCCGAACGGTCCGCGCCGCCCTCGACGCGCTCATCGACCTGGGCCGGCCGCGCGCCATCCAGCTGCTCTGCCTGGTCGACCGCGGCCACCGCGAGCTGCCCATCCGGCCTGACTTCGTCGGCAAGAACGTGCCGACCAGTCGCGACGAGAAGGTCGCCGTCCATCTCGTGGAGGTCGACGGTGTGGACGAGGTCGTCGTCGTCCAGCCGGCCCGAAACCTGGACAGCGCGGTGCGGCTCGCCAGCTTCCCGCCGGAGGATGCATGACCACTCTGCACGCGGACGCGGACACGGATACATTCGCCGCCACGCTCGACGGCGACGCCGCCCTGGCGGCCACGCGGCCCACCATGGCAGCCCAGCCGTTTACCCCGGCGCCGGCGCCGCGGGCCGCGCGGCGGCACGTGCTCGACCTTGACACATTCGGCGCCGAGGAGATCGGCGAGGTGCTTGACACCGCCACGGCGATGAAGGCGGTGCTGGCCAGGCCGATCAAGAAGGTGCCCACGCTCCGCGGCAAGACGGTTGTCACGCTGTTCTACGAAGCCAGCACCCGCACGCGCGTCGCGTTCGAGCTGGCGGCCAAGGCCCTGGGCGCCGACACGGTCAGCGTCTCGGCCGCCACCAGCTCGGTCGCCAAGGGCGAGTCGCTCATCGACACGATCCGGACGCTCCAGGCGCTGGGAGCGGACTTCGTGGTCATGCGGCACCCCCAGGCCGGCGCCCCGTACGTGGTCGCCGACGAAGTTGTCGCCTCGGTCATCAACGCTGGCGACGGCTGGCACGCGCACCCCACGCAAGCGCTCCTGGACCTGTTCACGATCCGCGAGCGGCTGGGCCGCATCGCCGGCGTCCGCGTGGCCATCGTGGGCGACGTCCTGCATAGCCGCGTCGCCCGGTCGAATCTGTGGGGGCTGACGCGGATGGGCGCGCAGGTCGTCCTGTGCGGACCGCCGCCGCTGCTGCCCCCGAGCTCCTTTGGCGCCGGCCTGCCCTGGCCGGTCACCGTGGAGTACGAGCTAGACCGCGCCCTCGACGGCGCGGACGTGGTGATGGCGCTGCGCCTGCAGACGGAGCGTCAGGCGAGCGGCCTTCTGCCGAGCGTGCGCGAGTACGTGCGCACCTACGGGCTGACCGAGGAGCGGCTGGCGCGGGCGCGGCCGGGCGCGCTGGTGCTCCACCCGGGCCCGATGAACGAGGGGGTCGAGATCGACCCGAAGGTGGCGCGCGGCGCGCAGTCGGCCATCGAGACCCAGGTGAAGAACGGCGTCGCGGTCAGGATGGCGCTGCTGTACCTGCTGAGCGGCCTGCCGGCCGAGCAGGCGGCGGGGAGGAGCTGATGCGGCTGCGGCTGTCGGGCGGGCGCGTGATCGATCCCGCCTCGGGCACTGACCAGCCCGGCGACCTGCTCCTGGAGGACGGCACAGTGCTCGCGGTCGACGGCGGCGGCGGGCTGCCTCGAGCGGACGAGACGGTGGTCGACGTCGGCGGCGCTATCGTGGCCCCCGGCTTCGTCGACCTCCACTGCCACCTCCGCGAGCCGGGGTTCGAGGACAAGGAGACCCTCGCCAGCGGCACGCGGGCGGCGGCGGCCGGCGGCTTCACCACCCTGTGCGCGCTGCCGGACACCGAGCCCACCACCGACACGGGGTCGGACGTGGAGTCGCTGCTGACCCAGGCGCGCCGGGACGCCGTCGTGCGCGTGCTGGCGGTCGGGACGGTCACCAAGCGGCGCCGCGGCCAGGAGCTGTCCGAGATGGCCGACATGCGCGCCGCCGGCGCCGTCGCCTTCTCCGATGATGGCCGGCCCATCGCCTCAGCGCGTGTGCTGCGCCACGCGCTGGAGTACTCCCTGCTCACCGGGAAGCCCGTGGCCGACGACGCCGAGGACCCGGATCTCGCCGCCGGTGGCGTGATGCACGAGGGCGCCCTGGCAACCCAGCTCGGTCTGCGCGGCGTGCCACGCGAGGCGGAGGAGGTCGCCGTCGCCCGCGACCTGGCCCTGGCCCGGCTCACCGGCGGCCGCCTGCATCTGTCCCGCCTGAGCACCGCGGGGGCTGTCGACCTGCTGCGGCGCGCCAAGGCGGCCGGCGTGCGGGTCACCGCCGACGTGACGCCGCACCACCTGGTCCTGACGGAGCAGGCAGTGGCCGGCAGCGCCGCCAGCCACCCCTACGACACCAACGCGCGCACCGCGCCGCCCCTGCGCACCCGGGCCGATGCCCAGGCGCTGGTGGCCGGCCTGCGCGACGGCACCATCGACTGCGTCGCGACCGACCACGCGCCACAGCGCTGGATCGACAAGGCGTGCGAGTTCGATCAGGCGGCCCCCGGCATCTCCGGGCTCGAGACGGCGTTCGGTCTGCTCATGCGGCTGGTCCACGCCGGCACGCTGCCGCTGCCTGACCTGATCGCGGCGCTGACCAGCCGGCCCGCCGCCGCCTGGGGGCTGCCGTACGGGACGCTGCGGCCCGGCGCGCCGGCCGACGTCGTCGTGCTCGACCCGGACCAGCTGTGGGTCGTGGACGCCGAGCGGCTGGTCTCCATGGGCAAGAACACCCCGCTGCACGGCCAGACGCTGCGCGGCGCGGTGCTCATGACGATCGCGGCGGGCGCCGTCGTGTACCGCAATGGTCTCTGACGTGGGCGTGGGCGTGAGGGTCGAGGCGGCCCTGGCGCTCGAGGACGGCTCCCTATTCGTCGGCGAACCCTTCGGCGCCCACACCGACGCGGCCGCGGAAGTCGTCTTCAACACCGGCATGACCGGCTACCAGGAGGTCGCCTCAGACCCCTCCTACCGCGGCCAGATGGTCGTCATGACCCACCCACAGATCGGCAACTACGGCATCTCGCCCGCCGGGGAGGAGTCGGTACGGCCCTGGATCGCGGCTCTGGTGGTGCGCGAGCTGGCGGCGCGGCCCCACCACTGGGAGGCTCGGACGACTCTCGCGCCGTACCTCGCGGCCTGGGGTGTGCCCGGCCTGCAGGGCGTCGATACGCGGGCGCTGGTGCGCCGACTCCGCGAGACCGGCACCCAGCGGGGCGTGTTGTGCCGCAGCCGCCCGGGCGGCTTCACGCCTGGTGACCTCGCCGGGCTGGGCGCGGCGGCGCGGCGGACGCCGTCGGTCTCCCAGCTGGAGCTCGTCGGCGACGTGAGCGCCGCCCTGCCCCCCTCGACGGACGGCTCCGCCGACCGCCCCGTGGCCGTTGTCGACTGCGGCGTGAAGTGGAACATCGTCCGCTCGCTCGCATCCCGCGGTGTTCCGGTCCACACCTTCGCCTGGGACACGTCGGCGGCCGAGATCCTCGAGCGCCGTCCCCGGGCCGTCGTCGTCTCCAACGGCCCGGGCGACCCGGCTCGCCTGCCGAGCGTGGTTCACCAGCTGCGCGCGCTGGTCCAATCTGGCACGCCCGTCCTGGGCATCTGTCTCGGCCACCAGCTTCTCGGGCTGGTCGCCGGCGGCACCACCAGCCGCCTCCGCTACGGGCACCACGGCGGCAACCACCCGGTGCGCGACCTGCGCTCCGGACAGGTGACGATCACCACCCAGAACCACGAGTTCCAGGTGGACGGCGCCACCATCCCGGCGGCCAGCGGCTTCGAAGTGTCGCACGTCAACCTGAACGACGGCTCGGTGGAGGGTCTGCGGCACCGCGAGCTGCCCGTCCTGTCGGTCCAGTTCCACCCGGAGGGCTGCCCCGGCCCGCGGGACAGCCAGCCCGTCTTCGACCATCTGCTCCGCCTGGCCGCCCAGTCCGCATGACGCGCCGGAAGGTCCTCGTCGTCGGGTCGGGGCCCATCGTCATCGGCCAGGCCGCCGAGTTCGACTACGCCGGAACCCAGGCGTGCCGGGCGCTCCGCGAGGAGGGCCACACCACCATCCTGGTCAACTCGAACCCGGCCACCATCATGACCGACCCTGGTGTGGCCGACCGCACCTACGTGGAGCCCTTGACCCCGGCCTACCTGGAACAGGTCATCGCCCGCGAGCGGCCGGACGCGATGCTCGCCGGCCTCGGCGGCCAGACGGGCCTGAACCTGGCCGTCGAGCTCGCCGACGCCGGCATCCTGCACCGCTACGGCGTCGAGGTGCTGGGCACGCCCATCGAGTCCATCCGCACAGCCGAGGACCGCGACCTGTTCAAGAAGCTCCTGGAGCGGATCGGCGAGCCCGTCGCCGACAGCGTGGTGGCGCACGACGTGGCCCAGGCCGAGGCGTTCGCGCGGCCGATCGGCCTGCCCCTGATCGTGCGCCCGGCCTTCACTCTGGGCGGCACCGGCGGCGGCACAGCCCGCACCATGGAGCAGCTCCGCACCATCGTCGCCGCCGGCATCGCCGCCAGCCCGGTCGGCCAGGTGCTCGTCGAGCGCTCGCTCCTCGGCTGGAAGGAGATCGAGTACGAGGTGATGCGCGACGGCGGCGACACCTGCATCACGATCTGCAACATGGAGAACTTCGACCCGATGGGGGTCCATACCGGCGACTCCATCGTCGTGGCTCCGTCACAGACGCTCTCCGACGGGGAGTACCAGATGCTCCGCTCGGCGGCGCTGCGCATCATCCGCGCGCTCGGCGTCGTCGGCGGCTGCAACGTCCAGTTCGGCCTTGATCCGCTGTCGCGCCGCTACGTGGTCGTGGAGGTGAATCCACGCGTCAGCCGCTCGTCGGCCCTGGCCTCGAAGGCGACCGGCTACCCCATCGCGCGCGTCACTGCAAAAATCGCCGTCGGCCGCCGGCTCGACGAGATACCGAACGCCGTCACCCAGCGGACGACGGCGGCCTTCGAGCCAGCGCTCGACTACCTCGTCGTCAAGGTGCCGCGCTGGCCGTTCGACAAGTTCCCCGACGGCGACCGCGTGCTCGGGACGCAGATGAAGTCCACCGGCGAGGCGATGGCCATCGACCGCTCCTTCGAAGCCGCCCTCCAGAAGGCTGTGCGGTCGCTCGAGCTGCGCAGCCGCGACCTGCTCTGGGAGGACTCGGGCTGGACGCTCGACGACCTGGAGCGGCTCGTGCGCGGGCCGAACGACCTCCGGCTGTGGGCGCTCATGGCGTCGCTGCGGCGGGCGCTGCCGCCGTCGACGCTGGCCGCGTGGTCGGGCATCGACCAGTTCTTCGTGGACAAGCTGGCCAACCTGGTCGAGATGGAGCGCCTGCTCCTGGGCAGCGCGGCGCTGTCCCCCGGCGCCGTGCGGCGTGCCAAGCGGCTCGGCTTCTCCGACCGGCAGATCGGGCTCCTGGTGGACGAGCTGCCGGACCGCGTGCGCGACCAGCGGCTGGCCTGGGACATCCGCCCGACGTACAAGATGGTCGACACGTGCGCCGCCGAGTTCGCCGCCGTCACCCCCTACTTCTACGGCACCTACGAGACGGAGAACGAGGCGCCGCCGCTCGCTGGGCCAAAGGTGGTCGTGCTCGGCTCCGGCCCGATCCGCATAGGCCAGGGGATCGAGTTCGACTACTGCTCCGTCCGGGCCGCCGCCTCGCTGCGCGCGGCCGGGGTCCAGGCCATCATGATCAACTCGAACCCCGAGACGGTCAGCACGGACTTCGACGCCTCCAGCCGACTCTACTTCGAGCCGCTCGACGACGAGTCGGTCCGCGACGTCCTGGACAACGAGGGAGCGGCGGCCCGCATCCTGGCCCAGTTCGGCGGCCAGACGGCCATCAACCTGGCGGAGCCGCTGGTCAACGCCGGCCACGGGCTCCTCGGCTCGGGGTTGCGAGCGATCGAGGTGGCCGAGGATCGCGACCAGTTCAGCGACCTGATGGACCACGTCGGCATCCCGCAGCCGCCGGGCGGCATCGTCGCCACGCCCGAGGACGCGGTGGCCCTGGCCCACCAGCTCGGCTACCCGGTCCTGGTGCGCCCCTCCTTCGTCATCGGCGGCCGCGCCATGGAGATCTGCCGCGACGACGGCGAGCTGCGAGCCTTCGCCGCGGTCGCCAAGGACGTCTCCGGCAAACGGCCGCTCCTGGTGGACAAGTACATCGAAGGGGTGGAGATCGAGGTGGACGCCGTGTGCGACGGCGTCGACGTGCTGATCCCCGGGATCATGCAGCACGTCGAGCGGGCCGGCGTCCACTCCGGCGACAGCATGGCCGTCTACCCGGCGCAGGACCTGTCAGACGAGCTGGTCGCCCGCATCTGCCAGTACACCACCAGGGCCGGCCTGGCGCTCGACGTGCGCGGCCTGTTCAACGTGCAGTACGTGGTGGACCGCGGGCAGGTGTACGTCATCGAGGTGAACCCGCGCGCCAGTCGCACGGTGCCCTTCCTCGCCAAGGTCACCGGCGTGCCCATGGTGGACCTGGCCGTCCGCGTCGGCCTCGGCGAGCGCCTCGCGGACATGGACTACGGCGTCGGGCTGTGGCCGAGCCAGCCGCTGGTCGCTGTGAAGGCGCCGGTCTTCTCCATGGCCAAGCTCACCCAGGTCGACACCTACCTCGGGCCGGAGATGAAGTCGACCGGCGAGGTCATGGGCCTCGGCGCAACGGCCGCGGTCGCCCTGGGCAAGGCGCTGCTGGCGGCGGGCATGGGCCTGCCCGGGAAAAGCGCCGGCGCCGGCGTCCTGCTGTCCATAGCCGACCGCGACAAGGACGAGGCCGCCCCCTCCATCCGCGACCTGCACGCGCGAGGCTTCGACCTCCTGGCAACCGAAGGCACTGCCCAGTACATCCAGGCCACCCTGGGCCTCCCCGTGGAGAGCATCACCAAGAAGCTCAGCGAGGGGCACCCGAACGTCATCGACGTTCTGCGCGCCGGTCGGGTGAAGGCGGTGGTCAACACGATCACCGGCGACCGACGGCCGCTGCGCGACGGCTTCGCCATCCGGCGCGCCGCCACCGAGCGCCGCGTCCCGTGCTTCACCAGCCTGGACACGCTGCGGGCCGCCCTGGCCGGCCTCGCCGCGGCGCCGCACCCGGCGGAGGTGCTGACGGTGGACGAGTGGCGCCGCGGCAGCCCGCACGGACTGGCAGCGCCAGGTGTGGCGCCCCACGCCACGCCTGGTTAGCATCCTCCAACGGCATGAGCGAGGTCGCGGCGCTTCCGGATCGCGTGGTCGCGCCCCTCGGCCACGCGGACTGCGAGCAGCGCCAGGCGGCCGCGAAGCGGCTGGGGGCCGAGCGGCGGCGCCTGTTCCTCGTGTCGGCCACTCTCTCAGTGGCCGCGCCCATCGTCCCCTACCTGACGGGTGCCTGGGAGGCCGCCTGGTACGCCCTAGCCGGGACGCCGCTGCCGTTCGCCGTTCGGACGCCCCTGTTCCTCCTCGGATGCCACGCCGCGCTGGCCCTCGTCTCGCTGCCGCTCGCCTACTACGGCGGCTTCACGCTCAGCCACGCGTTCGGCCTCAGCCGCCAGACCAGACCCGCCTGGCTGGCCGACTGGGCCAAGGCGACTGGCCTCGGTGTGCTGCTCGGGACCGTCGGCGGCGGCGTGTTCCTGCTGTGCGTGTTCGCGCTCGGCGGCGGCTGGTGGTGGGCGTTCGGCGGCTTCGGGTCGCTCGCCAGCATCGTCATCGTGTTCCTCACGCCGTACGTCCTGGTCCCCCTGTTCTTCACCATGCGCCCGCTGGCCGACCAGGGCACCGTCGACCGGGTGCGGGCCCTCACGCGCCGCGCCGGGGCCGACGTCCATGACGTCTGCTCCCTGGACTTCTCGCGGCGCACGGCCGAGGCGAACGCGGCGGTCATCGGGATGGGTCGCTCGCGCCGCGTGGTCCTGGCCGACACACTGCTGGCGGAATTTTCGGCCGACGAGGTCGACGCGGTGGTTGCCCACGAGATCGGCCACCACGTGCACCGCGACGTGCTGCGGCTGCTGGCGGGCTCGTTCGCGATGCTGTGGGCAGGGCTGGCGTTGGCGGCGCTGCTGGCGCGGCCCGCCCTGCCGCTGCTGAGTCTGCCCAGCCTCGGCTACGTGCCCGGGTACCCCATGCTGTACGGCGTGGCCGAGCTGTTCGCGCTGGCCGTGATGCCGCTGGCCAACTGGTGGTCGCGGCGGCTGGAGTGCGCCGCCGACCGCTTCGCGCTGGGCCTCACCGCCAACCCGACAGCGTTCGCCGGCGCGATGCGGCGGCTGGCCTGCCAGAACCTGGTCGAGCTGCGCCCGCCGCGGTGGTCCGAAGCGCTCCTGGCCAGCCATCCCGCCTTGCACCGGCGTATCGCGCTCGCGGAGTCGTGGGCGCCGTGATGTCGTGATGTCGTCGCTGTTCGCCGGCGCGCGCGGCCGACGGTCCGAGCCGGGTGGCGTCCGCCGCCCCGTGGGTCCACCACCGCTGCCGTTGCGTCTGGTCGCGGTCCTGGCCGTGCCACTGCTGCTCTACACGCTGGTCGCCACCGGCCAGAAGGCGATAGACAACTACCGGCTGAACCAGCAGGCCGAGGCGCTGCGGGCCGAGGTTGTCCGGCTGCGCAGCGAGAACATCCAGCTCCAGCAAGACGTGGTGGCCGCCCGGACCGACGCGGCCATCGAGACCATCGCCCGCGAGGAGCTGGGACTGGTGAAGCCGGGCGACAAAGCGATGGTCCTCCTGCCCGCGGCCGACTCCCCGGGCGCTGGCGCGGGCGGGAGCCGGAGCGCGCCGCCGCCCGCCCCCGAGCCGCCCCCGTGGCGCCAGTGGCTGGACCTGTTCTTCGGGTAGCGAGCCGTCCTTCCGCCGTGGTCGGCGTCGCGCTGCGGCACGCGGCGGCGCGGGCGCCCGACCTGTTCGGGCCCGGCGCTCGCCTGGTGGTCGGCTTCTCCGGAGGCCAGGACTCGGCCTGCCTGCTGCACGCCCTGCTGAGCCATCGCCATGGCGTCGAGGTCGTCGCCGCCCACGTCGACCACGGCCTGCGCCCCGACTCCGCCGCCGACGCCGAGCGGGCGTGCGCTCTGGCAGCTGCCCTGGGCGCGCCAGTCGTGGTACGACGCGTCGACGTCGCTGCCTACCGCGCAGGGCGGCGCCGCTGCTCCGTCCAGCAGGCGGCGCGGGCCGCGCGCTACCAGGCCCTTGCCTCGGTGGTTGCCGAGGTGGGAGCCGCCGCCCTGGTTCTCGCCCATACGGCCGACGACCAGGCTGAGACCGTGCTGCTGCGCCTGCTGCGTGGCGCCGGGCTCGACGGGATGGCCGCCATGCGCCTGGACGAGACGCTCGACCCATCCCGCCTGGGGCCGGCTGTTGCCGAGCTGCCGACCTGGCCGACGGCGGCGCCGACGCTGCGCGTGGCCCGACCCTTGCTTTACGTCGAGCGCGCCACCACCCTGGCGTACTGCCAGGAACAGGCGCTCCCGTACGTCGATGACCCGTCGAACCTGTCGCGCGCCTACATGCGCAATCGCGTGCGCCACGATCTCCTGCCGCGCTTGCAGGAGTTCAATCCCGCCGTTCGGCTGGTGCTGGCGCGCGCCGCGGACCTGGCCGCCGAGGACGTGGCCGCGCTCGACGCCGTGGTCGGTGCCGTCTTCTCTGAGGTCGCGCAGCCCCACGGGCCCGGGGCGCTGCTGTTTGCCCGTGGCGCCTGGCTGGCCCAACCGCGCGCCCTCCAGCGTCGGCTGCTGCGGCGGGCCATCGAGACCCTCAGCGGCGGTCTGCAGGATGTACCCGCCACGCCGATCGAGGACGCCCTGGACCTGGTCGCCGCCGGCCAACCCGACCGGCGCTACCATCTGCCCCGTGGCACCGAGCTGCGCACGCTGGTGGACGGCTTCGTCGTCGCGCGCCGCGGCGGCGCAGGGTTCGCGGGGATGCGGAATACGCGGGACCAGCCACCGGCGGGCGTATAATGCGGTCCACCGAAGGCGTTCACTCCCGAACGGAGACAGCCAATGGGCGGCACCTGTGCCCCTGCTTCGCCCCAAGACGTGACCAACGCCTGCCCATTCGGGAGGGTCTGATTCTCCATGGACACCAAGTGGCTTCGCAATAGCTTCGTCTACCTGATCATTCTGGTTGCCATCATTGCCCTCTTCTTCACAGTGGTGCAGCAGGGCAGCGGGCCCGAGGTCAAGCCGATCGCGATCAACGACCTTGCCCAGCAGGTCAAGGATGGCCAGATCAAGTCGATCGAAGTCACCGACGATCGGGCGGTGGCGGTCACCAAGAGCGAGCAAAAGTTCAGTTTCCGCGCCGGCCGCGACACCAACGTCCCGGATCTGCTGCGCAACTTCGGCGTCACCCAGGATGACCTGGCGCGGGTGAACTACACGGTGAAGGAGCCGCCCCAGATCAGCAACTGGCTGGGCATCCTGGTCAACCTTCTGCCGCTCATCTTCTTCGGCGCGATCCTGCTCTTCATGATGCGCCAGGCGCAGGGCTCGAATAACCAGGCCCTGTCATTCGGCAAGAGCCGGGCGCGCATGTTCATGGGCAACAAGCCGACCATCACGTTCCAGGACGTCGCCGGCGTGGAGGAGGCGAAGCAGGAGCTTCAGGAGGTCGTCGAGTTCCTGAAGTACCCGGAGAAGTTCTCGGCCCTGGGCGCCCGCATCCCCAAGGGCGTCCTCCTCGTCGGCCCGCCTGGCACTGGCAAGACCCTCCTGTCACGAGCGGTCGCGGGCGAGGCAGGCGTGCCGTTCTTCAGCATCTCCGGCTCCGAGTTCGTCGAGATGTTCGTCGGCGTCGGCGCCAGCCGCGTGCGCGATCTCTTCGACCAGGCCAAGCGCAACGCCCCCTGCATCGTCTTCGTTGACGAGATCGACGCCGTCGGCCGCCAGCGCGGCGCCGGCCTCGGCGGCTCCCACGACGAGCGCGAGCAGACCCTGAACCAGATCCTGGTGGAGATGGACGGGTTCGACGGCAACACGAACGTCATAGTCATCGCCGCCACCAACCGCCCCGACGTTCTGGACCCGGCGCTGCTCCGGCCAGGCCGGTTCGACCGCCAGGTCGTCCTGCCGGCGCCGGACATCAACGGGCGCAAGGCCATCCTCGAGGTCCACGGTAAGGGCAAGCCTTTCGACAAGGGCGTCGAGCTTGGCGTCCTGGCCAAGCAGACCCCGGGCTTCTCGGGCGCCGACCTGGCCAACCTGATCAACGAGGGCGCCATCCTGGCCGCCCGGCGCAACCGCAAGACCATCAGCATGTCCGAGCTGGAAGAGGCCATCGACCGCGTCATCGCCGGGCCCGAGCGCAAGAGCCGGGTCATGTCGGACCGCGAGAAGGAGCTGACGGCCTACCACGAAGGTGGCCACGCCATCGTCGGCCGCTTCCTCCAGAACCACGACCCGGTCCACAAGATCACCATCATCGCCCGCGGCATGATGGGCGGGTACACGCGGTTCCTGCCGCCGGAAGACCGCCACTACATGACGAAGAGCCAGTTCGAGGACATGCTGGCTTCGGCTCTCGGCGGCCACGCCGCGGAGACCGTCGTCTTCGGCGAGATGAGCACCGGCGCCGAGAACGACATCGACAAGGCCACCAATATCGCCCGCAAGATGGTCAAGGAGTACGGGATGAGCGATCGCCTCGGCCCCGTGGCTCTCGGCCACAAGGAGGAGCTGGTCTTCCTCGGTCGCGAGATCGGCGAGCAGAAGAACTACTCCGAGAAGGTGGCCGAGGCTATCGACGAGGAGATCCGCCGCCTCATCGACATGGGCTACGCCCGGGCAGTCGCCATCATCAACGAGCAGCGGGCCATCCTGGACGCGCTGGCGCGCGAGCTCATCCAGTGGGAGACCCTCGAGGGGGACAACCTGGATCGCATCTTCCGCGGCGAGCCGCCGGTCCACGGCACGCCGGCCGAGCTGCCGCAGCCCACGCCGCCGACCCCGAGTGAGCCGTCGGCCCGCGAACGGCCGACAGTACAGCCGGTCCCGCGGCTCTCGCCCGGCGCGGCCAGCTCGACATCGTAACTGTCAGCGTCGCCTACTCGCCGACGTTTCTCGGCCACGACCCAGGTCCAGGGCACCCCGAGAGCTCGCGGCGCCTGGAGGCCATCGTTGCCCAGCTCCAGGCGTCAGGGCTCTGGGACAGTCTCGACGTCTGGGAGCCGGCCCCTGTCGACGTCGCCACGCTCGAGCTCGTCCACACGCCTCGGCACGTCCACGCCCTCAGCCGTCTAGCCGAACGCGGCGGTGGCCGCATCGACCCGGACACCGCCATGTCCCCTGGCTCCTGGGAGGCCGCGCTGCGAGCCGCGGGCGCGCTGGTCGAAGCCGTCGACAGGGTCTCCGGCGACGCCGTGGGCGCCGCCTGCAACGCCCTGGGCCTCGTCCGACCGCCCGGCCACCACGCGACGCCCGACCAGGCCATGGGCTTCTGCCTGTTCAACAACGTCGCCGTGGCGGCAGCCTGGCTGCTGCGCAACTACCGCGCCGAGCGCGTCGCCATCCTCGACTACGACGTGCACCACGGCAACGGCACACAGGACGCGTTCTACGACCGGGCGGACGTTCTATACCTCTCCACGCACCAGTACCCGTTCTATCCAGGGACCGGTGGCTGGCGGGAGACCGGCAGTGGCCCAGGGCTGGGCACCACCATCAACGTGCCTTTGCCACCCGACTCCGGCGACGACGTCTACGCCGCCATCGTGGAGCGTCTCGTGGAGCCGGCCGTGCGCCGCTTCCGCCCCGACGTCCTGCTGGTGTCCCTGGGCTTCGACGCTTTCTGGGGCGACCCCCTGGCGATGCTGCGCCTCTCCCTGGCTGGCGGGTACACACCCTTGCTGCGCTCGGCCCACGCCCTGGCCGCCGAGCTCTGCGGCGGACGGCTGGTCGTGGCATTAGAAGGTGGCTACAACCTGGGCGCCCTCGGCCACGGGGTGGAGGCCGTGTGCCGCATCCTGGCTGGCGAGACTCCACCAACCGACCCGCTCGGCCCATCGCCCCACCAGCTGCCCCTGTCAGCCGTGGAACCTCTCCTGACGACGCTCGCCGACCTCCACAGGCTGACACAGGGTTAGCGCCTTCTCCCAGGGGCTTAGAGTGCGACTTGTGACGGTAGGAGCGGACGCTGTTACACTCGCCCCCTGCGCCCTGGGAAGGATTTCCTGACATTAGGGAGGGACAGTGCGCTACATGAGTGCTCTGGCTAGAGTGCAGACGCTGGCTACGGACGCGGGAGAGGACGGCCAGCCGGCGACTAATTGGTGGCATGCCGACCGTTCATCGTGAAGGACGATTTGAAATAGTGATCCACTTGAACGAGGCGAGCTGGGAGCCCTCCCACGTGCACGTCTACCAGGGCCGAGACGAGGTCAAGATCTGGCTCGGCGACGACAACAACCCGCCGAGCGTCGCACGCGCTCGCGGCATGGCGCCGTACGACCAGCGAGACGCTCTGGAAGTTGTGAAGGACAATCTGGCCAGCCTCAGAAAGGCCTGGGATGACCGTCACTGATCGCCCTAAGTCTCACCAGCTCGAGCCTGTCGCGGAGAAAGTCGGCTTCGACGAAGAAAGCATGCGCGTTGAGCTGGCCCACGGCGGCGCGCTCGTCGTACCCCTGGCATGGTTTCCGACCCTCGCCGCGCTGCCGCGCGACGTTCTGGAACGGTACGAGTTGGTGGCCGAAAATACCGTCATTCACTGGGGCACCCCGGTGGACGAGTGGGTATCGGTGGCCAGTCTGCTCGGCCAGGCAGACTAGCAGCAGTTCTAGCGGTACCCGGATGCCCCCCACGTCGACGAGATCGCCAGCGGCGCGGGCCAGCATTCTGTCGCTGCGCCAGCTGACTTGTACTGGTTAGGTTGCTACATAGCGGTGAGCGGCGCTCACCGCTATACGTCAAATAAGAGTTCATAAGAATACAATCGCCGCTTTCCGGCTCGACGCCGGGCCCGAATGGAACGTCGCGGGTGGCGGATGGAATTTGGAAGGCGTCCGCTCACCGCTGGCCGCATGCTGGTCTGCTACTACATGCTGCGCGAGCGCCGCACCGGTGATGTGGTCTTCGCCGGTAAGGAGAGGCGCTGATCGCCTGCCGTGGCCCTGTCCCTACCCTCTCATGGCCGCAGACTTGGGACGAACCCCGCCCGCGCAGGGCTCGTCCTCTAGACGACCTGTCGGTCGTTTGTGTCGTCCAAGTCCCGGTAGTCGTCGATCGGGATGCGGCGCTACACGTCCTCGACGAGATACAGCCTGCCATCAGCGTCGCCGTGGCCGCGGCGCGTGTCGCTAGACCATGGCGACGCTGATGGTTCCGGGAGAACGGCGGCTACATGATTAGAAAGGGCAGCATGTGGACGCCCATCTGCAGATGCACGATGATCTCGCTGACGCACTGGCCTACGTCATCAATGTGCTGGACGATCCAGCCGCCGAAGACTGCGGTGACGGTGCCGACGACCAGCCTGGCGCGCTGCGGCCGGATCAATCCGGCCGCAGCGCGCCAGGCTGAACAGGCGAACGTATAGAGCCACCGCGCACCTGCCAACGCGGTACTTCGCGCTCTTTCGACGAGCGCCATGAACAGAGAGTGGACCATATCCGCCTCCTTGGCTGAAGCTGCCGAAGGAGACGGTGCCACTGGTAAGACAACGGCCCCTTCGGGTAGGATAATAGCAAGGGGCGTGGCTGTGTTGCTGGAAGCGCGCAAGCCGGCGACGCTGTTACCTGAAGCCGTCAGCAACCGCAAAACATTGCGAACTTGGTATCCATCGGGCTATCCTTCGACTGCCACTGGTAAGGCACACCGGCCCCTCGGTGTCATCCTTGCACAGATAAGGTTTCATGGATGACACCGAGGGGCCTCTCCGTTTCAGGCGTGTAGCGGTTTCCAGGCACCCATAGCCTCAGCCAGCAGCCATGGGCGCCACTCTCACCTGCCGGCATCGCCGGCATGGATCTGGCGGGCGCTGACGCGCACCGCGCTGTCGTCGTCCCCAGTCAACCTGCCGCGGCGGCGAGTGTCCACGCCCAGGCTCTTCGCCGTACTGGTCCATGCGTGCCGCGCGCGCACCAGACCCCCAGGCATGGGTACCGCGCGTAGGCGAGCTCGTGAGCTGACGAGCATGCAAGGTCGACCGCTCTACGCCGGCGCAATAGTCACGGCGGGGCGGGCGTATACTTGACGCCGCATGCACACGGCCCCTGTGGTGGATGGTCTTGCCCCGCAGCCCGGGAGGAGAGGAGCGCCGCTGGTGTACCGGGACCTGTCCATCTTCACTGGTACTGCCCACCCACAGCTGGCGCACGCGGTGTGTCGTTACCTCGGCGTCCCACTCGGCAAAGCCGACGTCGTCAAGTTCTCCAACGAGAACATCTTCCCCAAGATCAATCAGAACGTCCGCGAGCACGACGTCTTCATCATCCAGCCCACCTTCCCCAACGTGAGCGACTCCATCATGGAGCTGCTCATCATGATCGACGCGCTCAAGCGCGCCTCCGCGAGTCGGATCACCGCCGTCATCCCCTACTTCTCGTACGGACGCTCCGACAAGAAGGACCAGCCGCGGGTCCCCATCACGGCACGCCTGGTCGCCGACATGCTCCAGACGGCCGGCGCCAACCGGCTGCTCACGGTCGATCTCCACGCCGGCCAGGTGCAGGGCTTCTTCAACGTCCCGGTGGACGAGCTGACCGCGATGGACGTGCTCTGCGACTACATCACCGGCATGGAGCTGCTGGATCCCGTCGTGGTGGCCGGCGACCTCGGGTTCGCCAAGCGGGGGCGCAACTTCGCCAACGTCATCGGCGCGTCGGTCGCCTTCGTCGAGAAGCGGCGCATCGGCAACGCCGACCGCACCGAGTCGCTCGGCGTCATCGGCGACGTGCGCGGCAAGACGGCCGTGATCATCGACGACGAGATCGACACCGCCGGCTCCATCACCAACGCGGCGGAGGTCGTGCTGAAGGAGGGCGCCAAAGAGGTCTACGCGGTCTGCACCCACGCGCTGCTGACCGGCGACGCGATCGAGCGGCTGCGGCGCTCGCCCATCAAGGAGATCATCGCGACCGACACCGTGCGGCGCACACCGGAGAAGGAGCTGCCCAATATGACGACGCTGTCCGTGTCGCTGCTGCTGGGCGAGGCGATCTCGCGGATCCACACCGGCGAGTCGGTCGGTGCGCTCTTCGGCGCCCCTGTTTAACGTTCAAGCGCTAAGCTGAGCGCGAAGCGCGAACCAAGGCATGCGGCTCGGGGGCGGAATGTTGGCCGGGGTCGTCTCGATGGGTGACAATATGCCGGGGCTCGTGGCCCGCCTTCCTCTGGCCCCACCGTCCCCTTCTTAACCCACCATGTTCAGATTTCCAACCTGGCTCGGCGGCGACTCCTCCGAACGCGAGATCCGCAAGCTCCGCCGCGTGGTCGAGCAGATCAACGCCCTCGAGCCGTCCTCCACCAGTCTCTCGCCCGACCAGCTGTGCGACAAGACCACTGAGCTGCGCGGCCGCTTTCTCGCGGGCCAGACCCTCGACGACCTCCTGCCCGAGGCGTTCGCGGCCGTCCGCGAGGCGGCCCGGCGCACCCTTGGCAAACGCCACTACGACGTCCAGCTGATCGCTGGCGCCGTCCTCCACTCCGGCCGCATCGCCGAGATGCGCACCGGCGAAGGCAAGACCCTCGTCGCCACCCTGCCCCTCTATCTCAACGCGCTCGAAGGCAAGGGCGCCCACCTGGTCACCCCGAACGACTACCTGTCGCGGCTCGGCGGTGGCTGGATGGGCCCCGTGTACCACGCGCTGGGCCTGTCGGTGGGCGTCATCTCGCACGAGTTCGGCGGCCTGTACGACCCGAGCTTCGACGACCCTCTCCAGCATGCCGACGAGCGGCTGAACCACTGGCGGCCCGTGCCCAGACGCCACGCCTACGAGGCGGACATCACCTACGGCACGAACAACGAGTTCGGCTTCGACTACCTCCGGGACAACATGGTCTGGGAGATGGAGCAGAAGGCCCAGCGCCCGCTGCACTACGCCATCGTCGACGAGGTCGACAACATCCTCATCGACGAAGCCCGAACGCCGCTCATCATCTCCGGCCCCGCCGGCGAGGCGAACCAGGCCTACGACGTGTTCGCCAAGGTGGTGCGCGGGTTGCGCGCCGCGCCCAAGCCGGCCGAGGACGAGGAGGAGCCGCCAGACGCCGACGCCATCGTCGACGAGCGCTTCCGCGTCGTCTCGCCCACCGACCAGGGCGTCGACAAGGTCGAGCGAGCCCTCGGTATCGAGAACATCTACGACGCGCAGAACCTCCACCTCACCCACTTCCTGGACAACGCGCTCAAGGCGCAGTTCCTCTTCCACCGCGACGACCAGTACATCGTCGACGAGCAGGGCGAGATCGTCATCGTCGACGAGTTCACGGGTCGGCTCATGCCGGGTCGGCGCTACTCCGAGGGCCTGCACCAGGCGATCGAGGCCAAGGAGGGCGTGCGCGTCCAGCGCGAGAACGTCACGCTGGCGCGGATCACCTTCCAGAACTACTTCCGCATGTACGCCAAGCTGGCCGGCATGACCGGCACCGCGTGGACCGAGCGGGACGAGTTCCAGAAGATCTACAACCTCGACGTCGTCACCGTTCCCACCCACAAGCCCATGGTCCGCCAGGACAATGGCGACCTGGTCTACAAAACCGAGCAGGCGAAGTTCGACGCGGTCATCGACGAGCTCGAGGAGCTGCACAAGTCGGGGCGCCCCGTTCTCGTCGGCACCACGTCCGTCGAGAAGTCGGAGCGGCTGCACGAGCTGCTCGACCAGCGCGGCGTGCCGCACGAAGTCTTGAACGCCAAGCAGCACGAGCGTGAAGCCTGGGTCATCGCCCAGGCGGGGCGGCCGGGCGCCGTCACCATCGCCACCAACATGGCCGGTCGCGGCGTCGACATCCTGCTCGGCGGCAACCCGGATGGCATGGTCGACGAGGTGCTGACGGAGCGGGGCACGCTACCGGCCGAAGCCGAGCCCCAGGAGCGGAGCGCGGCGTTCGACGAGGCGGCCTTGCGCTGCGAGCGCAACGCCGATCGCGTGCGGCTGCTCGGCGGCCTCCACGTCCTGGGGACGGAGCGCCACGAGGCGCGGCGCATCGACAACCAGCTGCGCGGACGCGCCGGTCGCCAGGGCGACCCGGGCTCCTCCCGCTTCTTCGTCTCGCTCGAGGACGACCTGATGCGCCGCTTCGGCGGCAGCTCCATCGCCAGCCTGATGGAGAAGCTGGGCCTAGAGGACGACGTCCCGCTCGAACACTCCTGGGTCTCCAAGGCCATCGAGAATGCCCAGACCAAGGTGGAGGCCTACAACTTCGACATCAGGAAACACGTCGTCGAGTACGACGACGTCCTGAACCGGCAGCGCGACGTGGTGTACGGCGACCGTGACCGCGTGCTCTCGGAGGACAACCTCAAGACCCTCATCATGGAGTGGGTCGAAGAGACCCTCGTGGCGCACACCGGCACCACTCTCGGCGGAGACCGGCGCGACTGGGACCTGCCGGCGCTGCGGACCCAGGTCGAGCGCATCTTCCCCATGCCTGACGACTTCTCCTGGGAGGAGATCGAGCGCCTGCTGGACCGCGAAGAGGTGGTCGACCACCTCATGGGCCTTGCCGAGGCCGCGTACGCGCACAAGGAGGAGGAGCTCGGGCACGAGCTCATGCGCAAGCTCGAGCGCGTGTGGATGCTGAACGTCATCGACCGCCTCTGGATCGCGCATCTCACCGCCATCGACGACCTGCGCGAGGGCATCGGGCTCCGCGCCTACGGCCAGCGCGACCCCTTGATCGAGTACCGCAAGGAAGCGGCGATCATGTTCGACCAGCTGCAGGAGGCGATGCGCGACGAGGTCGTCTACGCCATCTACCACCTGCAGGTCCAGCAGCAGCCGCCGCCGCCACCCCCGCCGACTCAGGCGGTTGCCTCCGGCGCGGGCTCGGTCGACAGCGGCGGCAGCGCCCCTCAGCGGGCACCGACGCCCGCCAATGGCACGCCGCGCCAGGCGCTGCCGCCGCGGGCTGCCGCGGTGAGCGCACAGGCCACGCGGGCCCCTAGCAAGATTGGTCGGAACGACCCGTGCCCCTGCGGCTCCGGCCGCAAGTACAAGCGGTGCCACGGCACATAGCCCTCGACTGAGCCGGCGTCACGGCTCGTTTCGCCTTTCGCTGAGCTTCCTGATCCAGGGGTCCTACCCAGGCTATGACTACCATACCCGCCAACGTGTCGAACGGCACCGTCCCGCACCCGAACCAGGTCATGCGCGCCCTCGTCGACAGCGTCGAGCGTGTGCTGGTCGGCAAGCGGAACGAGATCGAGCTGGCCGTCATCGGCCTCGCCGCCCAGGGCCACCTGCTGATCGAGGATGTGCCTGGCGTGGGCAAGACGATGCTCGCCAAGAGCCTTGCGCGCAGCACCGGTTGCACCTTCAAACGGATCCAGTTCACGCCCGACCTCCTGCCCAGCGACGTGACCGGCGTGTCCATTTTCAACCAACGAACCGCCGAGTTCGAGTTCCGGCCAGGCCCCATCGTGGCCCAGGTGGTGCTGGCGGACGAGATCAATCGCGCGACTCCGAAGACGCAGTCCGCCCTCCTCGAAGCCATGGAGGAGCGGCAGATCACCGTGGACGGCGAGACCCGCCGCTTGCCGGCACCTTTCATCGTCTTGGCAACGCAGAACCCCATCGAATACGAGGGCACTTTCCCGCTGCCAGAGGCGCAGCTGGACCGCTTCCTGCTGCGCATCCACCTGGGCTACCCGACACCCGCCTTCGAGACCGCCGTGCTGCAGCGGCAGATGCTCCGGCACCCGATGGACGATCTCAAGCCCATGACCGACGCCCGCGAGATCGAGGAGCTCCAGGGAGCCGTCCGCCAGGTCAGCGTCCAGCCCGCGCTGCAACGCTACATCGTCGACCTCGTCGCGCTGACCCGCGGCCACCACGACGTCTACCTGGGGGCCAGCCCGCGCGGCAGCCTTGGCCTGATGCGCGCCAGCCAGGCGCGCGCCCTGCTGCACGGCCGGGACTACGTGCTGCCGGACGACGTCAAGTCGCTCGCCGCGGCCGTGTTGGCCCACCGGCTCATCATGAACCCCGAGGCCCGCATGCGGAACGCGACGCCACAGGCGGTGGTCGGCCACATCCTCGCCGAGCTGCCCGTTCCCGGCAGCCGGGTCCCGGCGTAACACCGCCTGGCGGCGTCCGCTCGCCTATGCTGCGCCTCGTCGGCCTGGTCGCGGTCTGGCTCGTCTGTCTGACCATCGCCCTCGCGGGCGGCTGGCAAGCCATGTGGCTGCTGGTGTACGCGTTCGGCCTCCTGGTGGTCGGGAGCTACGCCTGGGCGCACCTGAACGTCGGCGGGCTCGACCTCAGACGGCGCCATCGGGCGCACCGCCTCCGGGTTGGCGACGTGTTCGTGGAGCAGGCGGTTCTCGAGGCGGGACCCGGCGCCGGGCAGTGGCTGCCGCGCCTCTGGATCGAGATTCACGACAGGTCTGATCTGCCCGGCCACCACCTGGATCGCGTCCTCAGCCTCGGGCCTCTCGGGCACCGGGTGTGGGAGCTGCGGTCCACCTGCGTCCAGCGGGGGCGGTTCACGTTGGGGCCCGTCTGGGTCACCAGCGGGGACCCGTTCGGCCTCTTCCGGGCGTCACGGAAGCTGGTCGAGGGCGCCACCATCATCGTCTACCCACGGACGGTCCCGCTGGCGCGCTTCGGCCGGCTGCCAGGTCAGCTCCCGGGCGGCTCCGTGGCGGGCCAGCGCGCCCAGTACACCACCCCGAACGTCTCCTCCGTCCGGGACTACCAGCCAGGCGACCCCTTCAACCACATCCACTGGCGCACCACCGCTCGGGCCGGCCGGCTCATCGTCCGCGAGTTCGAGCTGGACCCCGCTACCGACATCTGGCTCGTGGTCGACCTGGGTCGCGACGTCCAGGCAGGCGCTGGCGCGGAGTCCACCGAGGAGTACGCCATCACGACGGTCGCCTCCATGGCCCGTCTCTTTCTAGACCAGGGCCGTTCCGTCGGCCTGGTGTGCCAGCAGGCCACCATCCCCGCCGATCGCGGCCCGCGCCAGCTGGAGCGGATCCTCGAGTCCCTGGCCGTCGTCCGCGCCATGAGCCACCTCACGCTCGAAGTGATGCTGACCGCGGAGACATCGCGCTTCACCCGTAGCTCGACCCTCGTGGTCGTGACCCCGTCGGTCTCGGAAAGGTGGGTCGCGCTCTGCCAGGGCCTGAGCAGCCGCGGCGTCCAGACGACCGCCGTGCTGGTCGAGGCGGCCACCTTCGGGCCCGCATCGTCCACGCTGCTGCTGGTGAGCTCGCTGGCCGCCGCGCACATCCCAACGTACCTGGTCAAGCGGGGCGAGCCGATCGAGCAGGCGCTGGCCATGCCGCGCTCGGCTACCTGGCGCCGTGGCTAGCTCGGATTTTTCAGGCCTTGTGCTGGTTCATGAGTAATGCAGGTTAGGCTACGGTTTCGCCCGTTCGACGTCCTGCTGCTCGCGGCCACCGCGGCGGTGGTCCTGGCGGCGCCACTGTCCGTGCGCGACGCCGGCTGGGTCGAGCACCTCGACCTGGTTCCACCGCTGGCGCTGGCCGGCCTGCTCTACGGCTACCTGTTCGCGCGCACGCGCCTGCCCGCCCTCCTGGTGCAGCCCACCCTGACGGTGGTCGGCCTCGAGGCGGTCGCGTACGTCTTCACGCGGGTGGCGCCGGGCGACGACCTGTCGCAGAGGGGCGCCTGGCTGCTCGGACGGGTCGTCGGCTGGTTCCAGACAGTGGCGTCGGGAGGGGTGAGCAACGACGCGCTCGTCTTCGCTCTCGCCATGGGCTGCCTCGCGTGGCTGCTCGGCGTGGCGACGGCCTGGCTCGTGTTCCGCGAGGAGACGCCCTGGCCCGCGCTCGTCGGCAACGGCATCGCCCTGTTCGTGAACCTGTCCTACGGCACAGCCGCGCTGACGTCCTACCTGACCTGGTTCCTGTTCGCGTCGTGCCTGCTCCTGGCCCTGCACCAGTTGGGGCTGCGCCAGGCGCTGTGGCGGCGCGCCGGCCTGCCCATCGAGCCCCGCGTCGGCGCTACGGTCGTCGCCGGCTCCGCGCTGACCGCCGGCGTCCTCCTCTCCCTGGCCTGGGCCCTGCCGAACACTGGCTCCAACGCCGTGGTGTCGACCGCGTGGAGCCGCGCCACCGCGCCCTGGGAGAACGTCGAGCGCGGCTTCGACCGGCTGTTCGCCTCGCTCAACGGCAACGATAGGACCCTGCGTGGCTTGAGCTTCGGTCGCACGCTGGCGCCGCACGGCTCGTTCGACCTCGGCGACACTGCCGTCCTCCAGATCTCTGGACCACGCGACCTGTACGTGCGGGCCACCACGGCCGACCGCTACACCGGCCAGGCCATCACCGGCAGCGAAGCGTCGTCGACAAGTGTCGACGCGGGCGCCGACCTCCTGCCCAGCGAGTACCTGCCAGCGGAGCGGTCCGAGATACGGGCCACCGTGAAGGTGCTTGCCAGTCGCTCAGCCGTCGCCTTTGCCCCGGAGGCCCCCGTCCATCTCAGCGTCCAGACACACCTCGACGCCCGGGGCACGCCCGAGGACGTCGCGGCGATCCGGCTCGACACGCCCCTGCTGCACGACGAGACGTACGACGTCGTGTCGCTCGTGTCGACGGCGTCCATCCAGCAGCTGCGCGCCGCCGGCGAGGTGTACCCGGACTGGGTGAGCCGCCGGTACCTGCAGCTTCCCCGGAGCCTGCCGCGGCGCGTGGTCGACGCCGCCCACGAGGCGACTCTCGGCGCGACGTCGGCCTACGACAAGGCGGCCGCCGTCGAGCAGTTCCTGCGGACGGGCTTCACGTACTCCACCCACGTCGCCGAGGTCCCGCCGGATCGCGACTGGGTGGACTTCTTTCTCTTCGACTCGCGCGAGGGGTACTGCGATTTCTTCGCCACCGCCATGACGACGATGCTGCGAACGCAGGGCGTGCCGGCCCGGGTCGCGTCCGGCTTCGCCCCCGGCGAGTACGACCCCAGCACCGGGGCGTCGCTGGTGCGCGAGAATCAGGCCCACACCTGGGTAGAGGTGTACTTCCCGCAGTACGGCTGGATCACTTTCGAACCGTCGTCGATCCGCGCGGTCCCCGAACGGCTGGATGTTCCGGATCCGGCTCCCGCCGGGGCGGCGGACCCGAGCGTCGGCGGATCGAGCAATCAATCCCTGACCCCCGACGAGCTGAACGAGCTGCGGGGCATAGCAGGCGGGGGCGCGACCGAGGCGGTGGGCCCGCCCTTCTACCGGACGCCCACCGGCGTGGCCTCCCTCACGCTGCTGACGATCCTGCTCGTGGGCGCTGTCGCGCTGGGCGTTCTCGCCCTGGCCTGGCGCCGCGGCCTTGGCACGTTGGCCCGCTACGAGCGGCCGTACGCCGAGCTGCTGCGCGTCTCGGGGTGGTTCGGGCGGTTCAGGCCGGCAGCCTCGCACACCCCGTTCGAGGTAGCCGACGTCCTGAGCGCCCGCGCGCCGGCCGCGGCACCGGTCATCCGCGAGGTCACCGCCGCGTACGTGGAGAGCACCTACGCGGCGCGGCCGCCGAGCCACGACCCGTGGCCCACGTGGTCTGGCGTCCGCCGCCACCTGGCGCGGTCGCTGCTGGCCGCCCGGCTACGCGGCGTCTGGCGGCGCTTGCCCTTCGACAAGTGGCGGGAGCAGCCGCCACGCTTCCGCAGCTCAGGGTGAGCGGGTGCGGCTAATACGGGCTCCGTTCAGGCGGCCAGACTGAGGCGCGGGTCCGCGAACGCCTGCTGGAAGAAGCTCTCCACGCGGGCGACGTACGCGTCCGGGTCCTTGTCGCGGGCGCCCACATGGCCTACCCCAGGCTCGATCCACAGGTCCTTCGGCTCGTCCGCCGCCTGGAACAGGAGGCGCGCGTGGTCCACTGGCACAACCAAGTCCGCACCCCCGTGCACGAGGAGGACCGGCCGCGGCGCGATGCGGCCGATAGAGTCGACCGGGCGCAGCGCGTGCGGGTCCACCTGCACGATGCGCTTGGCCCAGTAGAGCGCCAGCGGAGCGAACGGGTAGTGCGGCAGGCGCCCGACGACGTGGAAGCTGTACCGCACCGCCTCGATGAACGAGGCGTAGGCGCTGTCCGCCGCCACGGCCGCGATGTCCTGGCAGCGCGCGGCCGCCTGGATCGCCGCGGCACCGCCCATCGAGAAGCCCAGCAGCCCGATGCGCCGCCGGTCCACCTCGGGTCGGGTCCGGAGCCAGCCCACCGCTCCCAGCACGTCCAGCGTCTCCCCGTGGCCGACGCTGATGAACCTGCCGGCGCTGTCCCCGTGAGCCCGGAAATCGAAGCAGAGCACGTTGTAGCCGGCCTGGCTGAAGCGCAAGGCCCAGGGCAGGCATTCGCGGCGGCCCGTCCAGATGCCGTGACACAGGACGAGGGCTGGGGCCGGCGTCCCGCCCGCGGCCGGAAAGAACCAGCCGCGGATCGCCGTGTTATCCTCGGGCGAACGGAATTCCACCTCCTCCGCCAGCCCGGCTGGCGGCTCACCTGTGCCCCATACCTTCCGCGGCCGCGCGAACCTGTAGACGAGCAGCGCTGAGGTCCCGCTCGCGAGCGCCGCAGCCGCGCCGGAGACGCTCAGCGTCGCCGCGGTGGCCCACATCAGCCTCCTAGCAGTCCAAGCCATGGCTCGAGAATGTCCTATCTCGACCGGGTTGACACCCGGGCTGTTCCGGGTTGTGGCGCGGTTGTGGTGGGCCGCACCCGTGGACGTGGGGCTGTCCCTGTCACTATGCACCAAAGGCGGCCATTTGTGAAGAGCTCATGCGGCCTCGGCTGAGCGCGGCGTTGGCCGCCGGGCGCACCGCCGCCGCGCTCAGCCGCCGCCTGCGCCGCGGCGGCGGAACGGTGATCGCGGGACACGTGGTGTCCCGGCTCGCGCCGGCGGCGCTCAGCGACGTCGCCAGGCGCCTGGCGCTGGGCAGCATCGTCATCTCCGGGACCAATGGCAAGACGACCACGGCACGGTTGCTCAGCCACATCCTCCAGGGAGCCGGCTACTCGGCGCTGCACAACCGCGCCGGCGCCAACCTGCTCTCGGGCCTGTTCACCGCCGTGGCCACCGGGACCGACTGGCGCGGCCGGCCGCGTTCGGACATCGGCGTCTTCGAGGTGGACGAGGCGACTGTCCCGGCCGCGCTCGCGCGCCTGGAGCCGCGCATTCTGCTGCTGACGAACATCTTCCGCGACCAGCTGGACCGGTACGGCGAAGTCCACTACGTCGCTGGCCTCTGGGGGCGAGCCCTGGCCGGGCTGTCGCCGAGCAGCCGCGTCATCGTCAACGCGGACGACCCCCTGGTCGCGGCGCTGGCGCGCGACGCCCCGGGCGAAGCCGTGGCGTTCGGCGTCGACGACCCGGGCATCGGCACGCCGAGCCTGCCGCACGCCGCCGATGCCCGCCTCTGCCCGCGCTGCCGCTCCCCCTTGCGCTATGACCTCGTGCACTACGGGCATCTCGGCTGGTACGCCTGCTCCGGGTGCAGCTTCCGCCGGCCGGCGCCCGCCGTCCGGGCTACGGCGATCGAGCTGCTGGGCGACGCCGGCGCCGACCTGGAGCTGGCCACGCCGGACGGCGTCATCCGCGTCCGCAGCCATCTGCCCGGCCTGTACAACGTCTACAACGTCCTCGCCGCCACGGCCGCCTGCTCCGTCCTCGGCATCCCGCGCCCCGTGATCGCCCAGGGCCTGGCCACGTTCACCGCCGCCTTCGGCCGGCTCGAGCGTATCCGGGTCGAGGAGCGCGACCTGTTCCTGGCCCTGGTGAAGAACCCGGTCGGCTTCACCGAGGTGCTCAGGACGATCCTGACAACGCGAGGGAAGACGGGCGAGCCGCCGCGCCGGACGCTGGTGCTCGCCATCAACGACCGATTCGCCGACGGAACCGACGTGTCCTGGCTGTGGGACGTCGACTTCGAGTCGCTGCCCGGCCAGGTCAACGTGGTCGTCTGCACGGGGCTGCGCGCCCGCGACATGGCCGTCCGTCTGAAGTACGCCGGCGTGGACCCGTCCCGTATCCGGGTCGAGAGCGACCTTCGGCGCGCCCTGGAGGCCGGGCTGATGCTGGCGGAGCCCGGCGAGACCGTGTACGTTCTGCCCACCTACACGGCCATGCTGGCCCTCCGTGACATCCTGCGCCAAACCGGCTACGTCAAGGGCTTCTGGGAAGACTAGTGGCCCTCTCGGTGCGCATCGTCCACCTGTACCCGGACCTCATGAGCGTCTACGGCGACCGGGGCAACGTGCTCGCTCTCGCCCGCCGTGCCGAATGGCGGGGCATCGACGTGCGCGTGGACGCGGTCACCGTGGGCGAGCGGTTCGAGCCGGGGGATGCCGACCTTATCTTCTTCGGCGGCGGCCAGGACCGCGAGCAGACGGTCGTGTCCGCCGACTTCGTCTCGGGCAAGGGCGCCGCCGTCCGTGAGGCCGTCGAAGCGGGCGCGGCGCTCCTGTCGGTCTGCGGCGGCTACCAGCTGCTCGGCGAGAGCTACACAACTGTCGACGGCCAGCAGCTTCCCGGCGCCGGCCTGTTCGACGTCCGCAGCGTGCCCGGCCCAAAACGCCACATCGGCAACGCGTTGGTCCAGACGCGCCTGGGCGGCGTGACGCGCACCCTGGTCGGCTTCGAGAACCACTCCGGCCGGACCTACCTCGGGCCGCGCACCCAGCCGCTGGGCCAGGTCCTGGTGGGCGCCGGCAACAACGGCGAGGACCACACCGAAGGCGCCGTGTACCGCGACGCCTACGGCTGCTACCTGCACGGCTCGCTGCTGCCGAAGAACCCCTGGTTCGCCGACAGGCTGCTCGCCGCCGCCCTGCGCCGCCGGCACGGGGACGGCGTGGAGCTGGCGCCGCTCGACGATCGCCTCGAGAACGAGGCGCACGCCACCGTGGCAGCTCGGCTGCGGCAGGCGGGCGGCCGGGTGGCGAGCGGCGCGTGGTAACCCACGCCGCGCCCGCGGCCGAGCCGCCGGGCGGAGCTGGGCTGGGGCCGGACCCGGTCACCAACGATCAGGGCGCCGACGGCAGCGCCAGCCCCGTCTACGACCGCATGCGCCGCCTGGCCCAGGCCACTCTGGTCGTCCTCACCGGGTTCCTGGCCAGCCGGCTCCTCGGGGTCGTTCGGAACATGGTCATCGCTGCCCACTTCGGCACCGGCAACGAGTACAGCGCGTACCTCGCCGCCATCGCCGTCCCGGACACGGTGTTCCAGGTGCTCGTCGGCGGCGCCGTCGGCTCCGCCTTCATCCCGGTGTTCCAACGGTACCTGGCCCGCGGCGACGAGAACGAGGCGTGGCGACTCACCAGTTCGGTCATCAACTTCGGCGTGCTGCTGGCCGGGGGCACGGCCGTCATCCTCGGCGCATTCGCTCGGCCCCTCATGGACGTGCTGCTCGTCGGCAACCAGGACCCGGAGTTCCGCGACCTGGCCGCCAGCCTGACGCGCATCCTGCTCATCTCGCCGGCCATCTTTGCCGCGAGCACCTTCTGCGCCAGCGTGCTGAACTCGTACCACCGGTTTGCCGTCGCGGCGCTGGCGCCTCTGATGTACAACCTGGCGATCATCGGCGGCGCCGTGCTCCTGTCTGGCCCGCTCGGCATCCGCGGTCTGGCCATCGGCGCGGTCGTGGGCGCTGGCCTGCACCTGCTGGTCCAGGTGCCAGCGCTGGCCCAGATCCACATGCGCTGGCGCCCGATCGTCGACCTCCGCCAGAGCGGCGTCCGCGAGGTGGCCCGCCTGTTCACGCCGCGCGTTCTGGGGCTCGGCGCGGTCCAGCTGAACAAGGTGCTGTCGACCGTCCTGTTCGCGTCGTTCCTCGTCCAGGGCAGCATGGCGTACCTGGACTACGCCTGGCTGATGATCATGACGCCGCTGGCGCTGGCGATGGCGGTCGGGACGGCCGTGTTCCCGACGCTGTCCCAGTCAGGCACCCTGAACCGGCAAGGGCAGCTGCAGCAGGTCTTCCTGGTGTCGCTGCGCATGGTGCTGTTCGTCACCATCCCGGCCAGCGTCGGACTGATGGTCCTCGGCCAGCCGGTGATCCGGCTCTTCTTCGAGCGGCGCGAGTTCACCGCCGTCTCCACCGAGGCGACCGCGTACGCCCTGTCCTTCTTCGCCATCGGCCTGGCCGGCCACGCGACAGTCGAGATCGTCGACCGCGTGTTCTACGCGCTCCACGACACGCGCACCCCGGTCCTGGTCGCGGTCGCCGCGATCGTTCTCAACGTGCTGTGCAGCCTTGTCCTCATGCGGACGCCGCTGAACTACGGCGGCCTGGCGCTGGCCAACTCGATCGCCGCGCTGGCCGAAGCGGGCATCCTGGTGCACCTCGTCGCCAGGCGGCTGCCCGGCCTGCCCGCCGGCGAGCTCGGCGTGACAGCGCTGCGCATCCTGGCCGGCAGCCTTGTCATGGGCCTGCCGGTCGCGTGGTTGGCCGCCTGGATGGAGTCGAGTCTTGGGCGCTACGGGACGCTGGGCGAAGCCCTGGCGGTGCTGACCTGCGTGGTGGCCGGCGCGGCCATCTACGCCCTGGCCTCGTACCTGTTCCAGTCCGACGAGCTCACCGTCCTGCGCCGCCTGGCCCGCCGCTGAGTCAGGAGTTGGGTCGGCGGAGCGAGGTTGCGTCTCGGCATGAGCGAATTTCATGACAACTGGTCCCTGGGCGCGCACCGTGGTGGCATGGGTCGCGGGCGGGACACAGTCGGCAGGACGACACTGGCGGCCTTCGCCTTGGCCGTGACCGTGGTCGTCCTGGTGCCGCATGCGCAGACGCTGCCCCAGCACGGGGACGAGGCGCAGTACGGTTGGAGCGCGGCCTACTTTGGGCGCAGGGTCGCGGCGCTCGACTTCCGGCCGTGGGGGGCAGACGGCCCGGAGCCGTACTCAGGCCCCCTCGTCGATCCCGGCTGGTCGCCCGACTCGTGGTGGGCGCTGACGCAGCCGATGGGGGCACGCCTACTGTACGCCGCGGCCCTGGGAGCGTTGCGGCTCGACGTGCCCATTGTGCCCTTCTCGTACGAAGATACGCGCTACCAAGAGACGGACAACTACCTGCCGCCGGCCACGCTCCTGGCGCTTCGGTACGAGGCGATTCTGTGCGCAGCGCTCGGGTTCGCTCTACTGGCCGCGCGCCTGGGCTGGCCGCGGGGCGCCGCGCTGCTCCTGGTGCTCCTGATACCACACGCCCGCGACGACCTGGCCCGGGCGTGGGCCGAAGGCCCTTTGATGCTCGGTATCGGTCTGGTGGCACTCACCTGGCGCACGCGATGGTTCGGCGTGGCGTGCGGCCTGGCGGCGGCGTTCAAGCTCACCGGACTGGGCCTGTGGCCGCTGCTGTTGTGGCCCGGCACAAGCGGGACGGGCCGTCTGGCGCGGCTGCTCGGAGTAGCGATTGCTCTGGCCACCTGGTGCCTCGTCACCCCGCCGTCGTGGTTTGGCGGTGGGCCGCTGTTCCTCATCACCATGATGGTCCATCGCGGCATCGCTTATCACGACCAGGCGCAGCTGCTGGTCTTCGGGGACAACCTGCCGTTCCCACCACGCTACCTCCTGCCCGCCGAGCTGCTGGCGCTCTTCGTCGCATCCGAGATCGCGACGCGCACCCTCGGCCGATGGCACCCGCACGACGGACGGCGTCGACCCATTGTGCTGGCGGACCCGGGGCCGGTGGTCTGAAGAGACGCGGCTATTGCCGCGCGGATATGCTAAGCGCATAGCGCGAACAAAGGCAGGCCTGAGCAGGTGGAGCTCAGATGATCGGAAACAAGCAAGACCTATGACCACCTGCCCAGGCCAGCCCGGACCTTTCCGGGAGCATCCAGGAGGCGACGCATGGCCGCGTACGTGAACACCGCGAAGCAGAAGATGTTGGCCGGAGGACCCGCGTTCGGCTACTCCATCGGTCTGGGCTCCCCGCTTGCGGCCGAGCTTCTCGCGTACAGCGGGATCGATTTCATCCTCCTCGAGACCCAGCACGGCTCGTGGGGCCACGACGGCGCCATCGCCGCTCTGGCCGCGATGGCGGGCGGCTCGGCCGTCCCGATGGCCCGGGTCGCCAAGAACGACTACTTCCTGATCGGCAAGCTGCTGGACCAGGGCGCCATGGGCATCGTCATCCCGATGGTCGATACGCCGGAGCAGGCCAAGGCGGCCGCCGACGCCTGCCGGCTGCCACCACGCGGCAACCGCTCCTGGGGGGTGGGGCGGGCGCGCGTCTTCGGGGCCGACTACGCGGACTGGGTCGACGACCAGATGTTCGTGGCCGTGCAGATCGAGAGCGCCACGGCCGTGGAAAACGCGGAGGCGATTATGGCGACGCCCGGCGTCGACGGCTGCTGGGCGGGCCCCGCGGACCTCGGCCTGTCGATGGGCATCCATCCGCGGGACCACGCCAAGGACGAGCGCCACGGCCGCGCGCTAGAGCGGATCGTGGCGGCCTGCCACAACACGGGCAAGATCCCCGGGCTCGCCTGCGGGACGGCGGAAGAGGCGCGGCTACGGGTCGCCGAGGGGTTCCAGTACCTGACCGCGGGCAGCGACGCCGGCTTCCTGCTCAGCGGCGCCGCCGCCGGCCTGAAGGCTGTCGGCCTGTAGCCGGCCGCGCTGAAGAGCTTGAGTACAGCGTCCCGGAAGTTCCGCGCCCCGTCGGCCCGCTCATGGTGAGCTTGTCGAACCACGGGCGGCAAGCGCCTTGTCGCGCCAGTCGCGCTCGAACGCCAGCAGCGCCTTCAGCTGGCGGTCGTTCGGCATCGCTTGCCAGCGGCCATCGCGCACGATCCGCAGCGCCTCCGGCGCCGTGTGCCCCTGCGCCACCAGCACCGCGCACGCCATCAGCGGGCCGCGTCCCACGCCGTGCTCGCAGTGGAGAAACGCCCGGCCGCCACGACTCATACGGTCGAGCACCCACTCCACGCCCTCGTGCAGCTGCTCGTAGCTCATCGCGTAGCGGTCGGGCGCCGGCAGGTGCAGGAACTCCAGGCCGGCCTGACCGAGAGCCTCCGCGTCGTCCTGCGCCTCTTCGCGGCAGTCGACCACGGCGGTGACGCCCCGCTTCTTCAGCTGCTTGATCTGGCGATTGCCGAACGAGCCGCCAACAGCCAGCTGCGGCGTCACGTCCGAGTAATTCAGCTCGGCTGTGCGGAGCCTGGTGCTCCACTCCATGAGCCGCGCCACGCCGCGCAGCCAGAGCGTGCCTAACGGCTGGCGGTAGGTGGCGACGATCTCCCGCCGCGTGCTCGGGTACGGGATCGGGTTCGGTACCTCCGGCGTGGAGGCGGGGCTACCAGATGCCAAGCTCGGCCTTGGCCTCTTCAGACGCCATGATCCGCGGGTCCCAGCGGGGCGTCCAGACGAGATTGATCTCGACGTCGTTGACCGCCGGGAACGAGCCCGTCAGGGCCGCGTGCGCCTGGGTCTTGATGATCGGCCCCAGCGGGCAGGCCGGCGTGGTGAGCGTCATGTCGATCAGGACGTTGCGGGAGTCGTCGTCGACCTGGACCCCGTACACCAGGCCGAGGTCCACGATGCTGATGCCCAGCTCGGGGTCGTAGACGGACTTGAGCGCGCCCATCACGTCGTCTTCCGAGGGCAGATGGGTCTCCGTGGCGGTAGCGTGTCCATCGGACGTGGTCATGTGTTCAATCTCCCGTTCTGTGCGCTAGCCAGCGCAATTCCTACGCCGGCAGCAGGCCGCTCATGGTGAGCCTGCCCTTCGTCCTTCGGCAGGCTCAGGATGAGCGGGCATGAATAAGCCGCGTTCAGTATGCAGCACCCCGCGCTTTACGGAGAGCCGTTGCAATCGAAGCGCGGCCCGTCGCCCTCTCCCGCCACGGCGGCCGGGGTGGGCGCGCGCTTGCGGTACAGCTCGACGGTCTCCCGCAGAGTGGTCCACGGCAGCAGGGCGCACTTCACCCGCGCCGGGTACTTCTTCACCCCTTGCAGAGCGTCCAGCTCGTCCGCCAGCTCGGCCGGCGGCGGCGCCTTGTCAGCCATCCGCCGTGTGAAGTTTTGTACCGCCTCGTCGGCGTACGGCAGACTCTGCCCCTTGACCAGCACTGTCATCATGGATGCCGACGCCTGGCTGATGGAGCACCCCCGGCCCGAGAAGCCGATCTCCGCGATCTGGTCGCCCGCCGGGTCGATGCGCAGCGACAGCTCGATCTCGTCGCCGCACAGAGGATTGTGGCCGCGATTGGCCACGCTCGGCTGCTCGAGCCGGCCGTGGTTCCGCGGGTTCTGGTAATGGTCGAGGATGACCTCGCGCGACAGATCTTCCATGGCTACTCGGGTTCTACTCCTACTTGGATCGTGTCGCCGACGACCCGGACCGGGTGGGTGTCGATAGGCTCGAATGCTGGCAGCTGGGTGGCCCGGCCGGTGCGCACGTCGAACCGCGCGCCGTGCCGCGGGCACTCGATCTCTACGCCGTCGAGCTCGCCCTGGTCCAGCGCCCCCCCGTCGTGGGTGCAGACGTCGTCGACGGCGTACAGCTCGCCCCCCACGTTGCACAGCGCCACCTCGCGGCCGCCAACCGGAAAAACGGCCACCTTGCCAGGCGGCAGGTCGCCAACACGCGCGACCGGCTGCCAGGACACTGATTCGCTTTCATCAGTCATTCCGTCGACCCGACAGGCAGCTTCTGCTCCACGGCCGACCAGACGGCCGCGTGCAGGCCGGGCTGCTGCATCTTCTCCAGGACGGACTGGAAGAAGCCCTCGACGATGAGCCGCTCGGCGCCCTCGTGCGATACGCCCCGGCTCTGGAGGTAGAAGAGCATCTCGGGGTCCACCGGGCCGACCGAGGCGCCGTGGGTGCAGCGCACCACGTCGTTGTTCAGGATCTCGAGCTTCGGGTCGGAATCCGCCCGCGCCTGCGCGGACAGCAGCACGTTCTTCTGCTGTTGGCTCGACTCGGTCCCGTGGGCCGGCTTGTTGATCACGATCAGGCCGGTGAAGTTGGAGCTGGAGCGGCCGCGCAGGGCGTTGTAGATGACCAGGTCGCTCCGGGTGCCGTTGCCGTAGTGGTCCTGGAGCGTCTGGAAGTCGACGTGCTGCCGACCGTCCGCGGCCACGATGCCCAGGACGTCCGCCTGCGAGCCGCGCCCTTCGAGCACGGCCTGCACGGACGTCCTGGCCAGGCGGGCGCCGAGCGCCACGTTCAGCGTACGCAGCGAGGCGTCGGCGGCAAGGTGAGCCCGCTGAGCCGAGAAGCTCCACACATCAGTGGCCCAACGCTGCAGGTTGACGTAGCGGACGTTGGCCTGCCGTCCCAGCGTCTGCTCGACAACGCCGGAGGCGACTGGCGCGTCGCCGCGCGGCGGCGCCGAGTAGTCGTCCACGTAGGTGGCCTGGGCACCGCCCTCGACGATGAGCAACGTGTGGCTCAAGGCCGCCAGCCCCGGCTCGCCGAAGACGTGAGTCGTCCACAGAGGCTGCTCGAGGACCACGCCGCGGGGCACGTAGACGAACACGCCCGCGTTGAAGAAGGCGTAGTGGAGAGCTGTGAAGATGTCGCGATCCACGGGGATCGTCTGGGCAAACCGCTCGCGCACCCGCTCGCCGAACTGGGGGTGCCGGCTCGCCTCGGCCAGGTCCATCAGGACGACCCCGCGCTCGGCGAGGCCGGCGAGTCCATCGGCGGCGACAGTTCGGCCATCCCGCTGCACGAGCACGCCCGCGGCGTGGGCCAGCTCGGGTAGGGACGCCTGGCCGTCGATGGCCGCGCCGGTGGCGGCCTGGTCCGCGGGAAGCGTCGGCAGCGCATGGTGGGCGTCAAGGCGCAGCCCCGCCAGACTGGTGCGCCGCCAGCCCTCGGTCTGCTGCGTCGGCACGGGCAGCCGCTCGTAGGCCGCCAGGGCCTCGAGGCGGATGGCCCTGAGCCACTCCGGCTCGCCGCGGCGCCGGACAAGCTCCTCGACAACGTCCCGGTTGAGTCCGGCGCCGCTCGTCCTCGTCGTTGGTGCTGCTGCTTCTGCTTCTTTTAAAGTTTGGACCACTGTTGGCTCGTTCCTTCTCCGAGGCGCGTTGCGCGTGACAAGTTGGGAGTCGAGAGCTGATAGCTGATAGCTGATAGCTGATAGCTGAGATCTACCCGATCGAGCCTTCCATCTGGAGGGCGAGCAGGCGGTTCAATTCGACCGCGTACTCCATGGGCAGCTCCTTGGTGAACGCCTCGAAGAAGCCGTTGACGATCAGCGTCTTGGCCTCGATCTCCGTCAGCCCACGGCTCTGCAGGTAGAACAGCTGCTCGTCCGAGACCTTGCTCACGGTAGCCTCGTGGCCGATGTCCACCTGCTCCTCGTCGATCTCGATTGACGGGTAGGTGTCGCTGCGACTCTGCTGGTCCAGCAGAAGCGCGTCGCACCGCACGAACGACTTCGCCCGCTCGGCGCCGTGCGCCACCTTCAGCAGGCCGCGGTACGCCGCGCGACCGCCATCCTTGCTGATCGACTTCGACGTGATCGTGCTGGTGGTGTCCGGCGCGACGTGGACAACCTTGCCGCCGGCGTCCTGCGTCTGGCCAGCGCCCGCGAACGCCACCGACAGGATGTCCGCCCGCGCCCGCGGCCCGAGCAGGTACACCGCCGGGTACTTCATGGTCACCTTCGAGCCCAGGTTGCCATCGACCCACTCGACAGTGGCGTCCTCGTAGGCGACCGCCCGCTTGGTGACCAGGTTGTAGACGTTGTTCGACCAGTTCTGAATGGTCGTGTACCGAATGTGGGCGCCCTTCTTGGCGACCAGCTCGACCACCGCCGAGTGCAGCGAGTCCGACGAGTACACCGGCGCGGTGCAGCCCTCGATGTAGTGGACGCGCGACCCCTCGTCGGCGATGATGAGCGTCCGCTCGAACTGGCCCATGTTCTCCGTGTTGATGCGGAAGTAGGCCTGCAGCGGGATCTCGACCTCGGTGTTCTTCGGCACGTAGATGAAGCTGCCGCCCGACCAGACAGCGGAGTTGAGCGCCGAGAACTTGTTGTCGGCCGCCGGGATCACTGTGGCGAAGTACTCCTTGACCAGGTCCGGGTACTCGCGTAGCCCGGAGTCCATATCCAGGAAGACGACGCCCTGCTTCTGCAGGTCCTCGCGGATCGAGTGGTAGACCACCTCGGACTCGTACTGGGCCGACACACCCGCCAGGAACTTGCGCTCCGCTTCGGGGATGCCCAGCTTGTCGAAGGTGTCCTTGATGTAGGTCGGGACGTCGTCCCAGCTCTTCTCGGCGGTGTTCTCCTGGGGACGCACGTAGTAGAAGATGTTGTCGAAGTCGATGACGCTCAGGTCGGCCGCCGGCCACGTCGGCATCGGCTTGCGCAGGAAGATGTCCAGGGCGCGCAGACGGAACTGGCGCATCCAGTCGGGCTCGTTCTTGAACGCCGAGATCTGTTCGACCACTTCGCGGGTGAGGCCGCGCTTCGACTTGAAGCTGTACTGGTCCGGGTCGTGGAAGCCGTACTTATAGTCCGTCTTGATGTCTTCGACTTTAACCGCCATGAGTCTGGTCCTTCCCGTCTGTCTCGTCGATGCCTAAGCGACGCAGGATTGGCTCGTACCCCTCAGCCTCGAGCTGCGTGACGAGCTCCGAGCCACCGGACTCGGCGATGCGACCGCGCACGAGGACGTGGACACGGTCGGGGTGGATGTAGTTCAGGATGCGCTGGTAGTGCGTGATGAGCAGAATGCTCGTCTCCGGGTTGTCCCGGTGGACTGCGTTGACGCCCTCGCTCACGATGCGCAGGGCGTCGATGTCCAGGCCAGAGTCGGTCTCGTCCAGGATGGCCACTTTAGGCCGCAGCATGGCCATCTGCAGCACCTCGGCCCGCTTCTTCTCGCCACCCGAGAAGCCCTCGTTCAGGGCCCGCGTGGCGAACGACGACTCCATCTTCAGCACCTCCATCTCACGCGCCAGGTCCTTGCGGAACTGCAGCGCGCTCACGCTCTCGCCGCGCACCGCCTTGACAGCTGTCCGCAGGAAGTTGCCGGTGCCGACGCCGGGGATGGAGAGCGGGTACTGGAAGGCGAGGAACACGCCCCGCTTGGCCCGCTGGTCAGGGGAGAGGCCGAGGAGGTCCTCGCCGAGAAGCCGGACCCGGCCTGCCGTGACCAGGTACTTCGGGTGGCCCATCAGCGTGTTGGCCAGGGTGCTCTTGCCTGAGCCGTTCGGGCCCATGAGCGCGTGGACCTCGCCTGGGTAGACGACGAGGTCGACGCCGCGGAGGATCTCCTTGCCCTCCACGGAGACGTGCAGGCCCTCGATCTGGAAGAGGGGAGTGACGGCCGTGGCCGGTTCCACGTGCGCGTTCTGGTTCGTCAGCAGTGTCATGCGTGGGCGTACTCACTCTTTGGGGAGGGGATGGCGGTAGGGGTGGGTGGTGCCGCGCGGAGCGACTCCAGCGGCACGAATTGTGGCGCCGGGCCGGCTGCTCGCTGGGCGTCGGGATGGATGAGATCGGCGAGGGTGGTGGCGTCCAGGACGCCGAGGATGGCCAGCTGGACCCGCTCCCAGATCGACCGGGACAGGCACTGGAGCTCGCGGGAGCAGGCGCCCGGCAGGTACGCCTCGGTGGTGCACTCGACGGGCGCCACCTCGCCTTCGAGGACGCGGTAGACGTCGCCGACGGTGATGGCGGCCGGCGGGCGGGCCAGGCGGTAGCCGCCGTGGACGCCGCGGGTGCCCTCGACCAGGCCGGCGCGCCGCAGCTCGCCAACCAGCTGCTCGAGGTAGGCGAGCGGCAGGTCTTCGTTGCGCGCGATCTCGGCGATGGAGACGAGGCCGCCCGGAGCGAACGCCTGGGCGAGCTCGGTCATGGCGCGGAGGCCGTAGTGGACGCGCGTGGAAACTTTCATGGTTCCATGTGGCTGTGTCTGGTCTGCCTGCTCTCTCTCTCTCTCTATCTGTCTGGCCCGTCGGTGGCGGCTGGCCGGCGCCCGCCCGGTAATTCCTACTAAATCACTCGGAATTATGCCCGCCAATCGGCTATCCTGTCAATCGTTACGGGTCCTCCGGTCGCGCGCGAACGGCGTACACTATTCATCAAGTGAAGAAACGGGGCCCGGCTGCGCTGGGGCACGGCGCCACCAGACGTTCCCTGACCCCCGTGAGAGGAAGAGAGACACCATGATTTCGATCACCGATTCGGCCAGCTCCAAGGTCCGCGAGCTTCTCGAGCAGCAGGGCAAGACGGACCACGCGCTGCGGATCTTCGTCCGCGGCATGAGCTGCTCCGGCCCGGCCTACGGCATGGCGCTGGACAACGCGCCGCGCGAGGACGACGCCGTCGAGGAGCTCAACGGTGTCCGGATAGTGGTGGATCCGCGGAGCGCGGAGTACGTCGACGGGGCCGAGGTGGACTACGTGGACGGGCTGATGGGCAGCGGCTTCACCGTGCGCAACCCGAACAGCCAGCCGTCCGCCGGCGGCGGCTGCGGCGGCGGCTGCTCCTGCGGACACTAGACGAGCTGTTAGCTCGCTCTGCGAGCTGACACGTTCAGCCGCACGTAGTCGAGCTCCGGCTTCGGCAGCCTAGCGGCGACGGCATGCACGAACGGGCGCCGCTCCGCCTCGGGCAGCCGCTCCAGGTGCGAGCCCAGCACCACCGTCTCCAGGTACGTCTCCAGCGGCTCGCCGGGCGCCAGAGGCGTCGGCTCCTGGTGGAGCCACGCCTCGACCTCCACGAAGCCCGCCGCCTCGAGGTAGCCGCGGGTCGCCTCGGCCGTGGCGAAGGTCCACGGGCCCTCCCAGTCGTCGCCCAGCTTAAACTCAAACTTAAGCTTAAGATTGAGCTCGCGGACGGCGGCCACGACTGTCGCGATGTTGCCAGCGCCGCCGTACTGGGCGGCCAGCTGGCCGCCTGGCCGCAGGACCGCCGCGAGATTGCGGTACAGCCGGCCGTGGTCTGGCACCCAGTGGAACGCAGCGGTGGACAGGATGGCGTCCACCGGCTGCGCCAGGGGCAGCGGCTGGCGCAGATCCGCGAGCAGGAGCTCCACCCGGTCCCTGTCCGTGGCGAGGCGGCGGCCCGCCTCGGCCAGCATACTCGGCGAGGCGTCCACGGCGATCACGCGGCCCCGGGGCAGCCGCTCCAGCACCTGGGCCGTGACGCGCCCGCTGCCGCAGCCGGCGTCGAGCACGCGCTCGTCCCCGCGCAGCGTCAGCCAGCCGACAACCCCCCGCCCCCACCGCTCGTGCGGGTTCGCCACCCTGTCATACGTCGCAGCATCCCAATCCCGTGCCATGACGGACGAGGATAAGCTTTTCGGCTCTTGCTGATCCGGCGGCGCGCCCGCAGGGAGCCAGGAACGCAGGGCGGTCACGGCATTGCAGCAAGCACACGGTCGGCCGACGCGACCAGGCCGTCGACGTCAGCTTCCTGCATCGGTGTGGAAATGGACCCCATGCCGCGCGGGGCCAGCCACTGCCCCTCGGTCATCAGCCCCAGCACCATGTCTCGGAGATGGCCCATGTCGCTGCGTTGGACGATCCGGTTGTTCCAGACCGTCTCGGTCGTCGCGTGGATGTTGAACAGGGAGCCGATCCCGGTGACACTGGCCCGCGCCCCGCGCCGCTCGAACAGGTCGGCCAACCCAGCGCGGACGCGGTCGCCCAGGGTGTCGAGGCGGGCGTACACCTCGGGCGTCAGGCGTTCGAGCGTCGCGATCCCGGCCGCGGTCCCCACCGGGTTGCCGTTGTAGGTGCCACCGTGCGACACGAACCCCGACTGCCGCCGCTGGTCCATCGCTGACATGATCTCCTCACGGCCGCCGACCGCCGCCACCGGGAAGCCGCCACCAATGATCTTGCCCAGGGTTGTCAAATCCGGGCGGACCCCGTAGCGCTCCTGGGCGCCGCCAGGCCCGACCCGGAAAGAGATCACCTCGTCGAAGATCAGCACGATGCCCCAGGCGCGCGTCATCTCGCGCAGCCGCTGGAGGAACGCACGGTCGGCCGGGATGACCCCGCCCGAGCCCATGACCGGCTCGACGATGACGGCCGCCAGGCGGTCCTTGTGCCGCTCGAGGAGCGCTTCGCTGCCGGCGGCGTCGTTGTAGGGCAGCTCGAGCACGAGCGCCTTGACCTCGTCCGGGACGCCGACGCCGCCGGGCGCGGCCGCGTAGTCGTGCGTCCCGTGGTAGCCGCCCTCGAACTTCGCGATGGCCGACCGCCCGGTGACGGCGCGGGCGACCCGGAGCGCGAACATGGTTGCCTCGGTGCCGGAGTTGGTGAAGCGCAGCAGCTCGACGGACGGCAGGCGGGCCTTGATCAGCTCGGCGAGGCGCAGCTCGTTCTCGGTGGGAGCGGCGAAGGCCGAGCCCTGCGCGGTGGCGCGCTGCGCGGCGGCGACGACGTCCGGGTGGGCGTGGCCGAGGATGAGGGCGCTGTAGTTGGCCAGGAAGTCGGTGCGCTGGTTTCCGTCGAGATCCCAGGTGTAGCAGCCTTGGCCGCGGACCGCGCACGGCGGGTACGGCTCGAAGTAGACAGTCGTGCGGGTGGTGCCGCCGACCAGCGCCTGGCGGGCTCTCTCGAAGTAGGCCCGGGACCGGGGCGTCTGCGCCAGGTACTCGCCCAAAAAGTGGCTGGCGTCGGCCATCGCAGGCTCCTTTCGTGACTGACTGGCTCGGCTGGCGCGAGCCGAACGGCTACGCGTACCTCGGGGACGACAGTCCGGCGTTGTCCTGTTCAGGAGCCGGCGCGTGCCCGTTGCCATGACCGTCCGTGGCCAGACGAATAGCGTCGCCGCGGCGGATCGTGCCGCCCTCGAGCACGCGGGCGCGCAGGCCGCCCCGGTCCGTGAGAGGACGGAGCACCGGCTTGGCCGTCAGGGTCTCGAGATAGTCGCACGGCGTGCACGGCCGAACCCCCTCGCACAGCACGGGGCCAACCCGGAACTGGCGACCCATCAGGTCGTCCAGGCGCACGCCCCGGGTGGTGATGTTGCGCCGGTGCTCGTCGGCGCTGAGCTGGATGCCGTGCTCGTCCGCGAGCAGTCCCAGGACCTCGGCTTCGAAGAGCGTCAGCTCGCGGCCGCCCCCGGGCATGGCCCGCCCCGAGTAGTAGCCGCGCCCAGCCGCGTACCGATCCCCCACGATGCCCTGGCCGGCGACGGCCTCGGCCTGCTCCAGGGCACGCATCGGCTGGCCCGCGCTGATCGCCACGTGGATCGCTTCAACCCAGCCCATCTCTCGCCTCTCGCCTCTCGCTTGAGGATACCCGCTGGCGGGTCAGCCGCTCCGGCCGGGTCCTCAGGCAGGCCAGGTTTGGCTGCCCCCGTCCACGCGCAGCACCTGGCCGGTGATGAACGAGGCGCCGTCAGAGACGAGGAAGGCGACCGCCGTGGCGATCTCGTCGGGCCGCCCGTACCGCAGCTTCGTGCCGCCCTCGACCAGCTTGCCCTCGTCGATCGTCCGGGTCGCCAGAAACCGCGGGGTGACGATAGCTCCGGGGGCGACGACGTTCACCGCCACGTCGTACTCGCGCAGCTGCTCGGCCAGGCAGCGGGAGTACGCGTTGACCGCCGCTTTGGCCGTGCCGTAGATAGCGCCGCTGCTCGTCCCGCGCAGGCCGCCCACGCTGCCGATGGTGACGATGCGCCCATAGCGGCGCTCCATCATCTCCGGCGCCACCGCGCGACAGACCAGGATGCACGAGAGAAGGTTGCGGTCGAGGACGGCTCTCACGTCGGTCAGCGGGATGAACACCGCGTCGTTCGGCTGCGGCTTGCCGCCCTGCGGGCCGGTGACTCCAGCCGCGCCGATGTCGCCACCGGCACAATGCACCAGTATCTCGACCGGCCCCAGCCTGTCGCGGATCGTGGCGACCATACCCGTGACGGCGCCGTCGTCTGTAACGTCGCCGTGGACGGCGAGCACGTCGGTGCCGTGCTCACCCGCGATAGTCCGGGCTACGTCCTCCAGGGACGACGCCTCGTTGAAGGCCCGCGTCGAGGTGGGCGTCGTCCCGTGAACCACCACGCGGGCTCCCAAGCTGGCCAGGTGCGCCGCGATAGCCCGTCCCAGTCCGCGCGACGACCCGGTAACCCAGGCCACGCGGCCAGCGATGGAGCTGGGCGCTTCGCCCACTGTCATAGGGATGAAGGTGCGAGCAAGGGGAGCATCTCGCGGTGCAGGTCGGAGTTGACGGCGAGCAGGACGCGAGAGACGCCCGCGGCTGCCAGCTCCTGCAAGCGCTCGGCCACCCGGTCCGGCGCGCCAGCCAGCCAGGTCGGGCGCTCCGCGTCCATCCGCCGGTACTGCGCGTTCGTGGAGCGCAGCTGCTCGGCGCGCCGGTCCACCTCGGCTTCCGTCTCGCCCACGCAGACAGCTGTGAACAGCGACAGCCGCACGCTGCTCGGGTCGCGGCCGGCCACCTGGCACAGCCGGTCCAGAGCGGCGCGGGCGTCACGGCACTCCTGGGCCGAGGCCATGGCGACCACGTACTCGTCCGCGTAGCGGGCGGCCAGGCGCGTCAGCCGGCGCGAGCTGGGCCGGCCACCCAGGATGATGGGCGGGTGCGGCGTCTGCACGGGCTTCGGCGAGAAGTGGCACTCCGTCAACAGGTAGCGGACACCGTCGTGGCTGAACGGATCCTGCGTCCACAGCCCGGTGATGACCTGGAGCTGCTCTTCGACCAGATCGACACGCCGCGGGCCGGATGGAAAGTCGAGACCGTAGGCGGCGTGCTCCGCCTCGAGCCAGCCGGCCCCAATGCCCAGCTCGGCACGGCCTCCGCTCACGTGGTCGAGCGTGGCGGCCATCTTGGCCAGGACTGAAGGGTGGCGGAACGTCACCGGGCTCACCAGGGTGCCGAGGCGGATCCGCTGGGTGTCGCGCGCCAGGGCGGCGAGGTAGATCCAGGCGTCGGCGGACATCGTGCCGTTGGGCCCGTCCGGATCCGGATACAGCTCGGCTACCCCAGATGGGACGTAGTGCTCGGCGAGCAGCGCCGCGTGAAACCCGGCCGCCTCGGCCGCGCGAACCATGGCCACGGTATCGGCGTACCGCATGCCTTCCTGGATCTCGACCGACACGCCGAGCTGCACACGCGTCTCCCGGTCCACTTTTGAATTTTGGATTTAGATCTAGACCTGGCGCGCGCTGGTGGCGGTCGTCGGCGTGCTCGCCAGACTCCTGAAGTGCAGCGCCACCATGACGATGAGCACCACTTCCACGGTCTTGGAGGTGTAGCCGAGGTTGAAGGGGTTGCCGCGCCCACCGGTGAACACGAACCAGCCGACCAGGGTGGCGAGCGCGAAGATGACCAGCGCCGCGTCAACCAGGCGGCGGCGCGCCAGCGGCGCGGCTCGGCTGGCCAGGAAGGCGCCGGCCAGCACGAGGTAGCCGATGCCATTGAGCAGGAACAGCACGGGCAGCTGGCCGCGTGAGAAGTCGAAGCGGAAGATGAAGACGACCAGGGCAAAGTGGATGAGTCCGTCGATGACGGCCAGGGCGGGGATCACGGCGTTCAGAAGGCTGGGGCTCATGGTCGGCAGGTTCCTCTCGACTGACGGCCTCTACTCGCTAGAGGCCGTCAGGATGCTAGCGCCGCTCGGCGCCGGCGGGAAGTAGGGACAAAGGTACTGATACGATCCCGGCGCATGACCGCCGTGCCCCAGCTGCTCGCTGATCTCGCCGAAGGCCGCGTCGAGATCGTGGACCTGACGGCCCCGCTGTCCGAGGGGACGCCCGTGATCCAGCTGCCGCCGCCGTTTGCCAATACGCGGGGGTTTGCGCTCGAGGAGGTCAGCCGCTACGACGCGCGCGGCCCAGCCTGGTACTGGAACAACATCGCGACCGGCGAGCACGTGGGGACTCACTTTGACGCGCCGGTGCACTGGATCACCGGCCGCGACGGCCTGGACGTAGCCCAGGTGCCGCCGCGCCAGCTCATCGCGGCGGCGGCGGTCATCGACAAGAGCGCTGACTGCGCTGAGGACCCGGACTTCTTGCTCGAGGTGAGCCACATCGAGGCGTGGCAGCGGGAGCACGGGCCGCTGCCAACGGAGGGCTGGCTCCTGTACCGGACCGGTTGGGACAGCCGCGCGCACGACCAGGCGGCCTTTCTGAACGCTGGCGCGGCCGGCCCGCGGACGCCCGGGGTGTCGGTCGCGTGCGCCCGCTGGCTTGCCGAGCAGGCGCCGATCCGGGGCTTCGGCGTCGAGACGGTCGGGACCGACGCCGGCGCCGCCCACAGCTTCGACCCGCCATTCCCGTGCCACGCGGCGCTGCTGGGCGCTGGCAAGTACGGGCTCACGCAGCTGGCCAACGTGGCGCGGCTGCCCGCGACCGGGGCTGTGCTGGTGGTGGCGCCGCTGCCCATTGTGCGGGGGTCTGGCAGTCCGGCCCGGGTACTCGCCCTCGTGCCGCGCTGACCAGCGCCATGCAGGTCGCCGAGGCGGTCGGCCGGGCGCTCGGCGAGCGGGGCGTGCGCCAGGTCTTCGGGCTGATCGGGAGCGGCAACTTCGCCGTCAGCAACGCGCTGGTCGCGGCCGGCGCGGCGTTCGTCGCGGCGCGCCACGAGAACGGGGCCGTCGTCATGGCCGACGCCTACGCGCGGGTGACGGGCAGGACCGCCGCGTGCAGCCTGCACCAGGGGCCGGGGCTCACCAACGCCATCACTGGGCTCACCGAGGCGGCCAAGAGCCGCACGCCGCTGCTGGTGCTCGCCGCCGACACGGCCGCGGCCGCGCTGCGGTCGAACTTCCGGATCGACCAGGCCGGCCTGGCAACCTCGGTCGGAGCCGTGGTCGACCGACTGTACGGGCCCGAGAGCGCGGTTGCCGACGCGAGCCGGGCGCTGCGGCGAGCCCGACTCGAACGGCGTCCCGTGGTGCTGCTGATGCCGTTGGACGTGCAGTCGGCACCGTGCCCGGAGCCCGAGGCGCCCCGGCCCGAGGCGCCCGCCTTGCGGCCCGTGCGGCCCTCGGCCGCGTCGGTCCAGGAGGTAGCCGACGCGCTGGCATCGGCAGCGCGGCCGCTGATCCTGGCCGGCCGCGGCGCCGTCCTGGCGGACGCCCGGGAGCCGCTCGAAAGGCTGGCTCAGCAGGTTGGCGGGCTGCTGGCCACGTCGGCCGTCGCCCACGGGCTCTTCGCCGGCAACCCGTGGGCGCTCGGCATCTCGGGCGGCTTCGCGTCGCCCGTGGCGGCCGAGCTGATCGCCGCGGCCGACGTGGTGCTGGGCATGGGCGTCGCGCTCACCATGTGGACCACCCGCCACGGGCGCCTGCTGCACCCCCGGGCCACCGTCGTCCAGGTCGACGTCGACCCCGACGCCATCGGCGCGCACCACCGCGTCGACATCGGCGTCGTCGGCGACGTCGCCGAGACCGCCCGGGCACTGGTCGATGAGCTCGCCCACCGCGGGACATCACGGGATGCCTGGCGCAGCCTAGAGCTGGCCGAGCGGATCCGCCTGGGCGGCTGGCGGGACGAGCCGTTCGAGGACGCCAGCGACGGCGAGCGGATCGACCCGCGCGCGCTGTCGGTGGGGCTGGACGACCTGCTGCCCGAGCAGCGGACCGTGGCGATCGACTCGGGGCACTTCATGGGCTATCCGGCCATGTACCTGCGGGTCCCCGACGAGAGCGCTTTCGTGTTTACGCAGGCGTTCCAGGCGGTCGGTCTGGGACTGGCGTCGGCAATCGGCGCGGCGGTCGCGCGCCCCGATCGGCTGACCGTGGCGGCTGTTGGCGACGGCGGGGCGCTCATGGCGCTGCCCGAGTTCGAGACGATCGCCCGCCTGGGACTGCGCATGGTGGTGGTGGTGTACAACGACGCGGCGTACGGTGCCGAGGTGCACCACTTCGGGCCGCACGGCGCGCCGCTCAACCTGGTCCAGTTTCCGGACGTGGACTTCGCCGCTCTGGGGCGGGCGGCGGGGCTGGACGGCGTGACGGTTCGCGCGCGCGCCGACCTGGCGCTGGTGGGCGCCTGGCTGTCGGGAGGGGCGCGTCGGGCTCTGGTGGTGGACGCCAAGGTGGTGCCGACGGTGGTGGCCGAATGGCTGGAGGAGGCGTTCCGGGGCCACTGAGGCGCGCGAGCGCGATCTCGCAGCCGGCCAACAGGCTTGCGGACGAGCGCCATGGGCGTCAGGCGGTCCGCTCCGCCGGTCCGGTCGTCCCGTCGGCGGCGCCCAGCCGTTCGGCCACGATCTCGGCGACGTCGCGGACGGCGAACGTCTCCTCGACGTTCAGGCCCTTCACGCCGTCCTCGAACATGGTCACGCAGAACGGGCACGCCACCGCCACCCCGCTCGCCCTGGTGGCGATCGCCTCCTGGAGCCGATTGTGGCTGATGCGCGTGCCGCGCTTCTCCTCCATGAACGCCCGGGCGCCCCCCGCGCCGCAGCAGAAGCCGCGGTCACGGCAGCGCGGCATCTCCGTGAAGCCGCCGTCCGCTTCGCGCAGAACCTGGCGCGGCGCCTCGTAGACCCCGTTGTACCGGCCCAGGTAGCAGGGGTCGTGGTAGGCGAACCCGTCCGGCGGCCGCGCGCCATCTGCCGGCAGCCGCAGGCGCCCGGCGGCGATGAGCTCCTCGATGAGCTGGCTGTGCGAGACCACCTCGAACCGGCCACCGAGCTCGGGGTACTCGTTCTTCAGCGTGTTGAAGCAGTGCGGGCAGCTGGCCACTATGCGCTTCGGCTTGTAGCCGTTCAGCGTCTCGGTGTTCCCCTGCGCCAGGATCTGGTAGAGGTACTCGTTGCCGGCCCGTCGCGCAGGATCGCCGCAGCACGTCTCCTCCAGACCGAGGATGGCGAACTCGACCGCGGCGGCCTGGAGGATCTGGACCAGCGCCTGGGCAACCTTCTGGGTGCGCGCGTCGAACGACGACATACAGCCGACCCAGTACAGCACCTCCAGCGTGCTGGGGTCCTCGACCTCGGCGATCGGCCGCACGCCGAGCGGCGCGGCCCAGTCGGCGCGCATGCTGGCCGGGAAGGAGTACGGGTTGCCGTTCCGCTCGAGGTTGTTGAAAAGGGTCTGGAGCTCCTGGGGGAACGAGCTTTGCTCCAGGACGAGGTTGCGGCGGAGCTCCGTGATGAGCGGCACGTGCTCGATGAGCACCGGGCACTGCTCCATGCAGGCCCGGCAGGTGGTGCAGTCCCAGATCTCCTCGGGCGAGACGACGTCGCCGATCAGGTCCGCGGCCACCGGCACGTCGACCAGCGACGGCTCGCCCGAAACGACCAGCTCGTGGCCGCGCACGCCCGCCTCGCTTGGCTGGGGCCCGGCCACGCCGGCGCGCATGGCGCCCTGGCGCGCCATGTAGGCGCTGACCTCGACGATGAGCTGCCGCGGCTTGAGCGGCTTGCCGGTGACGAACGTCGGGCAGTAGTCCAGGCAGCGGCCGCAGCGCATGCAGGCGTCGACGTTCAGGAGCTGCTTCCAGCTGAAGTCCGCCAGCTTGTCGGCGCCGAAGTGCTCCTGCTGCTCGATGTTGGCGATGCCGGCGGTAGCCCACCGGGGCTCGGTCGCGCGCATGAAGACGTTGGCGGGTCCGGTGACCATGTGGAACAGCTTGGAGACGGGGATGTAGGCGATCAGCGCCGTGTTGGACAGCATGTGCAGCCACCAGGTGGTCGCGTGCGCCGCGCGCAGCAGGCCCGGGTCGACGCCCGACAGCGCCAGCGCGATCGGGTACGACACCCAGTGCACCGGCGCCGCTGGGTCCTGGGTCGCCGCCAGCCGCAGCGCCTGAAGCAGGAACCCGCTCACCGCCAGCCACAGCAGCAGGCCCAAGACGACGGCGTCGTCGCTCAGGCTGCGGCGGAACTTTGGCAGCTGCTGCCCGTAGCGGCGCCACACGGCCATGAGCAGGCCCACGATGAAGAGAAGACCAAAGAAGTTGATAACAACCTTGTAAACAACGTAGAAAGCGCCGTTGTAAAAAGAGACGCCGAAGTACGGTCGGGCGATGTCGGCCTCGAGCAGCACGATGAGCGTCCCGACGAACAGCATCAGGAAGCCCCAGAAGATGAACAGGTGCATCAGCCCGCCGTAGACGTAGCCGCGGCGGATCAGCCTCTGGTGCAGGAAGGTCACGGCGAGCGCCTTGCGCAGCCGCTGGCCCACGTCGGCGATCGGGCCGAATGGCTTGCCGCTGCGCCACTGGAGGTAGTGGCGGGTGCCGCCGTAGCCGAGCAGGAGCGCCTGCACCACCATCAGCAGATACATGGCGGCGACGGCTACCTCGCCGACGTTCCAGGCGATCGGGCGGGTGGGCATTAAGGCGCGCGGCTCTCCGGAGGCGTGGCTGGCGTGGCTGGTAAGGATGTCGGGATGAGGCGGATGTCGTGGCGGGCCAGGGCGCTGCCAAGCCAGCCACCGCCGGCCAGAATGAGGGCCGAGCCGGGGGCGACCAGCGGGCCCACGTGCGCCAGAGCGCCATAGGTGGTCAGCGCCATGCCGAGGAGCGCGACAGCGCCGGCCGTGGCCAGCTCGCTTCTGCCACTCACGTGTCGCGTCGGTGCACGAGGATGCGCACGTCGGTCGACGGGTTGATGGGCGGGTGGGTCTGCCGCACAGCCCCTCCATGCTACAGCGACCGCGGTGCGGACAGGCCGTTCCAGGCGGACCGGGACCGGGTCCAGTTCCGTCGCGCCTGTGTTGAGCCTATTCCTATTAAGGTTGACAGGCCACCCCGGCTTGCGCAAGATATGGCTCACTTCACACGTCTCGCTTGAGCGTGGCTTGGGGCGGCTGCTCGGCACGCATCGAGGGGACGTCAGGCCGTCGGTCAGCTCGCAGCCCGCGAAGAGGCAAGAGACAACAGACAGGGGATATACGTCCATGGACGATCACAGCACGGTCCCGCCGGGCTCGGCGCTGGCCCACACCCGTCTGCGGCGGGATTTTCTCCGCCTCGGCGCCCTTGCCTTCGGCGGGTCGCTCCTGGCCGCGTGTGGCGGCGGGAGCGGCACGGCGGCAGCTCCGACGAGCGCGCCCGCCGCTGCTCCAACCACGGCCGCGGCAGCCAAGCCGACCACGGCGCCAGCCGCCGGCGCCACCGCGCCCGCGCCCGCCGCGACCACCGCGCCAACGACCGCGCCCGCCGCGGCCGCCAAGCCGACCACGGCGCCAGCCGCCGGCGCCACCACCGCCGCCTCGGGCAACGCCGTCACCCTGGGCTCGAACTACTCCGACGCCGTTCCCAAGGCCGCCATGCAGGCCGTCTTCGACGGCTTCACGCAGAAGACCGGCATCCCCGTCACCGTCAACACTGTCCAGCACGAGGCCTTCCAGGAGCAGATCAACAACTACCTGCAGGGCAAGCCGGACGACGTCTTCACCTGGTTCGCCGGCTACCGGATGCAGTTCTTCGCCGCCCAGGGCCTGGCGAGCCAGATCGACGACGTCTGGGCCAAGGTGGGTAGCAACTACTCCGACCCGATGAAGCTGGCCTCGACCGGCGCCGACGGCCACCAGTACTTCGTCCCGATCTACAACTACCCGTGGGCCGTCTTCTACCGGAAGAGCTTGTTCAAGGACAAGAACTACCAGGTGCCCAAGACGCTCGACGACCTCAAGGCCCTGTGCGAGCAGATGAAGAAGGACGGTATCGTGCCATTCGCCTTCGCCGACAAGCAGGGCTGGCCGGCGATGGGGACTTTCGACATCCTCAATATGCGGACCAACGGCTACGACTTCCACATCTCCCTCATGGCGGGCAAAGAGTCGTGGACCGATCCCAAGGTCAAGAGCGTTTTCGACACCTGGCGCGGCCTGCTGCCCTACCACCAGGAGGGGGCTCTGGGGCGCGACTGGCAGGACGCGGCGCAGACGCTCGTGAGCAAGCAGAGCGGCATGTACCTGCTCGGCGCGTTCGTCGGCCAGCAGTTCACGAACCAGGCCGACCACGACGACCTGGACTTCTTCCCGTACCCGGAGATCAACTCCCAGTACGGCCAGGACTCGATCGACGCGCCCATCGACGGCTTCATGCTGAGCAAGTCGCCCAGGAACGCCGCCGGCGCCAAGGCGCTGCTGGAGTACCTCGCCACCGGTGAGGCCCAGATGATCTACCTCAAGTCCGACCCGAACGACATCGCCGCCGCCAAGGATGCCAAGACCGATACGTACAGCGCGCTCCAGAAGAAGTCCGCCGAGGTGATCGGGTCGGCGAAGCACATCGCGCAGTTCCTGGACCGCGATACCCGCCCGGACTTCGCGTCCACGGTGATGATCCCGTCGTTCCAGCAGTTCCTGAACAAGCCGGACGACGTCGACGCGCTGCTCAAGTCGATCGACGACCAGAAGAAGTCCATCTTCATCGGCTAGAGGCCCGCCATGAGCGACCGGGCATTGGCCAGTCCTTCCTCGGCTCGGCCGGGCGCGTCGTCCGGCGGAGTCGGAGCGCCCGCGCTTGCCGTGCCGAGCAAGCGCGGGCGCCTCAGCCTACTGACCGGCCAGGACAAGCTCATCCTGGCGGCCATGGTCGGCGTCCCCACCTTCATTCACGTCTTCCTGGTGTGGCTGCCGACGCTCGGGTCGGTGGTGCTGTCGTTCACCCGTTGGAACGGCATCGGCGGGCTGGCGACGATCCAGGTCATCGGGGTGAAGAACTACCAGGACATCGTCGCCATCTACCCGCCGTTCTGGCCTGCCCTGGCGCACAACCTGCTCTGGCTGGCCTTCTTCATCCTGATCGCCACGCCCTTCGGGATGTTCCTGGCGGTGCTTCTCGACCGCGAGATGCGGGGCTCGCGCTTCTACCAGAGCGTCTTCTACCTGCCGGTGATCCTGTCGCTGGCCATCGTTGGCTTCATCTGGAACTCGCAGATCTACGCACCGGAGCAGGGGCTCATCAACAACCTGCTCGGCAAGACCCGCCAGGGGAACCTGATCGACTGGTTGGGCAACCCGCAGCTGAACCTGTGGGCCATTCTCGTGGCCGCGAGCTGGCGCCAGGCGGGCTACATCATGATCCTCTACCTGTCCGGCTTGAAGTCGGTGGACCCGTCCCTGCGGGAGGCGGCCGCTATCGACGGGGCCAACGCGCGGCAGACGTTCTTCCGCGTCGTCTTCCCCACCTTGCAGCCGATCAACGTCGTCGTCCTGGTCGTGACGGTCATCGAGTCGCTGCGCGCGTTCGATCTGGTGTACGTGACCAACAAAGGCACCAACGGCCTCGAGCTGCTGTCCGTCCTGGTGACCAACAACATCATCGGCGAAGCGAGTCGGATCGGCTTCGGCTCCGCCCTGGCGGTCATCCTCCTGGTCATCTCCATCGGCTTCATCGTCTACTACCTGGTGCGCACGTTCCAGGCGGAGCAGGTGGTGTGACAGTCGGAGCCGTCTCTCGCCCGGGCGCCCTGGCGGCGGTTCGGCCGGCCAAGCGTGTCTCGCGGGCGCGCGTGGTGCTCCACGCGTTCCTGATGGCCACCGCCGCGGTCTGGCTGCTGCCCGTGCTGTGGGCGGTCTACACCTCGCTGCGGCCGTACGCGGACACCGCCCAGCGGGGCTACGTCTCGCTGCCGGGCGTCCTGAACGTGGACAACTACGTCAACGCCTGGACCCAGGCGGACCTGCCCCACTACTACACGAACACGCTGATCATCGTGGTGCCCGCCGTGGTGCTCACGCTGCTGCTGTCGTCGTTCGTCGCCTTTGTGGTGGCGCGGTTCAGCTTCCGCTTCAACCTGGCGCTGCTGATGCTGTTCACGGCCGGCAACCTGCTCCCGCAGCAGGTCGTGGTCACGCCGCTCTACCGGATGTACCTGACGATCCCTCTGCCGGAGTGGCTGAGCGACACGGGGCTGCTGTTCGACAGCTTTGTCGGGATCATCGCCATCCACGTGGCGTTCCAGATGGGGTTCTGCACGTTCGTGCTGAGCAACTACATGAAGACCATCCCGCGCGAGCTGAACGAGGCGGCGCTGGTCGACGGCGCGTCGGTGTGGCGGACGTACTGGAACGTGATCCTGCCGCTGTGTCGGCCGGCCCTGGGGGCGCTGGCGACGCTCCAGGTGACGTGGATCTACAACGACTTCTTCTGGGCCAGAGTCCTCATGCAGACCGGCGCCAAGCGGCCGGTCACCTCGGCCCTGTCCGACCTGGCCGGGCTGTTCTTCACCGACAACAACCTGATAGCCGCTGGGGCCATCCTGGTGGCGCTGCCGACGTTCATCGTCTACATCGTGCTGCAGCGGCAGTTCGTGGCCGGGCTGACGCTCGGCTCGACCAAGGGCTGACGAGCAGTCAGCCGTCAGCAGTCAGCCGTCAGCAGCGGTGGGCCACGGCGCCTCGGCATGAGACCGCTGTGCGCCTCTCTCGCTAATAGCTAGCCTGAAAGCTCAGGCGGCGGCGTTGGGCGTGACAGTGACCTCGTAGCCGAGTCGCCTGATACGAGCCAGGGCGCGATGAACGGTGGCCGTCTTGTGGCGTTCGTCAACGTCCACTCCGGGCGTCGCGGTCTGTACTGGCTCACAACCCTGCTCGCGCTGCGTTGGCTGGCCTAGCGATCGCTCCGCTCGACGTCCAGGCCACGGCCCACGTCGACAAGCTCGCCGAGCAGCACGGGCCGGTGTTCTGACCAGCTGGTGCGCCGCTTACGGGATCTGATCGGCGGCTAGATTGGCGGCGGCAACTCGCGCGACAGCAGCGTGCCCGGTTGCTCAATTTCGATAACCCGATTCACCATGTAGGCGTCAGGGTTTGGCTGGGCCATGATGTGGTCGAGAGCTTCGACCAAGCGCGTCCACTGCTCCTCGCGGGAGAGGCTGGCCTCCCGGAGCACGATCAGTCCGGGGTGCACCTCCACGTTCAGGAGGGATAAGAAGTCACCGGCGTTGGTCGTCACCACCACGTAGTCATGCTCCCACCCGTAGCCCCAGACCTCCTCGTCGGGCTTTCCGCCTAAGCCATGGTGCGCGACGAACACGGCGTAGAGCGGCGGGTCGCGCCGCTCCACGCACCACTGGACGATTCGCGGACTGAGGTGGTCATCAATGAGCAGCTGCATGCGTCCGCATGGACGTGCCTCGAGAGCTGGCTGCTGTTCCTTTCCGCAGCAGTGTCAGGGCTTTGCGCGGGCGGCCGGGGTCTGCCTTCATGCGGGAGACGAGCGCAGCGTAAACAAGGTCCGCGTCGCTGAGAGACGGGTAGTCCTCGCATATCTCGGTGACGGGCACCCCCCGCCGGATGAGGCCCGCGATGTGGGCGAGCGGAATGCGGGTGCCCTCGAACACCGGCTCACCGGAGAGGATCGCCGGGTCTTTGATGATGCGGCGGCGTCCCGTACGGAAGGCGCGCAGGCCCTCGACCAGCCGCGCCTTAAGCGGCTGGATGTCCACGCGCAGCACGATGTCGCCCCGTGTAACGAGAATCTCGCAGTCGCCCATGTGCCAGTGGCCAGACAGTGTCTCGCGATGACCAATGAGGCCCCACAGGTCGAGTTTGTCCTTCGGTGTGAGCGGGATAGGGAAGGCGTGGACGAGGGCCAGGGAGAGGAGATCGCGCGCCCGGAAGGAGTAGCGCAGGACTCGTCCAATCCTGTCTACTCGCGGGGTGATCGTCTTGGCCTCGATGGCTTTGCGGATGGTCACCTCGGGCACGTCCGCGAGCGCCGCGGCTTCTTTAAGGGAGAACCCCCTGCCACGTGTTGTCGGTGCCATCCAGCATTCCTCCAAAAGTATCTCCTTGATAAGGGTATGATTTCTGTGACGGCAGGGCAAGAGCTCGAGGCTATCCGTCGCGCGCAGCAGGGCACGCGACCAGGGCCAGGTCGGAGTCGGCTATCTCGGCCGGCTTGTGGCACAGGTCGCAGCAGTCCTCGGGCGCGATCATCAGGCCGCGCTACGCGGGATCCAGCAGGTAGGCGTCGATGGAGTGCTTGGGCAACAGCACGCCCCCCTGGCCGGTCTGCACGAGCAGGGACCACGTGTCCAGCTCCAGGAGCTTGACCTTCTCCCAGCGCTCCCCGTTCCGCAGCAGGACGGTGGACGTGCCGGCCTGCCTGAGCAGGCGCGCATCGAGCTGGCTGTAGAGCGCCTTTGGCTGGGTGGGATGCTGGGCGGTGGGTGGTGTCGCCGGGCGGGCTGGTCCTGGTGAGGTGGCCATGCGTTCTCCTGATCGGCATTGTGCCAGCAGGCCCGACCGTTACTGTCCCTGGTCCTGGGCTGGACGGGCGGCTCTTGCCACGCGTCCCCCCGGGCCACTCTCGTGCCGCTGGTTGACCAGCTCAGGGACCCGTCCCTGGCATGACGGTTGGCATCAAGCGCTGCGAATGTGGCATCGCGTCCCCAACCAGCGCGCCGCTGTTGGCGTCGTAGATGATGACGCGCTCAGGAGCCTGGTACACCGCTGGCCGGCCGCCCCCAGGAGCCATGCCCGCGTAGGCCAAGAGACGCGGACACTGACCCACCACACAGGGTGTGCGCGGGCCCCGGCCGCGCCCGTACTCCTCGGGGCCTTGGAGGTCCAGGCGTCGGTTGGCTTCTTCGAGCGTGATGAGATCAGCCGTGGCAGCATCGATCCGCGCATCGCGCATCTCCTGTTCGGGCACCGAGTGTTTGGCCAGCTCGGTCGCCCGGCTTGATGGCTTCTTGGCGCGGGAGCCCCGTCGCTAGCGTAGGCGGTTGGCTACAGCCAGGGCCCAGGAGCAGCACCGCGGGCGAAGGGGCCTTCGCGGCGAAGATCCGGACGCGCTGGTACCGAGTGGGGATCAGCCTGTACCAGCTGCCTGGCCTGGCGCCGGTCAACCACGCGGCGAAAAGTTCGGAATTAGGGGGTTTTGGCTCCCCGAGGAGGGGGAAAATCCGAACTATTCTGCCCGTCGCGATCGTGGCCAGTCAGCGCGTCGCGAACGGACCCAACCCGCCTCAGCTGGCCTACCACTTCCCAGGGACGCCTCGTCCCGCCCTCTCAGCCGCGGTCGCTGACGACGAATCTCCCGGGCAGCATCGCAACCCGGTGGCCGTGGCCCGCGAGTGGCAGGCAGCCCTCGCCCGATCGACTCGCGCCGAGCTGGCGCGCAGCGTGGGCGTCAGTCGAGCTCGAGTAAGCCAGGTCCTGCGCCTCCTGGATCTGGCACCTGGGGTCCTGGACGCGGTGGAAGCGCTAGGCGATCCCTTGGGCCAGCCAGGCATTAGTGAACGACGTCTACGGCTGCTGTTCGGCATGTCACCCGACGAGCAAGAGTATGCGTTGTCCTCCTTGCTCGACGCGGCTGGGCGCCCCTGACCGGCGGCAACTCGCGACGGCCCGTGACCATGCATGGGCGCGCCTAGCACCAAGTCGAGGTGCAAAAGTGAGGAATCGAGAGGCTCGACCTCCCAACGCCATCTGCTACGGTGAGCGCTGTGAGCCGCCGATCACCGCACCGATCGCTTGCCAACCCCGCGGTGCCGATGGTGTACGACGGCTACTACGGCGGGTTCGTCCCTGTAGAGGCGGCCAGCTTCGACGTGTCGCTCGAAGGGGACGCGGTGGCCATGCTCCCTCTGAGCAGCCTGGACGAGCAGCGCAGTACCGCTGAGGAGCGCGAGCGCCGGCAGCAGGCTCGTGTCGCGCGCCGTGCTCGGCCCCGGTGTGATGCCCGCGACCATCATGTACAGGCGGTCACCCGCGCCCGTGACGGCTTGCTGGCGTTATGCGCGGTCTGCGCCTGCGGACTCGACCTGGCCGCCCTCGATAGCGAGGCCGTTATCGAGGCACTGGTCACCCGCGTACCTGAAGGCCCGCAGCGGAGGCGCCGGCGCCGAGCCCTCGAGGGACGACTCTCGGCACGCCGCCACGAGCGCGATGTGACCTCCGGCGGTGTTGGCCGCTGCCCCTTGTGCGGTCGCTTCCGGCGCGTTCTGGCAACGCGCGATGGCGTCCTGCAGGCGTGCCGCGGCTGTGCTCAAGGCCTGCCGCTCGGCGAACTGGAGGGAGCCGAGGTGGCACTGGCCCTGCTGCAGCGGCGCTCGCCCCCCACTCGCTCGGCGTTCCTTGCCCAGCTTGCCGTGCGGTTCCCGGGCCTGCCTCACTCTGGCTCGATGGCACCCGGTCCAGTGGCCCCTGTTGTGGAAGGGTCAGCATAGCTCGCTGGTCGTCTGGTGCCGAGGCACCGGGCGCGGGCGTGCGTGTAGTGGTGGCTCGGGTCACTCAGCGGTAGACCAGCTGAGCACTGCTGGACAGCTTGATCGGCGCATCCCAGGTTTCCGCTCGTTCGAACGGCTGCGTGTTCCGCCGGGCTCAGCGTTGCTGGCCAACGCAGCTTGGCCCACCGGCTTCCCGACCGTCCGCTGGACCGTCCACGTCCACAGCCGGCACTGGGGCCATATACCCCTCACGCCCGCGCCTCTCGAGTTTCGATCGGTCGCTGTCGGCGTAGCACGACGGCCCACAATTGGGTACGTTCATCGAGGACGCCCCGCCGCATGCCACTCGACGTACCGGCTCAACAGCTGGCTGATCCGGGTCGCACCATCGAACGGTATGCCGACCGTCATGTCCGGCCCCTGCTGCTTGAGGGCGGACTCGATGGAGCTGCGCGGTGACAGATAGAGGACGTCATCGCGCTCGATCCGCTCAAGGAACGGGGCGAACTGGGGGACCGGAAAACTGAACAGGAAGGTCTCCTCAACTGGTCTCGACACGGCGATTTCCAGAAACACCCGCGGGTCGTCTGGGAGCAGGTCGATCATCCAGACATGCTCATAGTCGGCTGGCCCTTCGTCGCGCACGACCCGCATGAAATCGGCGAAGGGCGGCGCTGTCGGGCCAGGGTCCAGGTCGTCCGCCCCCACGATCATGATGTCGCGGTCCGGGAGCATCACGAACAGGTTGCACTCCAACGCCCGCGCACGCATCTCTCTTGATCGTGCATCCGCGATGTCGACTTCCTCACGTTCAGCCCAGGAGTTCCCTTGTTTCGGCTCACGAGCCGCGAAACGGCGCGCCCATTGTCGCCACCCGGACCACTCATGCGCTGTCATGCTGCGTCTGCAGCGTCGCGCCTGATCGGCAGTCGCCGCCGCCCTCGGAATAGCCACTCTGGCGCGACCCTGCTGCTGTCGTGGCTCATGCGAGTAAGTGAAGGCATCAGCAGGATGTGCGACGCGGAAGATTCCCGACGAAGCTCGTCGCTTTCAGAAGTGCTTGTCAAAGAGCTACCCTTGGACGGAGGCCGCCAGCCGGCCGTGGACCGTACTAATCTCGATGTCCGCACCGATATGCGGCCTGCTCCGAACAAACCGCGGGGTGGTCCGGTTTGTAACCAGTCGTGGCGCTCGGCGCCGTGGTCCCCGCTCGTCGGAGCGGGCATTCCCCAGATCGGTCTGGGAAGCCTCTGCCGATGGCCCAGGATCGAGTCTGTGGTGATGATCAGAATCGGCAAGGGCTCGGTGCCACGCGCAAACCAGTCTGGGCAGACCAGCGTGTTGATGCTGCCGTTCATAGCTGTGTCCGAAGCGCGTTCCCTGTGGGGGATGATCTCGCCTCGATGGGGCGAGGAAAAGAGGCGATCACCAATGACATCACTCAGTCTCCGTCAGGAGCCGTGCCCCGACCGTGCCCCCGCACGTGCCTTGACCGTGCCTTAAGCATGCTTCCCGCGTATTTCCACAGCGAACCGGCCGTCGGAGCGTCCTTGCCGCGTGCCGCGAGCGTTTCAGTCAATTGATGCAAGCACCAGACCCGGCCAGGAGGAGGGACCCTCCAGCAGCGGCGATGTGACCCTACTGGCTGGCGCCGTGCAGTGATGGACCTGGAACCAGGCGTAGCCCGCAGATCGACCTGCGCCGAGCCGGGCTCTCGCCGCGTCTGGCTTTAGAGTCAGTGCGCTTGCCGCGGGCTGCTGGGCCACACCGCCCAGCTCGTCGACTTATGAGACTACCGCGTTGCTCGACCAATTTCGACTGGCATTAGCGCGAAGTGCGCTGCCGGGTAGTTTGCTGTGAAAGCCGTCTCCGGGTCAGGCCGCCGTTTCTCGGGTAACGGTGTATCCAAAGCCTTGCAGACGCCGGATTAGGCGATGCTCGGTTTGTTCACGATCACGTTCGTTGAGGTAGTCGGGCCCGAGATCCGCGTAGTCGCAGTCACGTGTGAGCAGGTAATAGATGATCGTCAACAGCGTGTGCGCCAAGGCTACGATCGCCTTCTTCTTGCCTCGCCGCGCCGCTATCCGATGGTAGTGCGCCGCCAGATACGTGTCCTTGCTGCGACTGGCAGCGTGTGCAGCTTCGATCAACGCCGAGCGTAGCCACACATCCCCTCGTCGGGTCTTGCCACTCATGCGTTTACCGGCACTCTCATTGTTGCCCGGACACAAGCCCACCCACGAGGCCAGATGTTTGAAGGATGGGAAACGGCTCAGATCGGTTCCGATCTCCGCTATCACGATCTCGGCCGTCCGACGGCCGAAGCCAGGGATTGCGTCCACCCGCTCCACCACGTGCTCGACTGGGCGCACTCGCTCTGCGATCTCGACCCCCAGGCTCTCGATCAGCTCGTCCATGCCGTCCAGGTGGGCGAACTGCTGGGCGAGCAAGAAGCGCTGATGGGCGCCGAATTGACCCTTGAGAGCGCGCTCCAATTGAGGGATCTTTCTCCGCAGTTTGTCCTTGGCCAGATCCGCCAGCACTGCTGGGTCGGTCGTTCCGCCAATCAATGCCTCCAGCATCCGCCGCGCCGATACGCCCAGAATGTCGCTGGCGACGTCGCCGAGCTTGATGTTGGCCCCCTCCAGGGTCTTCTGGATGCGATTGATCTCCGCCGCACGCTCGCGAATTAACGACGTGCGGTACCGGGTTAGTTCCCGCAGTTCTCGCTGGGCACGCTCGGGCACGAAGCTGGCTCGCAGCAGCCCGTGCCGCAGCAGGTTCGCGATCCACTCACAATCACGGACATCCGTCTTGCGACCAGGCACTTGCTTGATGTGTTGGGCGTTGACCAGGAGCAGTTCCAGCTTGCCTTCGAGCAAATTCCACACCGGGTGCCAATACACCCCGGTGCTCTCGAGGGCCATATGCGTAACACCCTTTGCTTCCAGCCAGTCGCCGAGCTCCAAAATGTCAGCCGTCATCGTGCCAAATGTGCGGATCTCCTTGGCCGGCTGACGGCCAGATCCGGGCACCAGCACGCACGCCACGACCGTTTGTTTGTGGACGTCGAGCCCGCAGCACCGCTCGTACATGATGTCCATGGACATCACCTCCTCTCAACTGGCTGAGAGGAGGTGTCCTTTGAATCACAGATTTTGCTGTGCGTGCTTCCCGCCGCGGCAGGAGCAACAGTCGGTGGTGCCTCGGAACACCCAGGTCAATTTTATCGCGGGCTAACAGCACCAAAACTAGGGCCCGACCTTCTCGCACTCAGCCACCCCGAGGATAGCTCGCGCCCGGCTTTCATCCCGCGGTGGTCGCGACCGCGCGATGACATTTTATCGCGGCGCGAGAACTTTGCGAGGAATTAAGCACTTGCTTCTGATTCGCGGTGTGGGGTCGCTGAACCATAACGACCACCTCGATCCTCCATCACACGCGATTCCTCAGCGCAAGAGAGCACCTGGTGCCGCGTGCCAGATTAGCGAACGCGCTACCCGAAAGTGCCTTGAATTATCGAGAAGGTGGGAAGGGCACTCGGTCATGAAGCCTGCCTGTTCTGGCGCTCAGACACTGGTCGGACAGCAGCAACAACTGCCCTGATGCCGCACGCCACCCTCGCCATCAACGCCTCGGGCCTGATCGTGCTGCCCGACCCCAGCGGGAACAACGACCTCCACGCGCGTGGGTTCGCGGCGCGTCCACGTCCAAGTCCTCGCTCAAAATCCCGGGCTCCTCGCCCAAGCCCAGAGGCGGCGACACCGAGACATCATTGGACTGCTTGCGTGAGCGGATTGAGGTGCTGGATACGCACGCCCTTTCGTACTGCGTACTCCACTATGTCGGCCGTGCCTCCGAGGCCCCGAGACGGTCGCCCATCCCACACAGCGATGAGCACATCGGAAGTATCAACGACGCGCTTTCCCGCGTTGAGATAGCTCTCTTCGTCCGTCGTCGCGTGCTCTAGCACCTCGGACTTAGATGCTCGGCGCATGAGACGAAGGTACTGGTCACGGTCTCCGGGTGTCTCGAACTTGGACACGTAGTCCGCAAACGGGATGATGACGTGCAAGCTGCCACCATGCGCCAGTACTTCGTCCGCGAACACCTGGTCCGCACCTGCTGCCAAGGAGGAGATGCCGATAAGTGGGGGCTGGACGTCGCCAAGCAGTAAAGCCAGAGTCGAGCGCACCCACGCCCAGACTCCCTCGTCTGGTAGATGCTGATGGCCGGTGATTCCAACCCGCATCAGAGCTTCTTCTTCGCGACGAGCCACCAGTACTCCTGTCCGCGCCGCGTCAGCTCCACCGTATGCGAGCGACGGGCGGTCCAGAAGAGCTGCTCCCCTCGGGTACTCGGCTTCAGCAGGCCAGCGTCGCGGTACTCCTTGAAGAGTTGGGCGGCGGCCACCTTGTCCTCGTTCACAGGTTCGTGGACGTTGCCATGCTCGTCCTCGGGCTCATATTCCGGATCGAGCTGGAGCTTTGCATCGCGCTCGGGGAAGTACTTGGTCATTTCGCGCAGCTTCAGCCTGTCAATCAGCGGCTCGCACTCGCGCACCACGGGCACGTGGGTAGCGTGCGACTTGTAGATCGGTCGCTGCTCCCACGCACCAAACCTGCGCTCCACGTACGCATAGATGGACGGTGCCGTCACCCAGCCCATGTGATCCGCGGCCCCGCCTTCCAGGGCATCGAGCACGGCGGCTGTGAACAGCCCATGGCCACCCGCCTCCAGCGAGGGCTGACTGGCGCTGGACGCGGCGATCACGGTCATGTCTTCGCGCAGCGCGGCGAGCGGATCGCCGTTTCGTCGCTTCAGTATTGGCGCATTTCCCAGGTCGCCCGCGTGGCAGCAATCCAGAATCAGCACGATGCTGCACGCCGAGGAGGCATTCGCCAGGTCGACCACCTCCTGCATCGCCACGCCCCAATCATTTGGTTCCGCATCTTGCGTGGTTAGCAGGCCACCTGTCGGGCTGAGGACGCCGTGCCCAGAAAAGTAGAAGAGCACGTCGCCCTTGTAGCCTGGATCGAACAGCTCCTGAAGCGCGTCACGAAGGGCGCCGCGAGACACCGGCTCGCCGGTGTCCGTACGGTCGAGGAACAGGCGGCAGTGATAGTTGGGGTCACCGTTCGCATGTCGTTCCAGCAGGGCGCCGACTGCCTCTGCATCTGCCACGGCGCTCCCGAGATCGTTCCCGGCGAGCTGATACGTGTCCAGCCCGACGATGAGCGCGCGGCGATCCCGGACCATGGCTACCGCCTCGCGGCCAGCGCCTTGTCAATCGTCTTGGCCACGCCATCCCAGGTCCACTTGATAATGTTGCTGGCGCTGAAGCAGGAGGGGACGACATTCTGAGCGTCCTGGGTCACCCAGACGCCGAACGCGGGAATGCCCTCCTCCTTGGCGCAGTTCACCTCCCAGATGGCGCCCTCGGCACGCGGCGTGTTCTTGCTCACGAGCTGGATCACGACGTGGCACTGCTTGATGCGCTGCCGCATCTGTGTCTTCCACCGCTCGGTGAACGGCTCGTGCCTCGACCAATCGGCAATCTCCCAAGGGGTGTCGGGGTGCTTCCCCTGCCCAATGAACAGGTCTCGCGCCCAAGCGTCTTCCGCCGCGAACGAAATGAAGGCTCGTGCCTTGGCCATGGTGTTGACTCCTGCTGCCAGCTAGCCGATGCCCTCGATCACCGTCGCCTTGGTGCCGGTGGAGGGCGAGACGGTGAAGTAGCGGTCTCCCTGCTGCGGGGACCGTAGCTGGCTGATCGCCTCGGCGACGGTGATCCGCGAGTAGTAGGCGCCGTTGGTGCCCAGGCCGAGGTGCGAGATGTGCTCGTGGACCCTATCGCCACTGAGGGCCTTGTTCGTGCAAATGACCTGGTCGACCGCCATTGGCACCCTCCCTGCGTGTAGTTCGGAAAAGCGAACTCAAGTTAGGAGTATCGGGCGCTACCTCCGCCGTGTCAAGCGAATGCCGGTTCGGAGTAGCATTGCGCCGGTGTCCTAGCCGCCTCTCAATGGCTCTCCACGATCGCATCAAGCTCCGCCGACAAGAAAAAGGTCTCACGGCCGCCGAGTTGGCCCGCGCAGCCGGAGTTTCCAAGGGGTACCTGCACGACCTGGAGAACCCCACCCGGGAGCGCCCCTCCGCCCGCCCGTCAGCCGACGTGCTGTACCGGATCGCGGTCGCCCTCGGGACGAGCGTGGCCGACCTCTTGGAGCGGGAGGTCACACCCGCACGGCGCGACGTGTCGCTGGTCCTGCGCGCCTATGCCGAGCGGGCCCAGCTTCCCCCTGACGACGTGGAGATGCTCGCCGCCATCCGGTTCCGCGGAAAGCAGCCTCAGACCGAGGACGACTGGCGCTTCCTCTACGAGTCGATCCGCAGATCGGTAGGCCGGTAGGGATGTGCGCAAAATGCCGCGGCCCTGGCTCGGACGAGCAGCCCAGGTATTGAAGGCCCAGACAGGGCTGGCTGACCCAGTGCGGGCGATCCAGCAGCTAGCAGCCGACCTCATCGACGAGGCGGAGCTCGATGGCCCGCCAGTGGACCTCCTCCGCTTGGGCTCGCACCAGGGGGTGGTCGATATCCGCGCGGTCCCGATGCAAGCGGCCGCGCGGCTAATCCCCCATGGACGCAACCTCGTGATCGAAATCAACGCCGCGCATATTGACTCGACTTTGGCCCTTTTCAGGCGGCGTAGCAGGCAGCTTCGACGAGCAAGTCGACCGCACGTGTGGGGAAATTGGCCGGACCAACAACATCGCCCAGGGGTGGTTGATTCTGGCTCACCCAGA
>JAABUQ010000302.1_pt1 | contig 114158 bp, 96 predicted proteins | sample 5560001 | NCBI WGS metagenome assembly JAABUQ01 (sample SAMN10711888, study PRJNA513371) | rock metagenome | isolation source: Antarctica rocks | place: Antarctica: Victoria Land, Finger Mt nord | collected 2015-12-18 | reverse complement strand
TGGGGGGTTTGAGTGGATTACTTGGCATTTTGGGGGGGGAAATGGGAGGAGGGGAGGGGGGAGGAGGGGATGGGCCATGGGGGGAGATGGGGGAAGAGGAGACGAGAGGAGGTCGAGAGGTGGAACGGTGATGAGGGTGGAGTGGATGGAGAGGTAGGAGGGAAGGGGGGGGGAGATGTAGGTGGTGGGTGAGCTGTTGACGAGGGGCAAGGGGGGGGGGTGGGGTTGGGTTTGTGGTGTGGTGAGAGAAGAGTATTTCTGGGTGTGGTGAGATGGGAGTGGTGTCCATGCTTGGGGATGCGAGGGGGGCCCAGGATGTCTGCGAGAATTTCCATGGGCTTTCAATGCTTCTCTTTCCTGAGATCTCTGCACTTCTTCTCTCTACCGAAAATAGCCATAAGCATAGCTATCAAAGCGAGCCGACTCTCTTCAAGCTGACACTAGAGCCCAAACAGGTAAACATCAGGGCCACGAGGTAGACCGAGGACACAATAAGAGAGGGGGTTGCCAAGTAGATCCAGCACCCTTCGGTGTCACTTCGTGGGATGGAGAGCTTTGGCTTGGTGAAGAAGTGGTATCGCACTTTTCCAATTCTCGGTGGGCTATGTGTGTAGCTTTCACACCGTCCTGTTCGGCCCACCTTGAGTACTTGACTCATCGGCGGCGGTGGGTGGTAGGAGGAAGAAGGAGAAGCGGAAAAGCAGTTGTACCCAATGTCATCTTTCAAGGGAGGCGGTCCTGCACCAACAAGGTGGGCATTGGTGATGCCCACGTGGACACGGACAGTTCATGAGTGTCGAGTAGAGGAAAACGGGTGCTGCCTTGAAGGTGGAGCGGGGGATTGAGGCGTTGGACGTTCGAATGAGCTTGCGCTGATGAAGGCTTGGCGAGGGTTGGGTGATGGTAGTGGTAGGATTCTACCGCGAGTGAGGAGATTTGCAGCCTAGCAATGGCAATCACCTCGAGCGAGCAGATGTGCTGCCTAGGTGGTTGTGGGCGGAAAATTTCGCTCCAATGACGGAGTTGTGCGAAGGACGGTTGGCGCTGAGTATCGAGGTGCTTCTACGGTCGTGGGGGATTATTTCGCTGTTTTTTATGATGCTTGTAGCCCCTTTTAGAGTATCTTGATACAACACGGCTACACCGTTCATTAGCAATCCTCAATGTCATCCTCACTGAGCCATAGCTTCTCCACCCCATCCTCGAGCTGCGTCGTCGCGCCAAGCAAGCCCTTCCCACCACCCACTCCCAGGCCACCATCCGGCGCAGCAGGCGGCGCCATCGCAGCCCTATCCCTCGCCGCCTCGGCCGCCAGCTCATCATCGTCCGACTGCTCCTCGGTAGCCGAGCTAATCCCTCGGAAAGTCGTTATCTTCTCTACCTCGTTTCCGCCTCTCGATGCCCCTTTCCTTCGTTCGATCTTGGCGATATAGGGCAGTCGCTCAAGCAGCAGCTCCTCGTTAGATGCAGTGCACCTCCCGCTGAGACTGCTCTCGTCCCCCGCACGGCTACTCCAGCGTTCGACTAGCTCCTCCATTTCTTCCATCTGCCTCGCCAGCCGCATCGACATGGGGTACCGCATCTTGAAGGCCTCCAGGCGATTCCCTCCAGTCTTTACAGGGTGAGTGGCGCGTTTGACGGGATATGGTAATGCAAATAGGAGACCTCGGACGGCGATCTGGAAAGCGATCTCGTCTTGTCGCAGCTCCTCTGTGATTCTAGCTTGAAAGTTTCCTCGGCCGCCATGTCCGAATACCAGGAGATCTGCGTTCGAGAGAGCATCGATGCAGTCATTGAGGTTGTCCGTGAACGAGGCGCCTTCGCAGGAGGGGACGTAGTTCTCATGGAGAGCGGCGATGAAGGTGCGGGGATCAGTGCCTGTTTCGTCAATCAAGGCGTCGACTGCAACTTCAGAGACTTTTAATCGGGCATGCTGCGGTAGATAGTCAGGCGGTTGGGCTGGCCTGTTGGTGCCTGTGGGTGCCTCGCGCTTGTTGTAGACTACTTTGCCTACGGCGTGGAATAGGCTAAGACTACTTTCCCGCTGACTTACAAGCTCTAAGGTGCGCTGCTCCATTTTCGACATCGCTGCGGTAGCTTTCTTGGACTTACTTGCTATTCTGCCGCTCCAATCATCAGCATCTCCGCCGCGCAGGCAGAGGAACTCAAGACTGCCGATGGCACTGCGCACGTCGCCAACTTCAGCTAGTTGTTTCAGAACAGTGGGGCCGGGAATGCGGCGGCGGAGAGAGTGGCGAGCTTCCTTCTGGAGAACGAGGTCGAGGGCCTTAAGAAGGAGGGTTGGGGCAATAGGGTTGAATTCTAGGATTGAGGTGGCGGAGTGGGAGAGGATGGAGGGGCCAAGCAGACGGTGCGCGGTGAAATTGTCTGAGGGGGAGGTGCTGCTGGTGGTTTCGGTGATAATCATGACGAGGGGACGAATGGTCAAAGTAGTCGTATGGTAAGACAGAGCCGAGGATGTGTTCGAGGCAAGGAATTGGAGGATAGATGTGCGGAACGCGCGGAGAGCGAGAGATGTGCTGGTGAAGGTATTGGGGAACTCTTCCATGAGTATGAGCTTCTTCGTATTGTCTTCAGACCGTGGTGGAGGGTGCTTTGATGGTTGAGGCTGCGGTTCTGTATCATCTCTTGAGAAGGTCAGACTGCCGAATCTCCCACTTCGGCCAAGGAAATCCTCGAACTGGGCGGACATCGAGAGGTAGCTCTCAGACGAGAAGTCCGTATCCACAGGGTTCTTCCACTCGGAGATATCGACACCCATAGCTTCGGCTAGAGCTGAGACTGTAGCTGTCTTGCCCGCACCAGAAGGACCCTTGAGTATTAGAAGCCTCTTCCTGACCGTCAGCATGAGCCTGGAGATCGAGAGGTGTACAATCTACCTTATGGTTGCGACCTTGCAGAACCCCCTCCAGCCAGCCTCGTACATCCGCAACCTTTTTCTTGTGAACCATGAGATCCTCGAGATTTGTGGGCCCATATCTCTCTGCCCACGGCCGTGTATCAGGAGCTTCTCTTGTAGACACAGTCTGCGTGGAAGCTTCCTTTCCTGATGACTTGCCCACCGTCAAGAACCTCTGGCTCGCACTGATAGATTTCTCCGGGCTCGCCGTAATAGTGCTATTTTGAGTCTGCTCCTGAAGCGGCTTTCGGCGATCCAAGACCGTCCTGGCTGTCCCATGCTTTCCTGATCTCGTTGGTGGCTTCCGGAGACGTGAGATTTCCTCCGCCGAATCGTCTTCAATTATATCCTCTTCAACATCCTCTTCAGCATGTGGAAAGTTCTCGGTCTTCGACTGCTTGTGTGGGAGTGATGCCTCGCTTGCAGATTTGAAAAACGTATGCAGAGGTCCGTTCGCTGATGCTTTGGAGACAGGCTTACTGGTACTTCTTTCGGGAGAAGGGGTTGGACCCGGCCGATGCTTCGAAATACTGCTTTCCTTCGTCCGTGACCTGGTGGGTAGTGATCGTTTCTCGACACCATTGGTATGTGCTAGTCTCGACTTGTCCTTGGTAGATGCGCGGGTTGGGACCTTCACGGTCTTGCTTGGGGGAGTTGGGACGTCCTCATCCTCCGAGCTCAGGCCGACATGCCTCTTCTGTCTTTTGGCAGGCGGCGGAGCCATCTCGAATGCGATAGAGGGTCGCCGAAATTTGCCAAGTCATTGTGTACTCCTGCAACAAGCTGCTAGCTATGGATTTGTACGGGCGCTGTGATCAGATCAACCATCGTTGTGTAGACTTATGCTTACAATGGATGCGGATGCACCCCTGTCTTGAGATCTACCCCCCTTCTGGGGTTACCAGTGCCTTCTTGGACAACACTCAAGCCAAGTTTGCACCTTTTGATGCGATATCGAGAAATCAGAGACTGTCGAAGCCGTGCGGTAGCCGTGCTGGGGCATGTGAGCACTGAATTGTAAGTGCCATATCTTGTCAACGTCAAAAGTCAAGTCTACAGTCTCGTGAGAATAGCTTCAAGGGTCAAGTTTTATCATGCCTAATCGAAGTACATGGATCTGTAAAAGCTCCAACAGTGGAGACCGCAATAGCTAATGTACATGTATGAGAGCAAAGCTTCTAGACCGACGCTCTCTCACCACGGTCTTCGGGAAATTTTGTCCTCTTCCGAAGCAAGGCAGAAGCACTGAAACACATCTTGAACCCGTTCTGTATCAATCTGAGACCGCTGATCCATCTGTATCAGCAGCAGTGAGAATAACCGAAGTAGCAGTGTACAATCCTTCCACCCACTCAAATGCTCGATGTGGCTTGCCGGAAAGTGGTACTGTCATCTACCAGAAACCCACCGCGGTCGCAGGCGTGTCTGATTGCTCCACCGTTGAAGTGACTTTTGGTCCCTTGTTATGGTATCCCACGCTGTCAATGCTAGTGACAATATCGCGGGCCAGGAAGCTCATATTGCGTACAACTTCGGCATCTATCATGTCCTTGGCGGTCCAGCCAGTCTTCTCTCCGATCTCGAGCGTTTTGTTCTGTTCTACCAGCTTCATAGCTTTACCGGAGGTAATAGACACTTCCCACCATAGCCGATTCTCATGTACCATCTGCTTCCGCGAGTTGGTATATGCACGACAATGGTCATTGATCTCCGGTCTGGAAAGCTCCATTTCAAAGTCTTGGCACTCGCAAAGCTTCAACACTAAGTCTGGATACAAGCTCGAGCGGTGGTGAGTTACTCGGCGCAGTTGAATAGCTTGGATAGCCAGAGTCCTATGGGGAGACACAGTAGAGAGCTGCACCGCACCCATGTCCTTGGGAAAAACCTGTAGGTTATTGACAATCTCCTGTACTGCTAGGCGTTGCTCCTGGCTCACGTCTTGATCGCTCACGTTGATGGCCAGGCGAGCATCCCAATAGCGCTTGGGGTAATGCCAATTCATAGCGCCATACAGCTTCGGAGCTTTCGATACTGTGTGAGCCCCATCAGGGGTCTCTTTCTCCTCAAAGTCAATGATCATATCGTCTTCAGATTTGTGAGACGTTGAGCAAGTGAATCGGTAGAGGACTTTCCGCTGACATGGCTGTTCGGTGAACATGCGACGGCCGGAGGGCATCTTAAGATCAAGTACGAAATCCGCATCACTTGCTAGCGAGGTAATTCTCTCCGTAAAAGTCGTCATCAGCTTTACGATGCCATCCTTATTGGGGAAGACCAACGGCCATTGAACGATTGCAAAGCGTGTCTTCTTGTATTCGCCGGTCCCGGATTTTGGGTTGATAAGAAGCCGGCCAATTGCTGTCTCGATACTGATAACGCCTGGGGCGGATCGGACGAGTTCAAACAATTGCGCAGCAATCTTGTCATAGGCAGCCGTGACCCCTGTACTTCCGCGACCAACCTGGGGAGATGGTTTCCGCTGCCCCATCGTATTCTTAACCTGCCACGAGGTAATCTCCTTCTTGTTTTGCGTTCGGTCCTTGGACGCTTCCTCAGGAGTTGGTGAGCTCGTAAAATCAATAAGACGGCCTTCTTTCGCGCTAGTCACGGCGGCCCAGGAAGGGTTACGACTAGTTGATGTCGACGTCGTCGAAACGGCGGGCATATAAGGCGGCTGAAGTGCAGGTAGTCCACGATAATTCGGACCTCGTGTGGAAGAAGCCCCAGTCTTGATGCTCGGAGTAGTGTCGATGCTTGGAGTGGCGACGAGCTCTAGAATATTGATATCCGTATGTCCCGTTCCACTAACGGCAGAAGAGCCAATTTTGTTGCTTGCTGGACCCATAGACGTCGCTCTGAGGGTAGCTGCGTGTGCTCCCGCTGGTAATGCCTCTGCGCTTGCTATGGATACAACTTGCATCAAGCTCTGGACGTTAGGTGGTTCCGTGTCAGCGGCAGGAGCCATCGCATCACCAACGTCGAGTGGTGTCTCTTCGGCTGCCCCTTTAGGCTTTCTAATCCTACCTGCACGCTTTCGAGGAGAAACGCGTTCCGCAGGAGGCTCCTGAGCTTGTACAGATCGAGAATCGGATAGCCCCACACCTTGAGGAAGAGTCTTTGCTGGCGGCAGCGGCGGAGGTGAAAAGGGATCCGAAGCGGACTGAATGGCACTCTGCTCTACCCACTGGCTGATCTCCCCGGTCTTCCTTGGCGGTAGGAAAGGATTCGAAAGCTTCTCTGTGACTGCCGATGATGCTTGGACAGACGTACTCTCATTAACAGCTTTCGCTTGATACGGCTTGCTCACGGCATTTGTCCATAGCTTGCTCGTAACTTCCACGGAAGTGCTCCTATCGAGTGCGCGAGGTTGTCCGGTAGGATATACGTTACCATCCTTCATCATGACCACGCAGTAGTGACTTCCGACGTTTTTGACTAAGCGACCTGAAGGCGAAATGAGAGTAGTGGTGAGACGACGATCCTTAAGCTCCTTTAAGGGTAGTAGCTGTAGCATTACCTTGGGCTCTCCCTCGGTGCATTCGAGATCGTAGACCAGGGGCAGGGATGAGCTCTGAATGGTTGACATCCATACAGCATCAAGCTTGGCTAGCGCCTTGTTGACATGCGCGATATCTTCGCCTTTCACCGTGATCATCTTCTTGTCCGGCTTCGGCTCAAGGCTGCAGTGAGTCGCGTCGCTGATGGCCTTTAGTAGCGCTCGGTCGCTGAGCTCTCCAAGACTCCACTCTCTCTTGACAATTTCATGCGGGATAAGCATGTCGTCGCCCTTCGTTTCAGAACTGACGTCCGAACTAGCGTCTCCGAGCTCAGAGTCTTCGTCATACGTGGCTACACGAGTACCGACCAAGCGTTGGTACTTCATGTCCTGAATCAATCAGCCACAGTGTCTTTAAGCAACGGAATGATTATATTGGAGACTCGGGAGCTGGCGAGGTAATGGTGCTTAGGGTAAAGTAGACAAGAGTATGCAGTGTCGACCAATATGAGACAAGGCAAAGTGGTTTGGTCGTAGGTCGCAAGTATTTAGAGTCATAGTATTGCAAGTGGGATAGGATGTAGCACCAGAGGCTCACCTCGAAAAGTTCCGTCTCGTCCTTGCCACTATGCTCGCCGAGGTACTGGGTGACTATGACGGACAGAGTCTCAACGGCCGTCGGATCGGCCCTATCGCTGTGAAGCACAAATTGCTACAAGACTTCAGTCGAGTTCACCAGATCTTGAAGTGAACTACTGACCGTAGGATCTTTGTTATTACGTTCCGCGGTGCGGCCCTCCTTCGACGATCTGGAGAGTCTGTAAGCATAACAACGTGAGGCGCAGTTCCACAGCTGGACCTACTCGAACTTCTCAATGACCTCTTTCTTCTGCAGATTCGTCAGTAAGGTACCACTCTGCTGTATTCGAAGAGAGGCAAGACTCACGGCTTCATCGCTGAAGGCAACGAGGGTCGAAAAGAAACAAATGGCGCCCTTTGCGCCGCCACTGCTCCGCTGGCTTGCAGCCATCTCTGCTAAAGCCTTTGCCACACCTAGGTGAGAATCGCCAAGGTCGCTTGACAGTAGTAATCGGATGCTTGTTGTGGAAGTGGGAAAAAAGTGAAGAATAGCCAACTTCTGGCTGTGTTGTAATTATCTGACCGCAGCCCTGGGCTGGGTCTATCTAGCCTCTTGAGGCGCGATGACTTCCGCTTACTAGGCAACCTGATAAAAGAAACAAACGATGCTCCTTGGAGCAGTCGCGCTTCAAGGCGTGATCGCTGCTGAACGTGTTGTTGTGAAATTGATGTCAGACGACTTGGGAGCTGTAACAGCCCCACGATGTCTGTGGACAACGTAGATTCAAGTCATATCGTGCTCTGCTTTACATATACCAACAAGGCTAGGAGTGGTGAGTGGATGTCGGAACAAAAATGGTCTGGTCCGAAGGTAAGGGAACTCCCACCAGGGATAAAAAACCGGCGAAGTCAATAGCGGCTGCCCGCAGACAGCCTATAAAGTACATTAAAGGGGCACCGCGTCCTGCCCTTCATAGGAGCATCCAATTTGGTGCTGGTGGCTTGCAATAAATAAAATAAATCGGCAGGAGCAAACCTGCCCTGCAGCACAAATATGGTGAAGTTGTGTGTGATTTCCAAATCCAGCGGTAAATCTCATGCCGCTTTCACTGTGCCGTCCTACGCACAGGGAACAATACGTCACTACCTTAATTAGTGTTTATCATCTCATGTCGCTAAGGGCTGATGGCTGGTGGTGGGTATTGATGTGACTTGTTGTGCACTTGCTACGTTAAGGTAAAGTAGCTTTCTGATCAGATCAAACACGTGATAAGGCTGGAGCAAACAGTTCCGCCCTCCTCTTTGCAGTTCTCTAGGGAACCCGCGTTTGTAGGTCCCGTGATCGAAGGCGCGGTCTCGTGACTCTAGCAATCGGAACTATATTCGTCCTTATTTTCCAACAGGCTCTCCTCCAACTCCAGAGCTCTAATAGTCAATTCGCTGACAAGCTTCACTTGAGCTTCCGTCCATAGCGAGCAAGTAACAGGGATGGGGAGTTTTGAACGGCTAGATTTGGTCTCAGGATGAAGGAAAGTCAAGGTTCGAGCCGAATTTGTGGTAGAGTCTCGAACCGTGGATACTATGAGATAATGCTATACCGCTAGGACTGATGCACATGACAGTCTGAGCCGCGAAGCTGTGCCAATCCTCCGCTTCGATACTATACAGATGTGCCAGTGGGCATCAATCGAGTACAGCTCAAAGCAACCATCTAAGCAGGGATAAAGCGAGATGACACCTGCCTAGAGGCTACATAGACTCCTCTGTATGCCCTCGTAACCCATGCGCCGTATGCTGTACGAGAAAGGGTATCACTCTATTTATCATCCAGTCATCCCATCATGCCGTCATGCCTGGTGTCCAGGGCCTACTTCGCATGCCTGACATCCTTCTGGACATTGATGACGTACCGCATCTGTCCCAGCACACTCTCCACCTCCCTCAAAATCTCGTCGTTCGTGATGTCGTTGCGCTCAGCTCGCTCTTTGATACCACTGAGACTCTTACTCTGTTCCTGCTTGTAGGCTTCGAAGTCCTCGAACAAAGTCTCCTTGGCCCTCTTAGCCTTGTCTCCTTCCTGCCGTAGCTGATCTGTGATGACCTCGAGGTGCGAAAGCTTTTGCTGGTCTCTGGCGATTGAGTCCTGTAACAATTTGATGTCTGCTCGGAGCTTCTGGGTTTGGCGTTGATAGTTCGACTCCATGCTCTTCCATGATTTGGAAAGGACGTCGTACTGCGTACTAGCATACCGAGATTCCTCTTGCTCCTTCATAGCTTCCTTCTTGTACTTCTCCACAGCCTCTTCTCGCTCCCTGCGTGTGACCTTGACCTCAGCTTCAGCATTTTCCCTTCTTGCGCGTTCAGCTTCCAACTCCATTTTCATCTCTTCGATCTTTCGATCTTTCCTGGTCAGCGCCGCCTTATCAATTTCGTGCATAGATTGCAGGTTCGCGTTCGATGTCCCAAGAGCCTCGACGGTTGACCTAGCCGATTCGCTCTTCTTGACCTCTTCCTCAAGTTTTGCCGTCGCCAGGGTTTTGTCGCGCTGAAGACGGTCATTGTCTCCCATTAATCGATCGATGACACGCCCCGATTTTCCAAGCGAAGCACGTCCGACGGCAGCAGACCAGGGGATACCGCCAGCTTCACTCGTGGGCGTGCCGGGCTGAGACGATAGCAGCTGTAAGGAATGCAATCCTTCGGTTTCGGAGGGAGGTGCGCTGGAGAAACGGATTTCATTCGGAGGCTGCTTCGTAGGGGTGTCGTGAGGCTCTGGTGTTCTCGAGGCGACGTCGTCATCTCCATTAATCTGTAATGATCTTGGGGAGGATCGGAAGTCGCCATCGACTTGGGGTGACGTGGTCAGAGAGCCGCCGTTGTGTTGTGGCGTCCTTAGGCTTGTTGTTGATGCGCCGCCAGCAGGTAAGGTCGGTAGCATAGGATCTGACATGAATTCTCTCATGCCGTTAAGGCTTATCTTGGAGGGGAAGAATTCGAGGGCTTGGATTCTCGGGGGTTCTAGGGAGACGTGAGTTGGCTTCTCGCCTAAATCGAACATTGCCTTGAGGGCCTTGCGCAGGTGCAAGGGCATTGTGTACAGTAGGGTTATGCGAGTAGAAGAATAATAGGCAATCGCATACCGGCAGACGTGGTTTCCCACTTGAAAGCTCTTAAGCGGACCACTTCTGGCTGTAGACTCGTAGTGCGTGATCTCATCGCGGTTTTCGCTCTAGCCGGCCCCAATTCCCTAGCTCTGTACCTTGACAAATAGATAAGGCTTGTTGAGAAATCGTCATCGATAGAAGCACAACATTTGAAGCATAGGAAATTGTAGATATGGACAAAGATGGATGTTGAAGTCAGCACGAGGAGCGCGTGTTTCAACAGTCATGCAGGAACAGAGCCAAGATACAGTTAGCACTTCATTGGCCAAAACATCGAACCGCACGGGAACGATTATAGCGTCGATTATCGATTATCGGTCCGAGACACCAGACATGGCCAAACTCCGGCTTGTATCCCACGTGATCTACAAGGAGGTCACCACGATAGAACTTTACATGTGAGGATCTTATCCGTTCTCTGGGTAGGGATGAAATGACCAGAGCCCTCGGTTGGGTTTGGGGAGCCGGGTCTATTTCTTCCTGCCAGAAGCCTTGAATGCTGCACCTCTCTTACTGCTGCGAGTGCGAGGCTTCCCCTGCTTCTTGCCCGATCCTCCGAATTTCAGCGTTCCCTTACCCTGTTTGCTGCTAGCTCGATAGCCTTCGAATACTACGGCTTCAGGGGTCTTGGGGACACCGATGGGTTTCTTGCCATGACCGCTATGCCCACGAACTTGAGCTGCCCCTGCACGCCCGAGAAGCTTCTCCGCTCGACCGGTCATTGACTGAACCTTTGAGGGTATCTTTGGTCTGTATGTGCTTGATGCCCCTTGGGATGAGTTGGTTCTCGCGGAGGGTTTCCCATCCTGCCGGCCGCTTGTCTTTTGGATGTTTTTGGCCCGCACGACTCTGAGAATACGCGGTAGCAATGGTGGGAATTTCTTCCCGTCAAATAATAGGGCTTTCTCGACGCCATTGGGATCCTGTCGAAGATATCAGAACAATCGAGCACACAAAACCGATTTGGCTCATACCTCAAATTGCACGTATGCAAAGCCTTTCCCTACTCGCGTCGTCTTATCTCTTGGGACTCTGACGCTCTCAATGGCGCCTGCCTTGCCGAACTGCTTCCAAAGCCCTTCCTCAAGATCTGCTGGCTCCTTACCCTTCCTAGGCCGTCTGCCGTTGGCTTCATCCTCGGCAGCCTTGGTCGCGCTCTCATCGTCGACAAATCCAAGATTGCCTACAAAAACGCACCTTCGGTGGTCCGTCTTCGCGGGATGTGCTATAGAGTCCATACGTAAATGTCGGTCTAGAACTATTGAACCATTCAGCCTTTTCGTTGCTTCTCTCGCTGCCAATTGTGTCGAATATACTGCGTAAGCATTCGTGCTTTGGGTTGTAGAGTCCATCAATTCTTTCTTGGCAAAGGCGGCCTTTTTAGGGACTGCACTGCTGGAGAAGGCGGTAGATCGGAAGCGCAAAGACTCAACTCTGTGGAGTATATCTTGTTTAGGTAGAGAGGACAGAAATGAAGCGAGATGATCAAGAAGGATTTTCTTCCCACTCTTAGATTTGATAGCCGCAGTAGAGACATTGCCCAAGAAGACAGTTCGGGAGGCCTTCTCAAGATCGGAATCTGCCTTCGTTGGACCGAGGCTTTCATGCTGCGGTGCATATGCCGGAGAGCTATCCCTCTCGTCTCCAGTCACTATCTCGACGCTGTCTAACTCCGATTCAACCTCTTCGCGTATATCCGTTCCTTTTACGTTGTGTGGAGAAGTAGGCGCCTCCTCCGGCTTCTGCTTCCTACGACGCTTCGCGTCTTCCCTGGCCTCCTCTCTCGCAAGCTTCTGCATGTACATGCCTTCTACATCGTCGTCCGCCTGCTTGCGCTTTCTTTTTCGGTTGTGTTGCGGAGATGTTTCTTGCGTTTCAATCTCGCCACCACCATTTGAGTCTGAACCAACAACAATGCTGGCGGCATCTTGATCACCCAAGGTGGGTTCACTGTCTGATCCTTGCTGACTTGTAGACTGGAGGGCTCCGCTCCGCAGCGACTTGCCGATAGTGGCTTTCGGCTCCCCAGCGTGTTCCGAAGCGGCCTTGGTGGGCCCAAGCTATAGATATTTTCAGTGATCCCATGAACTATTCGTATCACTGGGAGCCCATACTAACACTGGTTGCGAAAAGATTAGCTAAGGTAGGGTCGTAGGATGTCGAGGACTTTGTAGCAACGTCTTTGACCTCGCTGAGGACGTCGGATGTTTTCGGCTGCTTCTTCTTCCGCTGTTGCGCCATCTCCTGGATGTAAAATACGAGCGCTTGGAAATTTGCTGTGACTCTCAAGGCAATCTCCTCAAACTCATCTTGAGACCCGCCAACAAAAAATTGCCCTGAGCTCAACCCCCACCGGGCCTAGAGTGAGCGCCGCTTTAGGCGGTCGATTTATCTACTTAAGAGTAAGCTTAATTTGACTACTTGCGTTCGAGGCGCTGCAGACAAGTTTTCTGAAGAAGATAACATGATGATCGAGGTGAGGGGAGTCTCAGCTTTATTCCTGCGGTCCGACCAGACTGCTCTAACCGTCTGGTCACGGTCTCTTTGGAGTGCAACGAAGCAAATTGTGACTACAGCCCTGATCCATTGTGCCAAGACAAATGGCTTGGCAATACAAGGGCTTTCTACTTGGATAACGGCGAAGGGGGTCAGATCTTGCAACGCTCCGTGGCACCGGACTTGACGTGGAGGCCGACGATATCCTTCAAACGACGTTCAAGCTTTGCAGATAACGTTCTGGGACCTCACAGCCGCTGTGTCCGTGCAGAGCTCTACATGAGGTCGCGAAAGCTCAAGAAGGGCAGCAATTACCAACTGGCGATCAATCGACAACGAACTTATCCTTGACACTCATGGGTCTAAGAGTCCAGCAGAGGAACAGCCTCTAGCTCGAGGAAGAAGTTCGCCGTAAGAAGTGCGATAGAGCGTCGGGTAGCGTACAACAAGCGACGTTGAAAGATAATCAGAGCCAGTCTCCACCCCTCTCGTGAATCTCGAATCGATTGTCAACTTCAAGAAGCGCAAAGCCTCGCAGTATCCGGCTGGAAACGTCGGTTGCTGCCTCGGTTCTACTGCGTTGGCTGTATTTTCTTTACCTCGATCACAGGCTCCTGCCTCCCTTCCGCCGGCAATATTTTCACAATCTGAAGCGCAACGGATTTGCAGAGCGATTGCCAGTGCCGTTCGGTGCGCTCAACACCGGACGTATGCAGTCTCATGAGGATGTCCATCTCAGCTTCCCTGAGATCCACGTTGGTATTGGGCAAACGAAGTCATCAATGAGTATTGAATAGTCCGCATCCATGGCTTCGACTGCAAAATGCGAACGTTACAACATCCAACTTGATTATTCAACTTCAACATTTTCAACGAGCGAGTCATCGATTGCCGACACACAGTATCTAGAGCTACATACGTGTTTTGTGCCACTGCGCCTTACCTTACCCAGATTAAAAATCCTACGGTTGCATAGGTTTGCTGCCATGGGTATAGGACGGCAATCTTGCCTTCTCCCTGCCTCTTCAGAACGAGGACGAGTTCCATGGGGATCAAGCAAGATCATCCCTCTTAAATTGAATCTCACGGGTCACCGCGATCTTGCCCACGCGCGACCTCTCCGGCAGAATCTCCTCTTCGCTCTCCGCCCTGCGCGGATTGTAAACCCTCTTGGTCGAGGGGTTGAAAGTAAGGTACTTCTAGACCAGGCTTTCCCGCCGCTAAGCGGGACCCAGGTATCGTTATCGCTGCGGCTAGGGCCCGCCCCGGGCGAGCCCCGGGCCACTTGGGGGGCCGGTTCCCCGAATTGCCGATCGAGTAGTAGAGAAGACGACAAAAACAATAATACAGAGGCGAGAGAACACGCAGATAATCAGAAAATACAAAAGGTCTTAACCTGATGATCACCTACGATATGTACTTCTATCTAATTCGAATTTGCGAAAACCCAGCATCCGTGGGGTGGATGCATGCATGCGTTGGCCGATTCTCGGCAATTTAGCGAACTCCGCCAAGAAACCCTCAAGGGACGATAAAGGGTCCTTAATGGTACTACCAGTACCATCGTTCGGATTCAATTCCTGGTTGGAATTGATGGGTCAAATAACGGCGTCTATCGCGTGTGTGTGCCTATGTTTGGTATATTCGTACGGTGGGACAAAAGGAACCCCTGAGGTACAGATAATGATTACCGGTACTATTTTACCGTCTGTCCTGGTAACACTACCGGGAACACTACTCGAATTCGAAAAGGCCCAAAGGATTCAGACTCGCCTGCAGCCCCACTTAACACCTGAGAGAAGGATTCCTTCTTGCTTCCTCCCTTCCGTCTTCCTTTCTTTTCTCTTGGGTTCCAGCCATGTTGAAATCCCCCCAATCTAATGAAATTCCCCTTGACCTTCGGACGATCAACATCAACGAGGAAAAAGAGGCGCTCGAAGGCTATGTGACCGATCCAAGTCGCTATCAAGATGGGGCGGGATTGAAGATCAGCGCCGACGGCTTCGTTCTGATTCCCCAACCGCTCGACACCGACAATGATCCCCTCAATTGGAGCCCCCGGAGGAAATGGCTTATCATAACAATTATCGCATACATTGCCGCGCTGGCCGACTACACCGGCGGGACAGCTATAATCACGGTCATTCCACAGTCGATGTATGTTGACTCTACGTTCATGCACCGCTCCGAGCGATTAACAGCCGTGTCATCATAGCGAGTGGTATTTGACACAGGCGGCCGTGCAACGCGCCGTTGTCGGCAATATCTTCGCCATTGGAGCGTGTGGTCTCTTCGTCGTCGCCCTTGCCGGTTTCTTCGGGCGCTTGCCTGTCACGTTCTTCTTCCAGAGCGTTATGGTCGGCACCTGCGTCTGGTCTGCAGCCAGCACCAGTTTTGACTCCTACTTCGCTGCTCGCATTATTGATGGCTTCTTCTGCAGCGTGGGGCAAGGAGGGGCGCTTATGTGGGTCAAGGATCTCTTCTTCTTCCACGAACATCCGAGAGTTATCAACTACATTGAGTTCTCTATTATCCTGAGCCCATATGTGGGGCCGCTCGTCACCTCGTTCATTGTATCCGGAACTACCTGGCGCTGGGCTTTCTGGGTCTGCACTATTCTCGCCTGCATTAGCTGGTTCCTCGTCTTCTTTCTGGACGAGACCTGCTTTGACCGAACCAGCCCTGTCGTTCCTCGGGGATCTTACATCAGCCGTCTGACGGGCGTTCAGCAAGCAAAGAGCTGGAGGCAGAGAAGCTTACTCCAAGCTTTCGGTCGTCCTTTGATCGCTATCACAAAAATACCCGTGTTGACCATCCTTGTCTACTATTTTCTCAATTTTGCCTGGGTCATCGGTGTCAATACGACCGTTGCCATCTGGCTGACGAACCTTTACGACTTCTCCCCTCGAGACCTAGGTAAGCTGACCTGGCCTTTGCTTATTCGTTCTGGATTTTCCTTTTCCAGCGACACAAGCTGAAAATTCACTAGGTTTCTTCTACTTCTTCGGCGTTGTCGGAGTCCTGTTGGGATGGTTAGCAGGGCACTTCCTCCACGACGCGGTGGGCCGTTTCTACGTGCGACGCCACGGCGGGCGTCTTGACCCGGAAGCCCGCCTGATTATCACCTACCCAGCTACCCTCATCCTTTGTCTTAGTCTAATCATTCTGGGCTTCTCACTTCAGCATCAATGGCACTACGTGGTGATTGCTGTGTTCGCAGGCATCCAGTGCTTCGGTGTCATGATCGTTACCACCGCCATCAACGCCTATCTGCTCGACTGCTACCCAGAAGGCTCAGGCGAGGTCAGCGCGTGGACCACGGCCAGCCGCAGTTGGGGTGGGTTCATGGCAACATATATCCAGATCGAGTGGGTCACGCAGAGTGGCCCGGCGAAAGTATTCGGCATTCAAGCCGCCATCACGTTTGCCTCCCTCTTCCTAATAGCCTCTCTGCAGTTGTACGGAAAACGGATGAGGCAGTGGCAAGGCCGTATATAGTTTGGGGCGAGGATGTGGACCTTATCGAGTGGCTATTGAACGGCCTAAAGCCTCCAATTCGGGAGTATATAGAGCTATCTCGACGTGTTTATTTTACGTAGTGAGAGCCAGTACTATGGGACAATTGGCGGAAATTCCTCGCTATAGAGCGATTATATACATGTATAGAGCAAACATAAAAAATATACCAGTTTTGCTTTATATACATAATACTGGTATTGAGGTGTTACCCGTGCTTGTCGGCCCGAGGGGGTAAACCCACTGATAGGGCGACTAGTGCGCACTAAGCGAGGCTTGGCGTACATCTTGGTCTATGAGCCCGGAAGTGTCGAGTATGGTTATGGTTCTGGAGAACTCGCTGTCGAAAACTTTTGTTTGAGAATACATATGGCTCGATCATTCTCCTTTGGTTTCGGTGGTGATGACATCGAGCAAGAAGTCAACGAAGAGGATATCGCGACAGAACATGCCCAGATCCCGGAACAGCATGATCCAGCATCACAGCCTCAAGTGCATGCTATGAAAGACCTGGTATGATATCTCTTTCAATTCCTTCTTATTCATTTCGAGTCCAGTGTTATTAGAATGTGGTTCTAAATTCTGTGTAGTTCGCACAATGCGGCCGGTCGTTGGAATATTCTAGCTCTTTCATACCTAGATGAGGCCTCTCTGGAGTGAGATCCTAGCATGTGCAGAGCATACCTTGTCACTATGTTTCCTTGACAATTTTGGATAACTCCCACAATTGCAATCTGAGCGGTGTCCTACGAAGCCGCTGTTTGCAATAAGTGTGCTCAACTGATAGTCAGAATCAACAGTAGCTCGCATCCCTCCCATCACGACTCTCATTCAGCCTTGTCACCACTCACACCAACGATGGGCGTACCATTAGCATACCTCGCCGCGAGCTCTTCGATATTCGAGCTCAGCTTATGGCTGAGGACTCATCGTCAGGCCGAGATCCTATTGCTGGCCTATCAGATGACGATATCAAGCCGTACGTCTACGAAGGTGGCTTCAAGACTTGGGAGTGTTCCGTTGATCTAGCCAATTATCTGGCCGAGATGCTCGCGGCAGAGGAGAAAAAAATGCTGACTTCTGGGATGGATATCGTTGAAGCAAGTGCTTTGATTCGGACGATTTTTTTTTGGTAAAGTCACTGACTTATGTTATAGCTTGGAGCTGGATCGGCTCTGCCCAGCCTCCTCCTATTCGATCATATTTTATCGCGACATCCTGAGAGATCTCAAGGGACTCCACCAGTCAACCTCACTCTCTGCGACTACAATCTTTCCGTACTCAAGCTGGCCACAATACCCAATCTGATCCTCACGTGGTGTGCCCGCCAGTGTTTCTCTCCCCTGGCGCTTGATGGTGATCTCGAAATCACTTCGGATCTTTGCGATCGCTTTTTACTAGACCTTGAAAGTCGGAACATCCGGATTACTTGCATTTCTGGAGCATGGAGCCCCAGATTCCTTGACTTGGTTCCGAAGCCGCCCTCCGGATCAGCGTATCATGTGAGGACAATGGTCTTGGCAAGCGAGACGATCTACTCCCTGGCCACGCTTTCATCATTTGTCGAAACGCTTCTGAGCATACTTCAGACTTCAATAGCTGGTGGAACGTCTGCTGTAGGCCTCGTCGCTGCGAAGAAGGTCTATTTCGGAGTAGGAGGCGGAGTTGACGAATTCATAAGAGTCTTAGCTGAGAATGATGGAAAAGCAAACGTGGTTTGGGAGAGCAAGGGGCCTGGTGTCGGGAGAGTGATTTTTGAGGTCAAAAACAGATAGGCCAATCAGGTAGCTCGAAATACGCATGCGGGTGTGCTCAGCGGCTGTTCTGGAATCCCTGGCATTATCACCACCATTGCACAGATCCTAAGCCTGGGTCCATCATCGACCCCTACGTCCCGTCAGCTCTTGAGCCTCCTTCCACCCCTTCGCCCACACTTTTGACTGCTTATTGGGAAGCTTGGCCAATATCTAACGTGGAGTAACTCACTATTATTTGGTAAGGACTCTTTCGTTCCCCGTTAGCCACAGCCTCCCTATCCGCCGGCGCCACGGGACTCAAATCGTGCCATGTCTCTTCCTCCACCCTCAACCTGACCCAGTCCTGCTTGTCGTAGTAATACTCATCTTGCCAGACCCAGACCTGCTCGTCTACATTGCTGTAGCAACAGCCTTAGTATTAGCTGGAGTGATGAACGAATGAGATAGTGAACGCAGCTGACAGAGGAACCAGAGGCGGTTGCACCATACGTACAATCTGCTACCATCATGCAGTAGATGACTAGGAACCCAAATGTCGTCGAAGAAGCCTAGAGAGACTACATCTGCTTGAGCCAACACTTTCAATGCAATCGTCATGCTAACGTACTTTTGACACCGGAGTCCGCAGAGTTTTTAATTTGGCCGGTGATTACCTCGCCCTTGAAGGGACGGAAAACGATCAGTCTGAATTCAACTACACAGCATTAATAATTTTTTTCCTAATGACATTTATTATCTCCGGCATCACTGACCGTTGACATTGGCGATCCCGGTGCCGTGGCCGATGAGGCCATCGGACGCTTTGAGGATGTCATACAGACAGATACAGAGGCCTATCTTCTGGATCACCTTCGACAGAATTCAGCGCTGACACATATCAGATCCTCATGAATCAGCAGCTGATATACTTTATTGGCATATTTCGCATTAATGTTGTCCTCGATGGCCTCTGCGCTAGGCTTCTGGAAATCCTCTGGAGCAATCTGGACCAGATCCGAGATAGTGGTCTAGTTTCTCATCAGAGACTTCTAGACACCGAGGCTGGAGAGCCTTGACATACGAGTATGAACATTGCTGGCTACTCCTTCAGTCTCCATATCCCATGATTACTTTTGGAGCCTTAGGGGAACCGTGGCCGCGTCGTTGGCCTCGTGGAGTTTATAAATAGCTCGCCAGGCTCGCTTCCGCCCGCTGCCAAGCCTTCCTTTGCAGCGTGGTTTGAAGAGGCGAAGGCTGGCTGACGACCGAATCCGAAACGTTTTACGCAGCCACACTAAGCGTGGGTGTCCTACTAAGAATCGTCAAGCTAACTTAGAATCGTCAAGTTAAGGAGTGCTTACTGTGCTTGCAAATTCTTAGTGGGGCACCCACGGTTACATATGATCGACTCCCGTTCCTTTGAAATCGTCCTCGTCATCGTGGCGGCCTATTGGATGTGTGTGGTCCACATGCGTCCAAGCTAAGACGAGGCAGTATGGTCAAGCATGAGCAACATGCATCGCCGGGCTTCTACTCCCCACAATGGGCCGAGTGCGGCCACGGAACAGTGAACGTTGAACACTGACTGCTTCCAGGCTCACGCCTCACGATCTTCTCCTCCCATAGGCACCAACTACCATGTCCTGGTGTGGTGTTGCACTAGGAACTCGTTGCCGGATCCATCGTCTCTGATCAACCCCTTGTTGCGCGGCCCTGGTTGTTCCCGCTTGGTGCGTTTCCAACAATTATTAATGCGCTGCGGCACAATAATATGGAGGAGGCATTGCTTCCTCCATGGGCTCCAGAGTACACGTTTTCTCAATCCTTGGGTTCATGGCCTTTGCAACTCATCATCTTCAACTACTTTCTTTGATGGCCAATGTATTAAACGCCAATGAATTTACTTCGACCATCCTTTTGTTTGTATCGCCAGAATGATAGCTCTGACGTGGATGAGCCATCGCTATGTGCTGGCGGCTTTCAGCGCTTTCTTTCTATACATCCTATCAGCCAGTCTCCGAGGTGTTTCCAATCTTCAGTCGAGCTTACATCTACACCTGGGCGGCGTCACCGCCCACAATGAGTACGCCTACATTGCCAATGCCACGACACAAGAATTGCAAGCTTCCTACGATGAAGCCTTCAACATTAGCGATTTTGGGACGATGGGTGAACGTGTTTCTGAGTTCTCATCACTCGCTCATTCGACAGTGGCCGACCCTACGATCGATAGAGCGCCTTTGCTAGCGCTTTTGAGAAAGTATTTCCCTTGGTGGCAACCACGGCCAGCGACCTATACACCGTGGCAACACTCCGCGAGTGATCCATTAGGCACAACGGGAATAGTAATCTGCGTGGGTTCCTCGAACCTCATCTACGCAATGCACACTGTCCTCTCGCTTCGAAACGTCCTCCACTCAAAGTTACCAATCCAGATAGCGTATGGCGGAGATAGCGACCTATCATTCTCCGACCGTGTTGCCATCACTGATTTAGGCTCGGATATCGAGACCCTCAATGTCCGCGACTACTTTGACGAAGAGATCGCAGGCTTGCACGATGGCGGCTGGGCCATGAAGCCCTTCGCGATGCTTGCCAGTCGCTTCCAGAAGACCATCGTATTAGACGCTGATGCTGTCTTTGTGCGCTCCCCCGACCAGCTTTTCCAGACTGAGCCTGGCCTAGTCGAGACAGGGACTTTGTTCTGGCACGATCGAGCATTTGATGCTAAACCCGAAGGGAGACATGCTTGGATTAGAGACGTTATGGGCCACAGACAGCCCAGCGCGATGCTCAACCAAAGTCTGTTTTGGCAAAAGAGTATTTTCCACGAGATGGACTCGGCCGCTTTATGCATGGACAAAGGGCGACCGAATGTATTTATGAGTCTACTCTTCTCGTGCTGGATGAACACGAGGCGAGTTCGCGACGAAATCACATACCAACACGTTCACGGTGAGCTTCTACTGAAACGATTAGGTCCACATCTCGTCTAACGCGCAATAGGCGATAAGGAAACCTTCTGGCTCGCTTCGGAGCTCTCGTATTCTCCGTATCATTTCCACCCTTTCTACGCAGGTATCATCGGAGTCCCTAAGGTTCTACCTCCACCTGAAGACACTCCCACCCTTGAAACCTCACCAGACGGGGAAGAATCCTCTGAACTCCGCTCCACGCCGTCGGGCGACGCCCCGCTCGGCTCCGAAATTTACCTCACACCTGACCTCCAGCCCACGAATCCGTACGAAGTCTGCAGCGCCCAAGCACTGCACCTTGACCATCTCGGTCGCCCCCTCTGGTTCAATGGCTCTCTACGCAAGAATAAGTCACTCGTGGGCCAATCTCTACCAAAGCTTCGTGAACTCCTATCCGGCTCGGCAGACGTTTTCAGTGGCGAATTGAACGAAAAAATAAAGACCGACATCCAGGAGATTGCGGAGCAAGCCCGACTGGGCATTTTTACACATTGGATGCCTGGGACTGCTGACTGGGAGGCTATGCCAGGATGGAGTATGAGCAATGTGGAGTGTTGTATGATTTCTTCGACTACGAAAACGGGGCCAGCAAGGGAATTGGATGCGGTGACGAAGGAGATATTGGAAAATACTCTGGAATACGCCAGAGAGGCGGACAATAAGTTTTATGGCTTCGATAGGGCCAACCTGACGGTTCCGGTTGGGATAGCACCGTGAAGGGGAAACATTGGAATTGCAATTAGGAGTTGGATGTCATCCTTAGCGAAGGTGCATTGGGAGGCGTTATATGGATAGAGATTATATGTGTATATATCTACTGATACCCGGTGGGCTGACAGCTCAGCGTCTATGGTAGCCAACAAGCCGGCACCAGTTGTGCTGAGTCGGTTGCGAACTCTTCAAGAATCCTGCCTCGGTGCTTCTTCTGGATTATGCAGTGTCACTGAAATTCTTCAACATTTTGCCGCTTTGACAAGGGACTATATATGACCAGCCTATCGCTGTTGCGTCAATACGTTTTAGAGGAATACACCATCGAGGATCGAATGATGAGCGATCACCTCACTTCCACCCCCAAACACCTCTGAGAGGCCGAGCCTCGCTTGAGCTCTCGCCGCCCCGCTGCTCAAGCTTCCCCACCATCTTCCCACAACGATCTCGTCATGGCCCCCACCCACCCTCCTCTTCCCGCAAATCTCCAATTGCGCCCCACCGCAAACGCAGGCCTCGGACTCTTCACCACAGAAGCCTTACCCGCAGGTCATTTGATCTCGCAGATTGAGCGACCACTGATCACGGTCTTGGACTCGGCGCGGCTGACCGACACCTGTGAATGGTGTTTGAGGGTATTCCAAGGCGACGATGGGAATTGTGCGAGTGTGAAAGCGTGCACGGGATGTAAGGTCGTGAGGTATTGCTCCAAGGTTGGTGATGGAGGGCTTCGTTGTCATAGGGTTCCCACTGGACATGGGAATTGCCTGTTTTTGTTTCTTCTTGTTCTTTTGGTACTGGTGTTTCATCGTGACCAATGCTGCGTGTACTTTTGACCTTCTTCTGATTCTTCATTTTTCAATTTGATCTGTTCGATGTGCACGTCGATACTTGACCGAAGTCTTTCATCTTCTTCAAAACCATCCCCAAGCAATCAGCAATCACCACCACCTCTTGCGCCAGGATCCTCTAAAACCTTCCTTCCGCTTGTTTTCGGCTCATTCTCGACCGATAGGCCTGCCAATCTACCTCTTGGAAGCACACCCACCGCACACTTTGCCCCCTCTTCAGCAGTCTCTATCCAAAGATCCTACCGAACACCGTCCGCGCTCTCATACCTCTTCTCCTCCGCCCAACTTCCCAGAAACTCTCTGAAGCAGAATGGGCCTCTTTCGTCTCGCTTCAATCGCACATCAGTCACTTCAAAGCCCAGCATGCGAGCGGGCAGCGAAACGAGGATGGGCTGTCAACATGGCAGACTATCGAGCTGATGGCTCAAGCGGCGAAGCACTACTCCGGCTCTTCTGAATCACTGGAGTCCATTCAGGAGATGGTAGCACGGGTACGCCTCCTTCACGTCCCTCCGGCCCCGGTATCTTGCGTTCCCACCTTTGATCTCCCGGCTAATGCACTCGCTTTTGCTAAGATCCTAACAAACACCCATACCCTCACTACCCCCACCCTCGACCCTCTCGGCCTCTCCCTCTCTCCCCTCTCTGCGCGTCTAAATCACTCCTGCACCCCTAACGCCTACATCGTCTTCTCCGGTCCTGCTCTCGACATCCGCTCTCTGCTCCCTATCCCCGCCAATGCCGAGCTCACAATCTCGTACATCGACTCTACTCTACCCCGCGCCTTGCGCGTTGCCGAGCTCTCCACGCGCTACTTCTTCGCCTGTCACTGCCCGCTATGCATTGCCGAAGATGCACAGTCAGCGCCTATGGTAACAGAGATGTCGAAGGCAAAGAAAGCGAACGCCCTCCTTTCGCGTGCGAAAAGCGAGGTCGATCCACACCGAGCACTGGATTTGCTGCAACAGGCGAGGAATTTACTAAGGCCAGAGCCGCTGCATATCTATCCTTGCCCGGCAATCCTCCACCAGCAACTACTCTCCGCGCTCTCACTGCAAGATTGGTTCCTAGCGTTGAAGAATGCGCTAAGCACGTATTCCGCTATCGACCCGCTACTCTTCCCACAGGCACATCATCCCGTAAGAGTAGTGCATCATTGGGTCTTACTCCGCCTTCTAGTGCAAGTTGCGGAGGTGGTCTCATCTGGTCAGGGGGGAGCGAGAATGGAGGGGTTGAGGGAAGTGAGGTGGGAAGTAGTGATCTATGGCCTATGGAAAGAGGTCAAAGACACCGTGAAGCAGAGTCACGGGACGGGGAATACATTTGATAGGGAGGTGATGGCGTTTGGGGAGCAGCTTGTGGAGGGAGGGAGGGTGATGGAGGGGGAGGGGAGGCTGGAGGGAGACGTCAAAGAACAGTTGGACGGGTTGAGAAAATGGGCTGGGGTTTGAGAACGGGTGGCGTCGAGCAATACCTGATGAGGGAGGTGAGAAGCTCCCCCCATGCGGTGGTAAGAAATGGTCCGCATGTCCTTGGCATTCCTTGGGAAACCGGTTTGAGGAAAGTGACAACCGACCAACGATGACCCAAAAGCAAAAGCGGGAAAACGTTGATCGATCAGAGTGGAGGAAGACATTGAAGCAGGAACGAGGGACATCGATCTTTCGCCACTCATGCCCTCTGTACGCATTCGGTCAGCGTTATTCCCTCAAATCACCGCAACTCACCTTTATCTATCTTAGGCTGCAAGCTAAGCGAGTGAGGGATATACGAGTATCTCTTACCCGTCACCAACGCTCATTCTCACTTTTCTGATGTTCGAAGATAGGAAACTGCGATACTTCATGTTTCCGGGAGAGCATATATATCAGGATAAGCAACTGCGATCTCCCAGCATCGAGGATCGGACTTGCCATTAAGCTTCTCATCGACTGCTTCTCGTTCTGCACCTTCCTCAGACCTCACGACTGCGCCATCTTCGTCTCTCCCTTCACGATTCAACCCATCATAACCCATTGCCTCTATATTCCGTCGCTTCGCCCTCTCCGTTTCAGCATCTTCAGGTTCAAGACCCACCTCTCCCCCAACTCACCTTGACAGTTTCCTAGCTATCGAAAATGTCTCATTTACGTACACCAGAAGAGGTTTTCGACAAGATCGAGCAGGATGCTGGTCGGTACGAAACCCAAGATCCACGTGAACACCGTCGCTGGGTGAAAGTACAAATAGCGGCTGCCCAAGAGCAATACCCGTTTATGCGTGACAAAACAAGCGCGGACTACATCCATTATCACGTGCGAAAAGACGCGAGCGAGATTGAGGCCGCCAACGCCAGACCACCACCTAGCAGCGAAGAATTTTGGAATGCAGCATATGCCTTCGATCCTTTCGACCGGAAGTCATCCTCCGAGCCCGATGCACTGCAGAATATCCTCACCTCGGGCCGTCTTGGGCTGATCACTCTCGGAAAGGTGTATGGGCACACAACGTTGAAGCTACTTTTTCGCATCGGCGCCCTCCCCACGTCTGCCATGCCAGACGAAGAACCCGCCCTCGACTTCGCAGCCACAGACTGCGGCGCAATCAGCTACCCAGACGGTCACCCCCCCGGAGCCAGCGCCCCCTCCCAATGCCCAGACCCCGCAACCTCATCCCCCATCTCCAACCCCATCCCCCGCACCCGCGCCAGCACAGACGACAAGCTCCGCCGCTTCGCCAGCCTCGGCTGGGTCATGCAAGAAACCTCCCGCGACACCTGGACGAAAACCGGACACGTCCTTGTGATGGACATGGATGACAGAAAGCTCCGCCATCGTCAGCCTTGGTTTGTTCTTGCCTCTGAATGGCCCACCGACGGCGAAGAAACGCAAGACGGCGATTTCACCTTCCATGCCCAGAAGCGCGTCCTTCGTAATGACCGAGGGGTCTACGTCGTGTTCCCAGGAGATCACAACCGCACCCCTATCTGCGCCATCTGGCCCTGGAAGCGCACCCCCGAGAAGGGCGAAATCATCTTGAAACAGTTTGGTGAAAAATTCAAATTCGAACCTGCCCGCTTCGGAGGCCACCGTTTTGCGAAACCCTCGAGGCTCGGCCCCTCTTTGGCCCGTGTCATGGATTGGTACTGGGATCCGGAGGCAGAGTAGGAAGTCTGCTATACCGAGGCAGGCCTGGAGTACATGAGATATGACCGTGCCACTGGGGAATATTCCTTCCCGGACTTCTCCCGTATCGAGGTTGGAAGCGAGCAAGGTCTCTTTGGCGAGCTCGAAGACGTGGCTACCCTGGAGCTTGACAGACCACTCGAGAGGCGTCTCGCTGGATTATCCTTACACGAAACGTCCCAACCTGGGCGTGGCCAGCCTGAACGAAGCCGGATGACCTCAACAATTGAGGGCTTCTGAACCCCGGTGTTTCTACCATCCGCTCGATCAAGGTATGATAACCCTAACTCTTACTAAAATCATCAAGCAAAATCCACCTTGCCTCCAGGTCGCGTTCAGGGAGGCTGGGACGATCACAGGGGACGGAATCGGGTTTCCAAGCTCATGGACATTTTGGCGCCTATCTACAGGATCATAGGCAGATAGTGACGTGGTCAGGATGACGAAAACTTTTTTTCGCTGTATGCGAGATGATGGACAGAGAATGGACAAGATGTTCAAAACCCCTTTACTGTATCCTCGACGACACCACCTCATCCTCGAGATCTGAGCCTCTTATACTTCACCAAAAACGTGCTCTGCCTTATACAGTATCACTCCAGACCAAAAATAGCGTCTAGCCATCAACCATCAATCCAACAAGAACTGTAAAATCCTTCTGGCACTCTACGAGGGCAATGTCGTCTCCATCCCCCCTTTTTCCTTATGTCCTCACTTATCCTGATCGCCGCCATAGACCCTCGAACGTACATTAGAGCGCCAGCGCTCTCGAAAAAACCAACCTCGATCGTTTGCGCCAAAACTTCGACTTCTCTGTAACAAACTCACCCCTGGGTTTCCAAAAAGTATATATCAATCTATTTGCAGGAAAGTCGCTGCATTTGATCCATATCCCCGTTTTCGCGATCTTGATCCCTCGCCCTTCCTCTCCATTCAAAGGGAGCCGCGATCTGTACCCTACATCGAGCCCGAGAAACTGCCCTGGCGTGATGCGTCTTTGAGGGGGTTAGGGGCCTGAGCGCAATCGCTCTTTCAGATGCTTTGACGTTTTTGCTTCCCTGTCTATAGTTCTTCACTGGTAGATTTACCCATCACCGCATCTCATCGAATTGTGGCATTGACGAAGCGCGATTGTATAGTGTGTTTGTCTTATGTGGGGGCGTGGGATCAGGGATATCTGCTATGGGTTTGAAGGAGGGGGGGTGGAGGGTACGGATAGAGCAATTTCCTGTTTCTGGGCAGCGTGGATGGTATGTTGATGGGAGGGGTTCGATGGGGAGGAGAGGTGTGGATTTAGTTCATCTAGGAAGTAGGCTGGGGCTTCGAGTATCGTCGCTGGTATTGCATGTTCGGGTGCGATTGCGATGATATAGGTATGGACACGGTGTGAAAAATGTTTGTGCGCTCGTCTGAAGAAGACATCAGAAGTCGAGCATAATTGATGTGTGATCTCAATCCCATCTACGCGATCGGCGAAACATCGATATGGACACTGACAGCGAGAATCAGAGGGCGCTTGAATACACACAAGACGTCAGTGCAAGGCTCAACCTCGAAAACAGTAGCGAGCGCTTTGCAACTTACTGTTTACGACTCAGACAGCACTGTCTGCTATTCAAGATCTAGTCTTTTTTTCAAGTGGTTCCGCTAGCCGCCACTGCGAAGGCTAGATCCATGGTTTCGATAACTGATCGTACCCACACTCTTTCATGGCCTTGTGCTCTGACTATGCTGATTCAAAGGAGGTAGAATGAATATGTCTTCTCCTACGATTCCTCGAAGGAAATGCTCAAGACCGATGCACCACCTCCTTCGGTTTTTCCTGACTGGTTGCTCTCCGAGCATGTACGGGACTCGGTGACTTCAAGGCCCAAGTCTGTCCAATCCGTGCAAAAAGAAGAGTGCATACGAACTCAGATTGCTCACAGCTATACGCGCTGGTTCGATCTTGCAAACATAAGAATGACTGCTTCGCGAGATTGCAATATGCAACGAAGAGACAGGGAAGCTGAAAAACATTTGTAAAGATCCCAGAACCGCACATTTCGAATTTCGGACATCAGTTTATGGCTGTCGATCGCTACAAAACCTGCGTCCTAAGTAAAGCTTTACCCCTTGGTTCTGCGACGATTCTTCTCCAGGTTGGCAGCCTCAAGTAAGGCTGTAAAATTGCCCTCAACGGTTTCTGTCCAGTTCCCAACCTTGATCATGGTCTTGTTCCCCTGATGCCACTCAGCGAAGCTCGTCCCGTTCTCTCCAAGTCTCCGCTCGGGTGGCCGCCAAGGGTCCGTGGGCGCCGGGCATTGCCTCACGTCGCCTGTATGAGAAGAAGCTACCCTCCAGGCGCAGGTCTCGGAAGATGGGCCATTGAATGGTTCTTGAAGGTACATTGACACGGTAAAGTTTGGAGCTTGGGCAGTTGGCTCTGCCTGTCGTTTTGGTAATCCGTGAGTGATGGCGTTGCTGACAGCAAAACCCCCAACAACGCCAGAGATGGGGTTTGAGATACATGTCGCAAGAAGAGTGTCTGCTATACCGCGGATCGTCTCCCACGTGGTGGTTTGCTTCGATGTGCTCTCGATACCGATGGCGCAGTTACCGGATACGTGAATCAACGGGCCTGACGCTGAGTCAAGAGTGACTGTTCCTGAGCCGATGAGCTCGAAGAGCACCGACTCGCAGTCTGCAGTACTGGGCTTTCCTAATGATGGAGCACAAGTGACTTTGGTGTTCAGTGGATCGGAAGGGACCGTACGCAAGAACAAGAATTCCCACCAGGGGCGGCCACCTTGGTCGACAACCCGGCCCCGGCCATATGGCCCGTTGAGGAGGATTTGGTTGACCCTCTGGAGGGCCTGTTGCCGCATGGGTGTGGTGGCCAAGGCCATCGCTTCCTCAGTACTGGACCCGTAAGGTCAGTCTTCCATAAATGCCAAATGATGTCAACGGTTGGCTAACTAAAAAAGCAGGTTTGTCAAAATCTCGAACACTCCGATGTCCGCAGGCGGACGTACCCGGGGCCCAGAAACCGTGACGGTCAAGTATAAGGGTATATCTACATCGATCATAAGCTCAGAACCATGAAGGGCAGATAGAATACTACGAGCGGAGGGAAGTCTCCATGACGGTATGCGATTGGTCAATCGGTCAGCGCTGACTACGAGATCAAGGACTCACTAATACCGCCCGCAGAACCTGGGGCCATAGCTACTGAATCGATTGAACCATCAGGGTTCACGACAGCAGCAGGCTCGGTGCTTGGATCATAGGGTGTAGGAGATATGACAGCCTCAAACACATGATGGAGCCCGAAGGTTGACATTCCGCCCTTAGTGCTTCTACCAACACAGTATTCGATGGTATGCCGTGCAATGGCCCGGATCTCGGCCCATGGGACGAGAACGAAGACGTCGTTCATCGAATGTCCCTCTAGATCGACGGTTATTGCGCAAGCTGGATTGGTGGTAGCATCAACAAAGCGCCGTGGAACTGGTTCATAGTTGTTGGTCTCCGAGTGTGTCCGGGTTGTGAAGATGCTAGGCAGAGTGCTATAAGGCAGATTCGATAACGCCGCCAAACATCGAGATCTCGCGAGTGGTTTACCGAACCTTTCATCGCAGACTGTGACGTCGTCGTCCCCAAGATCCGCGCTCACGACTATAGCGAACAGTAGCGTGGCAATGGAAGACAAAAAAAAGCTATCAAAACGCGAAGAAAAACGCATCGTCAATGGACCTGGTCTGCAAGGGAAAGAGTGGGAAAGAACGCGCACGGAGGCTGGTTCTGGGTCACGGCAGCTCTTAAAACGATCTGCTCTGGCAGAGTCCACCAACGACCTCGTTACAGTTTCAGCTGGGACTTACGGTTGGTTACATGCTTATCGAAATAGTAGCCGCCCGGCTCCAGCTCGAAAGGCGTCATTGTGGGTCTGTAAGCTGAATATAGGCATGCCATCTAGGCGACAGGAGCATGCCTGATGATTGGCAGGCGGTCGTGAGAAATGCCTCGTTTCGAGCGCAAGGAGTCTTGTGGAGACCGACTGGCGAATTCATGCCACGCCTGGACGCTTTTAACTCTTGTGCCACCTTTATATAGCATTGTTGTTTCCACTGCTGTGTTGCCTCCACCAATGTCCAGATTGCGAAGTATATTATCAGATCGAATATAGCGCGGACGAGCTAGCGGTTCTAGATCCCACTAGTCTCCCCAAAACCAATTGTGTCACTAATTCAATTGAGGCTGCGCAACCTCCCTATCTATTGAAAATAATTTTTGCTTAGAAAACTACTCTAGAACGCGAAGTCTCATACTTCAGTGGAAGAGTGAGAGATTGCAGTAGTAGTTATCTCCAGGTCCATGGTTCGAATCCGCGTGTGACCTGTTATGACTTTTAATCTCTATCATTTCGTCTGGTCGAAAGGCAGCCCCAAAGGACAAATCTAAAAAAAAATGGTCGGCGACGAGGATCACCCGTACGCGGTGCCGGCTACGAACCTACTGCTTGTTAGTAGAGCTAAGTATTCTTACACGAAAATCCAGCAGAACCCACATACGCTTCTTCAACGCAAAGCGAAATTCGCTCAGTTTAATGTCTCGCGAACAATGGTCTACCTTCTATTAAAGCCAACCAACGCCACGTTTGCGACATTTTTATTGAATGCTTCTCGAATTCGACGACTATCCCATTGTTAATAACAACAACGCCTTGTCAACGCTATCTACGATTGTTGGGCGAAAGCACACGAGTGTTACGCTGATTACTCTGCTCTCTTCAACCCTAATCTAGATGGATCCAGATTCGGAGCAGATCAGTTCACCGAATCTCCGTTCGAACTCCTCCGTTTATCCCAACGCCGTTCTCCATAACGCCGTTGACCTTCGCCCTTACAACAGCGCTTTCCAAACCTCTCAAAACATCCTTCCTCAGATCTTCTCCATCTTCTATGCCACAGCTTATCCGCACCAAGTCCTCGAAGACGCCCGCCGCCTCTCTTTCTTCCTTGGGTATCCCCGCATGCGTCATGCTCCCTGGGACTTCCACCAAACTCTCCACCCCTCCAAGACTCTCTGCCAACGTGAAGATCTGCGTCGCTTGGCAGAAGCGCTCCGCGGCTGCCATGCCGCCTTTGATGCGGAAAGAGAGCATGCCACCGCCGAGGCCGGAGCGATGCTGTTTCAATGCGATGTGATGCTGTGGGTGCGTGGGTAGGCCGGGGTAGTTGACCGCGATGACATGCGGCGAGGCGGAGAGTGTCCGCGCGATGAGAGCGGCCGTTTCGGAAGCAGCGCGAGCGCGGAGGTGGAGGGTTTTGAGACCGCGGTGCGCGAGCCAGCAGTCGAAGGGTGAGGGGACGGCACCAATGGCGTTTTGTAGGAAAGTGAGACGTTCACTGATTTCTGGGGAATTGAAAGCTGCGGCGCCCATAAGGACGTCTGAATGGCCATTGATGTATTTTGTTACGCTGTGGATGACAATGTCGGCGCCGTGATCGAGCGGGTTCTGGATATAGGGGCTGAGGAAGGTATTATCTACAACGACCATAATGCCGTGTTGGTGCGCTACGGTTGCGACGTTGCGGATATCGACCAAGGAGAGTGTAGGGTTGGAAGGCGATTCGATCCAGATAAGTTTCGTCTCGTTTGGTCGGATCAGCTCTGCGATTGAGTTCTCGATGCTGGGAGAAAATGTGACTTGAACTCCGTGCGCGGCGGCGACTTTAGTGAAGTATCTATGTGTACCACCATATACATCTGACACGGAAACAACATGGCTGCCAGCTGCGAGCGACTGTAAGATTGTGGCTGTCGTTGCAGAGCCAGAGGAGAAGGCAAGGGCAAAGCGGGCGTGCTCGAGGGATGCAATGGCTTTCTCGAAGTTTTCTCTGTCCCCTACGTTAACAACGTTGCAAAGGGGGTATGAAAGGGATTACCTGTTGGGATTGGAGCTCCTGGTGTACTCGTATGCGCCGACGGGCTTGCCAACCCCAGATTGCGCGAACGTTGTCGAGAGAGATATCTATCTCCTGTCAGCGAAGCGCATTGTCATTGATTGTCACAAATCATACCGATTCAATGACAGCTCCGGTGACTGGGTCATGGGGACTGCCGGCGTGTACCGCGAGCGTCCCGAAGTTGTAGATATGTGATGGGGCCCTTGGAGGTGTCTCTATCGAGGCTCTCCTCACGCCATTGGAAAGGGTCATGATGGGATTGACACGAGGGTTATTGATGCGATGGAATGGGAGCGTTCAATGTGGGCTGAGTGGGGACGTCAGGATACTCTTATGAATACTGGTTATAAAAGAGACTGCTTGAAGCACGCCATCTGTGTCTTACAAAGATGTTGCGCGCCGAGAGCGAGCTCAACAATGACGCCATCGGTTCTAACAGCTTAGCTGCGTGGAGCGTTGGATCAGCCCGAGATTGATAAGATAGGCAGATCGTCCACGCGCCAAGAACTGGTAGGTAGGAATGCGATGAACAAGCACACAATAACCCCACCATACATGTAAGTACATGTAGACATTATGGTTCTTCCCTATATATATCCCAGTATATCGACCGGGATTGCAGTTGAATGTGTACTCGTAACATTAGACTTATAGGCTTGGCACGTCTTTCGAGGGAACAGTGGCAGGGTAATTCAGTTCAGCGAAACGTTCAAAGACTGTTTTGGGAACGCGTGATCTTATGTAGCTCCAAGCCAAGCCGTTGTTCTTTGTCCAATACTATGCTCTGAGGATAGATGCGTCTAAGATGCAGGAATATCATGAAACCCCTTGCCAAGCTGCAGCAATATCCGAATCCTCCGTCTATTCGTACCATCATGCAATGTTCAAGGTGGTTGAGAGTTATCTCCACCCTCCTGAGTAATTGGTTCTGCAAGAAGCCCCCGTTCTCCCAGACTCACAATCGTGTTCAAAATGTGCTGATCCTGCTGCTCCTTCTCTTGCTCGACAAGCTATATAGTATTAGTAGTCAACAATATTACGCCAATCGACTCTCAATTACTTACTCGCTGATACAGCCCTTTCCTCTCCTTCTTCGGCTCGTTAGCTTTCATATGCTTTTCCGCTCTGGATTGCCTTCCATGCTCCGGTAGTTCATGCCTAAACTTGCAGTTCTCGCCCCGGAAGCATCGTCCGTTTTTGAGAAAAGCCCGGCAGATGTCCTTAGATTTGGGCTTTTCACGCTTTGGCGCCAGAACTTTATCAGGAGCCGTTCGTTTTGAGGTGACAATCTCTGGTGCATCGTCTGGAGAAGAAGACCCGCCCGAAGAGGAGGTCGAATCCTCATCTTCAGAGCAAGATGATATACCAGATGAGCTTATTGAAGTCGACAGGTTGGAGTCTTCTTCAGTCTCGACAGCTTCTGACGGTGCGGACGGTGCAGACGGATGAAAAACAACCTCAACAGGCTCAGGGGACTGTTCCGGGTCACCGATCGACAGATGAATTGGCACCGCCGCTGGGTCCAGATCTGAAATTGAAGGCTGCGAAGTTGGAGTCAGTGGATTGGGAGCAGTAACCGCTTCAGCTGTTGATTTTCCAGGGGACCCGGGAGCCTCCAAAGTACCGTCATTTCTAATATCCACAGTATCCTGTTCGGCTGATGGTCCATTAGTATTCTGTAGCATTACCGGCTCCTCCCTAGAAGACGAAGCCAGGCATACGGGTTTGTCGTTCGATTCGATACCATTTACGACCTCCGACTTACTGACTGGCTTCTGTTCTTCCTGCGCATTCGACAACATGGACACTTCTGCGGAGACTGCGGCGCTTCTCTCGATTTTAGAGGCTTTCGCTTGAGCTTTCGCAATCCGTTTCTCCTCTCTTTCAAGACGTTTACGAAGCTTCTCGAGTTTTGATTGTGCTTTGGAAGGCTTCGTATCCTGGGCAGTATTCGGAGGCTGATCAGGGTCCTTAGAAGTAGGCTGCACACCCACACCTAACACTTCAATCTGCTGCTCTTCCTGCTTAGCCCTAGCTTCTGCTCTCCGCTTCTCTTGAGACTCTTTGGCAGCTTGCCGTGCGGCGCGTTGTTCCTCTTGAATACGCTTTTTACGCTCTGCTGCGTCCGCTGCCCGCGCTTGGGTTGGGAATTTCTTCTTACGATCTGCGATCCAGGCGGCGATCTGGGAAGGTGATTGTAGAGTGGAAGTTTGGCCCTTGTATGTAAATTGAAGTCTGGGACCTGGTGAGCTGATGACCTTTGCTCGATTAACAATCGAGAAACTTACTGTTCGCCAGTGGCAGCTGCCAACTGAGCTTCCTCGTCCTGATCATCCTCCTCTTCACTTGACTCATGCTCCTCAGTCTTCGGTGTTAAACCAAGTTGATTATGTCGACGTTTCTTCTTCCTTTTCTTGCCATTCGCTGCAGATCCCAGAGGCTTCGTCGGAAGATCGACGGGGAGAGGATTACCAAAGCTGGGCACAGCTGGGGCTGCTTGAGGTCTAGGTTGGGAGTGTCTCGGTTGACTGAATGCTTCGGAGCGACTCCTTTTCTTGCCACGAGCAGGGAATGGATTCTGAAACGCATGCTGAGTTGAACCAGACGAGCGCGGCGAATGGTTCCCAAGTGGCATTCGATTGACATCACGTGTGTCATGAGATCCGTATGGTGCTGCTCGATAATCAGTAGGCCGACCATCGAGTCCTATGTGGATCGGTGGGCCCATCATCATCGGCAGGCGCTGGGGCCCATTAGGATGGGATCGTCCGCTGTGGCTGGGTTGGCCATATCCATATGGCTGGTTCTGATGCTGAGCGTTATAATGTGGTGCGCTTGAATGCCCATTGCTGGGATATAAGGCATATGGCTGGTGTTGAGGATTGGGGTACTGCTGAGGCGGAGGGTATTGAGGGGCTGGCTGGCTGTACGCGTTGTACGGGCCTGGAGGATATTGGGGCTGCTGGACTTGAGGGTATTCTGGAAGTGGATAGTGGCCTCCTCCATAATTGTTATCCTGATTGCTTGGGTAATTCCCTCCTCTCAGACCGCCTTGTGGATGGCCACCGTAGCTCGATGCATGTCCTAGGTTGCCAGCATATCCACCTCTTGAACTGCCCCGGTTGTTGCCACGGCCGCGTCCACGCTGACCAGCGCCTCCCCGACTATTCCTATCATTGAAGTTTTGACGCGAATGATCTGGTGGAGGAGGATAATAGTTGGCGGCTTGGGGCGGTGGTGGAGGCGGAGGAGGGAAGCTGAACTGCTGATTGTTCATGTTTGCGGCCTCATACTGGATAGACCGTACGACGCCTTCGATACCAGCCTCTTACTTCAGTGTCATGAGATGATCAGATAGGAGTGTCGAATGGGTCGAACAGTCTCAAAAGAAGCACACTTTTAGGTTGCGCCTGAAGCTTCACAATTCACGTAACGTTTTCGGCTTGGTGCCTTTCTTTCCTAATTGAAGAAGCCTTAAATCCTTCACACAATATCTGACGAATCTTCGTATTCATCAATTCAAGATGTTGCATCAGTAGATCATGGTGTGAATCAGGCACACCTTCATCAATGAAGTCATGTGATGAATGTGGTCTTGGACAACCAAATCTCTTCGGACTAGAACCTCATTTGAAAACCCTAAATTTCGCTCGTATTCCATGCGCCGCCGGGACCGGGTGCACTTTGTTTTGATAGTTCCTCGACTAGCGCTTTGACGGAATGGCGATGGGTCTAAGGACCAGGACTGGCCCGTGACTAGAAGGGGGATGGTTGGGTTGATATACCGCGAGCACTCGATGAATGCTTCCAAGAACAACGATGAAAATAAGGTCTACGAAATGGTATTGTGGAAAAGACATTTAGTATCAATTACCCCTTACAGGTGCATCTTGAAAACGCATGGGATAGCCGTAGCAAATACAGAAGCAAATGCGTTGAAGTCCTCAATAAGTTTCTCCAACTCCTGTTATCCTTACATAATTCAATTGTCAAGCTCCCCTAGATGAGTCTAACAAAAGAAATCAGGTACGACGACAAGCACCACGGTGCCGACACTGGATGCACCCGCAATGTTCCTTTCCCTTCCACAACCCGTCCATTTTCCCCATCCGACGAAGCAGCCCGTCAGATGTTGGACTCTATGAGCCAGGCGTCGGCGCCACACACTGCTGTGCTGTCGGTCCACCTCGGAGGCTGATCACAAAAGCGCAGGTCCCGACACAGCAATCGGAGTTCTGTGTGCAGGCACCTAGGTGGTGTCAGTATTCCACGTCATGGCGGAAGTCGTAAGAAAGATAAGGCAAGTGGGCTGGAGACGATGAGGCAAGTGTGAAAATAGGACGGACTACAAGATGATGGAGTAGCAAGACAACAGGAAGGCAAGAGTGGAGGTGATTAGAGTTATTGGACGTTACGGGGGGTCCAAAAGAATGCTTACCTCCAGTGTTTGCGCACCGCTTCTCGAGGACATCGAGGTTGCCGCTGCAAATGTCAGTAAGTTTTCGAACATTCGACCACAGAGGCTTACGGGTGAGCAAGGGAGGAGGCTGCCAAAGCCAACGTTATCAAAATGATTGTGGAGAATGCGGGACGCATTATGGAAGTCGAAGGAGAGGTAACGCAACTGGCGAATTGTAATTTGCTGGTGCTCCAGGAAGCAGTCAGAGAGACTCTGAGTAGGTCGATCAGGTCAATATAATATCTTCGAAGGCCGTAAGTCAGAATATACGCTCGAATCCAGCGCAGGAGGGCCAAGCTGGATCTTTCGTGTTTCAAGTCGTGCGGGAGGACTCCTGTGGCCTCGGAGTTGTGATTTTGGCAGAATCACGACAGAAACTGCCCGAATGGATTGTGGCACGTCTCGAGTCGAACAAATGTGGTGTTCTAGTACCCAAACGAACTTGCGATCCGATCTCACGAGAAGCTAGAATGCAATTGAGCCGGCTGAAAGGAATTTATTCGAATAGGAGAAAGCAAAAGCGTGGACGTCTATTGACTGGAACTGGGACTGATGACAAGAACGACATTCATCAAACACAAGAGGGGGGAAGCGAGAGTAAAATATACTTGAATCCTTGTAATCGTTAGCCGGAACTGTGCCGCCTGCAGGTTTGGGCCCCCAACGCCATGGTCACCCATCCGAAACACTTTCAATCCGAAGTAACAAAACGCGGCTCGAAGATTGGAAAGGAACATGATGGAGAACACGGCGAATTTGCAACAAAGATTACCTTCAGTGGAAGATTGCAATATTCGAGTCTAAGGCGAATCGCAACCTGAGACATCTGCTTATGTCCACCAAAAAAGACGAGATCAAGAAAGTTACACCTACAGATCATGTTGTCGACCGTAACGAGTGGAAAGGAGCTCATGAACAAGGCCGGCGCCAGAGAGAAGGCCACATCTGAAGTGTGCCCGATTCGTTTAGCTAGCCCTCCAGGCGACTGAGCGAGGCACCAAACCCTACTGAGTGTGTACTGAGTCTTAAACATCGCAGCGACGGCAGGGAATTACGGAAGCCTGTCTCAGTCCATACTAACATGATCTGAAAAGTCGCACGACTGACAGCTCTCGAGAACAGGACGGCAGGCCTCGCAGTTCCCTCTACTATTCGGTAGCTCCGCTACCATCCTCATGTGGACTGCTTCGAGGACCTGAAGCCGGTCGTCACCGACCACACGATATTCCCGTCTGAGCGACCTGGCGTGGAGTCATTGTGTGAAGCGGAGCCAACATCCAAGCCGCTGAGTTTCGAACCCTTTGGATTCACAAAATCGTCCTTGATATCTGCTGAAGGGAGAGCGCTAGTAAGGGAAGAATGAAGACCTATACACTGCATGTCGCGCATGAGGACGTGAGGCGACAGTGAAGACGTGAAGCTGTCAAGACGTTAATACTGCATTGAGAAAAGATTGAGTTGAATTAGGAGCCTGATTTCAAGCCAGGCTCATCAAAAGACCAGGGAAGGAGAATGTGGGAGTCATTGTTGGGTGCTGTGCTTTCAGTTGGATTACTTGGAGGCGATATGTCTCACACTTATATGGAGGCGAGAACTTATCAACAGTCCAGGGAGACCGCTCATAGATTGGGGGGGGCCCCCAGATGGACTGAGAAAAGAGAGGACAAAAAGTCCGCCAGCAATTGTTCGCAGTAACAGCATCAACGTGGAAATCGATCCGAATCGTTCCCAGTAGCCTCAGAGGTGAACAAATCGGCGTACGTCTGCTGTTAGCATAGTCAATACTCAAGATCTTAGCTTCGGAAATAATACACGTAGCATGAGGCCACTGAGCATTCTCATATGATGCAAAAGACTTGGAATTTCGAGGTTGTTGTTAATGTGATGATGCTCGATTTAAGGTTCTCGCCATCGTTTCCACGCAACCGCGCACACCATGCTTGACTTCCGCCTGGTAAAGCGATCCGGGGACGGAGGTCCTGGAGTTGTCAGCTGTGCAGAGGTATGAAGCAGAAAATGTTGGGGAGAAGGCGACTTTGACAAAGAGAAGCTTGGTACTAGTGCTGTATATCGACTCCTTCGACTGAAAGAGATAGATGCAAGACTCGATTTGCGCTGTGTATAGTCGTATGGCACCGTCTCCGATCCGAATCAGAGGCAGAAGTTGATTATCGAGGCTAAGAACCAAGGCCCTTCGGGTAAATGACCAATTTTAGTGCATCCGAAGATTAGCCTAAGCCAGGGTCCGCCTTCGGCGATTCATATGGCCTGTGATGCGGTTCCTGGTTCAACTGGAGAATCGTGCCCGTTCTTGGAGTCCACACCCAATTCTCCTCTGCAAATTGATCAGCCTTGTAAGCTACTATCGCAGGCTGAAGGCCAAGGCGTCACTCAAGTTAGACGTCTCAGATTGCTGTCAATACCGGGATCTCATCTTAAGCACTCACTCGTGGAGGGCATTGTGCTTCTCCATCTCCGAACCCACCTCATTCTCTCACTCTGAGCTTGTCGCCCATATATCTCCAGCACCAGAAACTTCGTAACTCGGGCATTGGACCACTCATGCACCGCGCAAGCAGACAAGAAGTGTTCTTTAGAACCCATGATCAAGACTCGGTTATTGGGGCCCCACAGAGTACGTACATTGCTTTCAGCGCCTGACCTATTTCGCAACTTCCAGCAAGATGAAGTTTGTCAGCGCTGCTACGGGCGACATAAAACCGTTTCAGAGCTATTCAACATCCTTGAACGCTTCTGATGCAAAAGCACGGCGTTGCGCGATCAAGCGTCAAAACCGAGCTTGGGCCGTCATACGTCCAGTCTACAATGATCCATGTCTACAAGCAACAAATATCTTGCTAATGCTGACTAGATAGATAGTCCTTGAGACCACATTTAGTACCTTCCCTGGCCATTCAATCTTGATCTTCTGAGTAGCCCCTTGGGGGCCATACCGTGCGAAAGCCTCTCTTCCCACACTGGCACCACTATGACGCCTAGCCCTCCGATACGGCTGCCAGACATGGACGATATGGATCTGAAGCACTTCCCATCCTCACCACCGACATATGACACACTAGAATCCAAAGGCGCGATGAACGATGTCGACGCTCGCTCCAGCAGCTTGAGCGAGATTGACGACAGTGGTGCCAATGAACGCTCAAGATCTATACAGATGGAGGAAGCTTCGGATGCAGGTGATACAGAAGCAGAGACAGAGCGGCTGGAGGAATCACCTCAGAAGGCACGCACACACCAAAACGTTGTCCTTTCAGCGTCGAGTGCGGGACGGCAAAACGGTAGCACTGCTGTCAGTCAAACCGTGTTGTTGACTACAGAACCAATTCCAGGTAAGTCGTTCCTATCTTCAGCCGTCATTTCTAATGTCTGATGTATTATGGGTCTGGCAGTCAACGGCGACACATTACTACAGACCTCGGACATCTCGTCCCTTGAAGATTCTAGCGAAGACTCAGGCGCATCACCATCGAGGAAAAGGAAAAGGCTGGCCCTTTCACAAAGTGGTCGGGCATCGTTAGAGACACGAGCGCAAGCAGCTGGTACTTCACTGAGTCGTACAGCGACACCGAGAACAGAGCGGCTCGAGACTCCATTGGCGGACGATGAAGAAGAAGAAGCGGATGGATCCTTTGAGTCACCGACGAACGATCTCGATGTTACGCAAGCTTTACCCACCTCCGTCCAGAAGCCTTTGCCGAAAGGCAAGCGAAAGATTAAGAAGGCCAACATCGACGTAAGACAAGCCTCTGAACGACCAGTCTCAAGTATCGGCATTATGGTGGAGACGCTCGAGCCACATGACAGCAACGGTGAGGATGCAGAGATGGAAGGTGTGATTGACGGCGTGGAGCTGGACGTGACTGTGAAGAATGAAGAGAGTGGTAAGTGCAAATCTGTGCCCCCCGGCGGCTTCATCCATGAAAACATCGTACTTTTCGCCTTGCTAACCTTTGAATAGCGGCGAAAAAGAGAACGGCCATGGATGCATTGGGTGCAATTGAGAAGTGCTTCGTCAACCTCAAGGAAAAGTACAGCACTCATGGCACTGATGGTGATCAGAATGCTGACAAGTCACTGTACAGATTGTATGATGAACGGATTGTACGGTGCGACGCCGAACTTGCCATGCTCGAATCCCCCACACCGAGCCATCCAGAACTTCTAGCCGCTCTCGAAGTCATCGATCGACATCGAGACCAGAAGATTCGCTACGAAGATACACTGATCAAGTACAAGCTAGAAGCGCTGCAGAGGAAGAGCATCGCAGAGAAAGCCCAGGCCCATTCTCAGTACATGTTGGAAGTGCAAGCTATTCGCGAGAGACACCTGGAGAAATTGAACAAGGAGTTCTACCAGATTCAACGCGAGAGGAGAAGCGCTGAGACCTCTGCACCGGACTACATGTACCGTTATAATCCTAAGCGGTCGGATCAGATCAAGAGACAGACTGCGTACAATAAGGAGGTGTCGATCTTGTCAGGAGTGGCGAAATTCGTCGGCTTCCCTGCGGCACCAGATCTCAAGCCGCTGAGGCAACACGAGATCGATGAAGATCTGAAGGCCATGGGTGTAAGTGAATCACCGGCCACGCAAGAAAGCTGTTCCAGGCTAAATTTTTCGCAGATAACAATCCAACCACCACAAGCCCAACCTGCTGAACCCAGACCTTCTCTGCCAGCATCATCAACCTTCTCACGACAGCGATCCGTAGCCGACGAACATTTCCTAGAGCAGAACCCATGGGCCAACCCCCAGCATCCAGCTCATAGCCAGCTCCAGCGACAGCGGTCTGCAATGTCCCGCCCAGAATCACCGCTTATCACTCCTGTGCCCCAAAGGCGAGTTGTCGACCTGGTCGGTCTGCAAGGTTCTGCATCGACGATACCTGACGGTCCAAGCTCTTCTATGGCAGCCACACCAGCTACTGGCGAACAGCAAGCTAAGGGGGCCAAACCAAATGGCCGAGTTGGATCCAACACCTATCTACTGGGTATGCTCGCCAAAGCGCCGGATATGCAGACCGAAGACCGAGCACCGCTCGCGACCATCAGCGGTGACCATCCGAAGGAGCAGCATAGAATCGCATCTACATCGCGCCACTCATCGCAAGCACACAGCCACGTCAAAGGCCATCCCCATCACTTGAATAGCGCCAATCCACCCGCACTCTTCGAATCAACGCCGAATCTAAAAGCCAACACCACGACTTCCCCCTTTGAATTCCCGACAGTCAAAGCGGAAGAACCAACGCACAGCACACACCAGTCCCCGCTGCTCCACCATTACCAGACACCCACGCCTATAAGCGCGAGCGCTACTGGTCAGGTTCATCGGTTGGGGGTATAGTCTGTATGCCATGGGCCGTGCTGTATGAAGTACCATACTTGGACATGTTGCGTCACAGGATATGGATATTGTGGGATCTGGGATCTGCATTGAGGTTTGTCATACTGTTCGTTATATCCGAGTGCGTGGAGGCATTTTGGAAGGGGCAATTGGGGCTATGATACCACATACGCTGGGAGTTTATAAGTCTTTTAAATTTAGGACTTCGATGTGGTACAATCCCACTTTTCCTTTGCGATATAGGCAATGCATTGTATTCTTGGCTTATTCGTGTCAATGGTGCTTCATTGATCCCCAAGGTGGCTACATTCTGATCGCCATCTACTTATCTTACAACTCCATTCCAGCGTTGTGACGCTTTTACCGGAGTTATTGTGTATTGTACGGACATACCGGCTTTAAACCCACGTCACCTTGCAGCTCGATCAAGCTCATATAAAGCATCACTGCAAGGCACAGCCATACACTCACCTCTGTGCAACTCCATCTCCCCTCCCGAATAGTTAGCAACGCCCTCCCCCTCCACACTTCAAATCTCCACCCTTGCCCCCCAAAAATGTCCCTCCAAAAGCCCATCGCAACAAATGGTATCTCCCCCCCCTCTCCCCTCTCCCCTCTGCCCCTTCTCACCTCTACCACCCACTAACCCCCCCACCCCGCAATCCAGGCTTCACCTTCACCCCCACCCTCCACCACGACACCTACCCCCTCATCTCCCCCTCCTCTTCTTCCGCGGCTGGCCTACACATCTTCATAACCGGCGCCTCCAAAGGCATCGGTCGCGCCACCGCACTCTCCTATGCGAGAGGCGGCGCCGCAGCCATCGGGCTCGGGGCGCGTTCGGATTTGGAGAACTTGGCGGAGGAGATTAGGCAGTTGGGGACGGGGACGAAGGTGGTGTGCGTGAAGCTCGATGTGTCAGACCGAGCGAGCGTGGAGGCGGCGGCGGGGGTGGTGAAAGGAGAGCTGGGGTGGGTGGATGTGCTGGTGAATAATGCGGGGTATCTTGAGGAATTTAGGGCGATTGGGGAGAGTGATCCGGAGGGGTGGTGGAGGACGTGGGAGGTGGTATGTTGGAGTGCTTCCTGATTCTCGTCGTCGTTTTTGATGTTTGTCTTAAGGGATCACAAGGGGAGTGCTGATGGGGTGGTAGAATATCCGGGGGCCGTACCTCATGACGCGGTCCTTCCTCCCGCTCCTGCTGGCCAGTAAGGCGAAAACGATACTGAATATCTCGTCTGCGGGCGCGCACGTTATGAGTTATGGTGCGAGCGCCTACCAAACGACGAAGTTTGCGCTGCTGCGGCTGTCGGAATTCACGAATGCGGAATATGGCGAGCAAGGCATCTTGGCGTACTCGCTGCACCCAGGGGGAGTGGTGACGGAGTTGGCGCAGGGGATGCCGCAGGAGATGCAGGATCGAAGTGAGTGGTTCGGTGGGAGGGGTGGTTGAGATGGGAGAGATGGGCTAATGGTGAGTGTAGTACTTGTTGATAAGGTTGAGCTGGCGAGCGATACTTTTGTGTATCTGACAAGGACGAGGCAGGAGTGGTTGGCGGGAAGGTATATTGATGTGAGGTGGGATATGGAGGAGTTCTTTGGGATGAGGGAGAAGGTTGTGGAAGGGGATTTGCTGAGGGTGAGGTTGGCGGAGTAGTAATGCTACATGGTGGAGCGGCTGAAGGCAGTAGCCTAATGTCGTTAGAGCTTGGGTGTGGATGCTATGGTTGACAGGTCGCTTGATGAGAAAGAAACGGAGAGGATGAATGACAAAGAAATATAATCTAGATATCGACCTACCTACATAAAATCAAGCCTCGAGCTGAATGTTAAAGTTGCTGAACTGCTACAGTAAAGGCAAAAGAATCGATGGCACATGCGATATTTGTACATTTCCCCACGCAGGGTATCCAACATATGGGCATCATCATGCCATGAAGACATCGCGCGAAGGTATGGACCAATTCCCAGTGGTCCATAAGCACAGCCGCGCTAAGGTACCTTTCCTGCGACGTTTTCCTGTCGGGTACGCTGACTAAATCAGTAGAATCCTGCGGTGGTCTCCTCTTGAGCTGGACGGAAGATCAGCCCATGACAAATATATATACACATCGTTGATCCTTTGTTGCAACAAGTTCCATGGGTTTGGAGCACCACCCGCCGCAAGCCCACGCCGTATGAGCAGAAATCTGTCTATGTCAAGCGTCGAAGAGCGATTTAACGGACTGACAGGGAATTTCTCGACCAGTGAAGATCCATAAGGAGAGGAACCGTCAAAGCACTTGGCGTGCTGAACACCTTAATTGAGGGCCCAAGGACGGCACTGGCGATGAACGTAAGTCGATAAACCCCAAGTAGTGCACCACGCCAAGCGGAAGCGATAACCTGCGATTTCAGCAACTCTAGCTTCAAGTCAATAAGTGGCCCGTACCAAGGATACATGGTGAGCGAATCGTTGACGAGCCTTGAGAGCGTTCGGTATTGAGTTCATGCCATATAAGCTAAAGCGGTCTCAATACTGCTGTCAATATTGAGTCCAGGCCCAAGAGGATGAGCGGCTCGCAACATGACTGTGAAGTAGGCCGACCGTAGAATGCTCAACTCTGCATAAAGCCGGACGATATCTCGTAGTGAATTGACATTGTTTTCCGGGAACCGATCGCGGTTTTCAAGGTCAACCAAAACCTCGTTGCAAGTCGTCTCAAACGTCCGAGGCCATGCCATGATCACTTCCGACGCATTTCCCCAGGAAGGAGCGCCAACAGCAGATAGCGTACGGGTAGAACGTGCGACGACTGCGTCAACCCGTGATAGTACGTTTTTTAATTTCCATGTTTCATCCACTTTTGCTCCGTCAGCCCGTGATTGATTATTCTTTAAGTGTTGCTGGGAGATATGTAGCTGCAACTGACTCCTGTAGTTGTCTGCTAAGCAAATCAGATGCCACATAACTGCAGGTGAGCAGTACGAGCTTGGGTCACGATAATCCTCGCTCAGGCCTTTCCAGCCATCTTGGGCAGAATTGTAAATCGTCGAAAAAATCGTTGTCTGCAAGCATGGTGCTAGCTTTCATAGCACGATATGCCCTAGGATCGTACACATAGGGCGATGTGGATAGGTCAGGAGGAAGGTAAGGTGAAGAGTACCCGTAATCCTCTAACATTTTTGTAAACATCCCGGGGAGGTCTGTAACCTGTGGCCTGGATCGACTCATGAGAGTCTCCACATGGTGTGCTTTGACGATAACCTCAGCAAAATGGGTAGCATATCTGCGAAAAACACAGGGCGGAGCAACTTCATGGACATCAACGTGTCCAAAGGCCATAAAAGAAGCTGCTCCTCCGATAGTGTCAACATCACGGTCAGTATCGCAGTCTTCTGCCCATCCGTGCTGACGCAAAATCGGCATCTTCATTTCCATTAGCCAGTCCAGTGGAACCATCTCTGGCCGATACGATCTGTCGCGAAAACGTCCAAACACGGCGTTAGCCCAGACACCCTCTTTGTGACGGAGCGCATGCGCGTGGCGTTTGGCAGCTTCCAACCCTATTGTAGGTACATCTGAGAATACACTATAGTGCAGCAGGCCTCCCAAGACTGGATGTATTGAAGAAGATATGCTGCCAACGCCACCCGCGAGGGTAATTTCATGAGTCGTAGGAGAATACTTGAAGACTTGCATCCCCATTGCAATGCAGCTCAACAGAACAGTCATAGCATCTACCCTTGTCGGGGCCACTGTGAGGTCGTCAGGAATACGGTCTCCACTTTCTTCTCTGGTACAGATATCGTCCGGGAGGAGACAGCCGGACATAGCGAGGTCCTGAACGAAGGAAATCCAGCATCCTTGGGCTGATGTTCGCTGCGACCTCGACCTGCTGGCCCGATCCCATATTTCTTGTGAGGATTTATCAATCTGAATGGTGGAGCTTATGCCTAAGCTTGAGTATATAGGTTGTGGTAATGCAAATACTATTGCGTTGTATGTGACCGTGAAACGGAACTGGCGCCAATGCCACTGACGTTTGGCACCCTTAGTAAGGCCTGCTGTCACGACCTGGTCGCATTTGCGGATCACGTAGGCAGTAGCTAGCATTTGCTGCGTCAGTTGAAACGCGGCAACGAGGAGCGCAACGGCGGCCACGACAAGAGCTGCCAGGGCCGATGTGTCTGGCATTATCGGCGTCGTTTATAACCGAGGATGACAAAGGCTAGACTCGTTCCTTTCTCGTTCCTTTCTATGCCTCGATAGTTGTCGTAACCAAGTATGCAATACGCTTTGACTGTTCGCCTCTTTGGCTCAGGTCGTTACTGGTCGATCGGTCCATCACTTGTTCCGTCAACATGCTTCTCCAGGAAGTGCACGGTGCCGGCGCGTAGATTATGCTTATGTTCCTGACTATTTGATGTTCGATTTTGCCTCCGATACTCTCCCCTAGCTTTTTCCTAGCTATCGAGATCCTTGACTCGAAAAATTGTCGCTCAGTAGTGGTATGCGCGTCAGCTTTAGCGTCAGGAGATCAGCTCGTGATGCTGACAGCTGCAGCTTAGAATTAGCGGCTCGCATGTTATTGATCCAGTGCTCTCAATTTTATGAGAAATTCACACTGCTCCAACTACTGCACGAATGTAAAAGAGGTGAGGACCATTTACGGACTTGACCACCGCATTTTCAGCCCATTCATGACTAGAGTCGTGAAGAAGCTAAAGTAAGGTTCGAGGCTGGAAGTACTCCGTGCCAGTGCATATATTTCTCCGGACCCTGAAGAACGGGTTCCACTTTTTAAGGTTGCGATCACGCTTTGATTGGTTCCCGGGTAAATTGCCCCAGATGGCAAGGGGCCAAGGATACCTTGGGCTAAACATCGTCGATGTGGACTCTTGGAGATCAATTGCTGGGCATGTCAGACTTTCTTTCTCTCTCTCTCTTTCTCACCTTTTGACTTCGTGTTCGTCCGCTCGTTCGTATTCCTTGAATACTTTCTGCGAGTCAGGGCATTCTCTCTCTTACTATAATATATATCTGCCTCATCTTTCTCACCTACTCCAAGTTGCGCCCAGGAAATAGAGATAATCGAGCCGTCCAATCTCCTCTCAGAATGCGCCTTCTACTACTCTCAATCCTCGGCGGACTCGCAGCGGTAGCCCTGGCCGCAAACCCCAATCCTTTCAATTTTCCCGAAGGCTTCTCCCTTACCGCAGGAAAACCGACAACCTTAACATGGACCCCCACCACGCCGGGCACCGTGACCTTGAGGTTGCGACAGGGGGCGAGTAACAATCTCGAACCCGGGACTGTAATCCAAGGTATTCCTTGATCTCCCGCCTGGATCGGTGTCGAAGCGAATTGTGTCGCCGAACTAACATTTTGCAGCCAACATCCCCAACAGCGGGAGCTACACCTACACACCTCCAGCAGACACGACCCGCGGCTCCGACTACAGTATTGAGATCGTCTCCGACAGCGACCACAGTCAGGCGAATTTTTCTCCGTATTTCGTACTCGAAAGCTCCAACACCGTTGCTTCCGCCAGTGGGGCGTCCTCCGCTTCCGGCACGCCTTCAACTTCTGCAGCGTCTTCAACTGTGTCGGCGGCCAGTACTGGAACAGATAGCTCAAGTATGACCAGCGGTAGCACCATGTCCTCAACGACGAGCAAATCTGCGCAGTCTGCGACGTCGACGGGCTCGAGTATGACGAAGACCACAAATACGGCGCAGAAGACGTCCACGAGTACAGCGGCTTCAAGGATGACTAGTGCACCGGCCAGTCAGCCGGCTAACGGTGCTGAGGGTATGGCGGTGCCGAGGGTGCTTGGAGCCATGGTCGCAGTCCTATTGGGTGCTATTGTAAACTGGTAAAGGATGTCGAGTTGAATTGGTAGATAGGGTATATTGGCGTTGGCGATCTTTGGATGGGTGGGGATGTACAGTGTTGTTGTTCTTGTCTTCGACGGATATTATTCTTATCAAGATGTACTACAATTGTCGGGTTCTTGTAGAATAGTCAGCGATTCGTGCCTAGCTGTTGGATTAATATCATAAGCTATACAACTAGGTGTATTAGGAGGAACATCGTGTGCTGAGGCAAAATTTGGCAAGACACCTAGCTCGGGTATCAACCCAGGCCTAAAAAGGGGGAAGACGAAAAGGAGAGGTGAATCGTGAACTGGCCGGGACAGGACTCGAAACAAGCGGACAAATCTTCCGTACGGGTTTTCCTCATAGATTCCGAACTAGATTTTGCTCAATGTATCCTTGAAAGCAGCGGCCCCCTATGCAAAGCTTTCTTTACGCCGATCATGCCCCAGGCCGAGGTGTCATAACGCCCAATCCACCGATTACCAGCATCTACACAAGCTTCCTGTATGAACAGGCTCAATGAACCTTGTTTAAGCAGATATACCAATGCGAGTGACGCTCATATCCTGCCCTTAGTATTGGCTCGCTCCTGATTCAACACTGCCTCTGTGACCGGCTTCTCCACACCGGCATTGGGCGTATGTGGTGGTTGTGTGGGCGCATCTGGCACTTGAACATCTGAGAAATCGTCTTGGGCTACTGCGCGTATAGTGAAGGAATCTATGAATGAAGCCACGCCATCAGTATGGATCATGCAAAGCTGTGAAGCTTGAGGGATAAGTGATAGTAGGATACGGGTGGTCTTACAGACGGCGATGGCGAAGCCAAAGATACCCAAGCCTGTGAAGATATTTTTGATGAGGTAGGGTTGTCGGGCTCGGATGAGGGCAGCTGTCTGGCGGTAATTCCTGTCGTAATAACTTGATCGAGGTATACTGGTAATTGAACCTCATTAGCAAAGTAGCCCAATGCTGAAGGCCAAACAGCGAGGACTCACAGAGGCATTGTTTCAAACCACAAAAATCAATTTGATCTTCACGAATATTGAAGAAGATGCCATTGCCGAGGAGAGATGGGCGGCTCTGCGGGAGCGGCTAAGCTCGCTCGAGATCACCCTGCCAAGCATTCCGGAGCTTTGTTCAATCGCGACCTCGACTTTGATTCTCTTTAATAATAAGCCCATGCTGTAGAATATCTCGCTTCAATTCGTGTCACTCTTTACGTACTCCCCACTTTTATTTACGATCTGGGTTTAGGCTATGTACTTCTACCACCCCTAATACTAGCAACATCCAAGCCACATTGCAAACTGTGCCTCGTAGACCTGAGCGAGACTGCCACTGCTGCGCCCATCTCTTACTATCATCGGCTTGGCCACAATGGCCGTCTCAGTCGCCGATCAGCTAGGCCAACTCGAGTCAGCCCGACAAATCGTGCTCAATGATGCCGCGCTTTACCCTCAGATTGTACAAGGAATTCTACCGATTGTTGGCGCCAATGCTCAACTCGAATTCCGGAGATGGGGGGCGGAATTTCTGGCAGAGACTTTTGCGAGTCCGGCGGTTGGATCACAGCAGAAGGAACATATGAGCTTGATAGTACTGCAAACTCTGAGGCTATTGCTGGAGAACCCATATGAAGATGCGGATGTAATCAAAGCCGTGGTGCAAGCTGCGGCAAGCATCTATGGCATCGTCTTTCGATATATGTACGTCCCTTGCCCTATCCCCTCATAGTTACGCCATTCGTGCCAAGGCTCGGATGAGGAGGCCGAATCGTTGAAGAACTTGCATGGAACATTATCTCATGTTATATTCTGTGTAGTTTAAACAACTCCTATGACACTCAGACCTGGGGCAACATGGGTGCTATCAAATCGAATATACTGAAGAGATGGGACACGGCCGCTGTGGGGGTCAGAATGTGTTGCATCAAGTTCGCACAGAAAGTAGTCCAGCTACAGACACCGGGGGCGATTGCAGATCCACGGGTAGGCAGTGGACGTTGACGAGATATTGATCAAGAATACGTTGACACGAGCTACAGCGTCCTGAACAGAGTGAAATATCACTCGCCTTGGTTCCCAGAGATCATCCTCTTATCCCACCTTCGAAGCTGGAGCCCGAGGCTTCGGGACTTCTCGACAGGCTTTTGGACGTCTTCACAGAACAACCAAGGTACGTCGGACAATGGTGGCATAGAGCCAATCACTAATGTATACGTAGTAATCCTGTCCTCATCACGGCGACCCTAAACTGTCTCGGCCCACTTATTCGAAGTCGTCCATCCATTGCCGGCAGAATTGTGTCGTCTATTCTGAACTTTAGTCCATTCAGACAAGCCAGTCAAGATATGAGTACAAAGGTCAAGCTACAAATCAGGTCATTGGAGAAAACCATGCGGATGCTTCTTTTGAACACACTGCGAAGGTATATCAATAAGAACCGGTATCATTTAATGACTTAGCACTGACGGAGAACAGGAATGAGAATGGACCCCTCGCTGGACGGATCAAGCAGTACCTTGACCGCATCACCCAAACCCGCCTCGAAATATTCGACGAAGGCAGGAACAAACGGCCCCATCCCACCGAACCCACGGATGGTCTGGACAACACGAAAAGGATACGTCTTGGAGCGGAAATACAGACACGCCCCCCACCACCGCCTTTACCTCCTGGCCCAAACAGCATAGCCCAAGTCTTTACCCTCACGCCAGACCCAGGCCTTACTAGCTTCGACGTTACCCAGCTTCCTATCGACCTCGTCGTCAAGATAACCCTCCCTGTCCTCCACCGTATTGAGCAACCGCACCTCGAAGAAGCCATTAACCATGTCCGGAGCCGATATCTATCTCTCAGCCAAAAGCAGCACCTTCCACCCCCAGGTGCTCCCATGAGTGCAGGTGGTATTGAAGAAGAGGAAGAAGATTACGAGCCCAATTTTCAACCTACCGAAGATGCAGAGCAAATCCGTAACAAAAACGACGCTTTACCACCCGAAGATGCACTCCAAACGCCTACAGAGCTCGCTCTTGGGCCCTTCAAGCTCCCTCAACCACCACCTCTGACGCTGGAGGAAATAAAGGAAATAGCCAAAGGCACCATAAGTCGTGTGTTCAGCATGATGAATGTCCTCGATGAGCCATTAACAGCGAAACGACAGAAGCCAGGCCTTAACCGGTTGGCGGGTAGTAGTTACGATCGAGAAGCCTGGATTACTGTCATTACGCGGCTGGCCACCCGGGCTTCTGCGGGTTTAGAAGACGACAGTGGAGATGAAGAGGAAGACGAGTCACAAGCCCTGACGAAAAGCGTATCAGGATCAAGTCTTGGCGAAGGTATCAGAGAGACGCTGTGGAAGTACATTATCGAAGACTTCCGGGCAAGGATGGCCATTGCGATCTCCTGGCTCAATGAGGAATGGTATAACGACCGACTGCAGGCCCAGGCTACATCTGGACAGTTAAAGTCATCATCGAAAAGGCCGAAGCAACAAGAGTACGACAAATGGGTCCTCAAGGTCCTTGACGGCATCCTACCTTATTTGGAACCTAAAGACAAGGTGCTCATCCGCTTCTTGTCCGAGATCCCGGCTGTAGACTACAAGATACTGGAACGGGTCAAGAGTCTTGCGAAGGACCCAGAGCGTGTATCCTTGGCGGTTAATGCTATACAGTAAATTTACCCTTCTTTTCCCGATCCCACGTCGCACCGAGCAAATCGCAAGGCAGAGAGCTAATGAGCAACAGCTACCTCATCCTCGTCCGGCCACCCGTCCGTGACCTCTGTATCGACGCCCTCGAAGACCTCTGGCGCAATTGTTCGTCTATTCTCCCCTTCCCTCCCTTCCTTACCACCCTCGCCCAACCACTCACAGACACTGACCCTTCGCCTACAGACGAAGACGCCCGCCATCCCACCACAAAGCTTCTCGCCAAATGGCGCCCCCACATCCTCACCGAAAACACTAAACCCACTCCCCAGCCCCAGCCTGACGAACCCACCATACCAAACGGCATCAAATCACCCCATATCACCGGCCCAACCGAGCAGAGCAGTCAGGAGGCGACACAAGCCCCCACGGCTTTCGAAAGCAAGGCAGAGAATAGAGAGGGCAGCAGTGTAATCGCAGCTATTGGCTGATCTTTCCTAATCTCCATGTATCAACCATCTCCACGGCGTATTGGCGCCCACCCAAGGAAAGGCATGGAAAGGGGGTCCTACTGTATCCTAGCATGACAGCTGTCACGTGTACCAAACGCGGAACCCCATATTTGAAATAGCATGGACAGAAAATTCACAGCCGACGACTAGCGTGGCGCGCTCTGGCTGCTGTCTGATAAGTCTTCGTCGGCCTCATCTTTTCATCTACAAATTCTCACTTCGTACGCACACGTCGACGGTTACAACGCAAGATAGCATAGCATAACTTAGCAGCAACTACAAAGTAAGTCTTGATCCTCTACCATCATTATCAAAAACGTTTAGCAACAGCTGTCTCAAGTTTACACCCCAAACAATGGGGCACTTACATGGACGTGGACTGACAGCTAGATAGACGCGACGTGCCAAACCCCGACCCCCATTTCTAGATACAGAGTATTCTATTGCAAGTAATCAACTAGGTATGAGGATAGTGCTCTTTTTACTGTGCTGTTGTTTCTTACCTTTGAGATATGGGGGTGGTGGTGCTAGTGATGAGGGCTGTTGTTTTATTTGTTTGTTCTCGCGACTATACGTCTTTTCTTGTATTCTTGCCTTTACACGTTTATAAGTCCGTACCACTGCCGGCCATGGGGACTCTGTGGTTTTGGGTTGATGTATTTGTGGATTCACGATAGGGGTGAGTTGGGCGGGAGAGTCATGTGGGCACTTGCTACTGTTGGGGTTGGGGATTGAGATGGGGAGATGTGAGTGGGGGAGGCATTGGGCTAGGAGTTTGATGCCGAGTGAGGGTTTCCAAGTTCTTGATTCTTGATCTTGTATTTCAACGCTTTACAAGATCTACTTCCTGGTTTTCTCTCCCCACATATCCTACACAAAGGCCCTGGCGGCTACTTTTCAACTATCGCCGTAATGACTGCTGACCCACCCCCTCAACAGCACACACCACCATGTCGAACCAAACTAAAGCCAAGTTCGGAGTCGAGAAGTGCACTGATGAGGAACTTCTGATCCTAATGATCGCCTCCACCGGCGGCACCGCTCCGGGCATCAAGGCCTACGAAGTCTTCGCGAAGCTCGATGAGAAGGGTCATTCGGCAGCCAGCTTCCGTCACACGTTCAGCGCACTCGCCGTCAAGGCTAAGGAGCTAATCGCCAAGCACCCAGATGTCGAGTTGCTTGATGCGGTTGTCGCTGCTACTCCCAAGAAGCCGGTCGCTACGGGGCGTAAGCGTAAGGCCGTCGATGAGGGCGAGGCTGGTGAGGGTGGGGAGGATGGGGCGGCGAGCGCTTCTGGAGGTGGGAAGAAGGCGAAGACTGTTGAGAAGGCTGAGGGTGGAGCCAAGAAGGGGGGCAAGAAGGTGGTGTTGGATCAGGAGGTAACGACTGAAGATGTGTTGGAGGAAGAGGCACTGGGCGAGATGGTGTTCTCTCAGAAACCGGGGCTCACTTGAGCCACTGCAGGTATGTGTAGACTCCTGCTTGGCTTCGAAGAGGCTGGATTACTGTTCAAGGCAGTCGATTCTCTGGTAGCGTGGTGGCTGACTGTGGCTTTTAGACTGCTCAATGGGCTAGGAACGCGTCTGTGTGTGATGAGCTGTGAATCGTGCTAGGATGTCGTTCGTCTCCGTGTGGTCTCTTCAGATAGTAGCAGGTAGTGAATGAGAAGATTGCTGCCGTCACCCGCTTTTAGGGACCTTCAAGCTTCTTCCCGTAGCGCTATATGCCTCTACGAAGCTATCAAGTACTGCGCTTTCGGAATTCTGGTTGCTGGCCCTGAGTCTCTCGATACCCTTCCCAAGCGCATCGTCCCAGTCTATCAGCGCTTTTCTGAAGGCTCTTCGGTTGAAAGTGTTGGCTTTGGCTTCGGGAAATGCCTCCAAATGGTCAACTACTACCCAGTCACCATCGTCTTTCTGATCGCGGTTCTGTCCCTCTTCCCCCACCGGCCCCTCCGTAGCCTTCCTCCCCTCTGCTACCGCCACGACGTCATCCAACTGATCGAGATGATCAAGCACAAAATTAGCTATCTTGCCCCTCAACTTATCTCTTTCATCTTGCCCCACATGCTCTACATCAAACACTCTAAGCAAGATCTCCAAGCCCCCCGCATTAGCAAACCTCGCCAACTGCCGCGGATCCTGACAAAGCGCAGACAGGAGAAACACGACTCTAGTAAGCAAAAGCGGACACTGATCATGCAGCAACGCAAGCATCACCGCGTCAAGCGGAGCCTTCGGCCCTTCGTCGTAATAGAGATGCGAGAGAGCGGCGGATAGAGCTTCGGGGTTATTCTGGATAGCTGTAGCGAGGAGCAGAGCTGAGAGCGAACGGATAGCGAGTTTCCCGGATATGTCTTGCAGGATCTGGACCAAGAATTGGGTTGCGGCGCCGTCTTTGGTCAGTGCGAGTCCCCAGTCCTGGGAGTGGCATAGTTCTTGCAGGTCAGATAGTGCAGGGACTAATCCTTCGTCAGTGGTTGATGAGGACTTCAACGTTGATAACCCATGATGGAACAGAGCAGCCTCGTGGGTATCGAACCTCGGTGGTCGGACACGGGGCGGCGGTGCTTCGAGGATTGCCTGCTCGTGGCGCAGCTCTGGCTCGTCGATGATTACGAGATCAGAGTGGGCTACTTCGGGCTCAGGGACATTGAGGCGTGCTTCCTTGACGCCGGTGGCGAGATTCATGCGGATATGGAGACCTGGTGGGAGCGATTGGTCATCGTGGACGACTTGAAATTTCTCGGTAGGCTGGAAGATGCTGGGATAACTGAGTAAATCTGAGAGTCAGCATTGCTCCAGGGTACTAAGGATGTGCCAGATCGCTCAGAGTGGATGCTGCTGAGACCAGTTTCAAGCTTCTTGACATCTCTGAAAAAGAAAAGAGGTAAGAATCGCTGAGAGATTTACGTACCATTCTGAAGCGTGGTTGGTGTGGCAGATCAATTCGGTTGAAGCCTTAGGGGAGGGTGCTGTATCTGGCAGGCCTTGGACGAAAGTGTAGAGTGTAATGAAGAACGATAGAATATATGGTATAAACATTGTGAAAGTAGACGTCGGACGAAAGCGTCAGGATAATTGGACTCTGTGGCCTGCGGAAGGGAACAAGAATAAAAAGAGTAGGATTGGACCAACTTTACATAGAAGACTGTCTACCTGGGATGACTCTTACACTATGAAAGAAACTGCGATCGAAGGATGCAATGTCAACAACTTGCCAGCTTGTCCACTCCGTGAAAGCCCAAATCTCGTCGCCTGTTCAATCCATCATCTCATTGGTCAACTCCTCATGACTAAGCCCTCTATATCGAACCTCACACCATGCGCAGCCAAAACGATCACCCAAGTCAGGCTCAATACCAAAGCCATTGACAGCATACGATGAATCCAATCCGCCAGCCTGCACGACGAATATTCCAGCCCCTCCTACGACGACCGCAATGCCGCCACAAATCCATCGCCGGCCGTCAAGACTCCTCCACCGGGCATGCCGATTCCGCAGGCGCATACCAACCGACCGCGCATCCTCCTCATCCCGAACCCGTCAATGAGTCCCTTGGTGTATCTCTCCCCTCCACCCTTCGACACCTTCCCCCTTTCCCTCCCTCTCCTTTCCCAATCCCCGGACAGCCCTCCACTAAACTCCGGCAGCGCGGTTTCTACCTCACCCTCGCCCTCATTCCCCTCTCCTTCGCCATCTACAAATTCAGCCGCAGCTCCTCCTCTACCGATCCGGACCACTCGTCCCCCGAGACGGCACCCTGGCTCACGAAGATGATCCAAAAGTTCGATTACTGGCGCGCCGAGGACGAGAGGCGGAACACCATGCATACGGCTATGATCGAGCAGGCGGCGCACGACCGACATTTATTCATTGGCATGGCTGACGAGGCGAAGAAGAAGGGCAGGATTGTGGAGTTGCGGTTCCCCGAGTGAGCAAATCCCAGCCCCTCCCCAAAACCTATAAACCTGGTTTCACACTCTTCATCGCTGGGCTTCATCGAATGGGGCGATTGGGAGCATCAAGACGAAACAAGGGCTCGGGCCTTAAGCCGAAGCGAATATGGAACTTGATATGTCGAGCATCCCCACTAACCCACCATCCCAGCATCTTCAGCACCGGCTCCCCCTACAACGTCCCCGCCGGCTCCCAAGCAAACCTCGACGAGCTGATGGCGCACTACAAAGCCGAAGCAAACGCAGCGCAGGCGAAGCGCGAGCGCAAGGCTCGAGCGATCTATGAGGGGAGGGAGAGCGAGGAGAGTCGGTTCCCGGATCTGGGGAGGGTGAAGCCGGAGGTTATACCGGGGGGGAGTACGTACTAGGAAGGAGCTGTGGGAGGTGCGGAGGCGGAGGGGAGGAAGAGTGGTGCGTGGTTTGTGAGTGATGGGGGAGGGGTAGATATGCTATGCGTCAAGAGGCGGCGCTTGAGCATTATAGTGGCAATATACACCCCCCTTGGCTCCGCTTCGATATGAGAACTCTTCCACTACATTTCATACCCATTATACCTACTTCTAAAACAATCAAAGAATCCAGCCATCCCAATCCCACCAATCCCATCCCATCCCATCCAATCCCATCCCATCCTATCCCATCCCATCTCATCCCATCCCATTCCATTCTCTCGTCTTCTCTTCTATTCTCTTCTATTCTCTCTTATTCTATTCTATCTTATTCTCTTCTCTTCTCTTCTCTTCTCTTCTATCTTATTCTTGTTTATTCTGGCTCATACCATCCCATCCCACTTATCCTATTCTATTCTCTCCCAGTCCATTCCATCCCATTCCATCCCATCCTATCTCATCCAATCGCCCAATCACTGCGCACTGGCAGAAGCAGCAGCCTCATCCTACGCACTGGCCAGAAGTGAAAAACCAGCCCGAAACGGCAAAAATCTGGTGGTATAGGAGGAAGGATGTAAGTTGGATAAGCGACAGGAGCTGAGATAAGTGGTGTTGGGGTGGGATGGGATTGGAGATGAGAGAGAAGAAGGGAGGCGGAGGAAGAGGTAGGGAGGGATAAGGAAGGGAATAAGAAAGAGAAAGAAAGAGAGAAGAGAGATAAGAGAAGAGAGAGAAAGAGAAGGGTCGGGAAGAGAGAGAGGAGTGGGGGTTTTCTGAGGGAAGGGAGTTGGGTGTTTATATGGTTTGGGAGGAGTGGGTTCCGCTCGGTCGCACATCTGCGTCGGCATATCGAGCTCCGGTATCGATCCGAGGCAAAACAACGGAAAGATGAATTGCCTGTGCCCATTGTGTTGCAGTGTCAAGCTTTGCATCGTTCCATGTCTTGATCGTAAGCCCGCGCGATTTACTGGCTCCGCCTGTCTCGCGTCTTCCTCTGCGCTACTGACCAGCATGTAGCTTCTGGCGGGTGAGAAGGAAGCAAAACGACGTCAAGGAACATGTCTGAGATGGAGGACACAACGGGTGAACGCTTTCTGTCAATTAAGTACAAACTATCCTAGCCCACCGCAGCGGCATGAAGTGTAGATACAAGAAACGTAGTGAGTATTCCCACCTCCACATGAACTAGCGTATCAAACACCCACTCTGAACATCGCAAGAACAGACACACATTACGCACATATGCGGGTACAGATTCAAGCCCCGATATCCCTACGCTGCACTCAACTCGTCTATCCCAAGTACACCACCGCGGCGAAGACACTGAGAATCAGCGCTACAGGACTGCCCAGGCGCATAGCCGCGCCCGTGGGTGTGCTGCTCGGTTTCTGGGTCGAGCTTGTACTTGCCTTTGTTGTCGTACCCGCGCTCGTGCTTGACGGGCCGGTGCTGGACGCAGATGTGCTCTTCAGAGTCGCGCTGCTCATCGTGGTGTTGCGATCCATGACCGTGCCGGTAGCAATCGAGCCGCCTGCACCGCTTGCGCCACTTGCGAAGACGCCGGTGCCAGGAAGTTGGGTCGTGATTGAGACAGTCGCGTTACCGGCTGAGGTGGTTGTAGTCACGACGGTGTTGTTGCTGCCGCTCTGGGGCACTGGGACGGGGATCGGGACGATAGGGGTGATGCCTGAGGAGGCGGATGACGTGGTAGAGGATGACGTGGTAGAAGACGACATGGTGGAGGATGACGAAGAGGAAGAGATGACACCGGTGGTGGCGGGGAGGCCTCCGGAGAGAGTGAACTGCCCGGAGTAGTTGATGTTGTCAAGGCCTTGCGCGATTTCAAGGGCGTATTCGCCGTTGGTGAGGGATTGGCTTGGGGTCCAGTCGTAGGAGGTGCCGGTTGCTCTGCCTATTCGTGTGTAAGCAAGGCGCAAAACCGAGCCATTCCGTGAAAATGGAACGGGCTGGGGTGAGGAGTATACCTGCGATGGTAGCGACGTAAAGGAGGTTTGTGGAAGTGCCGTTCTTGAGCGTCAGAGTCACGGGTAGCTGAGAGCGTTCGGGTGAGCTGGCTTGTTAAGGTTATGCGCTTGGGCATTGGAGGACTTACGTCGGGCTGACCGCCACCCCACTTGAGCGTGAAGGGCACGCCCGCCTGGACAGCAGATGGCAGGGTGGTGAATGCGATCTGGGATTGCGCAAGAGCGGCTCCGATGAAGGAGGCGCCCAGCAGGAAAATCGTCGCGAACTGCATTTTGGCAAAGTTCCTCTTCTTTGTTTGGAATTGATGAATCGCTTGATGAAGAAGTGCAGAAGTTACAGCGATCGCGAACAATGGGTGAACGAGCGACTGGAATATTAACGAAAGTGGGTGGTTGCTGTGAGGGAAAGAGAGGATGGGGAAGGAAGCGGGATGGGGTAAAGTAAAAGGGGGTCCGCCAATATATGCGAAACAGCTTAAGCGGTCGGGACGCGAGTAGCGCGCTCAGACGGCCCAATGAGAGGCCGCATGTCGAAATGAGTCTCCGGGGCGACTCTGTAAACGAGGTCAGAAATATCTTTTCGGAAATTCATGTTTGTTGCGAAATGTTGACAGTTCTATCAGGAAAAGACTTCCATAGCCATCCCGCACCCTGTAAAGACTACAATATGTCCAACGGCCCGACGGAATCACGTATTGCCCTTGTAACGAGATCTACCTCCATTTACTAGTAACCGCCATCTAATCTATGGTACCTCCGCAGACACTCCTTTTTGCCGCCTATCTCGTCGCCTGCCTCTAACCTCGCCGTCGCCGCCTATCTTTGACCTCGTCGTCGTCATCGCCTCCCTCAATTGTGAGACGATGACCACATATTTCCTCCATGAAGGCTATCTGTCGATGTGATGCCTGCCTGCATAGCTCTCCCGATCCCTTGATCGACGGTGGGTGCAAAACGTCGTTTGACAATCGATTTGGAGCTCCAACAAAAGCTCTAAGAAATGTATTTCAGGTTTGTGAATTCTCTAGAGAGGCAGATGAGATAGTACATCAAATGTGGTGGTATACCGACGACGCTGTGTGTACCTCTCCCATTGCCAGGGGGCGTCAAATGACCTCGCCCAAACACGACACCATGCCCTCCTGATTCGGCCTAGCGCGAACAGCGAGGTTGCGGGATGGTACATTAATATCACTATTGGTTGCGTTTACTAGTAAAGCCACGTACCTCACTGATGGCGTTGATCCCAAGGGCAATACGTGTTTCCGTCGGGCTCTGGACATTTTAGTCTTTACAGGGTGCGGGATGGCTATGGAACTCCTTTTCTGCATTTTTATTTCTTTCCGCGCCATCTGTCGGTGATTAGGATTCGCAAAATCATACGACCGAGAAGAATCAAGCACAGACGTTGATGTTATCACCGTGGATTTCAATTGAGGGAATTGTAATCTGACGTGAGCCTTCACAAGCCCATCTCATCATTCCAGACCGAGAATCTGAGACTCAAAATCAGTGGACACCGTGGGATTCAAATTGTTTTCCTGAAGGACTGTCCACTACTTTACAAACTCGATGGGGGTGGTATTTCCTTACAGGCTACAGCCCTAAGCCTCGACTAAAGGCTTCCATTGGCAGGGGGTCTTGGCATGACTACTTAACTGTCAGGTTTCGATCTGTTTTTCCTTCTGTCCTTAGCATCGATCTGTTAGTCTACTAGTAATTAAGTCTGACCTTTCATACGTCTTGCTTCTCGTTTTTAGGTAGTCCACTTGCTCATAGCTTAAGATCTATTGTCTGTCTTATTTCATCACACATCATATCATTGCGACGTGCAAAATGGACTCCAAGATTGTCCAGCTCGCAAAGCAACTTCTCTCCAACGTAAACGAACTGGATGCCCACATACAATCGCACAATCTGCCTCAACCAACCTTCGATATCGACGGTCCTCTCGACTACGACCTCAGATCTACATCCGCGGACACGACTCGGTTGTCTGCCCTTGAATGCGCGATTGAGATACATGATCTTTTGCTGGGCCCGACTATGATATTGCGGCCAACGGTACGTCTGGGAACTCCCAGCTAGTCCACATATCCAGATGCAGAACTTCCACTAAGATTGTCATTGCCGGCTACAAGTACAATGCCACGAGTCTCCAAGCCATCTATAACCTCGACATTGCTAGCAAGGTGCCCCTAGATGGAGAGATTTCCTTTACCAAGCTGGCCAGTCTTTGTGATATCTACGAGCCCGATATGAAGCGCATCCTTCGATTCGCGATGTGTTACTACCATGCTTTCCGCGAGCCTCGAAAAGGGTTTGTGTGCCACACTGCGACTTCGCGTGCCATTCTGGAGTCTCAAGGGGTGCGGGATACGATGGGCTTGATGTTCGATGAGTGCTGGCAAGCGTACGCAAATGTATCAACAGGGTTGCTCCTCGATCTTCGAAGCCAGCAGGTTGACCATTGAGTAGACTTTCGCGGCCATGGAGAAGTTCAAAAGCCAAGAGATCAATCAAGCAGTATGTTCTCAATTGATCTATTGTTTTGACGGGTGGGGTTCTCCTTGCCAAAGCTTACAAAAGTAGGGGTACTCGCTCGCCCACAATACTGATCTACCGTTCTTCCAACACATGAGCGGCAACAAGGAAAGATCTCGACGCTTCGCTGGTGCAATGGAAGCGTTCGGAGCTGGACCTGACATCAGTCCCTCATTCCTCATCAAAGGTTTCCCATGGGCTTCACTCGGTGCGGCAACTGTGGTTGACCTCGGTGGGTCCAACGGCGCTGTAAGCGTTGCCATTGCCGAAGGCCATCATTCCCTTAATTTCATCGTTCAAGACCGATCCGAGGTCATTCAAACCGCGAAGAAAGACGGTGTGCCCGCTCATCTAGAAGAACGGATTGAATTTATGGCTCATGACTTCCTCACACCTCAGCCTGTAACAGCTGATGTTTACCTCTTCCGTTACATCTTCCACAATTGGCCAGACGCTTATGCGATCAAAATACTGCAGCAACTGGTCCCTGCACTGAAACCCGGAGCATCCGTGTTGATCAATGATCATCTGTTACCAGAGCCTAACACGGCTTCGTTGACAATGGAGCGGGAAGTCAGGTAGGTTATCCAATCCCTCCAGCGAAGCAAAATCTAGATTGAGCGCAAGCTGATAAGAAAGGTCAATGGATATGCTGATGTTGACGTTGTGCAATGCTCGAGAACGTGACAGAGACGACTGGAATATGCTGTTCAAGCAGGCTGACGATCGCTTTCAATTTGTTGGCGTATTCGTGCCCGAAGGATCATCTTTGGCGATTATCGAGGCGAGGTGGCAAGGATAGCGTACTCGAGCCAGGATGAAGAGGAGTGCTGGAGCGAGCATCGCCGCAGTTGTGAACTTGACACTAATGTTATCGACAATTTTACCCGACTCGACTTCGCGTACTCGATGGCAGATGGGATATGGATCTAACGTATAGTTGAGATGATGACTAATGAATCTATTGAAGACCTGGGAGAGTGAGTTTGGTAGGTTCGAAGACCAGTCTACGAATAGTCGATGTGTTATGTAGGTTTTGAGCAACAGTATACTAAAAATTCTATGCTAAATGTTAGTTGATGTCAAATCACAATGAGAGCTTATGGTCCCACGATTGAGCGAGAGTATTATCAACGTGGCGTTGCAATCTATAATTGAGTATTCCGGGTGCTCCCCAATGAAATTATGTTCTCACGCCAAAAGCCATGAACCCAGAGGCAGGCTGTTGCCCAGGAAGGTCTTAGCACTATTATTCCATCGTACCTAACGATGATGCCCAGGGTCAGCCAAGAATCCATGCATCTCGAACGCCCTGTGTTCTTCTGCCCAATCCATGAGCTCATCGTAATTTCTACACCGTCTTTGAAAGCCCCAGCCCAAGAAGCCCGTCGGACTCTTCTCTGCAGGCTCAAGTGTTGAGTCAGCAGAGCACATGATACTCTGCCGTAGGTATTCGAAGCAGTGGATAGTATGATTGCTACGATCCAATCCGAAATCGAAATCTTCACCACCGTTTGCGTTTGAGAAGTATGCGCGTCGCAGGGTATACTGTTACATATGATGTCAGCGCCGCTTTGAGCAAAGGTATTGAAACTGCATACGAGACAGTGAAGCTGGTGGAACGAGCTTATGACAGCGAGATCTGGTCCCGATATTGGGTTGTCCTTGACGTAGCCTAGTCCATCTGCCAGCTGCTTAGTGAACTAGATAAACGCCACCTATGGAGCATGTACTTGGTATCAATGCGTCCCAAATAGGCTCTGTTATGCCTTGTGGGGGATGAGCTGCAAAGCTTTTATTGAAGTTGAAGGTTTGGACATTGTGCTTGATGGGCACTTCGGATACGTTAGCAGCAATATGCGAAAGGCAGGTGAAAGGGTAACTCGCCCTGAGGGACAATGCCTTGGTCTTGGACAGCATTTGTGCGATTGAGTATGACAACGACCCCTAAACCATACCCTGCGAGGCCAGATGATAGAGCTACCGCAAGAATGATACTGAGAAGTGCTGGACCTGAGAGCCGCAACGCCGACCTACTGAGATCTCTTGAGACGGAACTCTGTTCTGGCTTTTCTAGCTCACTGGCTTCTACAGCGTCTTCAGAGCTTCCAGGTAATGGTGAATAACGACTTGCTGGAAACCTTTGGGAGAACATGATACTGCTTTTCCCTCCTGAAGGCGAGGAAATGCCAACAACTTCCCAGATCACAAGCGTCATATCTCGGTACGTATCTGGAGCGGTAACATTACAGGTAATGACCGCTCTCCGTACGCTGTATTCAAGCCAACCTTTTTGGTTGTCAGACAGCCTTGTGTTACTGTCATCTCGACAGCACACGAATGCAGATCAGACGTAGCAATCTGTCGGTGTGGAGTAGTGCGAGCGTTAGGAGCTTGCGCAGTCACCGGCGCATCCTTCATCAAGTGGAGTCTTCCTATATGCGCGCCAATAGGATGTACATTCATGTGCGTCGGGAAATTCATGTGTGTCGGAAAATTTATGTGCGTCGGAGAATGGAAGTCCAGTGCCGATCGAGGACGTGGATGTGAGTTCATGTGCGTCGGAGAATACTCCAGTGCCGATCGAGGACGTGGATGCCTCGAAATTTGCCAAGACCTGCGAGAGCCCCTGTACATTTCAGCCCTGGTAGGCTTCTGACATCTTCTGCCTTCGCTAACTCAAGTAGGGTCTCGGGTCTGTGACACACCCCCTGTCCGGAAATCTAGGATCGGATCTCCTAGCATACCTGGCCAAGATGTACCAACACTCCTACAATAATGCAAAGGTCCTCGTCAGTGTCCCTAGAAGCTCATAATGACTCCGATTTATATGCCACTGAGAAGCAATGATGAGAACCACGAATTCGAAGACAGCTCTGGGGAAAGAAAGGTCACTCGAAGGACGCCCGCAAAGCTAGGACCTATCGCTCTTCTTTTGACTCTTCTCATCACCAACATTGTAACTGTTGTATACTTCTCGTCTCGGGAACACAAACCAGACTCGGTTCCTCGAGGTTACGGTGAGGGCCAGCCAAAATCAGAAATCTTGTCACAATCGCTGATGACGTACGGCAGCAGTACAAGATGCCATCTCTCTCGATACAACATGGAATCGATTCTGGTGGAACACCGAATATAGCCCCAGTAATCACTCCGAAAGCGACGAACTCTGGGATGCCATTCGGCCCTCTCACGGTTTTGTCGCCATGAATGAAGATTGGGCTTTTGAGCGGCACTGGCCCGATACCATGCGGCTCCCTAGCGACAGTACGAAGAGAGTCTATTTGCTGGAGGCTTATCATCAGCTACACTGCTTGGTAATTGGCATCTTTCCACTTACTTACGCAGAAAGGTACTGACAGGCCAGCGTATTATTCAAAAGACCTTCTGGGAAGCAGTCGAGGGAAGGTCTTTTACATGGCATCCGTCTGTGCATATGACACACTGCTTTGACACTCTTCGACAGGTGAGCAATATCCAAACAAGTCTTCCAACCGGTATATGCAGGCATCGGACTGAAACTCAGAAGGCCGTGCAATGTGGTGCTGATAGCACACCACTTTATACCTTTGGAGATTTTACAGTGGGCGACGGGCAGCTGCATAAATGCCGAAATTGGGATCAATTACGTGATTTTGCGACCAAGCATACGGCATGCTACAAAGACTCCGTTGATCCTGTTTTGTTGAAAGAGCATTTCGGGTTCTGCGACGATGGGCGCGACGGCTTGCACCAACTTGGGGGATGAAGTGCCTTGTGGATGTTTTGATCACCTCTTATATAGCTGCAGAGTCTAGGAGGTTCTCAAACGCCATGATATTCTGATATCTCATGGTCTGGGGCCGATTGATTATAGCTTTCTGGGTGCCTCGTCTAACCCTTGATATTAGAGCCACATTAGGTCATGGAACAAGTATTATGTCAGACTATAGAAGAATTGTGAAGGGTCGACCACAAACGGTTCGGCTCAGGAGCGGTAACGATGACTTCTTGGACGGAAACTTGAGTCAACACTCGTACGATCAACGCCCGATCGGAAAACTAGTCACAATCTCAAAGGCCAAGCTTCATGTTAGTGGAGAAATGATCCTTGACATCGGAGTGGGTCACTTGCCTCGAGGAGCAGACACGCCGAAAAGAACATCATGCCGCTGGACAAGAAGACTTGCCGACACTTCCCCCCATGAGCGCTGGAGATCTGCAGCACACGTCATGCCTTCCATCAGTCTCAATCTGGATGCCTGCCAGTCAGCCAAAATGGTCACACTGCATCCTTGAGTCATGAAAGGCTGCTCAAAGGGGGCCAGATTGGTTGCCTCGATGTATAGGATTGATCCTCTAATGCTGGTTCCAGGATGTAACTAGACATGTAGTGGTTGTGTTATGTACGCGAGTGTCTACTTCCGCGCGCCCCGCTCGGCTGTACCTCGGGCTACATATATATCGGGTTAGATCAGCCAAATCCTTTAGTAAACAACAACTCCAACAGCACAGGAAGGCGTCCACAGGGGTTGCTGGCTTGCCAGAGGGTGTCTGGCTATGGGTGGTAGCTTTTAGCGGTCAAACTGCCTAGTACGCATGAAATGCGTAAAGACTGAATGCAGTGTCAGAGGTAGAGACCCTGCATAGCAGCATCGCCAGCTATGGCAATTTCCTGGTGCAAGCTCCACTGTAGATTGAGATCCTTCGGAAATTTTTTAGTACGGGAATCTTTGCCCGCATCCAAGCTACATTGGGCGACCTTTCATGCAACATTCAGGCACTCATCAAGCAGCTCTCACACCCACAGCATCGTCCATGTTCCACTTCCTTCGGTGTGAAGTCATCATATGTACTGCCACCTTTTGAAACCCTGCAGCATGGGAAGGAAGCCTTGAGAGTTGCCTACTTTTAGCGCTAGGATCCGTCTGATCATATTGCTGATCACGTAGGAGGATAGGTGAGCGCTAGCTCTTAGGTGAGCTGATTGGGCAACGAACGATCCACCGGATGATATTCTATCCATTGGTAATGGCCGGAATTCCCCTCGTATGTTCACCGGGTGTGCCGCATTGAAAAGTGGAGAATCTAGCCTTCGTTTGATTACTCGATACTGGGGCCAGACTCTACCTCCCTGGCAAAGGATTGTAACCATAAAAGCCTTTTCACACCCCTCTCAGTCCGCTTTGATATAGTAGACCATCAAAATCCAAGATATATCACTTACCGCGAAGCAAAACCTCACAAAAACAAAGACCCACAATTCCGACTTCAGCATCACAGCGAAAATGCAGTTCACTCTCGTCGCCCTTCTCATGCTTAGCCTTGCGGCACTCAACATCGCTGCCCCTGCTGCCGCGCCAGAGGCGAAGGCTGATGCTGGTAAATGCCGTGCTTCGATGGGTTGAACCTTGCTGACTAGTGATAGATGCCAGCCCTCGCATCCACGCAGCTGACGACGTCAACCTAGAGGCTATTGGGGCTGGATATTAATCTCCGGGAGACATGGTGGTTGGCTCTTGGCTCTTGCTTTGGATAGTAACTGTAAACGGCTCGCTGGGGGGACGTGAGAAGGTCCTGTTACTACCAAAGCTGGACAACCGCCTGCTTGGAAAGCGAATGTATTCCTAGACCATCCACCCAATATTTTGAAGCGGTTTTTCTTTCGGTCATGAGGTTTGGAATGCACGAGTGTTTCTTACTAGATAGTTGTCAATGAACCCTGCAAAACCTACCAGCAGCAAGCTCAAAATGATGTACAAAACCTTATGGTTGAGCTTGTAGTGACCTATGATCGCGTGGTGCCCTTCGATCAGACCACGACTGTCGTTCATAGACTAGGCAAAACCTACAAGATTTGTTCTTTGGCTGTCGAAACGGGGGATATAGTTTTAGGACACGCTTTCAGTAGTAAAGGTGCTATAGGATGATGATAATTATGCCACCACACTCGAAATCGTTCAATGGACAGGCAATATTCCAATGCGTTGTGAGATTGAGTCTCAATACCTGTAGCACAGTAGATCGGACTCTGTGCTCATGACTTCCAGCACTTTGATATCAGCGGCCAAGCCTCCCATGGGCATGCTATCCTCCAGGGAAGCCTTTTCGCTGGAATCGGTCGCCGCCTTGCCAATGTACTCCGTACCCCTCTTGGCAAGATCAAATTGCTGCCACCGCCACCACATCCGATCCAATTGTGTATGATGAAGGAAGAAGACTGGGTCTGTGAATGAGATCAGCTCATGTCTCGACTGTGTTTAGTATCCGCGCCGCTTACCGAAAGGTGCCGTGTGTAAAGAGAAGTCCCCGTTGATGCTCTTGGGAATAGCAACATGAGGTCCATGCTCCAGTCCGAGGTTGATACTCCTGTAATCTGGCGACAGCAGCAACTTCATCAGTGTTTCGGGATTTAGCTGTTGGCGGAACTCGTCAAGATTCTCGTCGAAACCCCTCAGCAGGCAATGCGGCTCGTAAACATCTTCGAAATAGGGTACTTCAAGATTGGCGAAAGGTCCCTCGGTTACGCAATGGGCCTTGAAAACTGGAGAGCCGACTCCTACATTACCGCTACCGCCAAAGCCAGTCTTGATGTCCCAGACCGGCGACATGGTCACATTCTCCCAATCAAGCGTCCAATCCCAGTACGTCAAATGGCCCTGATAATCGCACTGCTTTCTCAGCGTACGCTCGTAGGTGTGGATAAAGTAGCGATGCCAGGCGAGGAACGGAGCTGCGTCATGCGAGTATTCGCCAAAATGCTTGTGGATCCAGGGAAAATCATCGTAGACAGTCTGATTCAAATGCAATTTCGAAGGCAAAGTCTTTAGGCATTTGACGGATTGTATGTAATCTCTCTTTTCGGCTCTGCTCAATGACCGCCACTCGCGACGAAGTACGGGATGCTTGCACGCATTCGAAAGCTTGACAAGTCCATGTATCCCAGGCTTCTGTATAGCCCTAAGATAAGTTCCGCCGGTAAATCCCACAACTAGGCAAGTAAATACAAGAGTGCAGAGAGAGAGTGATAGAATTAGCTTCCGGCTTCGACGCTCGGCGTGCCGGAAGTTTGGTTTCACGGATTCTTGTTCAGCTCCATTGAACATGCCGGGGGATGGGGATGGAGGATGGAGGATGCAATTTGGCCCATTCATCGGGGTATGGCATTGCAAGACTTCAAGCAAATCTCAAAGTGGTATGTAGGGCATGAAGCAAATTGGTAGAGCTCGTACCTTCTTTCGGACTGCTCAATACGCTCGCCTGACATTGTGAGCCATACACGTCAGCCCCAGCCACTGTCTGTGTAAATGACAGAGACATGTTACGTTACATATGCCTAGGTGTAAGATACCTTGGGCAGGCCTGAGCGGCGACTCCGCCAGTCCCTTGGGTCACGCCGCATCACTGCAAAGTGGGGCTGATTCCTTCCTTCTCGTATCTACTCGCCCCAGTTCTGTGTGATTCAAGCACATTGTGCATAAGTAAAAAGTAGGCAAAGAAGGCAGAAGATCGGTTGGACTTCCAATGTTGATCGCGGAGCAGCCTCGTACATACAGCTCCATGCAGGTGTGCTCAAGAGGCATCAAATTACGCGCCGTATGCTAGCTGTTGGATTAGCAAAGCTTCCATTGGTCGACTGACGTACAGCTAGCGTAAGGCCCACAAACGAGCGACCACACCTGAAGCCTGGAAGGAGGGGGGAAATCCTGCTCTAAGGGTTCTTAGTTCGAATCCTGGACTAGCGAAGTTTTCGAGATAAGCTTCAACGGAAGTTAGCGCTTTCACAACGGTTGTCGCCCCTTGGCCTTATTTTTAGATCCCCGACCCCAACTTCTGGCAAGATAATTTTGGTCAACTTTCGCATTTCTTGATTTATCACTATCAAAATCTTATGTTTGATAGAGTGAACTTTGCGTTTTTAACAGCACAACTTTGATAGAGTTTAAGTCAACATTAAGAAAGTTATCTAATTGCAAAGTTTTTGTGTTTTGAAGCATGTCTTAAAAACAAAGATCGACTTGAACTTCTTACATGTCAACGAACTTTGCAATTTCTATAGCTCTAGCAATTCTTGATCAAAACTTATAAGCAAAGCAATTTTAGAAAGCGCATAGTGTCTAGAGTAATAATTGATTAATTTTATATGTTTTAGTAGCGAGATGCGAAAGTTGACCAAAATCATCTTGCCAGAAGTTGGGGTCGGGGATCTAAAAATAAGGCCAAGGGGCGACAACCGTTGTGAAAGCGCTAAAGGGACGGTCCGAATCGAGCAACAACCCGAAGCTCCATTGCAGCTGCGGCTGAGCGGCTCAGACGTTGGTCCACTTTAGCCGATGTGGGTGGAGCAATTGCCTCGAAAATGCTTGGCTGACTCACTGTCATGTACAACAGTGTTATCTGCTGGCGACCCCGATGACTCAATGTCAAGACCTGGACCGTGCGATCTGCGATGCTGCATGCATCATGTAAGAGAATTCTAAAGCACTGACGCGTTCCTCCTTCGTATGCATCCTAGTACACCCTCTGCTGCGGACGCCTATGGGGCCAGCTTGTTCTCGATTCCACCTTTCCGTTAGAGGTCAAACAACGCGGTAATACTTTCCACGCCCGATTGATAGGGTCATGTGTCACGAAGCGTACAGACTGCAACACAGACCATTTTATAGATCGCACTGACTTTGACTCGTACTAGCCGCAGCTTTATGTACAGAAGCTACGTGGACAAAACCGTAAATTAGCGATGGAGGACCTTTTATCGCAATGATATCAAGAGTGATTGAAGACATTGTCCATTGCCAGTCAGATTACAAGATGACATGCGACAATCTCTCGTTTCCCTCCTGCTCTACACCTGCCATTTGGGACTCTGGACCTCTCTTTCTCCGATGGATAATGCTTCTTGGTGCACAGCCTTTGGAGTGGTCGGCTCCGCCAATGGCCTATCTTCAAGGTCATCCTCTTGACCACTGGCCAACGTCACGTTGTTGGACCAGCCTGCGTAATTGTCGCTGCGAGCCACAAGGGGTATGCTTCGAGAATTCCCCTTGGACTTGCTACTATAGTCTGAGCTCTTGGCGCCAGACATTGCTGATCTTCTCGTGAAAAGCGGTCGATAGACTGGAAGGCAAGCACTAATGATCCCAACCGATATCTCGACTTGCGACCAGATCGCGCCCGGTGTCGCTGTCCCTGAACGATTCGGTTATCATCGGGCGGAGGAACGCTGGTTGATGGAATCCTTACAAGTTGGGTCTGTTGACGAAGCTTTCCCAACGTAGTAACATCGAACAATCCCGAATATGCAGACTCTAGGACTTTTGAGATGATGCGGGACCTCCTAAGGGCAAGTTCCAACTTACATGCCACCTAGCCCGAATGCACCCAGAACTTGCAGCTTTCGCGCTGTTTTCATTTGCAAGCGCACAACGAACCTGATTGGCAGACAGAGAATCATAAGGTCGGTAATAACATTCATGACACTGTGAGGAATCAGCAAGCTTGATTTGATCTGGCTGTGAAACTCACGCGAGAGTAACATAAGCAGGCCGTGTTGGTACGCACACTCCTCCAGGCTTACCATCCCACAATTTTGATAATGGAATGCATTGCAAGAAAGCGAAGATAATCAGGGCCCCAGAGTACGCCATAACAAGTGCTCCAGTGAGGCTTGCTATGAGAACAAGTGCCTTCGATGGAAATATACGGTGATAGAGGTAAAGTATAGACAGCTTGATGAGGATGACGGTAAAGCTATAGACGACCACGCCACCAACGTAGATCTTAGGAAAAATTCAGAATATAGAAACGTAGTATCGGAAGATCTAGGACAGACCTTGACAAATCCCTCTGGATTCTTGACGAAAATGATGTGCTTGCCCTCGCCATAACGGATGCCGAGACCAGTGGTGGTGGACATACCGGCCAATGGAAGCTGTATGCCTGTCAATCATGCACAACATCTTTCCTGCTTTCCAAGCAGGACGCAAGATTCGTACCAAGGCCAGAAGTATAAGCCAGTCGTCCGCTTTGTAGCCGGCTCGAGTTCGCCATCTGGCTATAAATCTTAGGAACACAGCGATGCAGGGTAATGCTAGGCACAGGGTGATTGTTGCGATGAGATTTGCTTGTTGATTGTCATCTGCATGCTTCTTGTAATATTCCAGTTGATCAGGTGGGATTGACGCAGACATAGCTCTGAAAGAATTTACTATTCGATAAATGGAGAGTCTTGCAGGTCGAAAAATTATCTGTATTATCTCGTTCGCGCGGCTCAAATGTGGTGGTGGTACATCTCTGCCTTGTTGCTCCACCCTATTCCCGATGTGCAGGAGATGAAACCTACGCCTCATTCCATGGTACATGCAATGAAAAATCACCCAAGCTCAATGCCTAGGGAGGTCGACCCGCCCGGGCTTAGCAGTTGCTCCTTCTGGATATCAGCCCCGCGAAGGATTGTCGCGCATGCTGTCATGCGAGCCGACACCAGAACTCTAACTTTCATGTAAGGCTGACGCCAGTGAAATCGATCGTCCGGTTCAGTTGTCTCGCATACTGCTGAGTCACGGTAGTAGTCCGGCATATGCTAGAGGCAAAAGGTGTGGTTGCTTCAGGCTCTCAATCCAGCTCTCGGCCTCCCGCACTCCTTCTCCCCTCAATTCTCGAAGACCTTCACTTACTTCTGTGATTGAAAAGGGTCCTCTCTGCCCAATACTCAGCGGGGTTGGTCATTTTCTCTCTGATTTGCTCAACGTGTCAGGAAAAACACACCAGAATGAGCACGCAAATATCGCTGAAGGTCCTTCTCTTGGGTAGCAGCCCGCTTGATTCGACAGAATCATTCCTCACTACTGCTTCTAGCGTTCTTGCTCAGAGACTGCATCGAATTCCAGACGGCGAAACCGGTGTTCGCAGCAATTTTATCGCCTGGCAACATCCCACTCTCCCCATTGAGATCATACAGCCACGCTGGGGTGGGCACCCCTCAGCCGAGAGTCGTGCCAAGATTTACAAGCTCGAGGACATCAAGCATACGGGGTATGACGACCAAGCTATTGCATCTTACGCCATCTTTCGGAAGCTCAAAGCCGAGGGAAAGATTCCACCAAGCATACGGTTCCAAGTATGCTTGCCTACACCTCTCTGTGTAGTCCGCGGATTCGTGGAAGACGATGGCGTCTGTGCCCAGGTCGACCCGTTGTATGAACAGCGAATACTACAAGCCGTTCGTAATATTCAGGACCGAATTCCAACGTCCGAACTGTCGATTCAGTGGGATCTGCCGACCGAGATCGCGATGCTTGAGCATGAGTTGGGAAATACAGATGATCGATACTGGAAGCCGTATTTCTCACCAGTGAAGGCTGGCATCTTGCAGCGCTTGGTCCGGCTCGCAGCTGAGGTAAGTCCTGACGCCGAGATGGGTTATCATCTCTGCTACGGCGATTTCGGCCATGAACATTTTGTTCGACCATCTACTATGAGCCTGTTGGTGGACTTGGCAAACGCGATCGTCAAAGAAGTCAGTCCTATCCATCGAATTGCTTACTTCCATATGCCGGTGCCGAAGGATAGGAAGGACGAAGGATACTTCTCGCCACTGAGAGACTTGGATTTGTATGGCGCAAAGCTTTTCCTTGGCGTGGTGCACGCGCACGATGAGCATGGGACTAGGGAAAGGCTTGATGCTGCTCGAGCTTTCTATCCAGCCATCGCTGGTGTGAGTACCGAGTGCGGGATGGGGAGAACCCCCAAGGAGGATGTGGGCAGCATATTAGAGATTTGCGCCTCGGTCTAGAACCAGGCCATGCCGTTCTGTACTTACCTCATCTTTCACGTAGGTAATCTGTGAAAACGGGATCAACAATAACAGCTCTGCTCTTCAGACGCTGCGTTATATTATAAACCTCCGAAGAACTCTTTGCCAAGGGAGACTGTAAGCATGCTACTGAATGCCGTTAACAGCGCCACTTCAAGAGGGTGTTGAACCCGGTTGGCCGGATGGAGTCGTCACATAACGAGCGGTTCGATAGCCACTCGATCCTACCATGGTTTCCGCTAAACGGGGCGAAGCTGAGACGTAGTGGTAGTGGTGGTAGTAGTGTGTTCAATTAAGCGTCCCAGCTCGAGAGGCATGCGCGAGAGTCTACTGCTAAATATTTTGTTACCCATTGTCAGGGTTAGGGCTGTGATGGCTAGTATGTAGTTGATTGACGAGAATACTAGCTATGTAGAACTAACTATGTACATGAAATAGGTATAAGTACTATAAGTGCCAAGACGCTAGCTACTACTCGTAGTATATCTGAGACTAGAGAGCGAAGACTCGAAGAAACGAAGCCTATCTAGCCAAAAATCGTAACACTACTCCCTTCTTCTACTCGGGAGCTTTGGCGAGACAATAACAACTCTTTTGTTATTGTTTCGATTAACTTTAGTTGATCGTAGATACGTGTTAAATACATGTTGGGGGCAACTTCTAGTTGATCGTAGATACACGTCGAGTATCATCTAATAGATAAAACTAAATTTGTCAATATATATTAGGCGAAAGACAAATATCGTTGAATAGAGAGAATGTTCTTAATTTCGAAAAAAAAAGTAAAAAAACAACAATATACTTTGTAACAAATACGTATGCTCTATAAGTAACGCTCTAGCTACTCTCTAAACTTTCTTCGATTAACGTTGAATATTGCTTGATAGCTCTCTCTAGATAATTGTTGACACTTCTTGTTAAGAGTATTTGAATTTACTAGTATATATCGAGTAGCGTCGAACAATCGATAATAAGAGCGAGGAAAGAGAAAGAGTAGTGTAATTATTGGGTCGAGTCGAACACACTATTTTCTCAACTCGACCCACCCTCTTGGGTCTCGTAGGGTTGGACTAGGGTCAAGGCGCGAATTCGACCTTAGGGTCGAGTTTTGTTGAGCCAATGCCAAGAACTCGAGCTAACTTGTCGCGTTAGCATTCGTTTATCTTATCTTATCTTATCTATACGCTAATTCGATTGGGCTAGCGCAAGATCCACGCTAATCGCATATGGTTAGCGCGTCACGTGACGTCACGTAATCGAGCGAATTGAGTTGGGCGTTCAACGCGCCTCATGCGTTTGACTTACTCGATTGAGCTAGAACTTTTGCTCGACTCTAGAGTCAAGATTGAGCGAGTCAATTCGATTGAGTTAAAACCCAACTCGACAATTACGCTAAGAAAGAGTAATAAAATTAAGAAAATAGCAAATATAAAAAAATTAAAGAGAATACAAAAGATTAGTAACTCTAATTCTAAGAAAAAGAGCTAGATTATATAACGTAAGAGGGAGAGAAAATCGACAACAAAATAGAAGTCGATTAGATTCAAAAGAAAACAAATCTATCTCGACTATATAATTCGAGAGAAAAAGATAACAATAAAATAAGTTACATAACTTCGAGAGAAGATAGCAACAACAAGAGAAATAGCAATATTAAAAAGTCGAAATTTATCGAATTTTAACTAAGTTTAAATACGTTTGTCTAAATTTACTATATAGAGCGAAAAATTAACATAAAAGTTCTTTGTTAGCAATTTGTGCATATATGTGCGTATGCTTATATATTTAAGATTACACTTTATTTAAAAAATATATAAGAGAAGCAAATCTAGAGTGTCTAATAAATAACTCGAAAGATAATTGTAAAAATTGTAAATATATATTAAGTAACTTTTGACAATAGTAATTGTATTAATAATGCGCTTTTGAAATTTATATTAAGAGCAAAAGCGAGAATTGTAAATATATATTAAGTAACGCTTAACAATTGTAGTTGTATTAGTAATATATTCTCGAGATTCTTGTTAAACAATATTGAAAGATAGTTAAATATTAGACAATTTCGATATTAAAACTCTAACTTTTAATATTGATTATAATATTTAATAAGTAACTTTAATTAATATTTTAAACATAGATAACAAGCTTCAAAATATAAATAACAAGCTCTAGAATACAAATAGCAAAGCGCAAAAAATATATAGAAGCAATTGAGAAATATTGCGAGTGCTACTTCTAAACTACTATAAGATAATTTATAGTCAATAAATAGACACGTTCTAGCAATTTATTCCATTAATTTTTAATTAAAAAATATCTTGAATATTTAATAAGATCTAGCAACGTTCGAGTAGAATAATCGTCGAGTCGAGTTTTAATTTAATCGAGTTAATTCGCTTAACTTTAATTTTAAGATCGAGCAAAAATTCTAGTTCAATCAAATAAATCGAACGCATAAGGCGCGTCGAACGTTCAATTCAATTTGCTCGATTACGTGACATCACGTGACGCGCTAATTATATGTGATTAGCGTGGATTTTGCGCTAGTTTAATCGAATTAACGTATAGATAAAATAAGATAAAATAAGCAAATGCTAACGCAACGAAGTTAGCTTAAGTTATTGGCATTAGTTCAACAAAACTCGATTCTAAGATCGAGTTCGCATTTTAATCTTGATTCAACTCTACAAGACCCAAAAGAGTGAGTCGAATTAAGAAAAAAGTGTTTGACTCGATTTAACGATCACACTACGTTCGAGTACTTGTAATAGAAGTTAACAACAAAATTTAAACAATTTTTAATTATCTAGTAGTTTTCTTACTTGGAATAATTTTTGTAATTTGTTTTATTTGTAAAGAGAATTTAATATTGCAATATCTTGCTAGTCTTCTTATTAACTCTATAATTCTTAACAATTAGAATTAAATTAATATTATTGTTAATCTTACGTTTATTAATTCTAGATTTATCAATACCAATAACAAAGTAATTATATAATTTATTAATTTTAGTAAAAAGCAACAAAGATTTGATATATTAGTTTAGAATAAACTTGCTCTTGTTAAGATATAAAAGCTATAAATAAAATATTAAGTAAATTTATTTTATTAATTCGAGCAACTTTAATTTGTAAACGTAATTAACAATAATTTTAATAATCTTGTAAAAGTTTGTATTTTTATATTTTAAAATCTTGCTTAATTTTGCAATTGCAATATTTTTAATATCTAGTATAATCTTATTATCTAATTGTTACACTAGTACTTTTGTAAGAGATATTAGAGAGAATTATATTATTAAAGAGATTTGTAAATATCTTTAGACAATGTAAGCAATTACTTAATAACAAGAATTGCAACTATAAACAATCTTATATTCAATAAATCTTTATAGATAATTTACTAAATTAAAGTAACAATAAGTAAAGATTTAAAATAAGTTAAATACAATTTATAAGAAAGTTGTGTCCGAAAACTATATATCTTTTTATTATTTAAAGTTCAAGATATTTAAGATGTTTAAAATTTTAATTATCTTAATTATTTTAATTTTAAATCTAAGATATTTAAGAATCAAGTCTTCTTAATTATCTTAATTCTATTAATAGTTTTTTTTTAATTATTTTGTAAAAAGCAATATGCAACAAATAGTACCTATTAGTATGCGACTCGTAATACTATCTCTTCTTTTTAAGAATAAATGTTTCGAAACTATTTATTCTTTCTTATTATATTAATTAAGCTAATTATTAAATAACGTCGCAATTTTGTTGCTAATTATCGCTATAAGTATGTTATTTTTACAATGTATCTTTATCGAATTTGCGTCTTATTTGACGTATCTTGTTAAATAAATCAAAAATATCTCAAGTATAAGAAGTATTATCGAAAGAATCGAAAATATAATTTGACTTCTAATTATTAAGAAATAAATAAAGCTATTTAGAAAACTAAAAAGCTAGATAATAAAATAAGAAAGTTGCGTCTAAGAATTGCGCAAAAGACAAAACAAAGAAAATATTAATTTTGTTGTTTTAAAAAATATAAGTAATGCAAAGTCGAAAAATATCTTAGAAATCGAAGAGAACAAGAAAGAGATTAAACATATTAAAGAGATATTTAAAGTTCTATTTAATACTATTATTAATTCTTTATTATTTGCTTTTTTGTTTTCTAATGTTTTGTCAACTCTTATAAGTAATTTTGTTATTAATAAAATTGTTGCACTTTGTTAGAATATTTCTTTAAATTATTAAGTAACTATAATGTTATAGCGTTATCAACGCGCTAGCGTCTTAGAGTATAATAGAACACGTGATTTCGATTGCCTATGAAAGTCTCAAATGGCACAACACTTCTTTCTAGTTAGAAAGCGAGAAGTAGGCTCGCATTTTATGACGAGTATTAGATAAAAAAAAGTTTGTTTCTCGTTGTTCTTCAACGATTAGTCTTACTACTATCTACTTTATATAATTGGGGCATAATAATAAAAGTCTATTATATCTCACGTCTTTTATATCTTAGTGCATCGACAAGTAGCAAACGCATTCGCATTTTACAATTTTAATTGTTTTATTTTTCGAAGAGAAAGACTCGAGACGTAATAGCATTATGTCGAATCAAGACAACTCAAATTATGACAATTATTTAACTACTAAATTAGAATTCAATAGATTTGATTTCTTTCGAAACAACAATCGTTCACGAAACGTCGACGAAGATTAGTATGATCGTCGAGTCGAATTTCAACTTAATTGAGTTAACTCGCCCAATCTTGATTCTAGGGTCGAGCAAAAGTTCTAGCTTAACAAGGTGGGACAAACGAAGAATGCGCGTCGAATGTTCAACTCAACTTACTTAATTTTATCGATAAGATTAATATAAGATTAAATAAATAATAAAATACGCCTTATGCTTTGCATAGTTAAATGCATCAACAATTTACGTTCAAAACTTAAGTGACAAATTCAAGCAATAAATTAGTAAAGACTTAACGCTATTTAATTACGTCATGTATATAGAGATAAAATTTGTGAAATTAATTTTGAAAATCTAGAACACTAAGATCTAAAAATAAGTGTTTGTTGAAAATCTAAAATAAAATTTAACTATTATGACAATAAATTCAGCTTTGCTTGATGTATGTCGAAACTAATTTTTTTTCGCTATTTCTTTATTACGTTTAAGCTAAATTAATAATTACTTTATATATCAGCTCGCTATCGCTTCGCAAATATCTCTCGCAAACGAATTAATATACTTTGATTTAATTTATTTATTATATATTGTCGTCAACTTTTCGCGAAAACAAGTATAATTACTTAAGATATCAATTAAGGATAATTTAAATTTTGCGAATACGTCAACAATGTTAACTCTATTTGCGAGTAACTTGAGCTTTGATATTCTCTCGCATTATTGTTGACGTAATTTTAGATCTTATTTATCAAAAATATCAAAGAAAATTTGACAAAAAAACAAGTTTAAAGTTCTTTTAATGTATTGATTTAATTTCGACTTCTATTGTTATCTATTATTGCTATCGCATAAATAGCGTTGTTCAAATTATTTAACTCGATAAAAGACGTTTTGAAGTCTAAGTTATTGTTCAACTTCTTATTATTGTTTTTTAATTTTGTTATTTAAGTAATATTTAACAAAGAATCGTTATTGTTAATTTTCTCAATATATTGATTTAGTTTCTTGACAATAATAGATAATATAATGTTTGCGTTCTTTAAAATATTCCTAGCAAATCAATTTATATGTTTAATTATTATTATATTTTTAATAATGTGTTTGCGAAATCGATTGCAACAATAGATAATTACATCGCGCATTATTAAAAATAGTTGTTCGACATTAACGTTCAAGATAGAAATTGCTAGAACGTCTTTGACTATACAAGTCAATGCTAGAAATCAAGACTTTAGAGTGCTTCAAACGCTTAAAATAAAAAACTTATTAATAGATTCAACTAACTAAGCAAGTCAAACAATCGCTTCGTTGATCTTCGTCTTTAGCTTAATATCTTGTGTGTTATTGACGACGTTTTGTTAATTGTCGATGCTACGTTAAGTAGCTAGCACAATAGTCGCTAAAAACTATCTTTTTTTAGATTTAGCAACAAGACGTCAATAATAGTTTGAGTTTTTATATTGCAAATAGCTATTATTGTAGTGTTTCTTAAACTCTTAAATATATTTTCGTTTATTAATTAATAATTAACTTTGATTTTATAGAGAAACGTTAATCTTTTAAGCAATAGAAAATAACAATAGAATGCGAAACATTATTAATAGAGTAATGTGCGTTGTATATTAATTGTTTTCTAAACGAGTTAAGCAAAGTTTTAACATTAAAGTATGTACTTGCTTTATTATAGATAGTTTTATAGATAGTTTTATAGTATATATCAATTTAATTCTTAACGATCTAAATATTTTTTTGTAACTTTTTTGTTCAAGTTACATCTAAAAGTCTCGCAATAATTCGTTGTTAATCTTCTAAATAATTATGCATTACATTGTAAATTTTTTAAGCTTCGCATATTATAAAATTCTAAAAAAAACTTAATGTTCAAATAAATTTTTTGAAAAATTTCAAAAGTGTTATTATGTAACGTATTTAACTTTACTTATTCTTTGTCGATTTTAGCACTTAAAACTTTGACTTTGCTCAAATATAAAGTTATTTATATATAAAGTTCTTTATGTCGTGCGTTTGTTACAACATAGCATAAATATTATTTTAATAAATCCTAATATCTTAAATTATGCTCTTTATGTTTTTGCTTAATATATTATTTGCTTGAAGTTCGCGAAAGACTTTGTATCAAATAATCGACGCGTTAATTACAATAACAATAAGTCGAATTTAAAAGTTATATTTATTAGAACTTATAATAGTAGAAGCTAGCAATTAATCTTATCTTGCGCCAAGTCTTCTCAAAAAAATCTTTTCTCTTAATTAAATTATTAAGATTCTTTTTTTTGAACTCGATAATAATATCTTTGTTTCGAATACGTATTTTGAACGTTTTTAACAAATTATTGATCGCAATTTACATAACATAACTTATGCAATTTATTGTCTTGTACTTCGAATTCTAAATTATGCTCTTGTTTTGCAAAGTCTTAATAAAAGCTCTTCGTAATGTTTTGTTGTTATTAACGTTATTTACAATAATAGTTATTAGACGATCTTGAAGATTATATTTCTTTAAAATGCTATATATTACATTTGTTAATTGCTTTTTCATGTGTCTATTCTTTAAAAACTTGAAAATTAATAGAACTTCTTTATATTGTCAATTTATATTAATAAAGTATACAATAACTTTTAGAAAAAAAAGATAATTCGAATTCGATCAATTGTTTAAAGCAATAAACACTCAAATACTTGTTTTAAATTGTTAAGAACATTGCGTCTAATTAGATTTGTACGCTTTCTAAATAACTTAACGAACTTCGTACGCTTCAAAATAATTATATTCGTTTGTAAAAAACGAACAAACTTGTCAAAGCTTAATCTTTTTAATAATTGAAAAAAGATATTAAGATTTAACATTATCTTTGTTAATCAATTATCAAAGCTTTGTTAATTGTATCGCTCTATTTTTTTGCGTTCTATAAACTTTGCTCTTTACAATTAGAAGTAAAATTCGTATTAGCACGTCAACTTAAATGTAAATAAAATATTATTAAAGAATAATAATAGAGTAATTACAAAAGCAAGAAGTTAACAATTAATTGTAGCAATAAAAGTCAAGTTCTAGAAATACAAGAAAAAAAAGCAAAAATAAGTAAAAAAGTTTTGACTTATAGTTTGCAAAGATTGCTCTATAGTTCTTTACAATAAATTTTTGAACTTTCGACATTGATTATTGTCTTTCTTGTGTTATCTTATAGTAAAAATTTCTAAATTAATAAAAGTTAAATAAAGAAATACTTTTTTATAGCTTTTGCAAATAACTTTAAGCACATTAGTAGCGACGTAGACAATCTTGTATTAATCGCTTTAAAGTTTGGTTTTTTGAATTTAACTATCTTATTAAGAGTTTAAATGTTTTATTAGTCTTAACTTTGTATCTTAACTTTAGAAAGTTTAATTTTATTATTATTCTTCGAACATAAGATGCTTCTTAATTGTTTATACAATTATGTTTTTATTATTAAGACGCAAAAGCTTGTCGAATAAAAACTCTATTTAACGTTTATTTTTTCGAATAAACAAGAAAAGATTTTAATGAGCTTTAATAACTTTTAAGTTAAAAGAATTAAATTGATAAAATATGTCAAGAACGTTGTTATTATTCAAATGCTTCTTTAGATTAAACAATGTATCTTAATCGAATTGCGAGAATTTTCTAATTATAAAAAAATGCTCTAAAGATAGTACGTAATGTTAAAAGAAATAATATAAAAAATAGTACAAACGTAAGCGAAAATTGTCTTAATTATAAGAGTAGTACTTAGAGATTAAAGTAACTAATACTTCTATATTTAATTTAACGACAAAAAATTCTATTGTTAAATTTTATTGTTAATTGGTTTTTTTATGCAATTCGAAGCTCTATTATACGAAGAACAAAATAATTAATTAAGCAATAACAATCAAGTTTCTTTTAGCTATTTCGACGAAAATTATACTTAATCGACAATCAATTTACTTAGAATAAACATTAATATATTATGAACAAATTCTAAAAAATAAAGTGTTAATTTTGTGATTAAATTGCAAGAAGATATAAAGATTAATTCAATAAAAATTTATAAACGATACTCGCTTATTATTAAACGCTAAGAAATTTGTTTTGAAGCAAGTAAAATTAATTAGAGTAAAAGTAAAATTACGACAATTATATTAGATTGTACAAGTTGTTACAATAAATAGTAGAAAACAATATAAAAACAACTCTTGCAATCTAATCTATGTCGTAAACTTTTCGTTAATTATTTTTTGTTTTATTGCTAATTTTTTTTTTGCTTAAATTTTATTTGAAGTTCGCATAGTTAGAGTCGATAATCGCGTTTAATCTATCTACTTTATTGTATAACGTAAAAAAGTCGAAATAATCGTAAGTCATCTATACATTATTAATATATTTTATTTTCTTGTTTAATATGCAATATTTTTTAGCATTTGCTTGTAGAAATGTTTCTTTTAAAAGTACATCAAAGTTTCAAAATCTTAGTGTAACTTGAAAGCGTAAAAAGAACGATACTTATGTTAATTGATTGTTCACAAATTATTTTTTTATTAAAATTGCGTTTTTCTTCTTAAATACAATGTCAAGAAACGAAAGTTATACATTACGTATTTTTTATTTGCGCAATAATAGTTTTTGTAAATCAAATGTGTTTTTTTGAGTTTTTATAAAAATTGTCGCTTTTTACGTCTATAAATAGCTATTAGCTAATAAAGACGTTATTTAATATAATATATTTACGTTAGAATTCTAACTTAATATAACTTTAATAATTAATACAATTAAGTTCTATTTTGAATTTTAATACTAGTTAATATGCTATTGAAGCTAGAGTTTAAATATAATTATTTAATAAAAATTGTAACGTTAAGTTACTACTTAAAATTTATTCGCCAAATCTTGTCTTTTTGACAATAGTTTTTTATCTTGATAATATAGATTTTCAAACAATAGAAATTAGTGCTAGAAATATGTGTAATTACATTATGCTATTTAGTAACATCTTGAGTGCCATTTATCTCTATATTAATTTCTCGATTATTTTTTATTTAGAACTTTTTATTTAACAAAGCAAACGTCGCATATAGTTGACAATATAATTGTTTATAAAGCTTGACGTTCAAATAAAACACTTGAAGCAAGAATTGACAATTAAAAAGAGCAAGTTATTCTCTATTGTAAGAGAGCATTGTTTCTCGTAGTAAATTACTAAAATTATAGACTTTGCTTAGCGCACGAAGTACTATTAAATAATACTTATTTACATCGACAATTCAAAGTAGATTTGCTATTTGTTAATAATTATAATAGTGTTAAGACAAGTATCAATTTAAATGAAGTTAACTTTTAGTTACTTGTTAATATTTTACGTCTTATTATTTTGAGTGTTACGACTTATAACTTTCGCAATTGTTGTTTAAAATTTAATAGCTCAATAATACAATAATATATTAAGAATTATTTGTTAGTGTCTCTTCTTGTAGCTCTTGCGTAATGCTTACTTGATAACTAGTAATATATAATCTTACGCACTTCGACGTCGAGTTAAAAAAGATGTAATAATTATTAATAAGAAGTATAAGTTATTTCTTAAGATTTTATATAGCAATACGCAATAATAATTAAAGTGATAGTTTTATTGCTAAATTTTATTGCTTTATGCGCTATATCTTTTCTCTTATAAAGTAAAATTAAAAATCGTTGATATAATTCATTAGAGTTTGTTGTAACTTGATTTTAAGTTTAATTAAAAGTGCAACTAGTGATGTGTAGCGACAAATTATACTTTAGTTACGAAGTAAAAAGAATTAAAAATAAAAACGAGTAATGCTTGTAATATTTAAATGTCAAGACAAAATATTAACAAATGTTATCTTTTTTATATATGTCGATTAATTTTAATCAATAATAATATTATTAATTATCGCGATATTCTAGAACAAGATGCGTTTAATTATTAAGATACTTAATTAAATATTTTATTAAATTCAATAATTAAATATAGCAAATCTAGTCTTTGACAAATAGATATAATTAAGAGACAAAATTAGAAATGTAATCGTTAACAACGCATTAGCATAATATGCTAAACTAAATTTCGATCGCGTTTTTTCGCGATACATTGACTTATCTTAAGATTTACTTAAACGTCTAGTTTGTTAAATTGTTCTTAACAATAAGCTAGTAAATAAACGATAATTTTCTCTAATACTTAATTCTTCTTAATTATATTTTTACGACTTAAAAAGATAAATAAGTCTATTATAACTTATCGATGTAAGTGTGTCTTATAACATTGAAACTAATACGTAAGCTAAAAATCTTGCAATTAAAGAATTGCTCGCGAGAAATGTTTACTTCGATAATAATTATTAAATTGCAATTCTAGATATTAAGAAGTTTCTATACGTCTTATATCTAAAGGTTAAAACAAAAGAGTAAAAATAAATTATTAAAAATATGAAAGAAAATTACTTACATAAATATTGTGCAACGATAAAAAATAATAATTAAGAATATTTTATTGCTTAATTTTATTATTTTGTGCATTATAACTTTGATATAAGAATGTAAATTAAAGTCTTATTATTAATTTTTAATCTTAATTTAATCTTTGTTAAGATTATATTAAATGCTCAATTATTGCTATGAATAGCAAAATGTTTTGAGCGAACTTTACTTATACTTGAATTCAAATGTTTTAACTTTAAGCACATTAATACACAATTATATTGCTACAACATTACACTAGCAAGTTACGAATCAAAATAATATATTACTTAAATGTAATTTATACTTATTTAAGTCTTTGCACAATAGCGTTGTTAACTAAAGAGTAAAAACAAATTTGTCGAACAAAGTATATTATAAACTTAAGAAATAATATTGACAACTATTTTACGCTTTGTATTAAAGAAAAGACATATTACGAAAAAGAGCTTTTTACTTTCTTAACAATTTTATTCGACTAAAAAAAATTCTTTTTAATGACGAAGATTTAGAAGAACGAACGTCACATATATGTGTTTTCTTAATAAAAGTTTACAATAGACACTAATATTGTTAATTAATAATTAAGTTTTTACGAACATTATAATGCAAGCAAATAAAATGAAATTTCAATTGTTTAACAAAAACATGTTACGAGCTTATCTAAGCTATATTAGTGATTTAGGTTTTACACGCTATGAGCGCATCTATCGTCATGCTCGACATGCTCCAGAAGCGAGCATCTCGAGCATAATGTTCAACATGTTCGAGAAGCGAACATCACGAGCAATTATGTTCGCTATGCTCAACGAACGAACAAGGCGAGCAATTAATATCTTCTTAGTATATAGAAAACTAAAAACACGACTCTCTTATAAATCGTGTTCAATTTATCTTAAGTCTTTACTTATTGTTACGACTACTAAGTTGCAATTTCTTGTTATCAAGTGATTGCTTGCATTACCTAAAGACGTCTACAAATCTCTTTAATAGCATAACTTTCTTTAATACTTCTCACGAAAGTACTAGCGTAACACTTTGAACACTCTAAGAATGTCTATATTAGGTCAACGCGCTTCTACCTCGAGCACTAACTCAATAGCATCACGTCGACTCTTTGTTGATGAAGACGACAAAATAAGAATTAATAAGTCTAACGTCTATCATGAAAATTCAATTGACCTAAAGAATTAACTTATGCAAATAGATATTTATTTCATCTTCTATCTTGTTTTAGCGAACAAGAAGACAATTTTCGCATTCGCATTTTTTAGGAAAAGAGTTTAGCATTGACTCAAGTCGAATTTACACAAATATTTAAAAAATTATAACGAAAATTCTCGTGCGATGTTCACGAACTTCGACAACTTCGAGAGAGAGCTTCGAAGAATCTTTGAAACATTTAACGAGAAACAACTCGCAAAAAGAGTGATTTAGCACTTAATTTAACGAATTTTTGCAATAGACTACGTAGCAAGGTTTCAAAAGTATGTTAATCTTATTAAGTGAAACGATATTGCACTTATAACAATGTTTCGACGAGATCTTAAGAACAATCTTAAGAACAAAATTATGCGCGATAAAAGATTCATTAGCAACATGTTTAATCTCATCGAAGTAGTTATCGATTTCGACGACAAACTATATGAAAGAATTATGAAAAAGCGATACGATTAATTTTACGAAAAAACAAAAACCTTCTTTGAATCAACGATTAAATATTATTAGAGAGAATTTCGTTTTAATCAAAAGTACAATAATCTAGACTATTGTAAGTCTACATCTATAAAATTAAATTTTACTTAACATCGCAAAAAAAAGAACTTTAGAAGAAAGCAAAATAACAAATCTTAAAAAACGTGCTATTTATGTAACAAATCGAGTCACTTCGCAAGAGATTGTCGATCGCGAACCTTAATAAATCGTCGACAAATTAATGTCATATTAAGAGAAATACTTAATAGCTAGAACGACATTAGAGAGCAAGTTAACATAGAGGCGAATATCCTCAAAACTAAATCGAACGACGATTATTATTTAATAAAGAACTCAAATCAATTATAGAAAGTTCTAGATAAAACATTATTAAATAAGGCACTCGCATTTACGCAAAAAGTCAATTAAGTACTTTAGAAGACTATTAAATCTTATAGCTTAGTTATCGACTTAAACGAAGAGTATAATTGAAAGAACTTTCACGAATGCATAAAAGACATTACGAATTATTTCGAGACTTTAGTTAGCTCATTAAAGATTATAAACAAATGCGAGAAGAAGCTAAATAACAATGTTATTATAAAAAAGAACATACTTGACATTATTATGAAATAACTAGATTATACAACATACGTAGATCTTAATTAAACAACTTGTTACAATGACTTATGTTAAACTCATCTAAAAGAAAAGAACGAAGTTAATTAATTTTTTAGAAAGTTAAAATTAGTAATCTAGTAACAAAAGAAAGCTTAACGCAAACAAGCGTTTAAAGTAGAAGTTATAGCACAAGAGCAAGAAAAAGTTCAAATTTCTTGATAAAGAACATACTAAAGAAATGTAATATGTTAGTCCAACAATAACAACTAAACTTAGTAGCGCACGCACAATGCTTTATCACATTAATTAAAATCAACGATCGTCAACTTATAGCAATGATCGATTTTGATACAATAGATAGTTTTATAATTAAAGCTTTTGTAAAGAGAGAAAAATACTCTACTTAAAAGAAATTTGACGCTTACAATCTAGTGATTGTAGATGAAAACGCATTACTCGCAATAAATGAAAGAGTAAACAAAGAAACGAAATCATTATTAATAGTTATTTAGCAACATTACGAGAAACTAATTTTTAATATAGTGAAAATAATTATTTACGATATCGTTCTAGAAATGTCTTAATTAAAATAGCATAATTTAAAAGTTGATTAAAATATACAAATACTTAGATTTGCGCGATGTGATTACGCAATTCACATTCAATCTACGCATCAACAATGTTCGATAATAAATAAAAAATTAAGTCGAAATTCGATCGCAATTAGCGAGCTTGCATCTTCGCAAAAAAACGATTTAATTAAGTTTAACTTAATAAGCATCGACAAAGATTAGCTAAATTATAAAGTCAAAGTAAGTAAAAAAGATTGCGAATCTTCTAAGAGCTCTAAACTATTTAGTACAACGAGAAAATCGCTAAAGCACATATTACGAATATACAACAATTAAAAGCATATGTTTTAGAAAGAGAAAACGACTAAGATTTTATCTAAACATTAATCGTGAAACTACGAGATCAAACTTGAATTAAGCAAGTAATTCACGTTTGAACTTATATATATTTTATTCGAAAAAAAGTTAAAAACACTTCGCGAATATTTAACAAAAAACGAAAAAAAAAAGAATTTATTAGAAAATTCCAATTATAGATAGAATATTCGATTCTCTTTGAATTTAAGAAGAACGAAACTTTTCGCTTATGTGTTAATTATCGAAAGCTAAACAATATTACGATAAAAAATTAATATTTACTATTTAATATTAGCGAACTTTAAGATCGATTGTTCGAAGTAAAATATTTTATCAAATTGAACTTACAAAAAGCGTATAATTCAATTAGAATAAATACAAAAAAAAAGTAAAAAATAGCTTTTCGTATACGATATAAATTATACGAATATACGATAATATTATTCGAGCTTACGAACGTTTCGACAACGTATTAAGAAATGATTAATGATACATTACGACAATATTTGAATCGATTTGTCATAACATACTTGAAGGACATTATAGTTTACTCAAATATTTTGAAAAACATGTGAATTATGTTTTCAAAGTACTAGAATGTCTAAATAAAAAAAGTCTACATCTTAAACTAAAGAAATGCGAGTTTTATCAAAAAGAAATTGATTTTCTTGAATTTGTCGTTAAACAATATAAAGTATGTATAAATCTTAAGAAGCTACGAGCAATCAAAGAATGAAAATCATTTATTAACGTTAAGAAAGTTTAATTCTTTTTAAATTTTATAAACTACAACAAGAAATTTATCAAAAATTACTTGATTAACGTAATCCCATTAACGAATCTTATGAAGAAGGACACGTCATAAATATAGAAATTAATAGAAGAGAAATTATTTTAGAATCTTAAGCTAAAATGCTTAAAGAAGTCAAGACTAAAGATGTATAATTTACGATTGTTAAGTAGAATTGAAATCGACGCATCAAATCTAATTATTGATGTATGCTTTAGTTAAAAGCATGAAGACATGTAACACTTAATAACATATCTCTTAAGAAAACTCTTGTTAATCGAATAGAAATATAATATTTACGATAAGAAGCTACTCGCTATTGTAGTCTTTCTAAAATTATGAAAAGTATACATCGAAGAATTATCAAAACTTATAATTCTTATAGATCACAAAAATCTTTTGTACTTCACTACTATTAAACAACTTAATAGAAGACAAATGCGATAATTAAAACGATTCGAACAATACAAATTCAAAATATAGTATACATTAGGCAAAAATAACGATAAAGCAAACGCACTTAACAAAAGAAGTAATTACATAAAAACGAAAAAATTGTTTAATTACAATATTCTTAAGATTAACAAAGACAAATCATTATTAATAAACAAATACGAATTAAATGTTATCTTACGAATATTTAGAGACGACAAGAAAGAGTTTTCAATAAAGAAAGAAAAACTTCAAATATTTATCAACAAAATTGACGAATGTATAAAGAAACATCATGATAAATCATTGCAAAAGTACTTAAAAGTGATCAAAATTCTATAGCTTTTACGCTAGCATTATTAATTTTCTTAAATGAGACAAATTGTTAAGACATACATTAAGCGATGCCTTAGTTGTTAGCAAAACAAACATAATACACATGCGAGCTATGACGAAATTCAATATTAAGAATTATTTGAATCGTTATAAGATAAAGTTACGATAAACTTTATTATCAAGTTGCTTAAGTTGACGAATCTAGCAATTGAAGACAAATATAATTCGATACTAGTAATGATTAACAAACTTATCAAGTATTCATATATCATCGCATGCAAAGAGAAGTTCATAATAAAACAACTAAAATACATTGTATTGAATCGACTTATATAATATCATAATATATTCAAAGAATTAATTAATGATAAAGACAAGCTTTTCACGTTTAATTATTGAAAGACATTTATATTAATGTTAGAGACAAGACTTCGAATGTTCATTGCCTATTACCTTGTTACGAATGATTAAATAAAACGAACAAATTAAAGTCTAAAGCAATATCTAAGACACTACGTTAACAATATTTATAGCAATTAGATATTACTTTTATTTATGGCCCAACTAGCACTAAATGCAAAGGTTTCGAATACCATTAAGATAACTTTATTCTTCGTCAACTATAACAAAGAACTCAATCTCTTCAAGAAAGAGCGAAAGCATCTATTAGTTTAGTTAGTCATCGAAAGAGTAGCGACACTAAAAAAGATACACGACAACATCTTAAAGATGCAAAAAAGTCGATTAAATATCAAAACAAGAAACGAAAAACGACATCTCAACTAAAGAAGAGAAATAAGATATATCTTTTTACAAAAAATCTTAAGACAAGGAAGTCAAACAAGAAATTGAATCATATTAAAGTTGAATTGTTTCTCGTTAGAAAGACAAAGAAATTAGTCAATTACGAACTCGATTTACTTAAAAACGTCAAAGTATTTCTAGTATTTTATATCTCGTTGTTGGAATTAGCGAATTTAGTTACGCCTATACAAGACACATTTTATTTTCATTCACAAAAAAAGAAACAATATGAAGTTGAAAAAATTCTACAACAAGAAGATCAAGAATATCTTATCAAGTGAAAAGAATATTCTATCTTCAAGAACACATAAGAACTAGAGAAGAATCTTAATTGTTATTAAGATTTTTTGAGAAAGTTTCATCAAAGTTAGGCAAAGAAGCGATAGCCCAATTCTAGTCAATTGAAAGTTGAAATTGTTCGAACGACATATCAAACAATAGCTTAGAAGTCTTTGCAATAAAGTTAGCAAGAAGCGCTTCGTTCATCTTTAGGTCGTCTATGTTCTTTCACTTTGTTACGATCATTTTTCTCTCTTTATTTTCTAGGAAATTTAGTTGTTTTTCTAGATAACTTAGCTTAGCACGCGCTTTGCGCACTTCTTTCTTTAAGCGTAATTTTTTCTCATAAATTCGTTTTATCGAAGTAGACAAAATTGCCAAATTATAATCACGATTCGATCGCACACATTCCATACACTTTTTGAAATTATTACTCACACAACAAGTTTTACTAGATATCGCACAATTGCGACAAGGACGCATCGCTAAACACAAGAAATCTAGAGCGTCAAGAAGATCTTTCTTACGAAAAAAAGAATTTCTAGTATTAATCTTTCTTGAAGGCATGATGAAGAGACATTGGATTTCTAAGACGAAAACTCTAAAAAAAAGAAATAGTGTTACGAGCTTATTTAAGCTATATTAGTGATTTAGGTTTTACACGCTATGAGCGCATTTGTCGTCATGTTCGACATACTTAAGAAGCGAACATCTTGAACATGATGTTCGACATACTTAAGAAGCGAACATCGCGAACAATTATGCTCGCTATGCTCAACGAACGAGCAAGGCGAACAATCAATATTTTCTTAGTATATAGAAAACTAGGAACACGACTTTCTTATAAATCGTGTTCAATTTATCTAAAGTTTTTATTTATTGTTACGACTACTAAGTTGCAATTCTTTGTTATCAAGTGATTACTTGCATTGCCTAAAGACGTCTACAAATCTCTTCAATAACATAACTCTCTCTAATATCTCTTACGAAAGTACTAGCGTAACAAAACATTAATTAAGTTTGTAAATTAAAATACTTGCGTTAGTTAAACTAATACGTGCATAGCGTCAATGTAATTAAGAGATATCTCGAGACACTAAATCAACAATATTAAAACTTTATATAAAATAACTATTAAAGTTACTTTAATCAATAAATTAAATAAGCAAAAAGCAATAGTATATTTAGCATAAATTAATCTAGCAAATGCTATTCTATTGTTGCACTTTATTACTTATATATTATTAATATTGTTTTGCTATGTATTAATTATTTAAATACAATATTGCAAATATCTTTGCAAATCACTTGCAAATTAAAGAATTACACTAAAGAATTAAAGTTGTTTAAATTATAAATTAACGTCAAAGTTATTTTTGTTAATCTTGATTTTTAATTTAACTTTTTACTATATTTACGTTCTTAACGTTGTTGTTCTTCTTGTTATTATTACTCTTAAGCTTCTTAATTAAATTGTTATTTTTATTGACGTTATTTTAATTTAAATCGTATTTATTACTATTAGATAGAAAGCTACTTATGTCGTTTAAGTTGTTTTTGTTTGTGTTGTTTTAAAATTTAAAATTATTAAACAAAAACACTTTTACTTTAGAGTTAACATTTAAGATTAACAAAAAAAGAATATAATTAGAAAGCGAATATTTGTTTTCATAAAATATATTAGTAGTTTATAGTAAATTGTAGCAATAGTAGCGCAAACATATACTTAAATTTTGAATTTATAGCATTGTATAATTTTAAACAATTTTTCTCGAATTTCTTTATTTGAGACGCAATTTCTTGTTCGTTTATATTTAGACTTCTTAGCTTATGTTTATTATATTGCATTAGTTTTTGTTTTTATTTAAGAACAACACATCGCATATCTTTTGTTATCGAAGCAAAAAAAGATTTTTTTGCTTAACAATTAATCGTTTTAATTAAGCAACTTCTATATATTAGTAATTGAGTGCGAAAATAGAAGCTTTAACATGCGAATCTCGAATTAATAATCTTTCTTTTTTTACTAAATTATGTAATTATTGAATTTAGTTAATTCTTTTTTAATTTCGAATTTTTCTTTGATAGCTTTTTCGTTTAGTGTCTTTTTATTATTTATAGCGATTCGATCAACTACGAATTTCTTTATTTAATCGTTAAAAAAACAATAAATAATATTAATTATTACTTATCGCTCTTGTTCTCTTGTTATCTCTTTTTTATTAATTTCTCTTTTATAATAAATTTATAAGTTGTTTGCTTATTTTCGAACATTTTTTTGTAAAAGATTTAAGTTTGCAATTTTGTAAATAACGTTGTTTACGCAAAGCAATCGTTATATATTGCTCTTTAGAAGTTTCGAACGTTTGAATCGATTGCGACGAGATTGCATAAATGTTAAAAAACAAATAATAAAAGAAAGTAATAAAATACTTGTCGCTTCTTTTTGAGATTTCTAGCTCGCTTAATTTGAGATTTTTAACTAAGTTTATTCTCGTTTTTGCGTTAAGTAATATTCGATCAATTTTAAGTCGATTTGTCTCAAGTTTGATTTAATATTGTTGTCAATAATCTTTTTTTAACATGTTTAAAATTGACATTTCGACTATTATTTCTTGAAGTTGTTCTCAATTCGAAATTGATTTTCTTTTTAAACAATTTACGCTTTACTTTTTTTCGTAATTGATCGAATAACAATATTAATATATTATTAATACTTTTACATTATAATTTGCAACAATTAATAAAAATTTTAAACAATAAACTTTTTAATCGTTTTAATCGTTTTAATTATCTTTTTATCACAAAAAGAAATCTCTTAATTACGATAAATAACATTGCGCAACATAATTAGCGCACTTAATAACATAAACAAACAATAGAAGTTAAATCTACATATACTTTTCGTAACTTCACGATTATCGTTATCTATAACAAGTTGTTTACGATGTGTTGATAAAGCGTTGCAATTACAAATCGAATTAATAATAATAAGTAAATATAATTATTTGTTTATTTAATTGTGTCGCTAGATAATCGCAATTTAATAAACTATTATTGCGTAAATTAATCGAATACTTATAGTGTTAACAACTTATTAACAAACATTACAAATAATTTTATTATAATTTACCAATTCTAAAAGCTCTTCGTCTATAACAAAAATCACTTATAGAATTTGCCATAATAATATTATTGAATTACATTGTTAAATTACATTGTTAATTGTTGCTTAGATTTATAAGATCGAAAATGCGTAACAAGAAATCAAAAATAGTAAGTTCAACTAAAAATTGTCGTTCGTATAAATGTCTTCTAAATACGTGCGTTACAAGTATGCTAATATTATTATAAAGAAGAAACGCAGACAAGATGCTATTTAAGCATAATAGAAGCAATATAATTGCTAGAAAAAAATAAAAAATAAATAAAAGCAATAAAACAACGTAAATACTTACTTAAAAGAAGTATTTAAGAAGTTTAAAATTATGCAATATAAGAAAGAAAATAGATTTGTCTTTTATCTACAGCTAAGTTTAATATTGATCGAATTTGTAACGATAACGCTTAAAGAGATTCGTTAATATTAGAAATCTACGAATCTTTTAATTAAAAAGCTATCGTTCGCAAGACTTTGTAAAAAAATCGTTAACAACTTCGCAAAAAAAAAGTTATTAAAATGAAAAAACAACAACAATTAAGACGTTGCAAAAGACAATTAAAGCATAAATTGTTTTTATCTTTAAATAAAGATTCGATTACTTACGTTTCTAGTGTAATCTTATTTAGCTAATATTGTTTAACGTTTGTTCAAGCTATTATTTACAAAAAACGACAAATATTACAATTTAAAGACTTAATTCTAGTTTAATATTATTTTAAGATTATAACAAACAAGAGATAAAAAATGTAATTTAATTGTTTTTAAGAATTACTATAATTATTTTTGCTATTGTTTTTTATTACGAACAATAATTTAAGACGCAAACAAACGTTATAAAATCAATAAATTATTTTAATAATTAACAAATATATTTTAATATTGACAAATTATTCGCAAATTAAAGAGTATTTCAAAATAATAACAATGTACTTTAAAGATTGTTAACGATTATTTAGAACAAAGTAGTTATTATTAGAGCATAATTGTTTATTTGATTGAGATATTAATATAAAAATTATTACTAAAGATGTAACGTAAAAAAGAAAATTAAGATTTCGCTAAACAAGTGACGAAACTTTGGACAATTTTTCTCTCTCTTTAGAATTTTGTTGATTTTGTCTCAAATACTTTGTGACTAAACTTAGACAATAAATTAAATAAATTTCTTTAAATTAAACTTAAATTCTTTATCGATTTCGTCGATTTTGTTAATAGACAATATTGTTATAGCTTTATTGTCTTCGTAAACATTTGACACAAAAGCAATTATTAAGTTCGAATATCTAAAGATATTTAAATTAGTTAATAAGAATTTTAGCAATCTCTTTAAAATTAAAGCATATTGATGAGCATCGTTTATCGCGTTGTTAGAATTCGAACATTGATTTAAAAATTTACAATATTTCTTTTTCGAATTTTTATCTTTTATCGTACGCAACTTTATTTCTTTGCGAAAATATATTAGTTGCTTATGTCTAGTTATTATATTTGTAATTTTGATAAAAAGAGTTTCGCAAATTAAGATTTTAAAACTATTATTTATATTATTAGCAACAAAAAATAGCAATAAAAATAAATAAAATATATCTTGCTTCCAACAAATAATTTGCTTATTGATTTGCGATTTTTTGTCTTATTGCTTTTGACTCTTGTTTAACACTTTAATTTTATAACAATCGTAAATTTCTTCTTAGCAACGATAATTTTATTTGTGAATTTGCTCTTAACTTTAATTATAAATAATAATGTTACAAATTTCTTCGTTATAGTTATTAATTTTTTGAAGCTTAAAGTGTTGCGCTTTGCGATTGATGTTAAGATGTTTATTTCTTTTGTATTAGTTGCTCGTTTTTTGAAGTCTCTAAAATTGCTCTAAGCGATTAATGTTAAAGTAATCGTTTGCTTCGTAGCAAACGTCTTTTTTTACTAGATTTTTCTTCGCATTTGATTGTTAAATTTAAAGCATTATTGTACTTTGCTTAATATTGAAGTTAAAATTCTTTTTTCGAATTAAACTTGTTTATTACGTTTGACTTAATATTTCGATTCAATGTAGTTTTCGTTCTTTTCGTTAAGCGTTAAGTAAAGAATTTAATCGAAATTCGATTTAAAAACTATTAAGAATTCGACGCTAATATTATAATTTTATATGTCGTTGTATAAAACAATATGCGTTGTAATGTACTTTGAGCGACTTTGCAATTAACAAATCGCATTTATTGTAATAAAGTATAAGAGCTCTTTGTTAACAATTTTTGTTCAATAACGTTTAATCTTGATTCGCGCTCTTTTGAAATTTTAGTTATTGACTTTTTGCACTTTGACTTTGACTTAAACATAAGTTTTAATTGCAACGAAACATTTTTTGTTAACACGTAAACGATAGAAAACAATAGTAGATTTAAGAGAACGTTTATTTTGTTCGATCAAATTAAATTTGTCTTAAAAGTTTTTAGATTCTTACGAGCTATTAAGTTTTCGCGCTATTGTAAATATTCTTAATATAAAAAGAAATATAAAGACAAAATAAACAAATACAATAAACGCAATTATGTAATAAACAATTTAATAATAAAGACTAATAGTATTTTTAAAATACGATTTAGAATTATAACAAACATTGTAATTACAATTTCTTAATTTATTATATTATATGTTGCATTGCAATAACAAGTAGCATAATTATTTTGCAAGTACAATGTAAGTCTTTTGCACAATATCTGTGTTTAAGTAGTAAATTTAACAAATGTAAAAGTGTTGTTTGCGACATTAACTATATGTAGTAAACTTACTCGCAATGCTTTGCTTTCTTAAATTTTATTTTTGCTAATTCAACTTTAATTTATCAAGTATTTTAAGATTTAACAAGTTGATTAATACGCAACATCTTACTATAGAAATTCTAAAATTATTTAATCGATAACTTAATTAAGTTCGAAATTTATTAATAGAAAGAAAAGTAAGTACAAGAAACTTAATAACTTTTAGCTTAATTTAAAAACTAATGCTTTACAAAACGCAATTACTTAATATTACTTGCATTTAGTTAAAATGTTCAACTTTTTACAATAACTAATAACTTGACATTCGAATACTTAAACAAGTTTAAATTTAAGTTACACATTAATAATATAGAAAGCGTAAATATTGCCAAGAATTGTACGAATTTAATATTAGATAAAAAAAATTAGATTTCAAATATTACACAAATTTATTATAACTTTATTATAAATTTTGCGATAACGAACGAATAAAGTAGTGCGACATTATGTATCTACTATTATATTATATTGTTAATATTCGAATTTAAAGAATAGTTTTGTCGCAATTTACAACTTCTAGAGCTTCTAAAATTACGTAATATTTAAACAAGTTTTTTAAGAGCTTTGTCAAATTATTATAATAAAAGTACGCAACAACAACTAAATGCAAATTACTATAATGCAAAATACGACAATACAAGTTCTTTAAGACGTTACAAAGACGTATATTATTAAAATATTTAAAGATAAAAGCTCTTGTGCAAATTAATATACAATGTTAAGAGAACGTAGTGCTTGTAAATCTTACGAAGCATAATAAAGAAATGAATTACACAAAGATTAATTTGAGCTATATTTAAGCATATCTTAAGCAAGTTAAAGAACTTAACTTGATAACGAAAACAAAAGCGTCGACGACAATTAACTTAATAACGAAAACGAAAACGTCGACGACGATCAACTTGATAGCGAAAACAAAGACGTTAACAACGATTAACTTGATAACGAAAACAAAGATGTCAACAACAATTAAAATGTTAATGTTGACAAAAATAGCGACAAACTTGTTAATGATAGCGAATAAATATTAGTATTAAATCGATTAATAAAGTTCTAAAAGACGACTTTATTATTGTTTATCTTGAAATTATAACAATTTTGCTATCTCTTTTTATTGCTAAGAATGAATAAAAATTACAACAAAATTTCAAGTAATGCGTTGAGCATATTAAGATTTTAAGACTTATGTATACAATTGCAATATTCTTAGAAGTCTTATAGCATAGAATTAAGTACGTAGTGAAGCTCAAGTCTAGTTAATTCGAATAGCAATTAAACAATAGAAGCTATCGCAATTAGTGCAATAAAAAAGAAATTATACATTTCGCATTAAATTCTATTCTTTTTTTTATTTCTATTAAAATATTCTACTTTACTTGATAACTTAAATAAAGTTTTCTAGTTTATTATTAAAATTTGCTTCATCGTTTTTAATCTTATTATTGTTAATAACAACTTTAGTCTTGTCGTCTAAGTACATATTTGTTATTAATGTTGTTATTGAGCTCGTATAATTGTAAAACACGCGTTAGCTATTGAGCGCAACGATAATATATATAGTGTGATCGTCGAGTCAAGTTTCAACTCGATCGAGTTAACTCGCTCAATCTTAACTCTAGGGTTAGGCAAATTTCCTAGCTTAACAAGATGGGGCGAACGAAGAATGCGCGTCGAGTGTTCAACTCGACTCATTCAATTACGTGACGTCACGTGACGCGCTAATTATATGCGATTCGCGTGAACTCTACGCTAGCCCAATCGAATTAACGTATAAATAAGATAAGATAAGATAAGCGAATGCTAACGCGACGAAATTAGCTTAAGTTCTTGACATTGACTCGACGAAATTCAATTCTAGGGTCGAGTTCGCGCCTTGATCCTAGCCCAACCCTACGAGACTCAAGAGAATAGATTGAGTTGAAAAAAAAGTATTCGACTTAATCTATTAATCACACTAAATACACATAAGCAAAGAGCATAAAATAGACTTGTTAAACTTATTAAATAACTCGATTGCATTGTTATAATTTTGCATTTAATTTATAAATACATTTAATGCGCTCTTTAAATTTGCGTTTTAAATCTTTATTAATTTTGTAAATTCTATGTAATAAATTAATTGCTTTTGACGTAACACAATATTAACAATCTTTTTAACGATCGAATAAAATAAACGATCGTAATTAAGTTTATTGTTCTAAAAAGTATAAGATTAGCAATAAAAATTAGCAATAAAAGCGTTAAAAGAATGTATACTTGTAATATCTTGTTAATAAGCATAAAATTTCTTGTATTCGCGAGATTCTTAATGTTAAATTTGAACGTTATTGCTTTGCAAGACTTAGCAAACGTTGATTTAACAAATTTATTAAATACAAGTTTCTTTTTTACAATTGTAATTTTCTTAAATGTAATTTTTTTCGCAAATCTTGTTTTTGTTAACGTAGATTAATTTTTTATTATTGTTTTTAAACGATTGTTTGTGCGATTTCTTGCAACGAACAATGTAAAGTCTATTATTAGCAACAAGTAGTTCTGCTTATCTTTTTATTTTTTCGAGTTAATACGCAATTTTCGTAGTTAAATCAAAGTTGTTATTTTCGAATCTCTTAATTGTTCGAATAAAGCAATTATATGTCTTTATATACTTATTTAAGACTAGGAAAATTCTAAACACACTCTATTGTTATTGTACGTATTGATACTTATCTTTTTTAATTATAATAAACTTGTTAGAAGTTTTGATATACGTCTTTGATAAAAACTTTGATTGTATAGAGTGAGTTGCGAAAGCTTTTCTCTTATGCAAAGTCAAAAGCAATTTGACTTTTAACGCATCGCTATTGTTATTGTTTAAGTCGACATTACTATCGTTTGTGTAATTTTTCTCTACAATAAAATTAATATTAGAATTTAGCATTATATAAATTGCAACTCTTATTATTTGTCTTTTTGATTTCTTTACGATAAAGATTGAATTTCTAAAAATTATTTAAACGCTTTATTGTAAATATTGCGATAAAGTAAGAAAATTAAATTATTTAAAGCGTGTAAAGCTAAATATACATAGTAAGTTTCTTAATTTACTTTTTACAAAATGCGATAACAACAAAACAAACAAGATTTTAATTAATTTAACAACAACAATTTTCTCGCATATTAAAGACATGCTCTTAATTATTCTTGCTTAATTAATATTGCTTTTGTCTCTTATTAAGTTAAATTAATTAAAAAAAGCTAATTTATTTGTTGCAATAACTATAACGAATAAAAGCTCGCTTATAAATGTTAATTAATAAATGCTAGATTCTATGCAACGTTTCTTGTTGAATAATTAAAAAAACTCAATTATTTTTTTTAAAAATTTTCTCATAGACTTAAGACGTTTAGAAAGTATATACTTTTGTCTCGCAATTTATGCGTTGTAGTTTACGATCGCAAACTTAAAAGAAATTATTAAACTAGATTTTAATTTACAATTATTAGAACTTATTCGTGATCAAAGTTTTAATCTAGACTAAGACAATAATGCAAAAAAGAAAAATTAATACTTGAAAGAATTTGCGTCACGAAAGACATTTAAGACATTTATTAATTTCGACTTTATAAATTTAGCAATAAAGAAGTATACAAATGCGACGTTAACTTTTTAAATCAAAAGCACTAAATAATCGTTTGCATAAATATTTATCTTCTTAAATTTCTTTATAAATGCTCGCATTAACGACAAACTAAAAGACTAATTTATTGCTTTTTATCACTAATTGATATGTTAAGATCTAGATTAGATATTGTTTTAAAAAAAATTTATTAATTATTAGCAAAAGTTATTGCATGTAATTCTTAAACGATAATTCTATTATTATTATCAAGATATTTTGCTAGAAATCAATATTGTTAATTACATTAATTAAATGCAAGACGATGCGATAAAAATGTTGCATAAGATTGCAAAGACATATCTAATTAAATTGTTTAAAGATAAACACTTGTTTCTATATATTGTTTAATAGTTAATCGAACAACTCTAGTTTTAATTGATTAGGTTAAATACAACGAAGTAAAAGAGTCTTTGCATGAGCGTCTTGCAATTGTATAACGTCTTCTTGAAAAAGCGCAAACGCAAAAGAAGTTTACTTTAAACGTAAATGTAAAGATAAAACAAGCAAAATCTTAAACAACTTGTCGAAGATATAAAGAACGAAGATTAACGAATTAACATATATACGTAGTTTTAATCTAGAAATTCTATTACTTATTTTTATTGATCTTTTCTCGAAATTGTGATTAGAATTAATGCGTCATCTCTAGTAATCACATTTGTAATTGATAAGATAATAGAATTTTATGCATATATATAAAGATTTTATTAGATATGCATCTCGCTTAACTTATTGTACTTGATTAGATTAAACTTTTGACATCAACTTGACAAAACTCAATTCTAATATCGAGTTCGCGACTTAAACCTAGTTCAACCCTATGAAATCCAAGAGGGTGAATTGGGTTAAGAAAAAAGTGTTCGACTCGACTTAACGATCACACTAACGAAGATAATTGTCGCCAAAGTGACGTCAACGAAGATGATAGCTTAAATACAATTAGAACTTCAACTTTACATCAACAAATTAAAACATTAATAACAAAAATTCGAGACTTGCGAAACGCTCAACAAGCTCAAGTTATAGCGATCGAAGAAACAAACTTTCAAGTTCTTCAAATGGCTATCGCATTGTCGTCAATTATGTTCAAGTCTCTAAAGCTCGAAACGCTTAAATTATACAAGAATTTAAGCGTAAATAAATATATTATTTAATTTTGCGAAATCAACATTAACATAATGCGATTCTTAACGTATTTTATTACGAATAAGAACAAAATTCTCTATTTCATGTTATTCTTGAAAATAACGTTGCTACGCAATAATATTTAAGAACAAGCAATAACGCTAAGCTAAAGAGCGAGATCTTTGAAAAATTTAGAAAGTTTCTATTGCATTTGATAATTAATTTTGCTAATTGTTGTCTTCTTATCTATAAAAGATAAGAAAACGCTAAATAAAAGTTAAATTAAAAAATATTTGTCTTTAAGAAATATCTAAATGAGCTAAAGATTTATCTATTGTCGCTCTTAAAGAAGCATAGAATCTATATATTTTTAATCAAGTTTAAATCGAACTTATTAATAAAAATTCTAGACATCGATAATGTATTAAACATTCGCAATAAGCTTCTAGCTATAATTATTATGCAAAAATAAATGCTAAATTGTATTCGCAAAGCAAACTTAAGTAGCTTTAACAATTAACAAGTTACAAAAGATTTTAATGTTTCTTTAGACAAATCTTATCAAGATTGTCGCTCAAACAAGATCGACAAATTTATTAGAGACAAAAAACTTTATATCTTTAAAGATTCGTCGACGTTACGTAAGCGAGTCTACGAGATTAATGACGCAAACTATTTGAACTACGTCTAGATTAATCGTCGAGTTAAGAATTAATATTAACTTTCTAACTTAACCCAAATACTTGATATCAACATCGTGACTTAACTCGAATACTTAATATTAACATCGTAACTTAACTCGATATCGATTCGATTTTTAACTCGATTCGAATTATCGACTCGAATCGCCAAGCAATCGAAAATAACGTCATAATGTTAAGAATTTCTATTTTTGAATTTATTACGTTACGACTTTCGAGAGATCTATTCGCCAAAAACGAAACAATTTTTTTTTATCATTTTCTTGTCATTTACATTACCTTATTGCGTTATCTACTAAGCGTATTGTCTCGCTACATACATTAATCATAAGTTTTTTCAAACAAATGTGTCAACGAAATTGTTGTTTGATCATACACTTTTTTTAACAAATGTGTCAACTAAATTGTTGTTCAAAGATGCACTTTTTTTTGATAACAATGAAGCTAATCGAGAGATTACAATAATTTTAAACTAGTCACTACACAAACATCAAATCAAATGCATTATTTAATTGCATTACTATGCAATATTTTAAAAAAAAAATCATAAAATTTAACATACAATTCATGTCTACAAATTCTACTACTAAATCGCTTTATGTCTTGGCGAATCAAGTCGAAAATTTAAGTCGATACTTGATATTAACATCGTAATTTGACCTAAATACTCGATATTAACATCGTGACTTAAATCGACTTTTCGATATTAAAATCTTGACTCGACTTAGATCTTGACAAGTTAAGACTTGATTCGAACTTGATGATTTAACTCGACGCGATTAGTCTAGTTACATCGAATGCTTTAAATGTTATAAAAAGAGACATTAAAAATAAGTATCTTAATAAAAACAAATAAAACAAGTTTATTGTTGTAGTTGATACTACAATTAATACAAAAAAAGATTAAGCTTTGCTAACGCTTCGTAAACGAAGCAAAAAAAAACAAATAAAGACAATAAATCTAATTTTAATAAAAGATTAAACTTGACTTTTTAATAACGAATGTCAAGTTACAAGTTTAGTCGATTTAAGAGTTAAGCTAAATCTTATTAATTATGTCTACGTAGTGTAATGAAAATTGCAACTTATACTTGTTATTTTATTAATATTAGATTTTCTTAATAACGATAATTGCAATTGCTACGATGTCTATAAGTTGATTTATTATTTAATTGACATGTAAGATTAACATCAAGAATGCACTATCTTATTTTACTTAGTTAAATATATAAGTTTTAATCTTATATTAGATATGTCAATGCTAGTTAAGCAAAACATATTGATTGATTCAAAGATGCAAAGTTGACAATTTAAGATTACAAATAACAAATTAAAAATAATTAATTTTAAGCAATTTGTTTTAAATTTCGTTAAGTATAGCACAATTTATGTTATTGTTTGCGCTAACGTTACGAAGACGTCAAGTAAAAAGTCAACGAAGTCTAAGATTTCTAAGAAGTTAAGAAATCTAAAAGATGTCTATAATAATAAATTAATCGAAATTCTATTAGAATTAAGAAAAGAAAACTATGTTATTAAGCTCTAGAACAACAAAGAATTATCTTTTATATTTCTTTATAATCTTTTACAAAACGAGCTAGCAATACTTCGACAATATTTCGATAATGCGTTAGTTAAAGATTAAATTAAGCATTTAGTTTTGCTTGCAAACGTCTCTATTCTATTTGTATCAAAATTGAACGATAAATTATATTTATACGTCAATTATAAGAGTTTAAATGCGATTACTATTAAGAATTATTATTTATTATCTTTAATTACGAAAACGCTAAATTGTCTATGCGAAGCAAAGCGCTTTATTTTTTTAAATCTAAAGAACGTCTATTATTGCATTCGCATAAAACGTAATAATAAGTAAAAGACAACGTTTTGTACGCGCTATAAATATTCCGAATACTAAGTTATGTTATTTGAACTAGCAAACGCATTCGCAATTTTCTAGATTTATATAAATAAAACATTGCAAGAGCTAATTGATGTAACTTGCGTAATTTATATAAATAACATACTAATGTATAGCAATGATTCGACGAAGCACTAGCGTCATATTAGGCAAATGCTAGAACGTCTTCGCAAATATTCGCTATACGTTAATCTAAAGAAGTGTAAATTCAATACTACAAAAATTAAATTTTTGAGCTTTATCATATTTCTAGAAGCTATATAGATAAACTTAAAAAAAATTAAAAAAATTAAGAAGTAATTTAAATCAAAACTTATTATAGGCTTTAAATATTTCTAGATTTCGTAAATTTTTATAGATGCTTTATACATTGTCATTCTAAAAGAGTTGCTCGTTTTACTAATCTATTAAAAGAAAGTAAAAATAACAAGAAATTTGATTTTTTCGTTTGATCGAATAAAGCAAAGCAAATGTTTTGTCAACTTTGCGACATTTTTATGTTGACTTTACTACTTTGTTACTACAATTTAAACAAGAAGATTAGAGTAAAGACTAACGCGTTTAACTTTGCAATTGCGAGCATTTTAAATTAACAAAATAACGACGAAAACTAGCGCTCAATAACGTTTTGATTGCGAAAGATAATTTCGACGAAGCAAAATTATAAGACGCATAATTAGAAGTTGCTAGCTATTGTAGTCGCTTTTAAGCAATAAAGATATTATCTAAAGAGCAATGCTTATTTTATCGAGATATAATTAAATTACGATAATTTTAAAGAATTCATAAGTTAAAAGAAGCTAAACTTAAGACAAGTTCGCTAAGCGCTCAAGTTAATTGTCTATAACTTTGAAATCTTTTATTGTTTAAATAAGAAAAATTTGACAAATAAGTTGTCGAAACGTTTCAATTATAAAAAGATCTTATTGTTAAATATAAGATGATTATTGACGTTGCAAAACAAATTAACGTTGTCGTTTAACAACAATTTGCTGGCGCAAAGTAGACGAAAGACATTAATTGATTTAATTCTTGTATTTCAAAATAGGCTAACGTTATTGTTTGACGAAAAATTGCTAGCGCAAAGCGAGCAAGAGATATTAGATAATTTAACTCTTGTATTACAACTAGTAGAAGTATTAACTAGAAACACGAAAATCTTGCGATTATAAAGTAGAAAAAAAGTTCTTAATAAACTAGCATCTCTATTTTAACTAGTTAGTGTACAAATTGTTATTTTAAGAAACATTATTAGAACAATGTCAAAGACATTAGATAAGAAATCTTAAAAATCAATAAAATTCTTAATTAAGAATCTCTAAGTTAAAGATATTTAAGTCAAGAAGATTTGTATTAAAATTAAAAAGTTGTTTTGCTATTAACGAAAGACATAAGCTCTAAATTAAGAGAATCTTATTAGACATAACAAATTGCTTTATGTTCTAAAAAATACAATTGTTAAAAAGAAATTAATTCGCAAAAATTATAACAATTCTTTGACGAAACATTTTGAGATCAAGAAAATTTTAAATCTACTTTAAAGAAAGTATTTCTAGTTCGCTTGCGCAAAGCAAGTGAAAACGTATATCAAAACATATAATATTTGTTAACATATTAAAGTTTCTTGTTATAAATCGTATAATAAGCTTCGATTCTTACTTGTTGGAAAGAAGTTATAAAAGAAAATTATTATAAACTTTGTAACAAGCTTGTTATTAAACAAGTATTATAAAGTCGTATATAACTTAATCTTCGTAATAGTCGATCGTTATACAAAAATAATCAAATATATATTTGTAATTATTAAGATCAATGTCGCAAAGCTAGCGAAAGTATTTTTCGATAAAACTGTTTTACGTTTCGAAACGTCAATTAGCATAGTAAGCGACAAGAGATTTATCTTTACTAGTGTCTTCTAGTTTGCTATATACTTTTATGCACGAATTAGAAGACAATTAAGTATTGTTTTTATTCTTAGACAAATAACTTAATCGAACGACAAAACTAAACTCTTAAGCACTATCTTCGCACTTACGCTAATGCGAAATAGACGAAATAAACTAACTTATTGTCAATGATAGAATTTGTCTATAATAATAGTTATTACGTCTTAATTAAGGCTTTGTCGTTTTATTTAATGTACAATTATTATTCGAAGATTTACTATAAAGTTGAGAACAATTTTATCAAAAAGAAGATATTATTGACACAAAAACACGTAAAACAACTTTATAACTTAAGAAAAGTTCTAGCGAAACGTTTTGAAAACGCTATTACACAATAGACGAAATACTACAATGAAAGACACAAGTTAAAGAGCTTTGTTGTAGAAGAATTAATTATGCTCTTAATTAAAAATCTAAAATAAAAGAGATTTAACAAGAAGATGTCGCACAAATATGTCAAATTATTTAGAACTAAAAATAAGATTAAAACTAGAGTGATCGTTGGATTGAGTTTCAATTCAATTGAGTTAACTCGCTTAACTTTAATCTTAAGATCGAGCAAAAATTCTAGCTCAATCGAATGGGTCGAACGTATGGGGCGCGTCAAACGTTTAACTTGACTTGTTCGATCACGTGACATTACGTGACGCGCTAACTATATGTGGTCAGCGTGAATCTTGCGCTAACTTAATCGAGTTAACGTATAGATAAAATAAGATAAAATAAGCAAATGCTAACGCGACGAAGTTAGCTTGAATTTTTGACATTAGTTCGACGAAACTCGATTCTAGAATTGAATTCGCGTTCTAATCTTGGCCCAACCCTATAAAACTCAAGAGAATGAATTGGATTGAAAAAAAAGTGTTCGACTCAACTTAACGATCACATTACTTGTAAATATAGCTATCTAATTGCTTTCTATTAGTTAACGACGTATTGCAACGACTTAACAAGTCTTCAACAACTTATCGAATTTATCTTAAAAGATTAGAGAAAGTTTTCGAACTTATTTAAAGATAAGTTGTTAAACTTTTTAGAGTTATTCGTACACAAATTTTCGAAGTTGTTCGAAACATTTATATTTTTTCGAAAAAGTTATATTGCAAAAGATTTAACTTGCACGATCTTTTTTATCTTTGTTATAAATTCGTTTTTGTCGCTTATACGCATTTTTGCGTTCTTTATTTTTTAACAATATATAAGTAAGCAAAGCGCGAACGAAAGTAAAATGACAACTTATTACATTATTATTTAACAATCTTGTCGACAACTTAAAGTTACGAAGAAACTTAATTCCAAAGTTGTAAAAGTTTGCGAAAGAATTTCTTAAACTTGTTTTATCTAAGTTAGCGACAAGTTCGAAAACGATCTATCTTAACTTTATCTTCTTTATCTTTATTAACGATTTGTTTTTGTTCTTGTCTTTATTTTTTTTCGAATTCTAAATACATGTCAATGCATTGCACGACACATCAAAATAAACAAAAAAATGTGTCGAAAATCAAGCAAAAATGCTTATCTTTAATATTTGCTCAAAAAGAAAATCGATTAATTGCTTTATTTTAATAAGAATTTTATTTCGATTTATCTTTGTTTTTTTGAATTTCTATTCGAGTTTAATCTAACGCTCTAGAATGCGAATTAAATTGCATTTAGTGTGATCGTTAAGTCGAGTCAAACACACCTTTCTTCAACCCCACCCACCCTCTTGGGCCCCATAGGGTTGGGCTTCGTTGGGCCAATGCTAAGAACCCAAGCTAACTTCGTCGCGTTAGCATTATCTTATCTTATCTTATCTTATCTTATCTTATCTTATTTATGCGCTAACCCGATTGGGCTAGCGCAGGGTCCACGCTAATCACATATGGTTCGCGCGTCACGTGACGTCACGTGATCGGGCGGGTTGGGTTAGACATTCGACGCGCATTCTTCGCTCGTCCCACCCTGTTGGGCTAGAATTTTTGCCCGGCCCCAGGGTTAGGGTTGGGCGATTTAACCCGACCCGACGATCACTCTAATTGCATTCGAGTCAACAAATACAAAATTGCGCTCAATTCGTTGTGAATAAAATAAAACTTTTTATTGTATTGTCAACTTTTTATTTCGAGAATAACACTCTTTCGCAAACGTTTTATCGATTTAAAAATTGTATTTTTTATTTCGAACGTTTTACAATAATTGATAACAAGAGCTTTTATTCGATCTTAAAAGCGTTTAACAAACTAATAAATATCAACCATTTTCGCATCGTAAGCGTAGACAAAACTTATTACAATATAGCGATTTAATTTACGATAAAGAATTTTGCAATAAATATAGACATTCTTCTTCTTACGAACGCATGCACGTTTGTTTACGCAAATTATACCTAAAAGATTATTACAAATTGTAATATGTTAATTCTCGCAAACAATAAGATGTCGAAATTATTTACTCTTTTCTTTAATTTCTTAAAAGATAAAGATGAAGTTAAAGACATATTAATTTAATATTTGCACTATATATATAAGCTTTACGTATTGTCGTCTCTATAACAATTTATTTACAACAAGAAAGCAATTGCAATTAAGAAGAATATAAGAAGAAAGAAAGAAAAGAAGAGAAAAAAAAACAACATTTATGTTTATGATTTATCTAACGCTTGCGCAACGTTGACTTTACTTTGAACTCTATTTGGAACTCTAACAACAAAGACGACGAAGCAATAACTTATTATAAATTGCTTTTGTTGTTATTACGTTGTTCTACAAGTTGTGTTAAATAGAAGCATAAATTAATTTCTATTAAACAAGAGACTCTTTTTCTCTTAATTCTTAAAAAGATTTGAGAAAGTTTTTAACGAGCTCTTGTAACGCTAGCGCTTAGCAAGCGCCTTCGTCTTGAATAGAACTAATATAGCTTTTTACATTACTAGAAATCAATGCTTTAAGAGAGAAGATAATTATAATGTTATAGCGCTATCGACGCGCTAGCGTCTTAAGATATGGCAAGGCACGTAATTTCGATTATCTATAAAAGTCTTAAATAACACGACATTCTTCTCTAGTTAAAAAGCGAAAAGTAGACTCGCACTTTATAACGAGTATTAAATAGAGCGAAAGCTCGTCTCTTGTTGTTCTTCAACGATTAGTCTTACTACTATCTATCTTATATAGTTAGAACATAGTAATGAAAGTCTATTATATCTTATGTCTTTTATATTTTAGTGCGTCGACAAATAGTAGACGCACTCGTATCTTATAGTAACTCTTGTATATTATTAAAGATAAAATATTCTTTTTATTTAATAAGATATTTCTGAAATTTTTATTGTAGAATTTTCTCAATCTTATATTGTTTCTCTTTCTATAAATAGAAATAAAATATGTCTTATAAAAATGTAATTAAATTTGCTAATTTTAACAATAAAATATAAAATACTAGAAATGCTTTAGTATCTTTAAATTAATTAAGTTTGTAATTAATTAATTTCTTTGTCTTTTTAATAAAAAACAATTCGACTTTCATATAATTTAATTTCTTGCTTAACTTTTTTATCTCAAAATTTTTTGTAAAAAGATATATTTTATTTCTCTCTTTTAGTTAAAATATTGTTTTTTGTTTTTTGTTTTAATACTTAATCGATCTTTTTTGTATCTTTAAAATATTGTTGTATATCTTTTTTAGTATTGCTATTCTTTCGATAACTAACTAAGCTAACAAAGGCTTTTGCTCTTTTTCGAAGAGATTAAATTCTTTGTTATAATTAACGAAAAATAAAATTACTTTAATAATATTCAAAATCTTTGTATTAAATATTAATTGTAATATAGATAAAAGTAATACTTAATTGTTGTAAATATTGTTAATATAATATTTTAAATACTATTTTAGACTTTAATTTGTTTGTTTTATTTAATTATTTATAATCGAATAATAAATAGTAAATATTCTAAGTCTTGTTTCTAATATTAATAAAAGTGTCTTTTAATAATTAGACTTAAAGAGCTTGTCTCTTTTACTAATTAATTCTTTAAGTATATTATAATATTATATAAGTCGATTTAATACAATATATTTTAGCTGTTTTGTTATAAACTTTTCTTCGCATATAATAATATATAAATACTTGATAAATTTGTCAATTATTACTAGTATCAAATTATATTTATCTTTAGTTGCTAGATTTGTTAATTTAGACAATTTAATAATAAAGTTTATCGTAACTTTATCTTATAATAATTTAAATAATTTCTAATACTAAATTTTATTATAGCTTGCATATATATTATATTTGTTTTGCTAATAGCTAAGATGTTGTTTAATATATATTTTAACAACTTGTCTTATTTAGAGAAACTAACAATACTAGCGTAAAAGCTAAAGAGTTTTAATTATTTTTAGATATTTTTGCAATAATTTATTATAATATTTCTTTATATATTTGTCGATTTTGTTAATAAATATTTGAAGTTTTTCTTTCTTTATTTAAAATTCTTCTTTATTATCTTTAAGTATTTGTAAGATAGTATTTAGCTTGTATTTATTTATTAATAATAATTTATATTATATGCGAAAAGCTATCTTTTACTTCTCCTCTATCTTTATTCTAATCTAGTTATATACTTCTTGTAAATTTAATTTAATAAAGTACTTTACTTTAAATAATTAATTCTAAAGCTTGCTAATATTAAGTAATAAATATCAATTCTTTTATTATAATATTGTTTAGCTTTTAATAATCGATATATAGACAAAGAATTTCGTTCTTCTTAAATATAAAGAGAATTAAGTATTTTATCTATAATTAAAATTTCTTAATAATTTTTTTTTGTTTTTTATTAGATATTTGCGAAGTGTTTCTAGCTTTTTTTCGAATAAAATATATATATATTTAAATATAAATTGCTTGTTTAATTCAAGTTTAATCTTGTAGTTTTACAATTAATATTTAAATAAAATTTTAATTGTTTTCTTTTTCTAAAATAGATACTTCTAATTGTTGTATATTTGAAATATATACTTTAGCAATTTTCTTGCTATATTAGATAATTTAGAATTTTTAAAAAATTTGTAGTTTTCTTTACTTACTTTAACTTTGTAATCTAATTAATCTTTGTTAATATTTATTAAGTCGAACTCTATTAGATTGTTTTTTTGCAAAAATAATTTTACAATTTGCAATTAAGTTTCGACTTAATCTCTTATTTATTATCGAACGTTATTAATATATAGATTAAATATAAATTGCGTAATTATATTGCGCAAATCTAAGTACTTATATATTTTAGTTAACTTCTAAATTGTATTGCTTTAATTAAAATATTTCTAAAACAATATTATAAGTAACTATTTCTATTATATTAAAAATTAGTTTCTTGTAATATTGTTAAATAGCTATTAATAATAATTTTGTTTCTTTGTTTACTCTTTTATTTTTTGCAAGTAATAGATTTTTATTTACAATTACTAGATTATAAATGTTAAATTTCTTTTAAATAAAATATTCTTTTTTTTACAAGAGCTTTAGCTATAAAATTGTTTATTGTAGAATCGATTATTATTATAAGTCAACAATTGTTAATCTTAACTAATATAGTAAAATATTATATATGCGCTATTAAGTTTACTTGTTACTATTAAGCTAATATATTATATTTCTCTAGTATATTCTTTATTAAGAAATTTGAACTTTTCTTTGCTTTTGTGTTATAATTTTTGCTTTAAATATCTATTTATATTAAGCTTTCTTCTATTGCCAAATTGTTAACTTTAACTTTTTAGAAAATTAATTAATTTTGTTCTTTTTTTCTAGATAAGTCTAGTATAAGTTGTTATAGCAAACTATTTAACTAAGAGCTATATATATTATAAAATGCAATTGTTTTATAATAATGTTAAGTATATTCTTTTCTATAACAATATTGCTTTCTAGCTTCTTCTCGCATTTGTTTACAATCTTCGATAAACTAGCTAAAGCTTCGAAATAATCTATAATGTCTTCTATGTATTTGTAAAAGTTTCTTTAATTATACTTTTTATTTAAGTCGATAGCTAAACTATAAAATTTAATAGTTTTCTAAAGTACTTAATTAACTTTTTGCGTGAATGTAAGTATCTTGTCTAGTAATATTTTATCTAGAACTTTCTATAACTAATCTAAATTCTTTATTAAATAATAATTATTATATAATCTAATCTTAAGAATATTTGTTTTAGTATCAATCTTCTTTCTAATATTATTTTAACTATTAAATATCTCTCTTAATATAAGATTAATCTATTGACAATTTATTAAATTTTATAATTAATAATCTCTTGTAAAGTATCTTAGTTTGTTATATAAATAGCATATTTTCTAAAATTTGTTATCTTGCTTTCTTCTAAAATTCTTTTCTTTGCATTATTAAGTAAAATTTAATTTTATAATTATAGATTTATAATAGTCTAAATTATTGTACTTCTAATTTAAATAAGATTTTTTTTGCTAATATTCGATTGTTAATTTAAAGAAGATTCTCGCTCTTTTGTAAAATTAATTATATTGCTTTTTTATAGCTCTTTTTTATAGTTTGTTGTCGAGATTGATAACTACTTTAATAAGATTAAATATGCTGCTAATAAATTTGTTATTGTTTATAATTTTTGTTTTTAAGATTATTCTTAAAATCTTGTCGAAATATTGTTATAAGTACAATATTGTTTTACTTAATAAGATTAATATATTTTTAAAATCTTGCTACGTAGTTTATTGCAAAGATTTGTTAAATTAAGTACTAAATTATTCTTTATACAACTTGTTTTTTGTTAAATATTTCGAAGATTCTTCGAAGCTCTCTCTTAAAGTTGTTAAAGTTTGTAAATATTGCACAAAAATTTTTGTTATAATTTTTTATAGATATTTGCGTAAATTTAACTTGAGTTAATACTAAGCTCTTTCTCTAAGAAATATCGATGCAAAAATTGTCTTCTAGTTTGCTAAAATAGAGTAAAAGATAAAATAAATATTTACTTGTATAAGCTAGCTCTCTAGATTAATACAATCTCTAGAATAGATATTAGACTTGTTAATTCTTATCTTGTTATCTCTACTAAATATTGATCGACATAATATTGTTAAGCTAGTACTTTAGATAAAGACGCGTTAACTTAATACAAATATTCTTAAAATATTTAAAGTATTACGCTAGTACTTTCGTAAAAGATATTAAAGAAAATTATACTATTAAAGAGATTTGTAAATATCTTCAAGCAATACAAGCAACTACTTAATAATAAGAGATTGCAATTTAGTAATTATAATAATAAGTTAAAACTTAAAATAAATTAAACACAATTTATAGAAAAGTTATATTCGAAAGCTATATATCTTTCTATTATTTGAAATTTGAGATATTTAAGATGTTTAAAATCTTAATTATCTTAATTATCTTAACTCGAATTTAAGATATTTAAGAACTAAGTCTTCTTAATTAATGTAATCGTTAAGTTGAATTTTAACTCGATCGAGTTAGCTCGCTCAACCCTAATCCTAGGGTTAGGCAAATTTCCTAGCTTAATAGAGTGAGGCGAAGCAAGTCGAATACTTTTTTCTCAACTCGACCCACTCTCTTGGGCCTCGTAGGGTTGGGCCAGGGTCAAGGCGCGAACTCGACTCTAAAATTGGATTTCGTCGAGTTAATGCCAAAAATTCGAGTTAACTTCGTCGCGTTAGCATTCGTTTATCTTATCTTATCTTATCTATGCTTTAACTCGATTAAGCTAGCGTAAAATCCACGCTAATCGCATATGATTAGCGCGTCACGTGAAATTACGTGATCGAATAAATTAAGTTAAACATTCAACGCACATTCTTCGCTCGTCCTATCTTGTTAAGCTAAGAAATTTGCCTAACCCTAGAGTTAGAATTGGGCGAGCTAACTCGATCGAATTGAAACCCAACTCAACGATCACACTAGTCGAGTAGATTGATCGCGTCAAGTTAAGTTATCAAGTTCGAGTCAAATTTCTAGCTCGTCAAGACTTAAATCAAGTCAAAATTTTAATGTCGAAAAGTCAATTTAAGTTACGATATTAATATCGAGTATTTAAGTCGAATTACGATGTTAATAGCAAGTATTAACTTGAATTTTTGACTTAATTTGTCAAGATATAAAGCGATTTAGTAGTAGAATTTGTAGATATAAATTATGTGTTAAATCTTATGATTTTTTTCTTAAAATGTTGCATAGTAATGCAATTAAATAATGCATTTAATTTCTTTAATGTTTGTGTAATAAATAGTTTAAGATTATTGTAATTTCTTGATTAGCTTTATTGTTATCAAAAAAAGTGCATGTTTAAACAACAGTTTAGTTAATATATTTGTTAAAAAAAGTGTATAATTAAATAACAATTTCGTTAACATATTTGTTCGAAAAAATGCATAATTAATGTATGTAATAAAACAATACGTTTAGTAGATAATGCAACAAGATAATGCAATTGATAAATTATATAATTGAATAACTTGTATTCTTGCTATTTATTATTAATTTTAATTATCTAAATATAACGCAAACATTCCGATTTTAGAATTTCGAGTATTACGACGAATGTTTATTTATTATTATTATTATAGTGAATGTCTAGATTGATTATTAATTACGTTATCGATCGCATATTTTTCTACTACATAGTCTTACGCTTTGCGTAAATAACAAATAGATTGTTGTCTATATATATAGACTAATTGTTGAATCGAGAATCGATATTAACTTTCTAACTCGACTTAAATAATTGATATTAACATCGTAACTTAATTCAAATACTTGATATTAATATCCTAATTCGATTCGATATCAACTCGATTTTTAACTCGATTCGAATTATCGACTCAAATTGTCAAGCAATCGAAAATATCGTCATAATGTTAAGAATTTCTATTTTTGAATTTATTACGTCACAACTTTCGAGAAATCTATTCGCCAAGAACGAAACAATTTTCTTCTTCATTATTTTCTCGTCATTTGCATTACCTTATTGCATTATTTACTAAGCGTATTGTCTCGCTATATACATTAATCATGCACTTTTTCGAACAAATGTATCAACGAAATTACTGTTTAATTATACATTTTTTTAACAAATGTGTCAACTAAATTTTTGTTCGAACATGCACTTTTTTTGATAGCAATGAAGCTAATCGAGAGATTTCAATAATCTTAAACTAGTTACTATACAAACATCAAATCAAATGCATTATTTAATTGCATTACTATGCAACATTTTTAAAAAAAAATCATAAAATTTAACATACAATTTATGTCTACAAATTCTACTACTAAATCGCTTCATGTCTTGACGAGTTAAGTCAAAAATTTAAGTTGATATTCGATATTAACATCGTAATTTGATCCAAATACTTGATATTAACATCGTGATTTAAATCGACTTTTCAATATTAAAATTTTGACTTAACTCGAGTCTTGGCAAGTCAAGAACTTGACTTGAACTCGATGACTTAATTCGACGCAATCAATCTATATATATATAAAGCAAAACATTAGTAAATGTTGTAAAGAATCAACAATAATGCAAATAAGTAATGCACTTATTAGAAAAAAATTTAGTTAGAAACGCTTTAGTAGTCTTCTAAAGTGTTTTTAGTGTCGAAGTTTAAATTTTG
>JAABUQ010000301.1_pt1 | contig 114222 bp, 79 predicted proteins | sample 5560001 | NCBI WGS metagenome assembly JAABUQ01 (sample SAMN10711888, study PRJNA513371) | rock metagenome | isolation source: Antarctica rocks | place: Antarctica: Victoria Land, Finger Mt nord | collected 2015-12-18 | reverse complement strand
CCCCCCCTCCCTCTCCAAATCTCACATCTCCCTTCTCCGCTCACCACTCCCAACCCCCTCCCGCGCCATCTCCATACCATCTCATCCCCTCGCCAGATGAGCGTGCCTCCGTAGAGCCCCGGGGCGGACTAATGGGGTTGCCTTACCGCAGTGGAGTTGCCATATTTCAGACATCAAGCAGAATAGAATGAGATAGGCTTTTTGCAATTGGGCTTCGCGATATGGAGGCAGGATGTTGCGACGTGGGAAGGAATAGATCTCGCTGGATGAGTTGGGCTGGAGTGCTAAGGGATGGGCAGCTGGCGGGGTGGGTGCTTTAGGATGGGAGAGGGAGGGAGAGGGGGGAGATGGGTTTTGTGCATGTGGTGGGGTTTGGGGAGGGGGGGAGGTGGTTGATCATTGGCTTCTGAGGATGTATTTCTTGATTTGTGGAGATACTGAGTCCTCAATGGAAGTCTGTAGTTGAATGACCAAGTACAGAAACATCCACATATCTTACCATCCCCTGCAGTATCTCTCTTCAACCACTCTATCCTACACAGCGCACCACCCCTCAAGACGGATAGACCGCCATCCCTTGCCAATGCCCCTTCACCCCCTCCGCAGCCAGGTCATACTTCTGCACCTGCCTCGCCCCCTTCCCATAACCACTCCCCTCGAGATCCAGCACCACAACGCTCGAATCCCCCGTCAAGACATACATCCACGTCCTATCGATCGCCGTATCCAACCCCCCCTTCGCCCCCGCCTCATAATCAATAACCCCCTTCATCGCCCCACTCCGCGGGTCCACAATCGTGATATTCGCATGCCCCGCATCAATAATATACGCTGCGTCGAACCTCGGTGCGTACGCGCCCCAGCAGGCTGCTATTTGGTTGGGCACCACGATGTGATGTAGCTCCGTGATCCCGAGGCTGGGGTACGCGATCTCGACGATGGAGGCGCCGAAGCTGGGGTCGGTGATCAGAGCGCTGGTGTCGCGGCCGAGGAAATCGATGCTGAAATCCATCCTGAGGGCGGCGAGGCTGTTGGTCACGGGCTCGGTGGCTACTTGCCCGTCGTGCACAGGCCACGCATAGATGTAGCCGGACTTGGGCGGCAGGGCCATCGCGTCGCCCTTGATGGTTGCGAAGAGCGCGGTCGAGGAGGGGTTGAATACGATGTCGGATGCTGTCATCGGTGGGCCCGTGGGAGGGGTTGTCTGGTCCAGGCTGACGGGGAAGGGGCGGAGGCCGCCGAGGGAGGTGAGGCCTTTGGCGTGGTCGGCGTGGAAGCAGGCGACGCCGCTTTTGGCACCGCCGTTGAGGACGCAGGCGGTTTTGAGGACGGAGGAGTAGGTGACGGACATGGGGAAGTCGCCCATTGTGTCGCAGCGTTGGCCGATGAGTTTGGGGTGGGTGGGGTCGAGTGGGGAGATTCGGAACATGGAGAGGGTGTTGCTGCCGGGGTTGACGGTGAAGAGGTACTGGTTGGGGTTAGTGAGGTTGTCAGGAATGGCCATTGGTATACGCATAGACGTGGAAAGGGGAGGATACTCACGTCTTGGGAAACAACGACAGCGCCTTGGCTGAACAGACCATCTGGTCCTCCGGTACCGTTGGCGGTGTTGCCCAGTAGGCCGTTACCGCCGGTAGGGGTCAAGACAGGGTTGGAGAGCGTGCCGTCATCGACAAAGATAGACAACGCCAGGAGATTATCTCCACTTGGATTGTTACTTAGGAGGTATGCAGCACGCTTGCGAGTGTCTCCACGCGCAGGCAGTGACACAGCTGAGGCAAGACCAAGACTGGCCATAAGAAGAGTTTTATTGAGGAGATACATCTCGGGAGTACGAGACGGTCGGAATAGGGGTAGAGCACGGTAGATCTATTATCAATTTTTAAAGACTAGTACAGAATAACAGAAAAAGAGAGAGAGTCGGTCTTATATGATGATAATGAAGCCTCATATTGACCATCTGAGCAAAGCCTACCTTGTCCCCTGAGCACGAGTCAAGATTAAAGGATTCTGTTCCTGAGCAATTGTGTTTGCCTAAGCGGCTGACAGGCCGCGGCAGGTGTATAAAGTACTTGATTCCATAATCGACGGACATGGAGTGGAGAGAACGGCTTGGGGAAACGCAGGGGAAGGGTACTTTAGGCAGGCGAGCACATGGCAAAATCCAAAAAGTGATAATAGAGGTGAAATCGACGATAAATTCTGTACCTGCGTGCCGTTGTCGGCACTGTATTCCTCCTTTCCGAATACCTGATTGCCAATGGCCGCGCATGATGAGGAATCACTCATTTCGGCCTTTTCAGCCTTCCGACACTTCTCCCGAACTTTCCCCTTACACCAGAACACGCATCAGGCAATTTCGCTCAACATGTACTTGGCACCTAGTAGATGCCCCGGAAAACACTCGCCGTATTTGACATCATGCTCGTATCTCATGCACTCCACAAAAGCTTCATAACCTAGTATCATGCCCCTGAGATACCCCAGATTACAGTGCAGAACTTACATCAGCGGTATCCCAGCTTCTTGGGAGACGCCCGATTCTCCAACCCGTGGCTGCCCTGGTCCATCATCCCGGCGCGCATGCCCATGTCATGCTGATTGTTCGAGGGGTGGTAGTGTTGCTCCTGCTCCATATGCTGTGCAGGGTATTGACCAGCATGCGGTGGTGGTGGATGAGCTACAGCATGTTTATGTCGGAAGATCGAGAAAGTAACATTGGAAAGGGCCCAGAAGCCCAGAAGGAGGATCGAGCTAAGAAGCTACAACACCCGTGATCAGCATCCGTTTTGATCAAAATCACGACGAAGGGCCGACCTTACCATCGTCTTATACGATATTCGGTCTGCAAAGCTCGTGATGATCTCCGCGAACGTCTGCGCACTGACCCGTGCTCTGCCGACCACGGTAGGATCCCGGTTCATACACTTCTCCCAGCTGTTGCACATACTCTCCATGGCCGGCACCCGATCGACGCTGTCGCATTTGTTGGCTTTGAATTCCCGCGTACACAAGACCATCTCAGCCATGGTCTCCGCAGCGACCTCCCGTGACGCTTCGTCAACATCGGACCGAATCGTGGCCCAGGAGCAGTACATGATGACGATCAGGAGGGAGACGAAGAAAAGGTTGAGGAGGAATTGCGCGTAGCGAGAGAGAACATCAGGTAGATTGGGATGCGCTTCCATGAACGTCAGGACCGAAGGGATGAGGCCGATTTCCTGAGGTGCCGGCGCCTGCTGGCTTGGGCCTCCGCTACTTCTGGGCTCGGTCTCTTCCTCGTAGTCGGATTCATCGCTCGGTCTCCGGCGCACGAGGCGAACGTCCCGATCAAGATCACGCCGGCGTCGCTTGTGAGCTCGTCTGGCTATGGCGTCTGTATGAGATTTACGTAGTATTACATCACCCCGTGCAGGCGTTGCAGGCGTAGTGTATTTGCCGAAGACGCCCATGGAATACGGTTTTCTCTCCGACCTGATGTCTCCGAATTGTACCATGGCTCCATTCACATTAGGCATACCACCCCGTGGAGGCGGCTCGGGCGTGTCTTCGTTGTCGGCGAGAGGAGAAGACCGGTTTTCGGGACCTGAGGAGAAGTCGGTCTCGAATGTTTTGCGCGGTGTGGTAAAAGAAGGGTTGCGGAATTGTGGTAGTGCTTTAGTTACAGGAGTCGTAGGAAAGGCGTAGGCCTGTGAGTTCGGTAAAGTAGACATTGATGGCTTCTTCGGCGAGTCAAAACGATCGAAATCACCTACATACGTCTTAGTCAGTGTCACATCCTTCATCGTCGCAGGAATGGTAGACAAACGCTTCTGGCCGGCAAAGCCATTCTGATTCTGCATGTTGCTGCTGGAAGTGTGTTTCAGGAACGGCGAGTCAAAGCTTGCTGGACCATGTCCTGACTGCCACTGGAAGTCCATGGGACTCTCGTTCGATCGGTACTCCATGGTGTGTCAAATCTTTGATGTTAGGGGACCGTAAACAAGAAAGCAACTCCGGGGCAACTCTAAATGCGCTACAGGCTTGGCGTGTTCCCGTCCTTGGAGTATCATCATCACATTAATCATTTTGAACGCAAGGGGAGCTTTTAACACATAGGAGCCTTAACCATTATTGTCACCCGGTCCCAGCCTTGACGAAGCGTTCTAGTTGAAATATCGAAGTCATTCCCATTTCCAGTACTGAAACGCAAGAGCACGCCAACAGATGAGCCATCCATTGCTGGTCCATTCTCGCGGACTCCAGATCCCCCATGCCATACCACACTAGCTCAACCTGCAAGAATAAAGCATCATAGCCCAAAGAATGTGACAGACCGCCCCTGCAGTATACGCGCTCATCACGCCCATCAACCTTTCACCGATTACACTAGCTCGTAGTCATCCTCGTCGGCAATGTATCCGTCGTGGCTGTCTTCCTTCTCCTTTCCAATGACCTCATATTCGTCCCTGACAAGCTTCTCCGTAGCTTTAGTCTCGAACTTCTCAACAGCCTTGGCAAGAGCCATGCTCAAGATTTGGCCACCCTCTGCAGGTCCACGCGGGGCGTCATAGGAATAGAGAATCTCCGCATCCGGCTCCGGAGCGGCCGACGCATCTTTGACGTCCTCCTCAGCAGAAGAATCGGAAACGCAGAACTCGGTGTTGAGGACGGGATGCTTGCGAGGGAGGCGAGTGGTGCTGTTATCCTTGGTCCAGTTGCGTTGAGCGCGAATGGCTCGGCTTTGACTACGCGTCATGCTGTCAGCCTCGACGCCGTAGAACATTGTTTGGCTGGTAGCTTACCCTGAACTAGTAGCTAGCTGAGGGCGGGTGCTCTGGCGGCCACGCACGACAGGGGCTTCACCGAGAGCCCACTTGTACTTGCTGTTCAGCTCCCTCTTCCGATCTTGAACGAGCTTGTGATCCTTCACTGCATCGTTGAGGGTGTGGTCAGACATAATGTTTCGTCTTCTGCAACGATGAGGTTGGATGTACGGTGGTCTTTGCGGTGAATCGGTAAAGCGTTGCGGAGGATGTTTAGTAGTGACGGCTGTAATCTAGACCTTGAGATGAAAAACCAGAAGAAAGGGAGCAATGTATATGAGAAGTGGAAGCACCAGGTGATGCAGTGTGACGTGATGACTATGAATGTGACACGTGTAGGAGGAGCGTGTCTTTAAGTAGAAGATGTCTTTGTTAGTAAGACGGGTTGAGTCATACGAAACAAAGGGAGGCGATGGAAATGATGAGCAGTAAGGGTGACACGGATGACTAGGTCGCGGTTGAAATGGTAGGAAGCAACAGCTGGTATGACTAAAGTCGGTAGAGATTGGAAGCTTCGAGGTTTCCCCGTATCAGAGTCATAACTCCGTCGGGACGTGGGGATGATAAGGGAAGCCACATGAGCTCATGCCCGGCGCCTGCGTTCTCGTGATGATCCTCTTGCTTAAGTAGGCAAGCTGGGTCCAAAATCAAGGCTGGTGCCCTGCGACGTGGACGGGCCAGTCATATCCAAGTATGTTTCAACGTGATTTGCAAACAGGTGTTCATCGTGGCGCTTGGAAAGATGAAGCTTTGGTCCCTGGATGACCTGGATGATCGACTGCGCCTCGGCCCTCGTGTGAACCTCGGGCTTTGGCCACGCTAGGCTCAACAAAGGTTTTCCAGGTACTGACGTTGAGCCTCGGCCAAGCTTTGATCAAGTGGATAAGGATGGCCGTCTTTCTCTTTGCGGTCGACTCTCACCAACCTTTTTGGTACGGAGTAATATCTCCAGACGTTACTTTGGGGAAGGGTGGTGTATAGCAGCAGGCGCTTCTAAACTCATTTGGAACAATCGTCTTGATTTTCAAAGTAATTAACAAAGCAATTCAGCGCCAGATCTCTATTGTATTCGGAAGAAGAAGATGCCTCGATCAGACGAGGCTGAATGGTGGTTCAATGCGGTCTACGAAGCTGTGCAAGAGATTCCTCCTGGCAGAGTGACTTCTTATGGACACATTGCCCGCCTCCTAGGCCGACGTGGGTCAAGGCATGAGTCCCTCAACATGTTGGAGACCTTCTAACAGGGCCATATTTGATAGCTGAACGTCCTAGGCAAGTATGTTTTTCATGTATTGTGGGCCAAAGGGTGACCAATGACCAGGCAAGTCGGAATTGCGCTGAAGCATCTACCTTCCTCAACAAACGATGTCAACCCCTACTTCCATAACGATAACGTGCCTTGGCAACGTGTGATCAATGCAAAAGGCGTCATATCACCTAGGTAGCTTCTCATAGTCTAAACAAAGTAACAGCCAGGCTGTCTTTTGCTAATGCGGCGACAGAGGACCTGGTGGCGCTGCTCGCCAAGCAGCCGTTCTGCGTCAAGAAGGAGTGACCGTCGAGAATGGCAGCTTGGGAGAGCTCCATGTCGACTTTGGCTCGTATGGATGGTTTCCGAGCTGCCTACCCAGCGAAGATTCCGAGGCAGAGGGTGCGAACGTCACGCAATAGCTCTGACCACGCTAGACGAACAGCTTGCAGGAGCTACGCAAGCAATTGCGCTCAGTATCTGTCGGCCAATACAAAATTCTTGAGGAATTTCTACGGGTTTTCCAGGTCAGAAACATATTTTTACACTGTACACCACTGAATGAGGGTGTTTCCGCACGGCCATGCATCCTAGCGACTCAATGCTTCAGGGAGCCTACGACTCTTCTATATACGCAATCAATCACCATGGAGGATTTCCACCATTGTACACTTGCTCGCCTGCGATGAAGATATTACGGAACGCGCCGTTGTCATTCTTGGTCGAATTGTAGATAATGTCCATGGTAGCTTTCGCACCAACATCAGGGGCCAAGTCTGCATCAGCTCCGCCAAGATCAGTGCGAAGCCAGCCGGGACTGATGCAGAAAACCGTGAAACCTTTGGAGTCGAGGTCATTGGCGTACTGGACAGTAAGCATGTTGAGCGCGGTCTTTGATATCTTGTACGAAGACATGGGCATCATCTTGGTGTAATCGTTGAGTCCTATGGACCCGAGTGTGCTGGTGATGTTGACGATCTTCTTCTGCTTCCCCTGTTGCAAGAGAGGGATGAAGGTGCTGGAGACCTTGTGCACAGCAACGACATTGGTCTCGAGGGTGCTTTGCAATGCATGCATGTCGCATGGACCGTTGTTTTCGATTACTCGGATTCCAGCATTGTTGATCAATACGTCTAGACCTTGGTCTTTCAAGATTTGGCTTGCGTGCTGGCAAGCGGACCGGATAGTCTCTTCATCGAGAACATTGAGCTGGACATAACTAGCTCGGCCTTGCGAGCTCTGAATCTGTTCATCGAGGGCAGCTGATGGTGATAGGTCGCGCGACGTTGCAATTACGGTTCTTACAGACGAGGCCGGTGCTGAAAGCAGCTGCTTGACAAGCTCGAGTCCGAGGCCGCGAGAACAACCGGTGATTAGATATGAGGACATGGTTCTAAATCTGGGACACGGAAATATAGCTATGGAGCGACGATAGTGACAGAGGAGAATATATATACTGCTAAACTACGGTATCGGTGATAGCATTTTCGACCCTCCCGTTAAGTCCGAGGGATTGCTAAGCGGATACAGCACCAGGTGCCCGCGCATGGGATAACCCAGAATATCTTACGCCTTAAAATGCAGTCTCAAATCCAAGGACCTTGTCAGAGTGAGACGACCACCTTCTTTGCAGATACACCCTTCTTTTGGACCTCGAAGCCGGTCTGTATGCACTCAAGGCCTTTGCCGACGACGTATGGATCCGGTGCAGCGATGTATGTGCCTTGCGCCAAGGCTTCTGGTAGGAAGTTCACGTAAATGGCTCTGCCGACGTCGTTGTGAGCCAGAGTGCTGCCAAAGATGAAATTGGTTCGTATTCCTCGCAATTTCGATTTCACCCAATTAGAGATGGAGAACGAAATGAACGCGTAGATGGTCAAAGGCACAACAAAGCGTTTCGGTCGCGGGTTCGGTAAGGGATAAGTGGCCATGGAAATGAACTTGTCACCAGTGCACTTGTCGAGGACGTCCATGCAAGCTTCTGCCGCCCCGGAACCCATGGTAAGTGCCCCAGCGGTCGTCTTACCCTTGAACGCGTGGATCAAGTCATCAACGATAGTCTTGCTGCGGTAGTCGAAAGCTTGGCTTGCCCCTAGCTTCTTGACGTAGTCGAAATTCTTGGGCGAGGCGGTGGTAATGACTTCATAGCCGGCCGCGACGGCGAGTTGGATGGCGTTACAGCCGACGCTTGTCGCACCTCCCCAGACGAGCAGTGTTTTCCCGGTTGATTTGGGATGTGTGGTGGGATACTGCAAGGCTAGTTGGTCTTCTTGGAACAACCCGCAGGCGGCCGTAGATACGCCCAATGGAATGACAGCAGCACTTTCGTAGGACAAGGCGTCAGGGATCGATGATGCCATGTGGGACTCGACGACAGTGTACGTCTGGAAAGCGCCCTCGGACGATTTGTTGTGCTTCTCATCTATCCCGTTGGCATGGCCGAGAACACGATCGCCTACTTTGTGACCACTGACTGCACTGCCAATCTGCACAACCTCACCGGCGACATCTGATCCGAGGACGAATGGGCATTTGAGCCACGAAAAGAGCATGTTTCCCATCTCTACTTTCATCCAGTCTACCGGATTGATGGCCACCGCGTGATTTTCTATCACTATCTCATTGGCGCCTGGTGGAGTATAAGGTGCGGATTCGACTACCAGAGGAGCCTTTGGTGCTTTCATCCATGCTGCTCTATTCGAAGGCATCCTATGAAGTGGCCGACAAGGGGAATAAGGAAAGGTTCTTGCTGCTGACGAAGAGACAAAGACGATGAAACAGCTTCTGCTTTGTATGGCGATGACGAGGTGCAGACAAGAGATACAAGAGATTCTGGCTTATCGATGAAGGAGATGATGTGGGGATGCAAATGGAGTTGTTCCTTAAAAAACAATTGCTTGAAGCAAGTATGGCAGCATGGCATGGTGACCGCAGTACCTACCCCTTTATGTACTGTATCGTCGCCAGCATCCAAATTACTCACGATAAAGAACATCGAGACGGACGGAGCAGAATTTCGTCCGACGTATATAGTTGTTCCGAACGCCCCGTGCTTGCATTTGCAGTCCTATTGCGGAATTGAAGCAATTGTTCTCTTTGTTGCACTAAGCAGCAGGCGACGATGGGGATGGATTGTGGTTACTAGCGTGATTCTGGATGCGAAACGAGGTTAGCGCATTCGTCGCTTGCTGAAAGCGACTCGGTCGGTCGACATCCGCCAATCAACTGACCGTTCTTGCTCTCTAGAAGACATGAAAAACATGGGAGTCTCCTTCTTGCTCCATCACGTCAATCCGACGCGGCGTCATGACAGCCCGCCTACCGTCGCCCAACAAGAGAAAGGCGCACCAGAAGTCCCGGAAAGGATGCGGTAACTGCAAGCTACGCAAAGTCAAGGTAGAAAGGCATCTTTGTCCCCGTTCGACATAGACTTGACTAAGCCGGGCATGTAGTGCGATGAGTTCAAGCCACGATGCAAGCGATGTACGGCGTATGGCGTCGTCTGCAGCTACGGCTGCCAGCCCCCCGATCTACAATTGTCAGTCGAAGGAGTCTCCAATCTGGAAACCCTGCAGGAGCTCCTTTTGCCACGAAAGAATTCTATACCCAGCATGATTGTACCTCAATGTATGCAACTGTCAACGGGTTTCGAATTGGGCATGCACGATCTGGAGTTGTTGAGCAAATTCAAGACCCGAACGGGCTTGACTATCAGTACAGCCAGCAGTCTGCGCTTGTATCAGGAAGACTTGTTCAAGCTCGCCTGCTCGGTAAAAGACCAGCGCATCACGTCTAGCTATAGATGCTAATTTAGAGGGATCAGCACCCGTTCTTGATGCATGCGGCACTACTCGTGACACGAATGCATGACCGCTATCTGTCCGCCGCGCAGGCATCAACTCTTTCAGTGACAGAAGCGACTCACTGGCATCAAAGTGTTGCGTCATTCAAGAGGAAGATGTGCGAGCCCATTCAGCCCTCCGAGCGGGATGCCCTCTGGGCTACTTCGGCAATCCTAGCTACCATATCCTTCTTCTACATCGAAGCCAAGATCCCCGCGGAAGCCTGGCCGCTGACCCAGCCTTCATCCTCGGACCTCAACTGGCTCAAGTTGAGTGACGGGAAGAGGGCTGTCTGGAGCATTACCCAACCACTGAGATCAGACGGCACACTTCGAGCGCTCGCTCTCGAGCACAGCACGGTGTCGAAGATCGCTCGTACAGCGTCTGGACTGGAAAGCCTACCTCCTGAGCTCCTCATGCTCTGTGGTCTCGACAGGACGTCACCTCCGAATAGCAACCCCTACTTCGCCGCTGCATCCACCCTTGCACAAGCGTGGAACACCGACAGTATACAAACTATCTTCCTAAACTTCTTCTGCTTCATTACTACCACAAGTCCCGAGTATCGAGTATTGCTAGAACGAAAAGACCACCGTGCGCTTCTGCTCCTAGCATATTGGTACGCGAAAGTCTGCCAGACACACCATTGGTGGGCTTTGCCGCGGGCGGCGCTGGAGTGTCAGGCCATTTGTATATATTTGAGCAGATACTGTCAGCAAGACACTTTCATTCAACAGCTCTTGCAGTATCCGAGGACACTGTGTGGCATTTCTGCTTGATTAGAGCTAGCACTTAAGATACATCAATCAATGCTTGGCAATATCAATTAATATTTAGATTCGTGATCGTGTAATTCTTCTGGATCGTTGTGGTGACCTAAACTTTTCCCGCCAAATCGCACCAGATGTTGAAAGACGGGACTTATGGGAAACTGCATTGTCAAGGCCATTTTGAGCTGAAAAGGCTAGAAGTACAATCCAGAAGTACACGCTGTGTTGTAGTGCATATCGGCACGGGGTATTCACCAATCCGTCTATCCATCCATCCAAACTCCAATATACTGGATACTCCAGCTCGCTATGCATGAATGAATTGCTGAAGGAAAGCCAGCAAAAAAGGACAACTCGAGGATGTAGAACCGTCAAACAAGCAGCCAAAAGCAATCACCGTGCTCAACCTTCCACCAAACCAGACAGCCTCCCGATGCGTCAGCCCGTAGCGCACTATGCCCGAAGGCCAGTCACACGGGCGAACACCAAGAGGCTGTTCGGAGAGGTAGAGGAAGGGTGAGAGGAGCGTTGAACTTGCGTTTGAGCGGTCGACATGAAGGTAGTGAAAGAATCAAAATGGCGTATTAGCGTAAGCTCGTCCCCTTTGCCTCCCCAGACGTCCCCTTCACCTCCCCATGCCTCCTCCGTCCCATTAAGCATCTCCCATCTCGACATCGACGTCCGCCGGACCAGCCAGCATCGAGTATTGGCCACCAGCACCAGCCCAAGTAATCTTCTTGCCACGGACCGCAGTATTCTCGATCTTAGTCGGCATCTTCACTTCGTCTGTAACACCTTGTCCTGTCTGATACATAAGACTGAAACCCCAGCTGAAAGGTTCGTCGCTTCCGTTGAGTGCTATATTATGATCGGTCCCGGCAGCGACGAATTTAGTTCCCGTCACCTGGGGTACCATAGTCGGTTCTATGACAATACCTGGTTCACCCTTTGAGTCGAAAATGATGTCGTCCTCTGGAACAGTTGACACGTCGAGGCCAAGTTGATGGGCTTTGATCTCGCCCCAGACAATGCAGGAGCCGCTCTGGGTGATAGCGATGGAGTGGTGTGCGCCGCCGGTGATCTGTGTGATTGGATCGTTGGGACGCTTTAGGCTCTCGATCTTGCCTGGTATGTATATGCTGGCGTTGTCATCGCCCGCGCCGGTACGGTGTCCCGTCATGCCCATGCTGTTTGCGCCCCATGACCAGACATTGTTTTGGTTATCAATCGCGAAGGAGTGGTCGGTGCCATTGCCGATGGTGGTAAATCTTCTTCTGCCTAGGCGGAGTGGATATGGTGTAAGTGATTTGTGTTGATGGCGCTCGATTGTTCGATAGCCAAGTTGATTTTGTTGTCCGTTGCCCCAGACAAAGATCTGTCCCTTGGAATCAAGAGCAAGTGTGTGGTTGGCGCCGCTAGCGGTCTGACTTATGCCCTTAAGGTTGTCGAGCAGAATTGGCGTCCGCGCGATATGGACTTTCTCAGTGAAGCCGAGTACACCAGTGTTGTTCTAGTCAACATGTTAGTAAATTAAAGCAATCTCGCAGCATATCGTACTCACCCTGAAAGTTCCCCAGCCCCACACCTTTCCATCGTCGGTCACGGCAAAAGTGCTGCTGTCGCCTGCAGAGACACTAGTAAAGACTGTGCCTTCCGAAAAATGGTCGCTCAATACGGCAGTAGGTGTACTCTCGAACGGGTTCAATCCGCTGTCTTCATCATCACTTTCCTCGCTCTCCTGATCTGCATCTCGCAGCCCGCCGCTCCAGGTAGTATCTCTCCCTAAAGCTCCTTGGTCGTTGACGCCCCAAGTCAAGATCTTGTTATCATGTGTTAAGGCTACCACGTGCATGCCTCCACATGCGATCTGCACAACACCGACATCTTTGGCCGAAAGCAGCGGATTCAGACGAGGCCGCTTGACATCGATGACATTCTTCGCGGAACCTAGACCGAGCTCGCCTGCAGAACCTTCGCCAAACACATAGACATTGAGTTTCTGAGTAGGCGCACGGTTGATGACCACCTTCGGCTTCAATGCCTTGACAGCGCGGGCTTTCTTCACGGAACGCTCCTCGTTGTCATCATCGCTGGCTTTGCGTTTCTTGGTGGTCGTCGCTGCTTTCGTAGTGGTAGACTTGCTGGCGCTTGCTTTGGTGGTAGTCGCTTTCGTACTCTTTTTCATAGTCGCTGCTTTTTTCACTGGCGCTTTTGTTGCTTTCGTTGCCTTCATGGCAGGTGCTCTCTTCGGCGCAGGTGCTTTCGGCGCCTTTGTAGTGGATTTCGGAAGGGCACGTGTTTGCGCCATCACGTGTTAGTATGTGCTGCTCGGTTGGAAGTGAAGCTGCAAAAAGTGTCGTTGGAGAGGTGCAAAAGTGTCGAATATGTGTTGATCTCAAGGAAATTTCGGTGTTTACATTTCTCTGGTTAGTTCGCGACGCGGAAGATTCCGCCATCTCTTCGGCTAATCTCCGGGTTAGCTCGGGGAAAGCGGCTACCCGGCACCACGTTAATGCGTCGTTCCAGGAACCACGACCACCTTCAGGTCCTATCTACGCGGACTGCCATACGACTTGTTTCTGTTCACGTGATGCCGTTGGCAGAATGTTGCGCTCGGGAACCTGCGTGAAAACGGAAAACATGTATCCACCTTCCGAAGGTGAATGATCTGGTATCAGGCCCTAACGAGACTATCATGATCATCACAGATTTCACTGCTGCAATATGTCATTAGCCGACTACCTAGCAAAGAACTACCTGACGGCCGACTCGAAATCGGAGAAGAAGTCCAAGAAGCGGAAGCGGAAGGATGGCAATTCTGGCCTAATCATTGCTGATGATGACGCCCTTGGCTGGAACCCGAACGGGTCAAGCAACGCGGACGAAGATGCTCCTGTCACCAGTCCGTGATTTCCGTATCTTCTAACTCATCTTCCAAATCTAACCCGTTCTACAGTTTCCGGCCGCACCTCTGAATTTCGCAAAGCCAAATCCTCTGCCTGGCAAACCATCGGCGCCCCTACTCCCTCTTCGAGCGACCAGGCTGCTGCCGATGCCATAATCGCTTCTGCCGCTTCCGAAAACAATGCTCGCGCTCTCGCAGACGAAGATGCCCCAGCCATCGATGACTCCAGCAGCGCACAGATGGGATCCGGCGCCCACGCCGGTCTACAGACCGCGGAGCAAGTCACGGCGCAGGTCAAGCGCCGCCAGGAGGCCGAGAAAGCGCAGTTCATGCAAGACAGCAGTGCGCACAGTGGAGCAAACAGCGAGACCATCTATCGAGATGCCAGTGGACGGATCATCAACGTGGCGATGAAGCGTGCGGAAGCGAGGAAGAAGGCGGAGGCGGAGGTTGCGAAAGCAGCTGCTGAGTTAGAAGCTCAGAAGGGAGACGTGCAGCGCGCTGCGGCTGCCAAGCGTAAGGAAGATCTGAAGGAAGCGAAGTACATGCCCGTGGCGCGGTATGCGGATGATGTGAACATGAACGAGGAGCTCAAGGGCAGGGAAAGGTGGAATGATCCGGCGGCTGGGTTCCTGGAGAAGAAAAAAGCGGGGAAAAGTGTGAGCGGGAAGCCGCTGTACAAAGGGGCGGCGATGCCGAACCGCTACGGGATACGGCCAGGGCATCTGTGGGACGGGGTGGATAGGGGAATTGGATTTGAGAAGGAGTGGTTTGCTGCAAGGAACAAGAAAGCCAACCTTAAAGAGTTGGACTATGCTTGGCAGATGGACGAGTAAAAAAGTTACTCTCTGCCCAAGAAATTGGTAGGGAGTGTTCATGGTCGATATGCATAGCACTGGCGTATGGGGGACAGGCACATCCAAGGATGTTATCCGGAATTCCGTGCATGATCAGTCAAGAGCGAGCAGCTGGAAGTAAGGAATAATTCAGACCACTAATTTTCATCAGGTTTAGGTGACACTCTCTTTGTTGTTTTTAAATACTGCCTCGCATACCACAGCCAACCTGGGCATGTGGGCGAATATCGCCGTCATGGCCTGGACAATCTCTTGTCGTTGGGTATTCTCAGCTTAGAGTATGGTACGTCTCAACGGTTGATTCTGTCGGCGACGTGTAATGTCGACAGAAGAAAACTCATCCAATGGTATCGAAGAAGGTTCAAAACTCGCTCATCCTTCCTGTGGGCAAGCCCTCTAGAAGGTCAAACCGCACTTCTACCACGATCATCGCTATCCCATGCGCCTGCACGAAGTCGTGCGCTCGATCCTTAGCATTTATGAAAGAACGCATAGACGGAGAGTTGATGGACTGAATCACTAGTAGAGACCCATAGCTAAAGAGGCGATCTGTCAAAGTATTCCTTTCACTCACTCAGGATACCCACGACCAGGGCTCGAAGAAGGTCCTGAATTCATATGTGGTACGAGACCGTGAAAAGTGCACCTTGCCGGCGCATGGGATAACCACAGAATATAGTATAGACTATTCGTCAGACAACCACATCAACCACAACAGAAGACTATCCAAATCCAAAACCCCCAATCATCAACGCCCAACTCTTACACCAGCATCCCAACCCACCGACCCCTCACCAACTCGGATTAAAGCACGGTCCCAGAATAAACCCACTCGTCCAGTCATCCGCGCTATCATCCGCATCCCCCTGCGTGCTCATCCCCAACGGACACTTATCCGTCACGACCGCGCCCTGCACCCCCTCGAACATCTTGTGGTTGATCGTCAGCATGCAATGACGCGTCAACTGGTTCCAGCGTCCGCCCCAGCAATCGAGCACCGACTCGTGGCAGATGCGGCAGCAGTCCTGGCCGCCGGTGGCCGGCTCGAGGGTGTATTTCTCTTGGGTGAAGACGAGGTCGGCATCGTAGGGCGTGTTGTCGATTTTGAGGTAGGAGAAGGGCTTGTCGCATGCTTGGGGGAGGTTAGTGAGGGGACGGGTGGGGAATGAGGGGGGGAGGGGAGTGCTTACGGTCGGGTTCCCTTTTGGCGCTCGGAGCGGCGGTTTTGGGTTTGGAAGAAGAGGTGGGTGACTTTGGACGGTGGGTTGGTGTAGGTGGTCGGACGGTCGAGGTCGTGAATGAGGATGAGTGGACGCTCGACGTGGTTGGAGGAGGTGCCGGGCTGCTTGAGGCGGTCGAGGAAGAGGACTGAGTGCTCGACGTTGAAGACGGCGACCGAGTGCTCGACGTTGAGGAAGAGGACCGAGTGCTCGACGTTGAAGAAGATGACTGAGTGCTCGACTTTGAGGACGAGGACTGGGTGCTCGACGTTGAGGAAGAAGAGGAGAGGACGCTGGAAGTCATAGAAGAAGATGGAGGGCCAGTGAAGGAAAAGCTCGAGCTCGTCAAACTGGGAGCTGGCCCGCTAGGGCAAGCTAGACCCCCTGTCTCGCCGGCAGGACATGGTACGCCCGGAGGGAATGGTATGCCCGGAGGGAATGGTGGGCCGGGAAGACAAGGTGCGCCGGGGTGAAATGGACCGTGGTGAGGATGTGGTCCGTCGGGAAGATGCGGTCCGTTAGGAGGATGTGGTCCACGAAAAGGAGGTGGGTGATGATAGGGACGAGGTGGTCCATGTGGGGGAAGTTCGCGAGGACCTCGACCTCGATGATGATCTACAGGAACGCTTGCGGGTGCTGAGGAAAGTGTTATGACGCCAGTGGTGGCAGACGAAGATGTGAGGAAGCTCAAATTGGCGGGTGTTTTCGTAAAGCCATCAAGGTCATGGTGCTTCTGAGCAATGCAGAGGCCTGCAAATGCCATAAGAGCGAGGACGTCGTAGATGGATGAGATACGCATTTTGTGAGACTGGTAGATGATGATTCAGGGTGAAGTGGACTCGATGTGTGTAAAGTTCAAGAAGATTGTGGTCTTGGGAATGCTGTGGCGAATCGTAATGTAATTCGATGTTTGGGAGAGAACATATACCATTCAGTGGTGGACATTTTATAGAGACTTGCTTACAGTTATTTTCTGGAAATGGGAAACACGCTCAAGTCGGTCAGCTCCAGCTGTCTTGAAGAAAGCATTCTATATTGGCTCAATCGCTCTCACCTAAATCTTGCTTCATTCCGCGGCAATCCGCGAATTGCTATATTCGACAAGCACTATGCCAGACTTCGTAACAACCGAGCATTCTTACAGCTGCTTCTTCCCCTCCGCAGGCGCCATCTTCTCAATCAACTCGGCGCCCACTTTCGCACTCTCTTCCCACGCTTGCTGCCTCTTCCAGAAATGATCCTGAGGCCCCATTGTGTGCAGGCTACCCGCTCTAGCCGCTTCTTCCAAGCTACTCCTCGTGAACTTCTCGGTTGCGTGACTAATCGATAAGTTCATGAGATCCTCACCAGCGGTTTCCTGCAGATAACTCTTGCGTAATGCATATCGCTCCGCACGTACCTTCTGCATGCCGGGGGAATCGATTTTCGAGATAGCGAGGCGCACACCCATACGCACGAGCAGGTACAAATGTTCGGAGAAGAATATGCTAAGTAATAGAGCCCAGCCTTTGATGGTACTCGGCGTGCCGTCCGGTCCCATTCCGTCGTTGCTGAAGAGATAAACAATGGCTGCGCCCGTGATACTCCCAAGCCAGGAGAGAAAGCCAAGGCTATCGAGCCAAGGTCCGATGGTGTCTGCGCGGAGCGGCGAAGGGCGTTGCATTTCCACGCAGATCTTGACAGCATCTGAACGTAGCTCGATCCAGTTGTTAATGATAAATGAGATCGGTGTAAGGGGCCAGACGACGGAAAAGAGGGCGAGATAACCATATTGAACGACCATTTCCCTTAGATCAGTGGTCACGTCATAGACGTCTAATTCTGCTTCGCTGCGCACACGAGTAAGGAACTCGGCTTCTTCGGGTATATCTTGAACCGTGGAGCCAGGAGGTGCACCGCCTTTCTTAGCTGCTCGTTGCGTCTTCATTTCTTGATACTTGTGGAATCCTCGGCGCTTGATATACGGTACAATGGTTTCCATCGCGAAGTTCACGATCTGAGCGGTAACAGTGAAGTATATCACCTGCTTTCGAAGCCTGGATGGATTGATCGAAAAGCCTGTTTTTGGCGCAGTGAGCTGCTTCTCATTCTCAGCGAAAGGCCTGGCTGTCAGGCTGAAGATGTCAAGATATGGTACTATCAAGCTACCAAAGGGGACATAAACGAAGGCTGTGAGGAAGATGGGAAGATAGGAGGTGATGAAATTCAGGATGAAGACTTTCTGGATCATTGCAGCTTCGTAGCTTTCGGTCGTTTCATGATTTTCGAAGTCGTTCAGTCGCTGGGCCACACTCATCAGGAGAGTCGTAAGTGTTGGAACAAAGGCGGTAAGAAGTGCTGTGGGAAGGAACACCTAAAGAAGCATCAGTCCAAGGCTTACATGAACCATCGTTCTGGGCCTACCAAGACGCTCTTCAATGGGCCGTTGTAAATTTCCGAAAGAAAGATCTCAATGCCAAAGCAGGTTGCAATCAAAGTGCCTAAGGCCACACTAGCTAATAGAGCAAATGGCAATTGAAGTAGCTGCCTCCATAATCTGGTGGTCGCGGGGAAAAACCGGACGGTCTCACCGGTGACTGGGTCTTGAATCTCTTTCTCAGGCTGGAATTCTTTCCTCTTCTGCGAGATAGCAGAGACACCTTTCACGTCCCATCGAACCCCGAGCTCAATCTCCTGCCGTTTCCAGTATTCTACGAACGTGACACACCACAGACCGTTGACGATGGCGTATACACCAGAATTGTGCCCCAACAGCACCCATGACGCAAAACCGAACGCTGCAGGGAACATCAAGAATGCAAAGTACGATTGTGTAAAGGCGAAGTAATAAGCGACCTGTTCCACTCATCAGCTACTGCCCGGACCGTGGGTCTTGCAGCTTCGGCCCTCACCTTTTCCCCAAATCGATTCCTAATCTCATCCAAGTCCTCAGGCTTCAAGAAAGTTACAGTACTCCATTTCTTGATCCATTCCTTATTGAATTTGTGATCGTGAAGTGGGAAGACAGACTCAACATTCTTCCAGGGCTCCTGCTTAGGGATTATACCAGCTCCACCCTCCTCTCTCGGGCTTGTGATCATCTCATAGACAATACGGTACCGTTCAGCTTCGGTCAAATTTTGATGTATGATGGAATGCTTGGCTTCCTTGTCTGGTTCCGCTGCTCGTACTCCATGAAGCCAGTCCCTGATCCTGTTCACCAATTTCAGAGGGGTCCGAAGAACCTAACTGATAGAGTCACCTTGAATTGTATATATGATGGTTCAATACTCTATCTGAAGCAACTTTCACTAGGACCAGCAAGGAGCAATTGTCGCCATTCCTGACCTCGATCTGAAGTCCAACTGTAGCTAGGGCCTTGAGAAGCCTTGCGAAGCCTGCTCTTGCGTCTGCTTTGCCTGAGACGGCGGGGTTAGTAACGTGCATCTGGAATCGCACTAGAAGCATACTGGTATCTGTGAACCGATAGACGATCACGTAGTCAACATCGAAATTGGCACGCAGAGGATCGAGGTGCTGAGCCATGATACTGGCCCCGCCTTTTGGCAAGGAAGGCCTCGATGCACAGGATGATGTTCAAGAAGTCACAAACGTCGCAGACGTTGCGAGAAAAGATTCTAGACTGTGAGAGCTATTTGACAAAACGCGTGCTGCATCTAGAAGTTGGCAGACCCGTCTGCCATCAAACAGACGTCATTGCGCTTTGAGCCGAATGACACTCCCAAACCAATTCGATTTTACTTTACACCATTTTCTTCTCTGTAATGCCCTCGATATGACTTCCCTAAGGTATGTTTGTTAGCAAGCCAAAGAATTCTCCAAGGGCAAGCAATAATCTCATCGGATCAAGGATTACATTTCGTCTCAGAATATCTGGTTTTGTTCATACTTCGTTCACCCTCTACCAGGAAGGCGAAGCATTACCAGCTTCATGATAATGTGGAAGCCTTATCGTATTCTGATCTATGGATTCTTCCGATTTCCTTTCATCGTGTGAATCTTATGATATCAAATGCCGATGTGAGGCGCTTATGTACAGCGTGCTAACTTATGTACAACCAAATGCATCTATTATGAACAAACCTACAGTTTCGACCTTTCTTTCAGTGTCGCCTTCTCCTGTGGCTGGACCAATGGGTCATATACCCCAAGGCCCAACGTATCCGCGGGCACGGCCGTAGAATGCATACTCAGGCCTCTAGTATCGACCAGATCGGGATTCAGCTGGTCCACGCTCGAGCATCCGATGAGCCTCATATTCATTTGCATCTCATCTTTGAGCAATTGCATGGCGCGATCCACACCGGGTAATCCATACGCGCTCATGGCATACAAGAACGGCCTGCCGATACCCACACCTGTCGCTCCGAGGCACAAGGCCTTGATGATGTCGGTTGCCCGTCTCACGCCACCATCGACATAGATTTCGATGCGGTTTTCCAAGCCACGTTCTCTTAGGACAGGCATAACCTCTGCAAGCACTTCGATGCCTGATCGTGCAAAATCGAGTTGGCGTCCTCCATGGTTGGATAGTACCACGCCGTGGACGCCGACTTCGATTGCTTGGATGACATCTTCGACTCGCTGCACGCCTTTGAGCAGGATCGGCATCTTCGTGATACCGAGGAACCACGGAATATCTTTCCAGCTCAGAGATGGGTCGATGAAAGAAGAAATGGCGCGAGCGGCGCCCTGTGAGCGGTCTACATTGTCACCACCAGTGTCTTGAACATTCGAGCCGACGTCCTGAAACTTGCTGCGCATATCTTTCTCTCTCCGACCCAGTTGAGGGGCGTCGACCGTAATGAACAAGCCTTTGCAACCACGTTTCTCCGCATGCTGCACGATTCGTTTTGTGATAGCGCGATCCTTGTTGACATAAAGCTGCAGCCACTGGACCTGGTCGTCCTGCTTTGTGTCCACAATCTCATCGAAAGAGCAGCTAGCGAGCGTGGGGATCATCTGTATAACCTTGTGCTTGTGCGCGCCTCTTGTCAAAATGACCTCGCCCTCTGGGTTACCTAGCTTGCCCAATGCGGTCGCGGTGACGTAGAAAGGGATCGAGACGGGAGTGCCGAGCATCTTCGTAGAGAGGTCGATGTGCTCAACGTCTACCAGTATTCTTGGACGGAACCATATCTTGTGGTATGCTGAATGGTTTTCTCTCATGGTCTATATACTGAGTCAACATTGTCGACGGCGGAATAACGACCTTGCGCCTGGATGTACACACTATTTCATCGTCAGCCCCACTGGAATAGTACGCCCACGCCGTCTTCTTCATAACCCGTCGTGCCACAGCCTCGAAGTCCATAAGGTTGTAACACTGCTCAAGGATCGGCATTCGCTTGATTCTCTCCTGTCTGTCCTGCTCATCGGGATCCTCCTCGACCTGCTCTTGCTCAATTGTGTCCATATCGACTTCCCCCAGATGCTTGCCCTTGTCGAGAAACTTCTCGAGAGTGTCTGGAGGATGTATGGGGTCATAAGTCTCCGTCGCATCTTTGCCTGCATACTTCAGAATGATGTTCTTCCCACCGGGATGCTCTTCTTTGAATTCCGTGACGTCGTAGGCGCGACCGTGGATGATGACCCAGCAGTCTTTGTCATCGTTATGTTTCGCCACTTCCTCGCCTTGGAGCTTTTGAGATTTGGGCTGCTGCTCCGGCTCATGGTTCATCTTGAAGAAAGCAGAGTAGAGTGTGAACGTGAAGAATGGGTGGCAAGGAAAACGTCAAGTCAGAAATCGAGCAAGTAGGGCTTGCGTAGAGCTTGAAGGAGACGATCGCTTGTTCTACAACGAGAAAGGGAAAACGAGTTGATGAGGGACGGAACAAGAAAGGCAACACGGCTTTGCGAAGATGGGACTGCGGGCATGCGGAGGGGAACCTGGAGTCGACCCTCGCTCACCTCGGCAGTTGGAGCGTGACGGCGGGGAAACATAAGATACCCATCTCCATGGCCCCTCATAGTAATGGCTTAAAGAAGTACAAGGTACCACAAGAATTTTGCACGACTATGTAGAATCAGGTGCCCTCAGGCGTGGTCGCGCTGTTCCCTTGCTATTAAGAAGTCTTACGGACTCACGGTTTTGCAGCTTCACGGCACCAACGACGGCTGGGCTTGGCAATATGAAGTAGTCCTCCACACCGCGAGACCGACGGTTCGGTGCTCTGCAACGGGAGTGATGAGTTTCTGGACAATCTAAGTTCTTCCATTCCAATCTTCAAAACACGTCGACAAGCCCATTCAATGGCTGGCAAAAGCATCATCATCAGTGGGAAGCCAGACGCCTTGTCAGAGAATCAGATGACGTGCGGACGGGAGGATCCTCGCGAAACAAATGCGATCCATCATCAGCATCATCTTCTATCGTTACTTTCCGGCTTCTTGCGACTTCATCTAAACCACACCAACGCAATACCCAGGTGCTGCCCCAAGCTATCAGGGAATCGAGCCCTGTTGTAAATTATAGCAGGCGTTTCAACGATTTCCGTATCTTTCTTTCGGACTTTCCATCTTGGTCTATTCTGTTCTCCTTGAGATTACCATGGGATCTCTGAATGGAAAACGGGATATTCTAGTGAGGGGATGATAATGTCTAACAGCCTGGAAGCTAAGATATGCGTGCTTGGCTCTCAAGGTAAAGTCTTAACTTCCTTTAACAAGATCTTTGCTTACGAGTAGTAGGAGTCGGCAAGACTTCGCTCGTATACCGTTACGTCAAAGGAACCTTCAGCCCCGCTACAACTACATCAACCGTCGGCGCGTCATTCCTTACCAAGCGAGTGCTGGATGTTGATAGTGGCGTTACAGTGAGATTGCAGTTATGGGATACAGCGGGTCAGGAAAGGTTCCGCAGCATATCGAAGCTGTATTATCGTGGCGCGAGCGCTGTCGTCTTGGTCTACAGCATCTTGGACGAGAGCAGCTTCGAGCAGATGGGCAGATGGCTTGCAGAAGTCAAGGAGAACGTGGCAGACGACGTCGTGGTCCATGTGGTGGGCACTAAGAGCGACGTCGTCGCGCAAGAACCTGGTCTGCGGAAGGTACCATTTGAGAGGTGCATTGCGTATGTTGCCGAGAACCTCTATCGGGAAAGAGTCGTTACTCCCCCAATTACGATGGGCGCGGCCAAGAGCATGAAGAGCTCAGACAGCAAACGAAGCAGCGGGTTCTGGGGTCAGGAGATAGGATGGGATTGCTGCCACGAGATCAGTGCTAAAGATGGCGAGGGCATCGACGAGGTCTTTCGAGTTATAACCAGAAAACTTGTCGAACAGCGGCAAAAGACCTTAGATCAAGAGCAAGGTCTAGAGAGCATTACAACACCCGGTTATGACAAGAATCAAGCAGGGTATTTCGATGGTCCTGGCTCAGATGCAAGCTTCAGGGTTGGAATTGGTGATAAGAGGAGGAGCTGGCTCGGCTTTCCCACCCCTAACATTGTAGTGGAGGATACGGTATTCGCAGAGGGCAGGCGTGGGAAGGGTAGAAGGGATAAATGTTGCTAACAATAGCCTGCCTGTCACATGGGTATTTGTACACTACTCTGCTTCCATGCTTGTGCGTTCATAGCGATGGAGTTATGGATCACCTTTTGTTCAGCTTTCGCAGTGCGCACGATCTCGTGTACGCAGTCTTGCCTGATTGACTTTGTTTAAGCTGTACCCATACCCGGTGACACGTGTGATGATGTTTGAAGAACCACAGCGACTGGCATCGAGTTTGCGTACGCCGTCCCTTTGATATCGTATGATGGCCTGCAGGTGCCTGTTGTCATACCCCAGCAGGGACCACCTGGTGGTCCAGGTGTCCGCCCGATCCTAGCCGCGAAGCGAAGGCATCAGACGGACTGAACATTGCTTGAATGACTGGGCTTTCAGCTTCGCAAAGCATCCATCAGCAGTCGAGATGAGTATCTGCATTCAAGCAACGCGCGGATTGATGCAGCATGTTCTAATCACCACTACTGAAATGCAAGAGCTTCGCTGGGGCTGTGTAGGAGCCCGCGAATTGCAAGAAGGCTGCATAAGCCGAGTCACCTAGTGTTCCACCATCTCACCCAAGGTTCGCAAGGCTGTTTCCGCAAACCAGCAAACCGCGGATCGTATGCGCATCTCTCCATTTGACGAACGGATTATTTACGTTCCCATGGTGGTCTACGGTCCGCGGTCCACAGCGACTTTTTGTGACCCTTTTGGAAAATCACCATGTCAGGTACAGAGGTCCTCGGGGTCGTCGCATGTGTAGCTGCACTATGTTCAGCATATTACAATGGCGGCGAAATCCTACAGCAGATCCGGGCAGAGAGGAATGCTCGCCAGGCCGCTCGGTTGGATGCTTTTACTGAAGACTCGACACATGACCTGGCCATCTCGTTGGCTCGGGGCGAGGATGTCATCCAAAGCCAGTACGATCGGGATTACAAGCGCTTCGGCCAAGCCTTTGCGGATGGCGACGGTAGGCAGTGCATATAACGATCTATGGAGGAGCTCAATTAACCTGGTCGCAGATATTGCGAAGGCAGCGCTCAAAGATATCATTATCCTCCTGCAAGCGCAGGTCATTTCGAATCTCAAGGTCCAATGGCAAGAAGATGCGAATGTGGATTTCACCGCTTTGCAGGACGTCTCAGACTCCTCCCAAGACAAGGCCATTCTGGTTCTGATGCAGTTGCAACAGCGAATCATTACTTCGGGGCCCATCGACAATCTTAGACCTCCTCCACTGTTTGCGAAACCTGGTTTGCCCAAGGAGAGATCACCTATGCTTCAATCGCGACGGACAAGCGTAGGTGCCGAGGCGTACAATGACCATCGTTCTCCCTCTTCCAGTGATAGACAAGGACAGCCACCACACGATGGACTTGTCCTGCTCACGCAAAGAAACGGAATGCACAACCGATCTCCTTCCGCCCAGCTTGACAGAAGGTTCTCCCAACAATACTCACCTGTCCGAGCTGGCGCACCGTCCCAGCCAGCCCCGCCAGTCAATAAACCTGATAGCCTACAGCGATCAATGCCAGTACAGGCCAAGACGTCACACCAGCGACCTAATCAGGGATATGTCCCCGACTTCTTTAGTGGCGCATCTCCTACTTCATCAGACGGGTCTTGGACGTCCCCACCGGCCTACCAAGATCATCGAGTGACGCCCAAGGTGGTGACGACTATCACAAGCTCAGGAAATGAAAAGAACGAGAAAACCGAGAAAGGGCACTTCGCCTCAGTTACCAAATTAAAGCTGTTCGGGACACGATCCAAAGCGACTCCCGTTACAATCTCTAAGAATGAAGCTCCTCGGATACATGAGCTGGACGCTTCAGAATCCGCTAAGCCAGCAATACAAAGCCATCAGAATGACCAACCTCATAATGAACCACCTGGAAGAGCGCAGCGCTTGATAAAAAATCCAGCTCCTCCACCAACCCCGTCGTCCAGATATAGCGTGGCCAGTACGACCACGGCGAGCACGCCAGCTGGGTCGATATACGAACCGCCTGAGACACCAGACTTCAATCCTTGGATTGATAGATCCCTTGCGGTGACCCCAGCCACGAGCCGGACACTCAATGAGCCAAGTCGCCATTCCACTCCGCGATCATCTGGATCAGTTTGCCGTGCTCCGACGCAGATGACCATGTTAACCAGTCCCTGGGCTCTGAAGGAACACCTTCCTAGCGAAGAAAATAAATTCCAAGGATTCTGTAAAGGAGCATGGAGAGCGCAGATAGGAGACAAGAAAAAGGCTATGGACGAGCGGCTTCGGCCTGGCGGCATGTACAATGCCGCCCGGTTCTGGCAATGCTCAAAGTGCAAATTTGAAGGTCGTTTGCTTATGCTTGATAAGAAGACGAAGGCTGTTGACCGACGGGTCTTGACCGCCGACGGCGTTCAGTTCCGCTGGGATTTCCTGTTCAAGAGTCATACCGAGAGAAAAGACACCACGTCCGATTTTCTGAGCGCGACCTTTGGCTGTATATTTTGTACAGCAGAAGGCCGTGGGACCCCAATCTTTGGTGGTGCGCAAATGTTGATGGCTCACCTGCAAGAACATCGCGAAAAGTTACCAAGTGGGGAGGTTTTGTATAGGATGAATGCTCTTGTGGGCCCAAGAGCAGCGCTCGATGAGGACTTTGACATTAACATTGTTGCCAAAGAGGGAATTGATGTGTGACATTGGGACTCGGCCTGCTAGGCAAAGAATGGCAGCTAGGCAGGCAAAGCAACTAGGCAAGGCAACTAAGCAAGGTGAAAAGGCACGCAAGTGAACAAGGCAAACATCTATGATGGTTGTAAAGGTGATTCTCTAAGAACTAAATTGACAACCAAGTTATACTTGATTGTCCAAGAGCAGGCGCCATCGGCAAGCGCCAAACGCCCTCTTGCCATTTGGCAAGAGCATTAGACACAAATCTCGTAACACATGCTCTCCTTAAAAGGAAAGGCATTGACGCCCTCGTCATGCTGCAAACTCAAACGTCACTTGACTTCTAGACCCAACCACCATTCTGTTTAGGCCCCAATAGCCTAATCAATCGTGATGAATTCGTCGTTCTTGTTCGCCTGCGCGTCATGTTGCTAAATGGCCTCAAATCAATCCTTCTCGATGCCTAGTTCGCCGTAGAACTCCTCGTCGCGTTGACGATAAACGCTCTTTCTCGCGTTTGAGTACGTTTTGTCTAGCTCAATTCTTGCAAAGTCGTTTTGAAAATTGTCTTCAAACGATTCGACGATCTTGACGATTTGAGTTGACTTGCCAACGAGTTTGGCAATGTTCTTGAGAAGAGCATAGATATCGATCACGATAATGGGGTCGACATCAAGAATGACGTTGCAACTATTTTGTATAGCTTAAAAGCGCATCGTTGTCTCGTTCGAGCTATTCGTCATCTTGTTTAACATTTGTTTAGCAATTGTCGCAAATCGAGTTGTCTAACGACTAGTAACTAAGGCATTCGTAAGCCTAGAAGCTATTCCCTTGCGAATTGATTCATCTTTCGAAAAGAGTGTTTAACGCACAATTGAGTTCGCCTTGATTATCTCAAGCTTCTTCGCGTATCGTTTCAACAACTTTGAATCTCGCAAAACGAAGAATAGAGCAAAGTTAAAGAAGGCATTTTCGTCGACTAAGATTTTTAAAGTTGATTTGTCTATTTTTATCGTCAAAGCTAGACGTTCGCGAGGCGACGTCATTGCCTTGAATGAGACTTGATCGACGTTCGTCTTTCGCGTCTTTCGCGCTTTAATTGAAGTTGCGTCTTGACGTTTGATTGTTTGACAAACTTCGATTAACACAATCTTTTTGTTAATGTTGATCGTTTTAAGATCTTTCTTGTAGTATGAATTCGAAGATTCGTTGTCAAACATAACGAAATTCAAGATAAACTTATAAGTCTTGTAGTTTGCAAAGACTTAATTTTTCTTTAGAAGCAACGACTTGTTAAAGCGTATTAATGTGTCGTAAAATATAATGCTATACACGAGATCGTTTATCTTGATCGTTTTGTACTTCTTTTGCGAGTTAATAATTTAAATAAATTAGACGTTGACATTATTTTGCAAGATATATCTCTTTTTGAAAACATTAATAATGCTTATAGACACAAAGATCAATTCTAGAGATTCGCGTAACATGCGAATATTGTCGTTTTTATTAAAAGTTGCGAGTTATAAAGCGAAACGATTTTGTATTGTGATGTTGACGCGAACAATATAATTCACATCGTAATTAATAAAATACGTGTAACTCGTTAAGTAGATAAGATGATCGTCGATTTTTATCTCTTCTTTAGATTAGAATAGAACGACATCGTTCTCAATTATCTTCGCATTTAGAATTTCGAAATTAGAAATCAAATAAACGAGAGATATGTCATTGTCTTTGCGAAGCATAAATATGATAAAATAGTTGTTAAATATAAACATTTTGCGAATAAGTTGTTTAACGTCTATCATAATGTGTTTCTAGAGAAAATTGTTCTTAAACTTAACATTTATTTAATTTAGTTCGTCGTCATTTGATGCAATCTAATTATTATTATCTTACTAACTTAGCGTTTTCGCGAGATTGTCTTTAATTATCTAATTTGCAACTTTGCGTTCGCGAGCTTTTGCGACATTTTAACTAAGATAAAAGTTCTTATTTTTTTTGTTAAAAGTTATGTTGATTGCTTGCTAAACAATAACAATAGATAAACGATTTTGCAATGCGACAATAGTAATAAAGATATTATTATTAATAATATAAAGATAATAGCTAACAATAGTGAACAAGAATACGTATTAACAAAATCAAAGATAATAAGCTTTAATAATGTTGTTAATATTAATGTTAATTATATTAATGTTTTAGTAAATTGCGCCTTGTAACTAAAACTTATAAAGCGTCTACTATAAGTAAACAATAAATTATGATTGTTTAACGTCACATCTAAACAAATAATTTATCGTTATTAATTCTTGAACGTTAATAATAATAACATCAAGATAATGTCTTGACGTCGTTGCTTTTCTTGTTGTTTATAATAGTCTTAATCTTGAGCGATTTGTTTTTTCTTAGACATAAGCGCGTTTTCTATTATCTTAGACGATTAATTGCGCTTCTTTGACAATAATATAAGAACAATAATGTTTACTAAAGATGTCAAGATAATTATTTCAAATATTGTGATAATTGTTTTAGAGCGTCTTATAATAAAAAAAATAAACATTTCGTACTTTGTTTTGTAGTCGTTGACAAAATTCGCAAAATCGTTTAGCAAATTTTTGTCATATTATTGATTTCACTTAATATCGTAACTTTTTTATCGAACAAAATATTTCAAAATAAGACAATTTCGCTCATATTAACGAATGCGATGTTTGATAAAAATCTTAATTTTATAAAAATGTTATTCGACATTTAATTTAACGACAATTTTTAAATAATTTGACTTTAAACAATTGTATAAGTCTTTATCGCTTAGCGTTAATTCAAAATAAACAATAAATATAATTAAATAAATTTTCTAATTTATCGAGAGATTTAATTTGTACATTAGATTATTTTTTTGTTTAAGAATCTTAAGAGACTCGATGCATTAAATTAACAACTTGAACGATTTAACGAACGACAAGAAATAATTCTTGTAAAAACGAAAATACATTATATTGCTCATTAAAAGCTTAATAAATTTATGATGTTTATCGTATATTGTTTTAACTATTATGTTAGCTCACGCAATTGTCGCTTTTGTTTCAAAGACGTTAACGATCTTCTTTTGCAATTAATTTGTATAAAAATCGTTAAATTTAAGAAGAGATAAGAGATTACGCATTTTAAAGCTTATAATTATCTTATTTAGTAATAGCTTAATAGAAATACTAGATAAATTATTAAAACGAACGCGAAGTGCGAACAAAAAGAATATTTAATTCAAGTTAGAATTGTTGATCGTTATATATCGCAAAACTATTTTAACTATTTAGTTTATTCGTTCACTTTGTTCGTCTATTTGTGAATAATATATTGTTAAAATCAAAAACTAAACTTCTAACTTCTAAAACATAATTGTTTAGAATTTAGACATAAATTTGCAATTTCTATTGTATACAAATGCTTTTAAGACTTTTTAATTAACAAGATCGTTAAAAAGAATACTTGTTTATTTCGTTACAATGTAAATTGTTTTATCGTTTAAATCAATTATTTTTTTGAAAAATTTGCAAGTTGTTATTAAGGCAACGTCGAAATTCTAATATGGCGACAAGCTTAAGACGAAATCGATGCACACAATATAAAAAGACACAAAAGAACTTAAAATTAAGTTAAGACTTTTATATAGTTAATGTCGTTTAATTTGACAAGATTGCATTTTTAACAATAAGCAATGTATCGATGCAATTAAAAGACAAATTTGCGAAAATAAAAGTTAACAATTATTGTCTTGTAAATGCGAATAAAGCTAGCATAACTATTTATGTCATGCGTTTAATGAAAGATTTTTGTCTTAAATTTCTTAAACAAATATAGTTTCTTGCGATTTGCATAGTTTATAAAGTAGAATAAGTCGTTTTTTTATAAAATTTAATTGTTAAAAGACATAAATAACTTTCGAATCGTCGTTAGAACTTTTATTTACTTGATAAATTTAACGTATATCTTAAGAAATCTTTTCTTAAAAATTTTACTCATTTAAATAAGACATAAGTGAAATAAGATTGTCTTGTCGATCGTATTTTGATTGATTAAGTTTAACTTCTTTTTAAAAGTTTGTCGCATTAACTTAGTTATAATTTTTACATTCGTTGCAAAATTATTTATTTTATCTAAGATTAATAATTTGTTCTTATTATGTTTATTTTTAAATGCAAGAAGTTTAAACAATGCATTTGAAATCGTATATAATCTTTCTATACAATGACGTACGTTTAGTAAAAACTATGAAAGATATTGCGAGATACGTATAAGACGAAGATTGAACTTATTAATTAATAAGAAGAATAACGTAGTTTATTTAACAATGTTTGTTGTGATCAAATGATCAATATAAACTATAATAAGTTTTTTGATCGCTTCTACTAAATGTTTGATTTTTCGTATTGTTTATACGAAACAAGTTACTTTTATTTTAGTTAATTAATAATTTATTTTGACGAAGCTTAAGATCTTGAATAAAAACAAAATATGCTAAATATTGTCTTGTCTAAAGTTGTCGCTAATCGAATTGCTTTTAACATAATATATTTTAACATTAAATTCGCGTTTCTTAAAGACGTCTAAATCTATATACAATTGACAATTATTGTCGAAATAAATTAAGAAGTTCGAAGCTATTAAGAATCGCTATAGCTAATAAAAGAATTAAAAAAAAAACGAATGTTTAATACACGTATTTCTTAAATACGTCTTTCGCTTTTGTTCGTCGATCGTAGAAAAATTCTTTAAAAAACAAGTTTTTTCTTGTTGTAAAACGTTAACTCGCTAAGCGTATTAGACGATCTTGTTTCTTTAATAATTGACGAAATCAAGATAAATCTTAAGAGTCTTCAAATTCTTAAAAAATTTGATTATCTTAATAACAATTATATGCTTCTTAATGATAAACAAGTCAAAGACGTTTACTTTTTGTTCTAGCAAAATAATGCTAAAATAATTAAGATAGATTTTTTTAAAATTAAGCGTAACGTTTAGCAAAACTAATTTGTCGAACAACTAAATAAGATAAATTAAATGTGTGTTAAACGATTAGAAGAAGACGACAATATTGTTAATGTAAATACGACAAAAGTTTCTAAATTAACGAAGCTCTCTATCTATTATTCGTTAAACGTAGACGAACGAATTTTTGAATTTTATAGTAGCGACATTAAGTTATTTCTTGTTTCGATAAATAATGAAAAAAAACTTATGTTTATCTTTAAACGCAATCAAGAATTGCAAGAAAAAAATTAATTTATTTATTAAACTTATGTGTTTACGATTACGAATTTAAGTTATAATATTTGTCTAAATAAATATTGAATGTTTATTCGTAATAATTAATTTATGTAGTTTGCGAATATTAGTTACTACTTAATGCTTTCGAGTTTCATTTAATAAGATTCGTCAAATTACGAAGACAAGAAATTCGAACAACGAAAACTTAATCAATTACATTATCTTGTTTTAAGCATAAAGTTTGTCGAATTCTTTATCGACTATCTTGCGATCGCGTTCTTCTAAGAGATAAATTTTATATTTTATCTTTAAAGTTGATGTAAAGTTTTAGTCGCTATTTAATAAAATCGACATTTAATTTTTTTTGACAAAATTAATTGTTTTGTTAATATTTTCTCACAAGATATGTAATCTTGTGACGAGACGCTACAACGTAGTAATTTCGATTAAATTGTCGTAAACATAAACGTCATTAATTAAATTCGTTTAACAATTATTATTAAGTATGTTAATCTTAATATTTTCTTTAGTTGCTTAGCTTTCTTCGTTAAAGCTAATCTAATAATAGTTTTGCTTCTTAAATTTTAGCAAACGTTTTAGCATCGCGTGTTGCGAGATGCGAAGAGATACAAGACGATCGTTACGAACGTATACGAAAGATATTTCTCTATTTGCGACATAAGAGTAAGCGTCAAATAAGATCGATTTAAAGAGATAGTCTCTATTAGACAAGATCTCGTCTCGTATTAATATTAAAACTTCGAAAACAAAATAAATAACAATTATAAAACTTTTTTCGATCTTAATAACTTGTTTCATTCGAATGTCGTTTTTTAACTTTATCTTTAGCTTTGTCTTTAAACTTCGACAACTTTTAATAAGTAGTTTTCGTTTATTTGCGTCAACGATTATACGTTCGAAATCAATAATATTTATCTTAAGTAGTAGTTTTGTTTTTAAATTTTTTACGACGTAAACTTCTTAACAAAAGTGAGCGACAATTATCTTGTCGTCTATTTTGTCTTAAAGATACATTGAAAGTCGAAAATAGTCGTTAATTAAATGTTTGTCGTCTCTAATGTCGCGTACGAATACGACGACGCTAAATTGCCTCGTAAAATGCTTTAATTTCAAGTTACTAAGAAAGTTATTGTTAATTAGTAACATAATGTACTCGTTATTGACGCAAACAATATACAAGATGTTTTCTTATAAAAATGTTATTTAATATGTCGCATAATGTTAACGTCTAAAAGTTAATTCATTTTAACGTAATAATGAAGCGTCTAACTTAATTAGCTCTAAGCTTATAAGATTTGCCTTAATAAGAACAAGATTAACATAAAATGTCTTAGTGAATTTCTAACAATACGTCTTGTTGTGTTTGTTTTCAATGTGCTAAAAAGACTTGTTTTTTGATAAAAAAATCAAGACACAACTTTTGCACTTAAAGAATTAAGAAAAAGACATTAACGTTAACTTAACATGCATTGCATTCGTCTAATAAGTTGCTTTCTATAACGAGTCAATTATATAAGTGATTGCTAATGCTTTTTTCTCGACATAGTATATTTCTTTTGATTAACTATTAACGACATAATATGCTATTATATTCGCACGAGAATTGCTATAGTAATTTGTGAAATCTTCGAAAAGCATAAAGTAGTAAACGAATTTTATATATTTTGCAAAATTCGCATAGTATGTTGTCACAACAAGAACTTAATAAATTGTTATTTGTTCGTAGTTGCTCTAATAATTATCGCGATAATCTTTACAATATTTATTTTAATAATTGTTTCGATTTCGTTGTGCGTTGTTCTATCTATCTCTCGTCTTCTAATTCTAATAATAAGAATTTTTGCTCTAACTATTTGCGAAAGAATTTGTCGTCGTTGTAATTGCGAGTCTTACGAAAGACTTTAATGCCTAAAATTGTGTCGACGTTTATTGCATTAATTAGCGAAAATGCTCGTTAAAATCTTGCAAGTTCTACATAGACTATTTGAGATATTCGTAGTTTGCGAATTGTTATTAAGAAAAATACGCATAGTCGAATTGCTTGTAAAAGAGCATGCGAGAAAAATAAATTAAGCGAAACACATATAATGCAAACTAATGAATAATTCGTTCTTTTAATCGTTTATTTAATCGATTCGAATTTTGCTAATTAGAACGATAAGCAAACATTGTCTTTTATATCTCGCGTTTTGTGTTAAATTCTTTAATAAAGCTCTAAGATAATGTGTAAGCAATAAGTATATTAACAATAGAACGCAATTTTATCTCGAATTAATTTTATATTTAAATTAATTGCTTTTAGATTTTTTCGATGTTCGTTAACTACGCATAAAGAATAATGTTTTACAAATATCTTGTAGTTTCTCGTTCGTTTTTAGCATCTTTGATAATAAAGATCTTTAACGTTAACTTGTCAAATGTTTTGTTAATTTTTATCTTAAAGCAATTCTACAATTTATTAATAAAGTTTAAAAAAGACAAACTTCGAAACGTTCGACGTTTAAAGTCGTTTATCTTTTTAAAATATTACGTCATAACAAAGTTACGAAGACAAAAAGAAAGATTATTTTAAACGACAACTTCGTTAACAACGTATGCGTAATCATTTATACGTTTGACAAAGATAAAGACTTTTCTATATATTGTTTTCTTATGAGCGAAAATAATATTGTCTAACTTATAGCTATCTAAAACGTCTAAATGAAAGAAGTCTAAATTAAGCGTCTTGAATTGATTAAAAGACACATCTATATTTTTTTGTAAAAACTTATTAAAGTGTTTAGAGACGCAATGAAAATTAGTTGATTTATTTCGAGACAAGTGTTATGTTTGCTTTACGAGAGAGCGTTAATCTTCTTTATGCAACATAGTTCGCAATTGATTTAGATCGAAGATTGCAAAAGATAAAGTCTACTTAAAAGTCGCGAAATTGAGCTACGAAATCAAAGTTTACTTAAAGATTGCTAAATTAATTTGAGCGTTAAAAGATTGTTAAACAAGCTTTTGTTATTGTTGCGAGCTTGTATTATTAAACGTAATTGTGCTTCATTAGATTAGCGAAAAATAAGTAGACTAGACATTCGATTGCGAGACATTAATTTCGATATCTCGTTGTTGATCGTATTAAGCATGTTGTTTAACGTCGAATAAGTTGAAAAACTATAAATTGTACGATTGCGCAACAAAGCTAAATTGATCAAATTATTGTTAATCACTTTGCAAAGAATTGTTAGAGCGTAAGTTTATTATTTTGAATCTATTGTTTATTTCGAAATTCGTTCGATTAATTTCAAATCAACAACGACGATTTATGCTATTTTTCTTAAGAGAGAAAGCTCGCTTTCGACGATGTAGATTGTTAACGTTCGCTAATGTGTTCTTGCGCGATTTATTGTCGTTTAATTCGCCAATCTTGTCGTTTCTTAGTTTATCGAAAGAATTAGTTATTAATTGTTTAATTAAGAACGCAAATAACGTAGAAGATGCAAATAAGAAGACGAGACTTAAGATGTTTAAGAACGTAGATCTATTTCGTTAAGCGACAAGAACTTCGTCGAAATGCTTTAAGACGACGATCGAATTAAAAGATTTTAGATCTAGAATGTTATTAAGATAGACGTTTAAATTCTTTTGCTTAGATTGCTCGTTTTGATGTTCAAATAATTGCTTTGCTAACAACTTTAATAATGTCTTCAAGATAATGTTGTCTAATGTAGAAGACAATGATTTCTTTGAAGTGACGACGTCAATTGTAGCAAATTGTGATGTCTTTAAAATCTAATAATTAAGAACGATAAACAATGATATTTTTATTAAAGACTAATTGTAAGTTGTGACAAATAATAATTTCTTCGTCGAAACTTCGTTGTTAATCGTATTAAGTGAAGTTGCTTATTGCGTTTTTTCGAACTTATTAATTGCTCGTTTAAGTAAAATCTTGTTGATTGCTCATTTAATTGATCAAATTCGTTTGTCTTCATTAGATTGAACAAACTAAGCAAAACGACGAGTTCTATCTATTGATTCGAATGAAGGCGAACGAGGCAAAAGTTTGAAGAGCTTCTTGACTCTTAGTCTAGTTGACTCACTAATGCAAGAGATATATTAATGTCTAGTAGTGCAAAATTGCAAAATTTGATAAGTGAGGGCGAAAAGGGCGAGATTAATCAATTTGGTTGAGGAAGACATCTCAATACGATTAGGCAAACACTTGCGAAAGACAAGCTTGCTAACTTTGATGCAATGACTCAATGCCTAATGATTGCGAAAGGTAAACGAATGCTAGCTCTAGTGCAATGACCCAATGCCTAGTGATTGCTAAAGGCAAGCGAATGCTAGCTCTAGTGCAATGACCTAGTGCCTAGTGATTGCGAAACGCAAACGAATGTCGACTCTAATACAATGACCCAGTGTCTAGTGGTGAATGCGAGGCTGGATGGGAGGATTGGTGATCAATGTCGTTCGTCTAAATTAGACGAGCGATTGACTCGAATCGTACGTTGAAGCTACCATTTGCTAGGCAAAGAATGGTAGCTAGGCAGACAAAGCAACTAGACAAGGCAACTAAGCAAGGTGAAAAGGCACGCAAGTGAACAAGGCAAACATCTATGATGGTTGTAAAGGTGATTCTCTAAGAACTAAGTTGACAATCAAGTTATACTTGATTGTCCAAGAGCAGGCGCCATCGACAGGCGCCAAACGCCCTCTTGCCATTTGGCAAGAGCATTAGACACAAATCTCGTAACACGGCCCGTTGCATTTGAATATGTTTGTCGGGAGTATTTCGTCTATGAATGAGGTTCATATTTGAGGGTTTGGTGCTGTGCAATTCTACTTTTTGGATACCCTGGGAGCGCATATCGTCGAATTACACACGCGGGGAACGGTTTCTGAGTTACTTCGTACTTCGCATCTCTGTATTCAAGTTCAACAAGTCGAAAGTGGTTTGAGTTCTATAAGGATTTTCGATCGTGACACCTGAGGGTATTGCCCGAAAACGCCTTAACATGCCGATTCACATTACTATGCAACACGAGTTCTGCTTCTTGGCTTGTGTGTAAAACATCTGAAGATGATTAGCGCTTCAGCTTCGTCATACTGCAACGGAATCGTGATTTGCATACCTTGCTTTGCGCACTTAGCCCGTCGCTCTTCTGCACCAAGTCATCAATCTTCTCGCCCCTTTCCAACACGCTCTCGATAGTCTTGTGCAGTACAATCTTCGTCTCGTCGAGCTCCTTCTGAATCTTCATGATGCTGTCCGCCTGCTGCGGGTCCTGATACTTTACAATATAGTCCTTCAGCGCAGAGAACGATAACGTCGACGTGGAATTTGCATATTCGGATCGTGGGTGCTGAGACAAGAACTCGTCGACCACTTTGGAGAGGAGCTGATGAGCTACCAGGGCTGGGTACTCCGGATCGCTGATTATGATGCCTGCAATGCCCTCGGTCCGCCCATATGCGTGAAAGGTGTATGCTAATACCACGTAAGCCCCTCTTGGACTTTGGATGGTAGAAATCGTCTTGGCGCACATTTCTCTTCTATGTCCTGTCGTTGTCCAGGTCGTGTCCTTTCAGCGACGGTTTTACTGAAGACGGACATGAACTCGCCATAACTGGTCGAAGCAACCGTTCAGCAGGTGGCCTGAGAGAACGTAGGTTGGGGAGAGATACTTTTGCTTTGTGAAGCGCGAATAGCTGTTCAGATCCTTTTCCACGCATAGCTCGTGCGCCGGCTTGCTATCGTTCTTCAAGATCTGTTGCAGGCATCAGTATGCGTCATGGGAACTACGGAGGGCCGGTCTGCGTACGCCTATGTAGAAGATCTTCATGTTGGCTTGATGAAGTAGGAAGGAAAGATGTGATAAGAGTGTCAACAGTGACCGTTAGGCTTTCGAGGTGTGAGGGTGAGCTCCGTCAACGATCCGGTACGAGATCGAGGGATGGTGGTCCGTCGGCGGCACTTGCATCTCTAATCGATAAGGTTTTGTGAGATGAACTTCACACAGGATTAGAATACTTTAGGTACATCGACAGTTTCAATGTCTATCACATAGGAGTAGCCGTCCATATATCTGACGCACTTCAAACTAGCTTTTTTAGAAGACCTAGTACATTGCAGTGCACTCCTCTTCACTCAGCCTTGAGACTTGAACCTTCTGTTCTCGCGCCAGACACTCCCAAGACCTGTACAACCAACGATGTCACCTTCAGTAGACGACCTACAGTCACAATGGCTTGCTCAGCTCAGTTCAATGCGCGAAGCTATTGCTAAGCTCAAGCTTGATCAGCGAAACGGTGAAGTTCAAGCTTACGGCCATGACATTGTGGTGGATGAGGACGTCACAAGAGACAGTGACAGCGAGGATCCATGGGACGTCTGGAGCCATGAAGAGGAGACAGAAGAGAGCAGTGACTTTGTGAAGGAATTTGAGGAGGATCATACGGGGTTGGCTTTCGAGGATATAGCATATAACCAGGACTGGTTGGAAAAGAAGTGTCACGGTTTGGCCACAGCTAATTCGGGGCTCAATGCTGGCCAACTGAAAGAACATTTGTCAGCTCTGCTAGCCTCGGACATGCAAGGTATCTCTTCCATGCCAACGTGCTTGAGGCTCAGGCTAAGAATGTGGTAGATGATGAGCTTCAAATGTCGCTCGCCGACATTGTAGGTTATGACGCCCTGGATTTCGTGATAGAGCTCATCGCTCATCGCAAACAAATATTGGCGGCTTCTTCTCGCCCATCACAAAATGTGAAAGCGGCCTTCTTGGGACTGCAAACAAGAGAGGAACGAGAGGAGGCTTTGCGCATACAAGATTATGAGCACAAGCATGCAAGACTGGGCCCTGCCGTGAACCGCGAAACTACCTTGTATCCTCATGTCTACAAAGCTCACAGTGCCGGGAATACTCTATCTGCTGGTGGGCGAAAGTATGGCTTGCCTGAAGGGAGTAAGAGAACGGAGCATGAGAAGTACGAGGAATACACTATCCCGGCTGCGAAAGTTGGCACATTGGGCGCCGGCCAAAAACTCATCGAGATCGCCGAGATGGATCAGCTTTGCAAGCGGACCTTCAAAGGCTACAAAAGTCTGAACAGGATGCAAAGTCTAGTCTACCCGGTTGCCTACAAAACCAGTGAGAATATGCTCATCTGTGCCCCAACTGGCGCAGGTAAGACGGACGCTGCCATGCTAGCGATACTGAACACCATTGCGCATAACGTTAGATCAAGTATGGCAGAAAGTTCAGATGCGACAGACTTCTCCGTCAATACTGAAGACTTCAAGATCATTTACGTCGCTCCCATGAAAGCATTAGCCGCCGAGATCACCGAGAAGCTCGGCAAGCGCCTTGCTTGGTTAGGAATTAATGTTCGAGAATTCACTGGGGATATGCATTTGACAAAGAAAGAGATTGTCCAAACACAAATTATCGTCACAACGCCAGAAAAATGGGATGTTGTTACACGAAAAAGCACAGGAGACACCGAGCTTGTACAGAAGGTCCGACTCCTCATCATTGACGAGGTACACATGCTGCACGACGAGCGTGGCGCAGTATTGGAGTCTTTAGTCGCTCGTACAGAAAGACAAGTCGAGAGTACTCAGTCATTGATTCGCATCGTAGGGCTATCCGCGACACTGCCAAATTACATTGATGTTGCGGATTTTCTGAAAGTCAATCGGATGGCAGGGCTTTTCTACTTCGATGCCTCTTTCCGGCCTGTGCCGCTTGAGCAGCATTTCCTCGGTGTGAAGGGTAAGCCTGGTACAAAGGCGTCTCGCGATAACATTGACGAAACGGCTTTCGAAAAGCTCAGGGAAATGCTACAAAAAGGTCATCAGATCATGGTCTTCGTCCATTCACGAAAAGATACAGTCAACACTGCGAAGACTTTTATACAGATGGCTACTGAGCAAGAGTGCCTCGATCTTTTTGACTGTCATGAAGTTCAAGGGTACAGTACAGCTATCAAAGACCTGAAGAACACGAGAGGTCGAGAACTGCGAGAACTCGTACCCAAAGGGTTCGGTACGCACCATGCTGGTATGCCACGATCAGATCGGAACAGAACTGAGCAGTTATTTGCGCAAGGACATATCAATGTCCTCTGTTGTACGGCGACGCTCGCTTGGGGCATCAATTTGCCAGCCGCGGCAGTTGTCATCAAGGGCACTCAGTTATACAGCGCTCAAGAGGGAAAGTTCGTGGATCTTGGTATCCTTGATGTTCTTCAGATCTTTGGTCGTGCTGGTCGTCCTCAATTTCAGGATACTGGTATAGGCTTCATCTGCACCACACACGATAAGGTAGACCATTATTTATCCGCCGTGACCCAGCAACAGCCGATCGAGTCGAAGTTCTCGAGAAAGCTAGTCGACAATCTCAATGCTGAGATTGCACTCGGCACAGTCACTTCGGTCCCTGAAGCTGTGCAGTGGCTTGGGTACTCGTACCTGTTCGTACGCATGCAGCGCAATCCGCTTAGCTATGGGATTGACTGGGCAGAACTCCGCGATGATCCTCAACTCGTACAGAGAAGACGCAAACTTGTGATTGACGCCGCTCGAATCCTACAGCAGAGTCAAATGGTCATCTTCAACGAGACTACGGAAGAGCTGAGAGCCAAAGACGTTGGTCGAATTGCAAGCCAGCATTATGTGTTGCAGACAAGCATTGAAGTCTTCAACGCCATGATGCGGCCCAGAGCAACCGAAGCTGATGTGCTCAAAATGATCAGCATGAGTGGCGAATTCGACAACATCCAGTCTCGAGAAAACGAGTCAAAGGAGCTTGCAAGCCTCTCGGAGCTGATACCATGCGCCGTCGGCGGCGAAAAGCATTCTGCTCAGGCAAAGACGAATATACTACTGCAGTCATATATCGGCCGAGCTCGCATAGAAGATTTTGCTCTGGTTTCCGACTCTGCCTACGTGGCCCAGAACGCCGCTAGGATCTGTCGAGCAATCTTCCTGATTGCGCTCAATCGGAGGTGGGGCCATCAGTGCCTAGTTCTGCTTGCAATGTGCAAGTCGATTGAGAAGCAGATATGGCCGTTTCAGCACCCTTTTCATCAATTCGATCTTCCCCAACCAATCCTGCATAACCTTGACAGCAAAGATAATGTCTCATCCATTGAGTCACTGCGAGACATGGACAGCACCGAGATTGGTGAATTGGTCCACAATCGAGGCATGGGGAACACAATCTCAAAGCTGCTCAGCAATTTTCCAACTTTGACTGTAGAGGCTGAGATAGCACCACTGAATCGCGACGTCCTACGCATCCACTTGTACCTCACTGCAGATTTTCGCTGGAATGACAGGCATAACGGCACCTCAGAATCGTACTGGGTATGGGTTGAGAATTCCGAGACGTCTGAAATCTACCACCATGAATTCTTCATCTTGACGAGGAAGAAGCTCTACGATGATCATGAGCTCAACTTTACGATCCCTTTATCAGACCCATTGCCGAACCAGATTTATGTTCGAGCCGTATCAGATCGATGGTTAGGGGCTGAGACGGTGACGCCAGTATCATTCCAGCACCTGATTCGGCCAGACACTGAGAGTGTCTACACTGACCTGCTTGACCTTCAGCCGCTCCCCGTTGCGGCCTTGAAAAACCCGGTGCTGGAAGAGATCTATGGTCAGCGATTTCCGTTCTTCAACCCAATGCAAACGCAGATCTTTCATACATTATACCACACCTCTGCGAATGTTCTGTTAGGATCGCCAACCGGCAGCGGAAAAACGGTTGCAGCAGAGCTAGCCATGTGGTGGGCTTTTAGGGAGAAGCCCGGTTCCAAGGTTGTCTACATTGCTCCAATGAAGGCTTTGGTCAGAGAGCGGGTGCAGGACTGGCGCAGGCGCTTGACTCGCCAGATGGGTCTCAAGCTTGTGGAATTGACCGGTGACAACACGCCTGATACTCGCACGATCAGGGATGCTGACATAATTATTACTACGCCCGAGAAATGGGACGGCATCAGCCGTAGCTGGCAAACAAGAGGATACGTGCAGCAAGTCGGCCTGGTCATCATTGACGAGATTCACCTTCTTGGTGGTGACCGAGGACCCATTCTTGAGATCATTGTATCCCGTATGAACTATATCGCGTCTCAGAAGAAAGGCTCAGTCAGACTGGTTGGCATGTCTACAGCATGTGCGAACGCCATGGACTTAGGTAATTGGCTTGGGGTCAAGAACGGATTGTTCAACTTCCGCCATTCTGTACGTCCAGTACCTCTAGAGATATACATCGACGGATTTCCGGAAGTGCGAGGCTTCTGTCCGCTGATGCAATCGATGAACCGTCCAACATTTTTGGCGATCAAGACTCACTCTCCAGATAAGCCCGTCATTGTCTTCGTCGCTTCCCGGAGGCAGACGAGGTTGACGGCCAAAGACCTGATTAATTTCTGTGGTATGGAAGATAACCCTCGTCGCTTTGTACGGATGTCCGAAGATGACCTTCAATTGAACCTTTCACGAGTCAAGGATGAAGCCTTGCGAGAAGCACTGAGCTTTGGCATCGGGCTTCACCATGCTGGTCTGGTAGAAGCCGATAGGCAGCTTTCTGAAGAGCTCTTTGCCAATAACAAGATTCAGATCCTCGTGGCCACCAGTACACTCGCATGGGGAGTCAATCTACCGGCACATCTAGTCGTCGTCAAAGGCACCCAGTTCTTTGACGCCAAGATCGAAGGTTACAAAGATATGGACCTAACCGATGTGCTACAGATGCTTGGCCGCGCTGGGCGTCCACAATTTGACACTTCGGGCATCGCTCGTATCTTTACGCAAGACTCTAAGAAGGCCTTCTACAAGCATTTCTTACACACTGGGTTCCCCGTTGAGTCGTCCCTACACCACGTTCTTGACAATCATCTGGGCGCCGAGGTGTCGGCCGGCACGATTGCCACCAAGCAAGACGCTCTCGACTATCTGACGTGGACCTTTTTCTTCCGGCGGCTTCACAAGAATCCTTCATACTATGGTCTCGAGATCTCTGCCGAAGAGCACAATACTATTGCTGCCCAAAGTCTAGCCAACGACTACATGTTCTCCATGGTTGACAAGTCACTCGACGAGCTATCCGAATCTGGCTGCATAGAGCTCCACTCCAACGGCGACGTCGACCCAACCCCGTTGGGTAAGATAATGAGCTACTATTACCTCTCACACAGCACCATCCGGCATCTACGCCTCCGCGCCAAAGCGAATGCAACCTTTGAAGAAGCCTTGTCCTGGATGTGCGGCGCTACTGAATTCGACGAGCTCCCCGTACGCCATAACGAGGACCTCATTAATGCCGAACTGTCCGCTCACCTACCACTTGACGCCTCAATCATGGGTTTACCGATGCATGATCCTCACGTCAAAGCTTTCCTTCTGCTACAAGCATACTTCTCACGTATCGACCTTCCCATTTCGGATTATGTCGGTGACCAGAATTCGGTATTAGATCAAAGCATCCGTATCGTCCAGGCCTCCATCGACGTCTTCACTGAGCTAGGCCACCTGTCAACCTGCATGCAATTCATGACTCTACTGCAGTGCATCAAATCCGCGCGCTGGCCCGAGGACGGACCGCTATCTATTCTCCCTGGCGTGGACGCCGACAGAGAACTTGCGCGGATGCAGGCGGGGGTCTCCGCCCCGCGTGAGACGAACCAGATCTCCAGTCTCTCGAAAGATCTCCTAGGAACAGTCTTCAACGCCCTCCAAGTCCCGACCACCGTCCGTCCTCAAGCCGAGAAAGTCATCGAGATGCTCCCGGACGTCAGGGTGAACATCAGCGACACAACAGCCCTAGGCCTAACCACAACGCTCCTGCGCCTCAACGCCCACCCGTCGCCGGAATACCGCGTCTATGCGCCCAAATTTCCGAAGCCGCAGTCTGAGGGTTTCTTCGTTGTTGTAGCTGATGTGGCCAAGGATGAAATGCTTGCACTCAAGAGGGTGAATTGGCCTTTAATGGATAATGTTGCGGGAAGCACAAGCGCAGGGAGAAGCGGCAATAAGGGCAAAAGGAAGGAGGGCCAGACGACGGCGAAAGCGGTAGTTAAGCTGAAGCCTGAGACTGAGGAGAGGAAGGTCAGGGTGTGGGTGTTTAGTGATGCCTATGTGGGGATGAAGTGGGAGGTGGAGGTGGAGGTGCCGGCGGTGCCGAAGGTGGTAGATGAAGGGAAGAAGGGGTCGTGATGGATGACGAAATGGATTGAGCGTTGTAGGTGGATGAATTGATACCAGGGAATGGGGTCATGAGCAGTCTTGGAATGCATAGCGTTATGGTTCTTGGTTGGTATTCAGGCTGCATAGCGCATCAAGATCTTTGTGACTGATATAGTCAACTACTGAGTCTTTATACCAATATACAACTAGTCTAGGGTATTGGCGAAAGAAGAATGCTCGAAGGTCAAGTGATGTCCTTGGAGAATTTCTGCAGTCAACACACGGGCCTTTTACTTCGAGTTGTGGAAAATCTACGAAAGCAAGAGTATTCGATGTGGTACAGATTGAAGTTAATGATCTATCTAAGATGCTTCGAAAGGAAGTCCTGATCCCCTCAAAGCGCTTGTAACAGAAGAAAGAATTCGGGTATCGCGAAGAAGGTGGCCAGCACAAGTCCCACCCCATGGGCCCCCGAGCGCCACAAGCATGGAGTCAATCTAGGAATATAAAAACTTCGTGATAAGAGCCCCCGTCGCATCCTAGCCGCCCAACCCTCGCTTCCTTACGCGTCTTCCAGAATCAAATGGCTCGACTTCCTCGCCATCGATGTGCCGCCCCGCACGTCCACAAGCATCGGCTGCATCGGCTGCCTCGCATACTTGGGCGCCAGCGGGGCGAGCAGCTCTCGCTGCCGGCGCGAGATGGATATCTGTCGTGCGATGGATATCTCGGCGGCGCTTTTCGGCTTTTCGGGGTTTTCCAGGGCAGATGGTAGAGGTGGGAGGGTGGATGGGTGAGGGTTGGTTGTAGAGGATGATGGAGGTGGTGGGCTGGAGGCTGTTGGCTTGAGACCGATGGCCTGCGCGGGTTTCGTGCTGATTTTACTGTCTGTTGGGCGAACAGACGGTGCGGAAACAGGCACGTCTGAGAAAGGGATTGAGGGTGCATCGGTCGCCCTCATTCGCCGTTTAGTGGGGTGAGACGCTAAAGGTGAGATACTGGGGGTGCACCCGATTCTGTTCTTTCTGCCGTCCTGTAGCAGCGTGGCGTCCTTCTCCATTCGCTTCGGCAGCTCAGTAGCGGGTGCCAGGGCATTTACTGCAGGTACAGTTTTGGAGACGTAACCGTTCTTCAGCACTCGGAGAGGTGGAGCTGGTTTGATTTCTAGTAAAGTGTCTTCAAGATGTGTTAGTGGAGTCGAGGCTGGCGCCTGGCCAGCTGCTACCGACGCGGTTCGTTCCTCTTTACCATCATGTATCTCGAGAGTGTGGCCTCGTACATTGTGTACGGATGTCACAACCGCGGGAAACACAGGCGGTAGATTTCCACTCTTGCTACTTCGCAGCGGTTGGCCGTCTCTAACACCAGACGTATGCTTGGGAAGTCCCTGCTGGTTCTTTGGGGGATTCGAGGTTGATTCTATCGATTGAGATTCAGCAGCAGTGTGAAAGCTTTTCTCGGTTGAAGAACGCGAATGCCTCAGGAGATCAAGATCCGCATTCGGTCCTTGCAGCCTTGGCGTCGCTACAATATCTGTCAAGCGTTCGATGACCAATGCATCATGACTTGGCTCTGCAGTATTAGGTATATGGGGTGTTTTTCGGGCATCGGATCGCTGTGATGAGGTAAGGTTGGGAGAAGTTCGGGATCGGTGGAGTGAGCTTGGAGCCGGTCGTTCCTTTTTCGATATTTCACGACTGTCGGTGAGAGAGGTTGGTGGAAAGAGCGAGAAGCACGGTGATCTAGCAGGCGACGAGGAATGAGGTCTGTTGAAAGAAGGTAATTGCTGCGCATTTACAGAGGCCGCAGCCTAGGACCCAGTTAGCACTTCGCTATCGCCGTTGACAAAGCCGTGAGCCATTCACCTGTGTTCCAAGCTGGTCTATTGACCCGAGCTCTTCCAACTGCCCATGTCTACGAGCCAACAGAGATGATGATGGTGGGGCTTGTAGAAGATTTTCGAACATCACGCTATACCGTTCTAGCTGAACACTTGGTATCTCAACCTGCAACAACGAACCTCCATTGAACTGGAGCGTTGCAATCCCTGACTTGACCTCGACGTCTTTCGGAGGTGGAACAGGACATTTATCTCGGTGTTCGGCCATTGGGCAAGTTTGTGATCGCGGTAGTTTAGGTCTGGTGGAGGATGCCGCTGGCTTGACGTCTTTCCGCCGGCTTCGGACGCGACGTTGACTCTGTGCTGACGGGTTGTTTTCGTGCACGCGACTTGCGGAAGGTGTTGACAGTGAAACCTGCCTTTGCTGCGACGGCAGCACCAGTGGCCGTTGTGCCCGAGTCAACTGATCCTCATCGGAACGAAATCGTTCAAGAGTGAATGGCTGAGATCGACCCTGCTCAGGAGCTTCCCCGCCGGAAAATTGGACTTGATAGAGTGGTGCACTAGGTGAGACCGCACGTTTCCTTCCAAAGAGACCGCCGAACGACCTCCACTTGACCATCCTGGGCTTCTCTGAGTCTACTTCTTTGTTACTTGCATAGCTACCGCCCTGGGTTGTAGAGATGGACTCAGGAGACCTGCAACTAGCCATATCCTTTTCCAAGCGATCCTCTGGGGGTAGTGGGGGAAGGGGACTCTCGCGTGGGCTACCAAGCGCAAGCCCAATCATCTCTCCGTCCAAGGAGCCATAGCTGACGGGTGAACTTGGAGAGCTAAGGAAGTAACTTCCTGTCGAGATCTGCTGATTACGCGTTGGGCGACTGAACGTATCGGGCGGCGTCAATTGATAGATGGTTGCCGTGGTCCCAGACATAGGAGGGCTGGCCGTTCGTCGCCAGTCGTGGGGAATCTCCCCGTCCCGTGCATCACAACGCGAAACCAAGCCAGGTGCGCCATTAGGATCTCCTTCTGCCCTTCTCGATCGAAAAGACCGTGTTCTGCCCAGTAGGCCGTTCATAGGCGTCGTACTGCGCCGATAAGCAGTCGAGAGGGTTCCGTATGGCGGTGGTTGCGCGTGACAGTAGTAACGAAAGTGGACTACAGAGTGACGAGCAAATGCTACTATCCCATGCGTTGGCGAGAACAGGTGCAGGCTCCCTTGACAGGTCTCTGGTGATCACTAAGATCTTGAATCTTGCTTAACCCCCCAAAAGTTCTCGTAACCGAATATGTGATACGCTTTGACTGTTTGCCTCTTTAAGAAGGAATCGCCACTGGTAGTTAATCCATCGCCATGCGTCGACAGCTTCTTCAAGAGTGCCAGGGATAAGTGCTCCCTGGAAAATGTACCCTGCCGATACGTGGGATAATGCGACCGGCTCGTGGATCACACCGCACGACTATTAATTCTACTACCTCAACACGGAATCAACCGGCAACGCAAGCAGAGATTGAGAGGCGCTAGGAAAGGAAGAGTGTAACGACCAGCATGACATCACAATAGCTGAAGAATCAATGAAGCAAAATTGTCAAGAGAGAGGAGAATGAACCTGGTGAGAAGAAAATTTATCGCAGAGCGAGACGAGAAACGTTTGCCAGTAGTGGGCATATGAGATGAATAAGTGGGACAGGCCACGGTAGATGGATCGCTGCAGGGTTAAGGGTTGTGTTGATAGGCTGCTCATGAGGAAGTAGCTTGCCCATAACGTCGCAAGCTCTTGATTTGAGGTAAGATGGGCACTTCGTCACCGAACCGAGATTGGGGGCTCGCACGGGGGCATGCGGAAGGGTGCGAGATAACAGAGGTTGGATCTTGAAGACTAGAAGTAGGTGAAACGTGAGCGTCGGACCAGGTCCCCTTGAGACGAAAGCGATGAGATTGCGGTGCATCTTGACGAGCGAACCACCATAACGCAAAGCTGGCCTGGAACCCGTGAAGCACGAGCAAGCGCGCGGAAAGAAGAGTAGCAAGACATGCGCCCATGCGAGTCAAGAAAAGTAGAATGATGAAAGAAGAGTGATTGTTGTGGATGAGACCACACAGGCTTAAACAGGTCCCGTCTCACGACTCGGTCGGGCTCGCTGAGGCAAAGCAAATCAGTACGAATTGACGACAAGGGTATTATCGCCAGTTGTCCAGGCTGTCGCAGCGCTTACGGCCATGTCGAATTCGACCGCGTTTGGGATGCAGCTGGAAGCGTTGGTGTTGAAGCACTCCTATGCCTGTACGCTGGGCTCTGAGATGGTCAGTAGGCTATCGAACCCAGACGTTGCAACTTGACACAACACGCAAGACATGAGACTGGATATGCATCTTGGTCTAACGGTTGGTGGGCAGTCAGGGATTCCCGCCCAGGTTGCGTAGTAGAGCTGCTTGTAGAGACTAGCTAATAACTTACAGTAGCTGCGTATCAATATATAATACCGGCGTTCGGAGAAAAGCGGCGCCCCACAATGACTTGGCATGCTTGAAGTTCCTTCGCTGACATCGAGTCCTGCGTTAGCGGAGTTCAATTACGGAGCAAAAGGATCTTATCGACCATCACTCCCTAGGACACCTACTGAATCACGACCTCAGTGACTATTCTGCAAGAACACCTGCTCCTACTCCTTCAATTGTATCCAACTCTTCCTATCCTACCCTCATTGTCCCCGCACTCCGAGGTTATAACTGATACTGGTAATGTCGTGGCAAGGTGAGGAGAACCACAGCTCGAGGCTTCTTTGCTTAATCGTGACCAGAGCGCTGACTCGACTTGGTGCACAGCATATGTCGACACCAGGTAGTCTCGGACTAAGTCGTGGAGTCAGAAAGACTGGATTTAACACATGAATAGCCTCGTCGATTCGGGCAACATCGACAAAGCCGCCATATTCAATGCTGAAGGGACCAGCGTCTGGGCTTCGTCTAAAGGTTTCGAGGTATGCCAGCCCTACGTTGATTATGAGTGCTGTGGTGACGAAGTCGGGATGTGGATACATTCTCGTCGAGCGAATCTCTATTCGCCCCTGAAGTGCCAGGCTGATACAGGGAAGTAGGTCGCGCCAGCAGAGATAAAAGAAGTGGTTAGCTCCTACTCAGACAAATCGACCGTCAAGAAGGTCCAGAGCGGAGGGTTCCACATCGCGGGCAGTCGATATGTTACAATAAAGGCTGACGAGAGGAGTCTGTACGGCAAGAAAGTATGAAGCAGCTTAGTGCATCCTGGGCACTATGGAAGGTTAACTGCTGATCTGTTGTTGACCAGGGGAAAGAAGGCGTGGTCATCGTCAAGACAACGCAGGCCATTCTAGTCACGCATTATCCCGAGACAGTCCAGCCTGGCTCCGCGACCACCACGGTCGAACAACTGGGCGATTATCTGATAAGCGTTGGCTACTGAGGACGAAGACTGTTTCCTTCCTTTTCATGCCTGATGATGCTGTACTTTATTTGCATACATCTCCCAGGAGAGGGGTTGGTAGATAGGTGGGACGATAGCAAATCGACAGTCTAAAGTTATCTGCCCTGTCCGACATCTCTTGACAGTAACCGACCATCAAATACCTTGATGTTCCTCCTTCTCGAATGCTTGACGAGCGTCCTGCAACTCGCCGTCGTCGCACATGTACCACCCCCTCGCGTGGCCGCCAGCCCCGTAGGTGTAGCTTCAACCAGGCTAACCATTGTACCGTGGCACTTTCTGTATCTCACACAGGCAACTCGGCATTCCTGCGTCCTCCACTGGCTCTTTCGAACGCCATTTGCATATAAGGCCCTATGACCGGTATGTTTCCCGCAAAGCTTCCGATTGTCGCAAAGAAGTCGCCGAACAAGACAAATATGCCGTACAGTTCAATCAGAAAGCCGATCAATGGCCACCGCAGCAGTATCAGAGTGATCCCCGTTATGAATGCTGCTGTACCTTTCCACTTTTGCCGTCGTGCGAAAAAGATGGCCGTTTTCTGTAGGCCAATAATGAGGGTTAGACCGAAGATGAAAAGGATCTGCCACGATTATTGGACCGGATTTCCAAGTTCGACACGATGTGAGCGTGCATACATTGCCCATGGCTAACCTGGGAAGGGTCAGTAAAGAATGTAGAAGCCAAAGCGCAAGGGGACGTACATAGCTCTATCAAAGAACAGAATCACTCCCCCAATCAGGAAGAAGCCCCCTGAGGCTCAATGTCAGGTCGAACGTTTCCCGAGCTGGGCGAGTCGATTCCCGTACCTACCGCCTGAGCAGAAAGCTACTCCCACCTCTATCGCACCCATTGAGTCAGTATAGCTCCCGCACAAGGTCGACTTGGTGGTCAGGGAGCCGCACTCTGTGCATCGGTCAACCACATGCTAGGCATCTTGCTCGGAAGCGACGCAGCCTTCCGTCCCCGTGCAAAACACAAAGTTGTGGAAAGTCGGTCGGCGCTTGTCAACACAAGTTTCGCCGAGAGAGCACATATATCTGACACGAAAGGCCTGTTGGAGTGAAATTACAAGCACGCCTTAGCGGCTGCGGCTCGGTTTTATTACAACTAGCAGCGGATGCTAGCAAGGCTTTTGGTGTAGAAATCGGTGACATCTACGAATTTGTAGCATACCTGTAGCTTGGTCTTCATCTACATTGGGTACTCGTATCAGCTCGGCCGATATAACTCTGTATGTCTACTGATGTGGTCAAGCTACCCGCAAGGCATGTTGGTCACGGCAGGCTCACTGAGCAGTGATTATTGTACATATGTTCCTGTTTTTCGGCTGTCTCAACTTCACGACATACAAACTCCCTGTCTGCGATCAATTCTCTATCTTCCCCCGCTTCATTGCACGCAGCGCTTTGGCAACGGTGATTCAGAAGACGCCGTAACTGATGCCCAAATCTACAATGGGCTTATCGGTATTCGATCAATATGAGCGCAGATCCAAGCTGGTCACGATTAAGCCGGAGCGCTTTCTTTAGACTCATACCGAGAGGATGAAGTCAGGTAGAAGGGGTTTGACTTTGATGGCCATACAAGATGGCTTGTCGCTCAACTCGATCTGAGCTTGTGCAGCCGTGTCGCAGAGCTGTTAACTCTGTCAATGGCGACCGATTCCTTGCTCCTACTAGGCCCCATTTCAGATTTGCAGCAAATTCTAGGTCTTCCCTTGGGTCGCAAAGGAGATAATGACTATTTCAGGACCACATGCGCACCCCGTGCTTCAAGATAATTTTCTGCGACGCCTTGGTTGAGAGCGCGGACAACCTCAAAGACCTCCCTATTGTGATATCTGAGTCTCGTCTTTGGATCGGTATATGGAGCTGGCAAGCCGGTGATGTCGCAATAATGTTTCTGATGCGCAGGGTGGAGCGACGGGGCAGACTCAATGTTGGTGTATGTTGCAATCGGTCCGGAAGACATCGATGCTTGCAGATTCCTCTCCAGGACGAGTGTAGCCAAATTCTGAGCAGCTTGTGTGATGTTGGAAGAAGTAGAACTCCCATTTATGGGTATAGGTGTTGCGGCGCCAGTCTCAATCGCAGACGTTGATGGTAGTGGAGTCGAGGAACCACTATTGTCTTGGGTTGCCATCACGGAAGCTTCTTTCCGAGAGGCCTCTGATATGATCTGCTTTATGTTTTTATTTCGACGCTGTGAAGGCTTCCATGCGGGATTGCGGAATGGACGGCGTTTGAGCGTCAGGTCCAGCTGATCTAAAAGCTGCTGGTGAGAATCGTCTCCGGAGGGTGTCGCGGGTGTCGCAGGAGCCATGAGCGCTGAAGGAGATTCTGCACGGCCTTGTAGAGCAGCTGGTACATATCTCAAGCAATAGAACTCTCTGCTGGGGAAACCATCTGAGGACTACCCCGAAATATACCTAAGTGAACCCTAATATCTGGTTATGAACCTCCCGTCACGAATATTTCAGAACATGACCCGAAGACACCTCCATTCCTGTATCTTAGTCAATTGGGAAAGTAGATTCTTGGGCTTAAGTATTCGATACATGAGGCTCCAGCCCGAAAGGCAACTGCATCGATTGAGGCTAGATTACATTGATCATGGTGAGCAGCTCTCAAGGCCTATGCTATTGAAGATTTACGTGTAATTAAAAGACTGCAACAGGAGAGTCCACACGAGCATCAACAAAGCCTTCTGCTTTCCCGCATTATCAACAACGTCGTAAGGCACCGCATGACCACTCCATCTGCGTCAACACTCAAATGAGATTCGTTTATAGGAGAAGCTCAATGAGGCAGTCATGGTTATGAACAAGAACCTCCAGGTGCGTGTAACCTCCATCGATGGATCTGGGCTGCCACTAATGCAGGTACGGCGGGGACAGGAGATCAACGTTCAGAACATCAATGTCGAGCTCGTTGCTCAGATGTTCAAGAACTATCGCTCGAACGTCCTGTTCCATCTCGAAGGTAGGCGATGGACTGCCATTCGAGCGGTTCTGGATAATGATCTCTTTTTGGCAGCAACTGAGAGTCTTCAAGAACCATGCTGAAGGCTTCGCCAAAACATTTTCGGTGAGTTGAAGTACATTTGCGAGCGTTGGCTGCGTACAGTAGATCATGTTAAGTCGTCAGTGACCATCCCATGGCCTCGCATCTACACCGTTATTGCGTACATGTAGCAAAGTGCAGGAAGGAGTAGCCATAACAGTCACGTGCTGTGGTACTTGCGCCTAAAATAGCGATGTCCGAAGGTTTCAAGGGCGTTACCGTAAATGAACCCTTTTGCCTGCATGACTCTACAAAGTCAATTGGTCATGAAACGACACAAAAACATGAGGCTGGTATCTAGAGCAAACGGTGCTCAGACTGATGCATCGCAATAACCCGTTGAGGTAACGGCCTCACCCCTTAGACGCCTAACGGTACAAAGCCAGCTACCATTATGACTATAACATCCTCCCGTTACCTTGAACCAATCTCGCGATCCAAGACTGTGCTCGAGAGAAACGATGTCAAGCCCCCTCCACGACTCTGGCCCTCGGTAGAAGCTCCGTTCAAAGGCTACCACGCAGCGCCATCCGAAGGCTACAAGCAATCTTCAAGCGACACAGCAATCGTCATTGATAATGGCCCGTATAAATCTACGGACTGTATACGCAGCAATTTGCTGATTCACAAGCAGGAGCTGGCCTTGTGCGAGCGGGATGGTCCTTTGACAAAGCTCCTCGAATGTCATTCCCTGCGAATGTGGCTCGTTACAGGGATCGCAAAATCAATAGGACGGTGTCATACGTCGGATATGATGCTTTCGCCGATGCTACCACACGTGGACAGATTCGAAATGCTTTCGAACCCGGAAGCAGTGTTGTCGGTAATTGGGACGTGATGGAAGGAATACTAGACTATGCTTTCAGCGGACTCGGTCTGGACGGTGCAGAGGGCGGTCTGGATAGACCTGTGCTGATGACCGAGCCCCTAGCTAATCTGGCGTATTCACGGAAGAGTGCGAACCCACCTTCCTTAAGGGACATCTGTCACTAACATACGATAGCTATGACCGAGCTTCTATTCGAGTGTTACTCCGCCCCCTCCCTGGCCTATGGCATTGATTGCCTGTTCTCATACAGATACAATAAAGGAAAGAGCGGTTTAATCGTTTCTTCTTCCCACACGTCCACACATCTCATTCCCGTCCTGAATTCAAAACCAGTCATGGCAAGCGTCACACGCTTAAATTGGGGCGGATCTCAGGGGGCGGAATATCTTCTCAAGCTTCTGAAGTTGAAATATCCTACCTTTCCTGGCAAGTTCACCGATTATCAGGCAGAAGACACGGTCCGGCAGCACGGCTACGTTTCCCTAGACTTCGACAGCGAGATGCGGCATTACTTGGACTGGTCCGGCCTAGAAGATAGAGACCACATAATTCAGTACCCATTCACGGAGGCTATTGTCGTCGAGAAAACCGAGGAAGAGCTAGCTCGAATTGCCGAGAAGAAGAGGGAGGGGGGCCGAAGACTGCAAGAGCAGGCAGCTAAGATGAGACTGGAAAAACTCGTTAGGAAGGAGCAGGAACTCGAATACTACAAGGATCTGCAAGGCAAGCTTCTCAATCAGACCAAGAAAGAGACCAAGCGCTTGCTGGACGAAGACGAATTTAAGGATGAAGCCCATTTGGACAGGACAATCAAAGATCTTGAGAAATCTGTACGGAAAGCGAGGAATAAGGATGTCGGTGGGCCAGAAAATCCAGAGGAGGAAGAAAAGGCTACGTTCCCGCAATTGGAAATCCCAGATGACCAACTAGATGAAGCTGGCCTGAAAGAGAAGAGACACCAGCGGCTGATGAAGTCTAACGTAGATGCACGAGCTCGTGCCAAGATCGAGAAAGAGAATGAAAAGGCGCGTACAGCCGAGCAAGAAAGATTGGATAGTGATCGTCGAGACAATGATCTAGAAGGATGGTTGGAGCAGCGTAGAGCAGCGCGGACGGTAAGCAAATAATTTGGCCTCTACGACCTTGAGCTGTGGAGGCTTAGATGCAACATAGGTCGTGCTACAGAAGCTTAAAGATAAAGAAAAGCTGAAAGCGGATCTTGGCAACCGCAAATCCCTCGCAAGCCAGAACCGAATGAAGACATTGGCAAACCTTGCGTCCGATCAGCCGGGCCGCAAGCGACGACGAGGTGGAGACGATGACAACTTCGGCGCAAACGATGACGACTGGGGTGTTTACCGGACAGTTGCGACCGGCGAACAGAGCGACGATGAAGAAGAGGAAGACCTTGGCATGACGCTGAAAGGAATAGAAGCGCAACTGCTGAAGTACGATCCTAGCTTCACGGAGCACAATACGCGAGAAGCACAAACCGACTGGACCAAGAGTCTCATGCACGCTTTTCTCCGGGGTCCACGGCCGTTCAACCCCGAAAGTCAGCAAGAGAGTCACCAAGTACATCTCAATGTCGAGCGAATACGAGTTCCAGAGATCGTATTCCAGCCCGCAATCGCAGGACTAGATCAAGCAGGTATAGTCGAGATAGCGAGGGATATCATCAACCATGGCTTGTCCAAGCCGCAGGACCGTGACAGTATCCTACATGACATATTTCTAACGGGTGGCAACACGTTGTTCTCTGGCTTCGAGGAGCGTCTACGCCATGAACTGCGTGCAGTCTTACCTACCGACTCTGCTATGCATCTTCGCCAAGCTGGGGACCCGCTCCTGGACGCATGGCGAGGCGCCGCGCAATGGTCACGCGAGCCTGGCTTCCAACAAAGCAGGATTACCAGAGCAGAGTATCTTGAGAGGGGCCCAGAACACATGAAGGTACGTACCATCCTGCGTGGATCATCATGAACCGCTGGACTGACAGTTTCGTCAGGAACATATCTTGGCAATGTCCTCAATGTTTGAGTAACCTAAGCGCTTTTGATCGAAGGACGCAGCAATTGGCGCTTGTCTACGTCGCTACTATTGTGGACTCATGTTGGAGTTCTATGCTGTCAAGCTAGATCTGCCAGTAAAGTGAAGCTTGCGGCAATGTTGGCACGTATGCCATGCCAGTTCCATACAAATATACCTGGCAAAACACGGCTACCTCATACTAGCCCCGGACGCCATCACAAACCGCCCCTACCATATGCAGCGTATCCACTGTCTATAGACGTCAACGCCTGCAGCACCCTTCGTCATCATAAGGCGACCAAGTGTAGAGGTCCAGCTCAAGGCCAAGTGTGCAGCATCAAGCGACACTGGGTCGGTTATTCAAATCGTCGTTGTCGCCGACACTTCTTCTTTGTGGCACCTGATTACTTCCGCGATAGGCACTGCCATCCAGCTGATGGTCAGCACCGAGATCTGCAACCGCTTGAGCAGCAGAAGCCTGCAATTGGCTAACGGCCGACGATCCCATGGGAGCGGTAGGAGCCTGTATGTGCTGGTGAGGATGGTTCGAGGGGCGTGGGAGCTCGATGTTCGGAGGCGGCTGGGGGAATTCGCCTTGAGCCTCGATCAGCCGCGACTGCAGACTGATGATGTAGTCCCGTAGCTGGTAGTTCTCCGCCTGGATGGCTTTGTAGCTCTCAGAGAGAGCCGAATAGTCTTTGACTTGTGCTTCGAGCTGTTTAATGTGCCCCTCCTTTCTTTGCCGAAAAGCACGCTGATGACAATTAGTAAGACTTCGTAGTAGAGGTAAGTGATGTCAATCCAAGTGATCCATTGGGCCACTCAGGTCTGTACAAGTTCTTCAGAAAGCTAGTCTTGCTTACAAAGGCAATCACGTGATACTTCGCAACGACAGTTCCGACGAAATTAACCCGACATAAACACGAAATTCATCAACTTTAAAGCACTTACCTGCGCAGCCCGATTCTGTGCAGCACGTTTCGAAGTCGAAAGCTCGCGTTTGCCGCCTTTCCTACTATCGCTTGCAGTACCGTTGTCATCGCCTCCGCTCTCACCCGGACTTGCACCCCTCATTGCGCTACCCGCAATAGCTGGATCAATGTTGTGGTCGTGCGGACTCGCAGAGCTTTGGGGCTGCAAATTGTCGACCTGGTGCTGTGGTCGCACGTGGGGTGCGAGCTGCTGAGCAAGAGCTAACATCGAGGCACGTCAGCTTCTGGACGCCGTGCCTGTACAAAAAGCACCATGGATACCCACCTTGCTCGACAGCATGGTCCTATCGCGAGATGTCAGCTACACCCCTCGAGATTTAGACACCGAGCGCCGCTCGACTTACTGGCTCGTTCCGCATGTTGTGCGGCGCTGGCGCAAGAGTTGGCTGCATCTTCAGGCACTCGGATGACCTATACTGGTCTACAAGGACGTCCGATTGACAGATAAAAGTCTCTGTTGTGAGATCAGGAACGTCGATTCGTGCGCCCTGCTGGGCAATAGCTCTAAGTTGCAACTATGTGCGTGCCGGTGGCGGTCGCAACAGATCCTCCCTCGCTACCTAGAGCACCGAGGAGTTGCGACACACTTCAAAACGAATTCAGAGACGCCTTGAAGGCATTTGTGCAAGATGTAAGTGGTCTATCTCTTATACGATTGCGCCGATGCTGCTCTTCTGTGCCAGAGCAGCTTAGTAAGACAATCTCCGAGGTTTGGCTTCTCCCGTCTGTTTCCGGCTAGTTAGATTTGACTAGCGCTTCAATCCTTGGCTCTCCTTGCATCTATCATAGCCTACTTTGCTACGCATGAGACCTCCTTTCTACCTGGGCGTGAGCGGAAAAAGACTGTTTCAATTTCCACTATAGTACCGTTGTCTCCAGTAGCATTGAACGTATCCCTATGTTTACACGCATTATCATCCTTGATGCAAGCATCAACTAGACCCGATTCTGCGACTCCGACTAACGACGATTATGTCTGTGGAGAAAAGTGACCGTGGTGGTCGAGTGCGCTGTCCAAAATCGACTGCGCAACTGCTTGTCCAGCCGCCACGGCTACGTTGAATGTGACTTGTACAACGATCCCGTTCGCTCCATAAATGTGTCCAAACATCCTCCCTGTCAGACCACGCTGGGCTCTACGCATCATGAACTCTGCAAAAGCAGATACCAGCGGCCAAGGCACGCAGTCTCCCAGAACCCTTCTTAGGCATCGAACGCCCAAGGCAAGAGCGCCAACCGATAGCGTGAATGCTGGACTTTCTGGACCATCGTGGTCCGGATAAGAGGCTGTTTTGACCATAATGGAACGGAAAAAGCGCTCGATCGCTTCGATGGTGACCCCGCTGGGCAGGAATTGCTGGCTGCAGTCAAGGTTGACATTATACTCCCCAACGGTTCCGGTCGTCGTAAACCGAACCCATTTGACAATGGCTGGCACGTCCTGGCCAACAGCCAGATCCCGGCCGTAATCTCTACCTACATACGTGCCAAAATGCTCGGTGCTCAGATCTCTGAGCGCTGGTCGAGGCGAGACGCCTAGTGCTAACGCCGATGATCGTATTGGGCAAACGAGTATATCTGCAATGAGGAACAGGGAGCGCACCGCTGCAATTTGGGAAATGAGTCACATGTTGATGCGTTCCACTTATTCTGGGAACCATACGATGCGACAACAGTTAGTTCATGGCCGGGAGTTCCAAAGGTCCCGCGGAATACGAGACTTCATATATTAACGAACGTCGCAGACCTTCGGAACGATCAAATGGAGACCCCTGAACGATCTTCAAATGGTTATATACTTAGTGCACCCTTGCTACGCGGGATGGATGCTACACATGCGGATCATAAACGTGGGTCGCGCAGATATGACATTGCAGGGATCAATCGGGTCATATCTGACCATTCATCTCATCATTGCACTTATTTTGGTTTCGGGGGCTTATCTACGCGTGCGCGATAGGTGTCGCTTGTCTTTCTTCAGCCGCCTCTCGACCATTGGGACTGATGCGTTGTGACCTCGTACGATAGCGCAGCTCGATATAGCTGAAGTATCGACTCAATGGGACGCAAGAGTTCGGCCGACTCATATCTGTCGAAGCTGACCTTGAGCGCGGAAGCGCCGCGATGAAGCATGAATGAGCGGTCGATGTTGAGATTTGCTTATTGAATGTTGAATACCATGACGAAAGCTTGTCGGCAAGTCATGAGATACACGCGAGGAACAACAAGTTCGGAGAGAGTCCCGCGAGCTCCGAAGCAATGCGCTTAGACACTTCACTTAGACATGAGGGTGCACGTTTCTCGGCTTCTTGGCTTCCAAGTCGTTGCGCAATGCGCTCTACTCTGTCGCTTGGGTTGATCATTGTGATGGGGCAGGGTACGGGTGTGACATCACCGCAATACAAGCGTCAGTAAGCGCGGCAAGCGTTGTCTTCCCATATAAACACTTGGGGCTGTCATCGGCTTGGGAGGATGCCGTGTTCTCAGCCCAGCAAAACGCAGCGCTAGCCATTCCGCCTTTACGAACGAAACGTTGAAGGATTGAAGCGGACAATCCTCTGGGCAAAGCAACGGGAGAGCCTGAAGTTTTTCTGGAGAGTCTTAAGGTCAGAGGGTTGAAATCTTGGGTACGGCATTGCCACAATGAAGCGTATGAGAGTCTCAGGACCTTTCCATTCACTCACTTAGCTAACGCTTACTTCAAAGCGTCTTGGTTTCTGTCGACCTGCAACGGCCTTCTTGCGCTGTTTGCATTGACTATCGATGCATGGCCATTCCACCCGTCGCTGGACAGTTCGACCCAGCTCATAGAAGGCACCCTTCAAGCTCGTCAGGCCGGAACACATAATGGTCACGACAACTCCCGAAGCGGCTATGCTGGGACCTTTCACTGCTACAAGGGCGGGACATGGATGGCGCAGTCGCAGATCAACAATACCCTGGACCAAGCATGTACGACAACGGACTTTGATCATGACGCTCAGCATTTCAACTTTACGCTGGACACCACCAACGGCACGAATGCGATACAAGAGATTCGTCACGAATTCAGGCACTGTGATAATCCTCGGCAGTTCGGAGTCTGGAGCTCGGAGTGCAGTCAGCCTGACCAGGCATATGTAAATTATGCAGTGGACTTCAAAACGACGGCTTATAACAATACGGAAGCCTGTCGGTTTGCGATGAGGAGGATCCTTGCGCATTGTTATGGCAAAAATCAAGACACGAGAGGTGGGTGGTGGCAATTCGATCAGGACTCAACGACGTACAATGTCGATCCGCAGACTGTATCCGGAGGCACAGATCAATAAAGGATTTCGAAGTCGTATATTGGGCCGCTTTTGGCCACAGACATCTTCTCGATTGGTTGCTCTGAGTAATCAGCGATTGATCTGCGGTTTTAGCCAAAGCCTTCTTCTTAGTTGGTAGCTCTCAAGATATTAGCGATTGACCGTGTGTCCCGACATTCCTGGTCGTGTCCTACTATGGCGTACATTCGCGGGGTTAGCCGATGAAGAGATCGTGGGAGTTTGGCGACGGGGTGGCGAATGTAAAACCATGTCCGATCCTGACCAGACATACCATTACTGATTTCCACCATTGATTCCTGGAGAAGCGTCAGAGCGACAAATCTATGTATTACATCCTGACGGGCCGCAAGGCATCATTCTTCTGTTTGAGCTGAATCAATGCTGGCGTGTGTTAGCGATAAGCCTTAGAGTAAATGTATAAAAGAAAGGATAACGTAGTGCCTGGTGCTACGTCCTCGAGACCTGAAAAATTCGGCATGCTACGAATGGACGACGCGTCAGCGGTGCCTTACTTGCCGCCAACGGTCCAAAACTTTTGGGCGACGTCGTCATCGCCGGAGCTGCCAGGCTAGACTGACGTGTTTCAGGAAAGTCGAGGCTTCCGGCAGGTCCCGTCTTTGCAGGAGAATTAGACAGAAATTGCCGGCGCCAGAAAAGCTAACGCTTGGGTGTGAATGTCTGTATGTTGTTTCTAAACCTAGGCGTCTCCGTGGGCTCTAATGCTCCAGGTTGCTAAGGGTGTCTGTTTTCCAAGATGGTACAACGGGAGCTGTCTGCTTCGCAGAATGTAAGAAGATGCATGCTCCAGGTGCTTTAGGGTGATCGGGACATAGGACAGGAGACCGCTTTCGGAAACCGAGCATCCTAACTTCACGCATGAGGAGGTTACCTTGGAAAAGTATTTTCCCGCAGTAAGTTCCGGGACTACAGTTCGAAATTGAAGCATAAATCGATTTGATGACTGGCTGTGATTGGGAAGGATGTTTTAAGACCTGAAACTCATGAACACCCTAGACGATACAAGAGCAGGCAGATTTCAATAAATGACGGTACATATATCATCTTATAACAATGAAGCTCAATTATTCCATCTCAGTTCTGATAAAAATTAGAGTAAGGTATAGGTCTGATTAGGTCCAATAAACCACACAATTTTTGAAGAAGTGAGCCGCCCAGCTGTCTTGCGTGCAAATGCTATTCTGTGTAGCCCGCCCATAACCTCATTCCTCCATACTTAAGTTCCTTGAAAGATGCTTCCGAACATACACCCCTCTTAAGCAACGATAACTCGTTACCTAATTTCAACGGCCAACACCTCCAAGTAATCATTTAGAAATAAGCAACTGGGTTGGACGAGTTAAAGACACCCATGGCAACGTCCCAGTGCTCCACCAGACATGTGCCGATCATCCTCCAAATGTCGGCAATGGCACCCACACCTTGCACGGCGGAAGTACCCTTGAAGTATGTGACGGAGAAGTCGGAGCCCGTGGCGTTGGAGCCGACGAAAACATTGTGAATCTCAATGGTGCTGGTTGCCAACATGGGCTTCAGAGTCTTGATGGCCAATGCAACACCGTTGCCGGGAACCCTACGGTTTGGAATCAGTATAGCTTCTTAAGTTGGTGAATCTGGGCAATGCGACACGCATATGGAGCGGTTGCAGCCCCTCAGACACAGGCCAGCGACACACTGAAATGTGGTGGTATATGCATGAGGCAAAAACTTACTCAGGGGCATGGTTGATGAAGTCGGTTGCCACGTAAGTGTACTCGGCATTCTCGATCTGCTTCTGAATGTATAGGAGCTGGCCGTACTCGGTGATAGCTTGGAGCTGCTCTTCCTTGGAGGCATAGGGCTTGGTGCTTTTCGGGCAGCCCAGGCTGTAATACTCGCTGACGTCGGCGTGATGACCATGGCCGGGGGCGGCTCCGACGAAGGACGTAACAGAAAGAGCCGCGGCAACGACAGTTGAAAAATGCATCTTGGAGAGAGGAAATGGTGTTTTGAAGTGAGTTAAGAGATGATTACCTTGACTGGTTGCGTGGGAAAATCTGCAGGATGATGATGGGAGATTCTAGAATGGGGCATTTCAGCGTCTTATACATCCTCAATGGACCCTGTGCCCAGCAGCCGGTCTTCGTTATTGCACGTCGTCGACATTTGGCTTTGCCAAGCCGCGAATTTTGATAGGTTCCCTTGCCCGGTTTGTGGGGATGCATGTTGGGTACCAAGCCACATGGTACGAATTGTTGGATCTCGTTACCTCTTGTTCCTGTCAGGGTGTTCCAAGGAACAAACTCGTCGACATTCCTCTGAGCGAGCAATAGACCGGTTCTTGCATCCTCAGGGTCTGCTCCACATTCAGATCTGGCGTCGACCGACCTCACGGAACTTGTGGCATGACGCGTTCGGCATTGAGAGGAATGCGAAAAGTCATCGCTCGACACCACTAGCGCGAAGGTTATGATAACGTCAATATGTCCAATATTTCCTGTTGTCAAGGAACTGCCCAGTCAAGACGCTCTACTCTACGCAGAACAACAGCCACTGTGGTACTTGAGTCGATGCAAGTTAGTGGCTGTGTCAGGCAAAGCTCTAGTACAAGCAACTTTATCTTTCAAAGTCAGCAAGACGAAGGACTTCATTCCGAGGTTCGACTTCCTAAGATCCGTGGAAAGGTAAAGTAGCGGCTAATGATCGATGCGGATGGAGTCGTGGCCTACTAGCCGAGCTGTCCGGTTCGGTGAGGGCAACCAATCGGAGGTTGCTCCGCTGCGCTAGTTCCCTTCCATCGCCGCCTCTCCTCCCGAAAGGGACGAACAAGTGAGAGTGTGCCTGCGTGCGTGGTCGAATTCGGAATATCAGCCATAGCAGTTCGTTGACCGAGCTGCTTTCTGCTACAAGAACGAATGCCTTCGTCACCAGTGCCAATAACAGTCATCGCGACCATGTTAGCCAGGTCCAAAGTCGTTGTACCAGGTAGAGTACCATGGACCTTGTTTGCTGCGGACCGGGCCTTTCAATCTACTCCGCGTTCAGGCGGTCGTACGGGGTAGTTGCTTTCACGTCTCTAATGGAGTGATGGTAGACCGAGGGTCGATGATGATCTTGGCCGTTGAGGATGCCAAGCGAAAATAGATCAACGCTCGTTTCCCTCAGCACTGAAAGAGTGAGAGCGCAAGTTCTTTTAAAGCTCTGTGTCGACATGACTTCTTCGCTGGAGACATCACGCGATAAAGGCTGGCATTACTGGTTTCAGCTACAATTAATGACCAGAACCGATTGGGACCTTCCTCTTTGCAGCCTTTTGACGATTCCTCATGGGGCTTTGGACGCAGTCTTCGCATGGCAGCCCACTCAGTGTTCTTCAAAGGCCCTAATAGAGTGTACCAGCAGCGAAACGTTTATCGATATACCTGTGAATAGATGCGCTCAACCTCAAGAAAGCTTCTGTGCTCAGGGAGGTATTTTGACCTGGTCAGATACAACCGGAGAGTGTGGCATTCCATGCTTGAAAGAGAGTCTGCTCTATGGAGCAGATGTTGATGTGCTTCGCTAGCACCGAATTTGTTCACGGCCCTGTAAACGACCCATGTTTGAAGGGATACAAAGATCTTCCACTACACGCCGCTTGGCAGTCGACGAATCGACTGCCATGCGGAAAGTATGTTGTCTTACCCGTACTTCTCTGCTGTCGCCATGACGGCCTCGATCCACGTCTCACGACTGCGGCAGTCCTGACAGCTCTCTTCGGATCCATTCCGAGGAGAACACGGTCTATGCTAGATTTCCGACGTGCTGCATCTTTCGCTTTCGAAATTGCAGTGTTCTCGCTTAACTTCCAGATCGACAATGAACTGTACAGCCACATAAAAGGAAGCCTTATCACCTCAGCATACGGCATGCTTATATTAACAAACCCTTTGATAAGAAGGAGTACGATTTGCGTGTATCGAATGAGATCCGTGCACTTAGACATTCCTCTTCGTCTGTGCGAGATATTCAGACAGTCTGGATCTCAGCGAATCTGCGAAGACTTATGTGTTTGTCCGGTTCGGTTAAGTAATCTTCTTTCGGTTCCCCACGATCGATAGGTACAACGGGGTTTAGGCAATTTCGTGCATAGAGTACGGTGCGAGACCCGAGGAAGCCGCTCGATAATACCGCCGCCTTGCTGGGGCCTGTGGAAGCAATCCCCACCGGATTTGCAAAGAAGTCTCTTTCCCGATGTTCAACTCACTGTTGATCACTCGTCGCAGGTTGCCGCGTTTGTGTTCTTGGGATTTGGACACCTGTCGCAGGTGTTATCTGTTGACTGGGCGAACTCCAGCCTGTAGACTGCTGTTGGTGTATTGCAGAGGAATGTGAGTTTATCAAGTAGGCCTTCGCCTTAAGCAGCTTTTTTTTTTTTCGAACACTGTCCCAGCTCATTGTATCATCCTAGGCTCGCAAGATTTGTGGAGCGTACTGAAATGCCAGGCTGTCGTGAGATCGGCTTTTGTCAACAGCTCCAAGTCATCAGAACTCGTTCTTCCGTGATGACTGAACTCCAGTACTCCCAGATTCAATCCTCTGCGCGATGGGCTATCTTAGGCGCCCCTTTTTCCTGTTGAGACTTGTCTAGGATGTCACATCCCGTAGGCAAGCCATTGTCATAAGGGTCCGAAGACATCGCGAGGTGAGACAGGCCATTGATAACATAGACTAATGCGTGCTATGACAGACCGGCGCCAAGGTAATCCAATTTATACTTGAGCGGACGCCATTGACGGTCTTGTGATGCTGATATCAGATAAGTACAGTCCTACTCGCCGTGTATAGCCTCTAGCCCGAGACTTCGCGGATCAGTAACAAGTCAGTTGCTCAACGTTGCAGAGAAACTGGCGAGACTATCCAAAACATAATACTACAACAGCCGCAGAATATATAATTGAGGAGCGGAAAGCGCTGTTTCTTTGTAGCATATAGATCTTCGCTCCATCAGTACAACAGTGCTTCGATGGTCTGGCGCAACACAGCAGAAGCTCGCCAAAGCTGCGTCGGCATAAGTGCCAAGATTTGCTGGGCAGAATCCCTGGTCGGTGAAGTCCTCTTTTGACTCCATTCTGTCAGAGGTCTTTCTACAAGGGTCTCACTCAAGTACCATTATACCCTTTCGGTTTGACTTGTTGGCAATGGTTTAGCCTTGATGAAATAGTCTACCTCTATTCCTTCAACACTCTTGGACGTGAAGAAATGATCGAATGTGTGCCGGATTTTTGGCTAACCATGGATTAAACAGTCTACCGAAGTATGGAATATGAAGATTGATCGAACAGCAGCCGAATTTGCACAATCTTGCAGTACCAGTGAACCTTAGGAATCCTTTCTTCATCATGCCCTCGGACCCCTCTCGGCTCTGGATGGGGGACAGTCATTTGAACCCAAGCATACATTGATTGGTCTCTCGCATCCCTCCTCCGCTTCCTATCTTCATAGTCAGTATCAAGGTGATCATCAAACGGTGGTGCTAATGCTCACGACACTGAAATCATGCTCCTCTCTATGGGTCCTTAGCAGTGAAACGTCATATTTCAGTGGCTGCTTAGTACCCGTCTCTGCTCCGAGTCCTTACCAGGAACATCGACCAGAATCGCCGCACTCGAGTAATGCCATACCGTGGATGCTTGGTTCCCATAGGCGAGATGTACAACTGCAATCTCCTGGTTACCGGGATAACCAAACCAAGAGATGTCATTGCGCCAGTTCGAATCCCATGCCCTCGGAACCACCTGTACAACAATTGGCCTTGATCAGTTTCGTATACGCAGGAAATGTTTGAGCCTGGAAAATAAGGCAGGGAAGAAAGAGCATGAGGTATGCACTTACATCGATTGCGCAACTGGACTCGTCATCGCCATCGCTTGAGATCTGGATTCCATGGAGGCCAGTTGACACGAGATCGGCGTCCTCAAGATCATCACCATAATCGAAAAGAGGTTTCTCGTCATTGTTTTCGCGCAGGTCTACTTACGGTGTGTCAGTCATGTCCAGGCTAATGCCGCAGCCCAAAGGCGTTGAACGCGTCGAATAAACCGAAGCTGTCGAAGCAGACTCACGCACCTTCCATCACAGCGTGTAGATCTACTGGAAGCCCTAGTCTATGGAAGATGGCGAAGACTATGGCGTCAATACCTTTGAGAGCCATAGGCAGGTTGTTCGTAACCCTGTCGTTTGTGTGAGCGTAGGCGTGCGCGCAGTGGAACCCTAGAGTGCCTCCTATTCCACATACTATAAGCAGGTAGAGCTAGGAAACAACTGGTGATAACCTACCTTTTGGGAAGAATTCAGGGCTCGTGAGTGCCTCTTTCGCACGATGGAACAGTGTGAATGACTCCGTTTCAACTGTACTAGGGCTTCGAAAGATACCGCCTAGCTGCTCATGGGCGTACAGATTATATGTAAGTGTGATCCGATGACCGGCAGTGACCTCTTTGACTTCGTGCTCGCAGTCGCTGTAGAATGCAGCCCACTTGATCTCTACATCTTGATCGCTCCAATTGTAGGTAATACTCTGATTGCCAGCGGCCGAACCGTGGGCGATGCGTAGCTCACCTCCCTGATGGCGATATGGCAAACACACGACGAGGGAGCCGAATTGTGTAAATCCACGAGGAGTGTCAACGTGCGGTTTGAACTTACCCGACGGAGCAGAGTATACCTGCCGAGAATTCATCAGCGAAAGGCTTGACCTTTGGGGACAAAACAGGGGGCCTGACATTAAGCTTGTACAACTCTGCAACTACACCTAAGTTGTCGACAAGAGTACGTCCTCCATCACCCTCCGCGGCGGGTATCGCAATGTCCGGCAGTAGCGTTTGAGCGATAGCTCCGATAATGCCTACATCATATGGATTGAAGTTGGTGGAGAATCGATCACTATTCAGCTTCGCTGCCTTGCGATATGACTCGTCTAAGACATCTTCACCGCCCCTGCCAAAAGAAGCTGGCGAACAGTCATCAAGCAAGCCAATGAGGGCTTGTTGGTCCTCGGACTTCTCAGCGTAAGATTGGGGCGGAAGCGTCAGCTTGCTGATGTTCTTGCCGTCGGCTCGATCCCAGCGGATGACGACTGGGGACGAGACTGACTGGCGGTCGGCCACATTCTCCTTGATCCTCTCGAAAACGGACTGTTTGCCTATGGGTACGCGGCCAGCACAGCAAAAGGGGGTATTGGCCCTGGAGGCAGCAACACTTAGCTGCTGTAGCAAGGTGCTCTGTACGACGTTCTCGTTCTTTTCGGAACTGGGATTCGACGTAGAGTCCGACATATCTCCCTGTAGGCGAGGGCGGGGCAGCTCACTTGGGAAAAGGATTGAAGAAATTTGGTAGCAAGGAACGTTCGCAATCACAATTACTGTTTGTGAATACGGCGCGCCGTGTTGGGGCGCGTAAATGACTTTTCAATGAGAGAGCACCTGCCTCTTGACGTGCATCATGACAAACAACAATTGCCACTTCTTGCAAGAGCGCTTTACCCTCGAGATGACTGAACAATAAACATCTGCCGGACCTTACAGCGCAGTCTTTGGGAGATTCAACCTACCGTTGGTGTTACGCCATGCGTACAGAAGTTCTATCATTAAGCGCGTTCATCGGATGCGGACATTTCATGCTAAGGGGCCAGCGATTACATTCACATGGCAGCGTCAACATGACAGAAGAATCCGAGAATCTTGACCACACCAAATATATCCAGTGATAATGTACACGCTAAGCCTGGTATTTGGATCTACAGCGCTAGGTAAAACTTGCGACCGTAAGACAACATCCCACGCTTTTCCTCTTTGTTTCCATTGGGCAGTCTCGTCCGAACGTGGGCGAATCTGCAGGAGATGGATGCGCGATCCTTCGAGCGGGGAACAATGCTGGAGATCACAGATAAGAGAAGGCAGGATCCCTCGTAGCTTTGCTCAGGTTTAGCTCCTACCTTCTCTCGAGCGATGCACGTTGGACGCGACACAGTGAAGCAAGCGTCTCGTTCTTGACAATCAATACCTCTGGCTTGATAGTACAAATCTCATACCGTCTCCATTGATACTCTGTATTGTCTGCAACTGTAGACTCGCCATGTTCGGGTTGTTCGTGAACGAACGCATCGCGCTCTTGGTGACAGCGTCGCTAGTTATGTATCTCTTCTACTTCATCGTGCTCCTTGTTTACAGGCTGTACTGGAGCCCGATTGCAAAGTTCCCAGGACCGAAGTTGGCGGCGGCGACGTACCTGTTCGAAGGATACTACGACGTCGTGCAACGGGGTAAATACACTTTCAAGATAAGAGATTTACATGCAAAATACGGTCGGTCCCCGCCCGGTCTGCCTCTTGATACGATACGCTGAAACCGTGTCGTCCCAACGTTCAGGACCGATAGTTCGAATCAGCCCTGCTGAGCTTCATATCAACGATCCTGACTATTACGATAGCCTGTACAATCGGGAAGGTAAATGGGAGAAGAATCCCTTCTACGTGAATTCTTTTGGGAACACCGTCTCGGGCTTTGCCACCGTCGATCATGATCTTCACCGCATGCGACGAGCAGCCATCAACCCTTTCTTCTCCAAACAAAAAGTGATGCAACTACAGCCCGTCATCCAGCGGCTGGCTGACAAGCTCTGCGCTAAATTTGAGAAATGCCGTGGCACGGACGAGGTGATACCATTCGAGTGCGCCTTTGATGCCTTCACCATGGATGTTATCACTGAGTACTCGCTGGACACGAGCTTCGGTTACCTTGACCATCCAGGTTGGAGCAGCGACTTCCGCGAGTTGGAGCGAGCGTTTGGCGAGATGGGCTATATGCAGAAGATGTTTCCACCTTTGATTAGCATCATGCAAAGCCTGCCAGACAGACTGGTGATTTGGATGGACCCAAAGTCGAAGCTATTGCTGGACTTTTTCCGAAACTGCTACGCAATCGCTGAAAAAATGGTGGGTGAGACCGATGGCACCAAGTACGAGGAAAAGGAACACCCAACTATCTTCTACGAGATTATTCACTCGGATCTGCCCCCAGCCGAGAAGACTCCGAAACGTCTAGAAGGAGAAGCAGCGGCTGTCTTGGGTGCTGGCGCGGTAACCACAGCATGGACGCTCACTGTGGCCATGTACCATCTTACAGTGAACCCCGAGAAGCTGGCGAGACTGCGAGCCGAACTAGGAGAAGTCATGCCTGATCCGCACCAGCCGGCAAAATTGCAGCAGCTCGAACGCCTTCCATATCTTACGTCCGTCATTATGGAAAGTCTACGGCTTAGCAATGGCGTGTCAACTCGTCTTGCGCGTATTGCCCCAGACCGTAGTATCTACTTTCGAGATTTGGAGATACCAAAGGGAACCCCCGTAAGCATGACCTCGACATTGATACATCAGAACCCGGACATCTTTCCGCAGCCACTCGAGTTCCTTCCGGAGCGTTGGCTCGACTCAAACGAGAAGCAGCAGCTAGAGAAATACTTGGTGCCGTTCTCAAGGGGCTCGAGGCAGTGTGCCGGCATCAAGTCAGTTCGTCCCGTGTCTCCCGAGCTTGACGCATCCTACTCCCTAGCCGGCCATCTGCTCTTGAGAAGTCTTATGCTAATAATTTTGAAGTCTTGCTTGGGCAGAATTATACATCATGACCGCTGCGATGTGTACGAGGTTCGATCTGGAAGTGTACGAAACCACGAGGGAAGATGTGGACATCTACAGCGATATGCTGATTGCCGAGCCAAAGAGATATGCGAATGGTGTCAGATTTCGGATCAATTGATTCCTCCATATCAGATCAACACAAAGAGGAATGAGGCTCGCATGCCAGGAGAGCGAATGAAACAGACCCTTCGAGAATATAGGAAGCTTTTGGGTTGAGCGTTTCGAGCGATTTGTATTCCTGCTTTGATTTAGACTTGTTGTTGTTGATTATGGGCGATAGCCTGACGAAATATCTAAGATTGATGAACGAAAATTACAAGCCTGTTCGTGGCTCGTCACGCGATATGTGAACAATATTCATCTAGTTGCAACTGCTATAATTTCACACGTCTACCAGATCTACTCAAGACTTGGTGTAGTCACGCCGCTGCAAGAGCTAGACATTATCACGGCATGCATCCTGATCCAAAAAAGTCCAGTCTTTGTTCTATCCAAAAAGATGAAGCCGAAGTCTGCCAAAGGAAGCAGTCAAAGATTGCTACGCTACTTTCATTCGCAAATCACAGTTCATGTGCGCTACGCTTACGAGCGATTCATCAAAAGATTACAGGTCCAACAGGATTTCTCCGATCAGATCGAAACAACTCCATACCACACCATCCCCATCACCCCACCCAGCAGAATTGCCACCGGAGCTGATACCCCAAACCATCGCCCACCGACAAAGGATGTCGCGGTGACCACAACCCACCACGGGTCGCCACCGAGGGGAGAGCCGGACTTGAAGTCCGCTCCCACATATCCAATCTCAAAAAGCCGATAGACAGCAGTATACACCAATCCTACCGCCATGGCATTCACGCCCCGAATCCCGGACGTCGCCCATCGATATTGGCGCAAAACACTCCAACCGCCCATGGTGCCGGTGTGCAGGATCAATCCCGGAGCAAAGATGGCAACAAAGCCGATGATCGCTCCTGCTGCTGGGTTGAGACGGCGAGGGTCCCCCACAGCGAGGGTGGCCAGATATACGGCGAAGTTGAAATTGGGGCCAGGGAACGCTTGGATGATGGCCAGGCCAAGGAGGAAATCCCGAGCGGAAACCCATCCCTGAGCGACGACGTACTCTCGCAGCAGGGGAATCACCACAGGCCCTCCGCCAAAGATGATGGTTCCCGCGAGGTAGAGATTAGCAAACAGGCTAAAGTCTCTAGGAGGCGAATGCAACGTTCCCCGAAGCGTCATTACTGCGATGAAAGTCCCAAAGAAGCAAGCAATCACCGTAACACCAAACCTCCAAGAGAACATTGGCGTCCTCATTTCCGAAGTTGCGTTTCTCTCTTCAGCATTTTCTACAGGCTGATGCCCCCCCGCGTTGCTTATTTCATGTCTGCCCAGCTCCGTATTGCTCGAGACTGCCCGTCGCGATGCTGCGATGTTTGAAGGATATAGATTTGGATCGGCTTCAGCTTGAGGGGTGCTTTGTATTTCTAATGCTTGTGGTTCTTCTTCATCACCACTCCTTGGAACGTCTTGTCGACGAGATATCCGTGTCTTGACAGCCTGAAAAGCTCGGTGGCCCCATCCGTAATCCCAAAGGACCGTCGCGCATCCCCCACCGAACATCAAAACGGGGTAGTACCAGAGCGCGTTATATAGCATTCCGGACGTGCCACCGAGGAAGACCAATATTGTAGTTATCCTATCGGTGATGGCTTTGTTCGAGAGCTGCACTGCAGCGAGCGCAACAATGCCCACAGTTGCACCGTTCAGGCCGGAAATGAGGGCATAGACTGGGCCAGGAAGGGTATCGCCGATCTTCGAGACGCCGATGCCAAGTGCATACGCACCAATTGCGCCAGGGAGACTTTCAACCATGAACATCAGCGAAAGGTTGCAGGATCGGAGCGGCCAACCTCCACAGCAGGAAGGATACGATTCCTGCGATGTAACCTCCCCGAATGACATTAATGGCATAAAGCATCTTCGTACTGCCAGGCCCGGGGAGAGCTTGACACAGGGCAAAGGTTTCTTGATACTGTATGCGCAATTAGCTGTCCGCCAGCTTGGTAGCTAGCTCTGGCATACTCACAGTCCTTTCGTCTATCCATTGGGACTTTTCCACGAACAACTTGTGGAACTGTTCCAATCAGTATGCATAAAGCTCAAGGAAGTTGGATTCCCACAATTTGGAAGTGTACCGCAGGCCCTCCAAAGCTGGTCCAGCCAAGATACCAATTGTGAGCGATGGCATCCCTCAATAATATAGCAGTTTTGGAGACATCAATGTGAGCTCGCACGGCTGATACGATAGATAAAATCATTGCTGGTTCGGTTGGTTGTGAACAGTCGCATGCGAATGGCAGAGCGTTCGAATGGCCGATAGGGGCGGAGCGACCGAGAGGCGCTAGTACTTTATTCCGATTAGATTAGGGTTCACCGGTACAACGCGAGTCTTCCTCAAGAGTCTTCAATTCTGAGGAACTACAACTTTACAATCTTCTATTCAAATCCTATCCAAGAGCTTCTGGTCCTTTGACAGATTATTCCATAATTTAACGCTGATCGACGACATGACGTTGACCCATTGGATACTTAAGACATCGTAGTAAATGTGGTATCACTCCCTAGTCGGGCACGCAGATACCCTCACAAGAACGCCCATATACACAATGCTTCCTATCTGTTTTACACTTTTGTTCCCATGGGCACTTCCGATCATGATACCCTCCACAGGGTTTTGGAGTCATCGTTGGTGTCGGCGTCACCGCCGTAGGCGTGGAGATGCAAAGCCCATTGCAAACCTCTGTCTGGGTGCAGAACGAACCTTTGGGGCAGTTGCTACCACTTATGACGCAGGGGATTGATGGTAGAGGTAGATCGGGAGGGTTTGTGGTGGCGATGCATTGCCCGCCGCACGGTGTAGGAGTTGCGCAGATCGTGGTGGGCGTGCAGACTGCGTTGGTTGGGCAGGGTGCGTCGTTACCAACGGTGCATGGGACTACTGGGGGTTGAGTGACGGGGGTGATGCATAAGCCACTGTAGTTGGTACCAAATTAGTAATGTCTTTCTCTGCATGATCAATCAGGGACGTTTGATATCACAAGAGGTGGCATCAGCGACCTGGAAGCGGCCAGACTCTGATGAGACACATCTCCAGGTTATAAAAGCGGTAATATCAGGGAAGAAGAGGACATGAAAAGCACGTACCCGCAAGTCTGAGTAGGAGTACAGGTTGACCCGGTTGGGCAAGGTGCACCACTGAGAATGCAGGTGGAGAGAAGCGGGTTTGGAACGCCGGAGGCAGTGGCGAACGTAAGGGATGAAAAAATAAGTAGGCTAAGTGACAGCATGTCGGCGATGAATATAGCGTGGAAACTATCGAGCAGAATGTATAGATCTTTGATTTTCGTTGTGTAGGAAGTTTACCTCAACAAAGAAAGAGACAAAAGGGTCTAGATATATCTTCTCGACGCTTGGTTTCCTTCTGATCGTTCGATGGGTGGAGAGTCAGACAACCCGCTCGTGCCATAAAGAGCCTTGGCTGTCAGCAATTAGTCCTATTGCTGCGTCTGTTTATCCGGCCTTGACACATTCTCGTATTCCTCACGAAGGGGTGGGCCGTTCCTGTAAGACTACTGACAGTGATCAGGTATCGCATGACATGACCGCAAACCTACTTGTCCACTGGGCTTCTTGGTGAAAGGGATATTTCGCCTCAGTCTTCCATTCTGGGCTACAAGAACCGCTCAGCAAGAATGTCGAAGCAGCAGATGCACATAAGAAGATGTCAGTGTTTGGAACGCCCTTCATAGCATCGTGAATCGCTTGCCAATTGCCGATGGAAATTCTTATTACTGCGTGTCAACGAGCCTCAGCTCCGACGATTCTGATAACAAAAATGCAAGCCTGGGTAGAAGAGCGGAGCAGCGTGGCAGCGGAGTGTTGACCATCGTACGATCACTCGTACCGGCATCTACTTTAAGCCAGGCTCTTGCAAGCCACCTGGAAGACAATGGCCTAGACCAGAACGATCTCCGATCTACATGCGTCGACCCTGATTCAGGATGTTGTAATTAGGTAATAGCATCCACATTTGGCTGGCAGCATGATGACCGATAAATCTTTGAATCTCAATAATCCAGCCCGAGGTCGTTATTGTATTTCGACTTCTATTGTCCTGCAAAGGGGGCTTGGCCGCAAATGAGAGATGTCAACCATAAAGCTGTCTCGATCTACTATACTCGATTAACAAGACTATGTCTTCTTCCATAGCAGGTTGCCTCAGCCCTCAGACCTGTGGAAAAAAAATTAACCCCAATCCGAACCCTTGCGCTTCGCTTATACTAGAGCCGCGCTAGAATTAACGCTAAACGTTAGTTCTGCGCAAAGAATTGCACTATTATTTAGTATATCTAGACACGTCTATATGCGACAAGAACAATATTATAGCGCTGTTTGAATTTTTTTCCTATCAAGTCTAAGAGCGAAAATTCTAATTCTTGTTAGAAAAGCAAGTTCTTAATAATAACATATCAAAGTTTTTATAACATATTTTTATATTGTCTACTTTTAACTTTATCAAAAAAGAACTCAAGATATTGCTATTTTAACTTTTAACAATAAGATTTTTTCCCTACAAGTATTTATGCTCTACTTAATAATACTATTTAATAATCGATATTTTTTTGTTATTAATTATAATGTTATGTTCAAAATAATAATTTCAAAAAAAGTCGAAATTGCAATCTCTACAAAATTGCATTAGTTTTTTAATTGCTTATTATTATTATATTTAATGTTTTTAACTAATAAATTATCTCTTTAATAAAACAAAAGTATTGTTAAATTTATAAAGACAAATCTTGTTAATATCTATTACTAGAAGTTTATTCTCTTTCTTAAAATTTACTTTTTTGTGCAAAATTCTTTTTAAACTTAATTCTTAAGTCTCGAAGCTATAGCGTAATAAAATAACAAAAATAACAAAAATAACACAATATCTATTACAAAGAAAGAGTCGATATTAATATTAGTTTTTGTATTTCTATTGTCGAAAAACAAAATAACAAAAGTTGTTAAAAAAATATTCGAATTTAAGATAAAAAAGAAGCAATTAGAGATTTTTGCAATTGTTATAAAGAAAAATATAATTATAATAGTTAAAACAAGATTTAATAAGAATCTACTATATTAGATATTATCTCTCTTGTAATTATTTACAAGAACTATATTAACTATTATATTACTCTTAATTTTGAAAAATAATTAGTATAAAAAGCTTTAACAAATCAAGAATTATCGATTGCTAATTCTAAATAGTAACAATAACAAATCTAATATTTAAAAAAAATACAATTAAAATATTATATATATAATAAGTTACAATTGTTAATCTAAATACAAACAAAAACTTATTATAATAATACTTACAAATCTTAAAATTGTTATATTAAAAAAAATCGACAAAATTCTAAATAATATATTTTTTCAATTGCAACTTTGCATACTACTTATAAACAAATTGTATTTAATTAACAAATAATTTTTTTTAGATCGAAATATAGTTGTTTTAACGTACTTTGTACGTAACTTTAACTCAAAATATTTATTATTAAAGTATTAACAATATTAAACAATAAAACGCTAAAAAATATTAGAAAACAATACAAGTTTTTTTGTTAAATAACAATATTTCGAATATTTCTTAATATAGATCGAAAATATATTTGCAATTTAATAAGCTAAGATATTTAATAAAAAGAATAAGAAATCTTAAATATATATTGTCAAATATAGTCTAGAAGTTAAAAGATATATTTAAAACAATTATATTTATTAACAAAATTAACAAAATTAATAAATATATACAACAATAAATAGTGCAACTAAATTATTTAAAAGAGACAATAAAATAAATACAATCAATATTTGTGTTAATAACTATTAACGATAAAAGGCAAATACAAAATACTTTTAAAACAAAGATTTAAGACTTGCTTTTAATTAAAAATTCTAATTTATACAAATATATATAAACTTGAAGTAGATAATCTAGATATTAGAAAAATATATATATAACTTTTTTTTTCCGATTGTAAAACTATATTAATAACTTAATAGAGCAAATAAATGCAACAAAAAACAAGTATTTTTTGTATTACTATATCTATTATAATAGAAAAAACTTTGCAATAGAAAAAACTTACTAAATACAAAAATTATAGAATAAACAAATTGTATCGAAAAAGCGAAAAACAATAGCAATAAAAAAACAGTTAAATCTATCTAATTAATATTAAAAGACTTAAATTAAAAATTAAATTAAAAAAGTTAAAAAAAATATATATATATCAAAAAATATCTAAAAACTAATTAATATTAGTCTCGAGAACAATTGTAATTGCTATAAAAATTCTAATTTAAAATTCTTTAATAACATTATTTTGAACAAACTTATATTATTAACGTTTAAAACAAATAGACTAAAACAATGTTGTTTCGTATATTATTCGAATAGACAAATCTTAACAAAAAGTTACTCTAAGTTAAATTCGAAAACAACAAGAAATATTATAAAGTGTCTATAAAAATACAAATATTAATTAAAAAGTAAAAAGAAAAAAAAGAAAGAAAAATTCTAGAAAAATTCTTTTGTATTTTATTTTAATACTAAATATATCAAATACTATTTTTAAATATATCGAAATATAAAATATCGAATTTGCAATAAAGAGATATTGAGTTTTAAGTTAAAGAATATCTAAAACATTTTAAAACATTGCAATAGAACTAGAAATTGCAAAAAAATAATAACAAAGTAATAAATAAAAGTATTAAGAACAAAAAGCAAAAAAAAAACTAGAATATCTTTATTAATTAATGTTGCAATAGAGAAATACAACGTTTAAAGAATTCGATAATTGCTAAACAACGTTTTTAAAACAATATTAATAAAAATAAAAGAAAACAATAGCAAGAATACAACAACTAGTGAAAGAAACAAAATTAACGTATTTTAACTAAATTAAATAACAAGCACTAAGTCGAACAATAAGTTTTTTCTAATATTAACTAAACAAACAACGCGTTTAACTCTTTAAACTTATATAATCTTAAAAATATTTTAAATTAATTAATTGTGTCTAAAAGAAGTTAGCAAAAATATACAAACAACAATATTGAACAAAAATTTAACTTTATTGTTTTTAAGAAAAAAGCAAAGATTGCTAGTCTATTTCGATAATTATAATATAAGTTAAATTAACAAAGATATGCAACGCATTTTAAACGCGTATAATTTAAGAGATAATTGTAGTAAAAATTGCAATAGAGAGACTAACGTTGGAATTAATATTTAATTCTTATTTTGCAAGTATAAAAATTAAAGTTATTAATAAACTAAATAACAAGTTAAAAACGTATTCTTAATTGCAAAAAATATAAACAAAAAATATTGTTCTAAAGTGCAAAAATAAAATTTATTAACTTGTTAAATACAAGAGAAAGCAAAAAACTCTTTATAAAATTGTTTTTATTATTAAGTTTAAGTTTTGCGATTTTATCTTCAAACAAATTGTTTTTCGCACTAATTTTAAAATAATATTGTGATTATATTTATACTTGTTCTCTTCTAATATATCTAGATCTTTTGTAAACAAATTTATTATAGTTTTTTTTTAAATTTGCTAAATTAATAGTACGCTCGAAAACTACTTAATTAAATTTTAGATATCTTTAAGTTCTTCTTATTCAAATAATAATCAGAAATAATTATGTTAAAAACAAATTTAAATATTGTCTAAAGTTGCAACAAATACAAGATATTAAGTACTTAATTCTCGAGAAACTAGTTACTATTAAATAAGAATTGCAATTGCTCTTTTTAAAAGATTTTTTAATTTAAATTTAATAGTTCTAGCAATTTGTTAATTTTAAAGTTTAAATCGCGTTAATCTAACAAACTAATTGAATAATTAACAAAAATAATATTCTAGAGCTTCTAGAAAGCAATTAGAGAGTCGATTATATATATTATATATAAAAGAGTTTGCGCATAATTAAATATTTTAACTATTTTTGTTTAAAATATAATAGTAACTTTGCAAAAAATATATCGAAGCAAATTAATATCAACTATCTTAATAATATATTTTAGCGTTAAATATATCTTTATATAAGCACAAAAATTCTAATAATTTCAAAACTTTTAATTAATAACTAAAGATTAATTAAATACAATATAAGTTAAAAAGAATATGCAAAGTTCTTTACTAACATTACGCAAAATTGTAATTTATAAGTATTTGTTTTGCGTTACTAACTACTTTATTGTATTCTTAATTTTGTAAAAAATCTAATTGTAAAACAATTTATTAAAAATCTTAAATTAAATATTAACAATACAAGTAGTATAACTTTAAAATATAAGTTTCTTAAGTGCTTGTATTACAAGATTTGTATCTAATATTCTTGCCAAATAACAAGAGAGCATTTAACGTCTGTCGATAGCGTTTGCTCTTAAACAATAAAGTATAACTTAATTATTAACTTAGTTCTTAGAGAATTATTTTTACAATTATTATAGATATTTGTCTTGTTTATTTGTGTATCTTTTTATCTTTTTATCTTGTTTAATTGCTTTGTTTGTCTAACTATTATTCTTTGTCTAGCAAATAATAGCTTTAACGTACAATTCGATTTAATTGCTTGTCTAATTTAGACAAACAATACTAATTGTTAATTCTCTTATTTAGTCTTGTATTTATTACTAGATACTAAATTATTATATTAGAGTCGACATTTATTTGCATTTCGCAGTTATTAGATACTAAATTATTGTATTAGAGTTAGTATTTGTTTGTCTTTAACAATTATCAAACATTAAATTATTGAATTAGAGTTAATATTTGTTTATCTTTTGCAATTATTAGATACTAAGTTATTGTACTAGAGTCAATATTTGTTTGTTTATCGTAGATATTTATCTAATTATATTAAGATACTTTTCTTAGTTAAACTAACTAACCTTGCTTTTTTTGCTCTTACTTATTAAATTCTGCAATTCTATATTACTAAATATTAGTATATCTCTTGCATTAGTAAGTTAACTAAATTAAAAGTCGAGAAGCTCTTCAAACTTTTATCTTGTTTGTTTTCTCTTAAATTAACAAACAAAATTTGTTGTTCTACTTAATCTACTTAATCTAGTAAAGACAAATAAATTTAATTAGCTAAATAAACAATTGACAAGACTTTACTTAAATAAGCAATTAATAAGTTCGAAAAATTGCAATAGATAACTTTATTTAATACAATTAACAACAAAGTTTCGATAAAGAAATTATTATCTATTATAACTTACAAAAAGTCTTCGACAAAAATATTATTATCTATTATTTTTAATTATTAGATTTCGAAGATATTATAATTTGCTATAGTTAACGTTATTACTTTAAAGATATTACTATCTTCTATATTAAACAATATTATTTCGAAAATATTATTAGAACTATTAGTAGTAGAACAGCTATTTAAATATAAAAACAAACAATCTAAGCAAAAGAATCTAAACGTCTATTTTAATAATATTTTAGATCTAGAATATTTTAGTTCGATTATTGTTTTAAAGTATCTCGATAAAGTTCTTGTTATTTAACAAAATAGATTTCCGTCTTTAAGTATCTCAAGTCTTGTTTTCTTATTTGTATTTTTTATTTTATTTGTGTTTTTAATTGAACAACTAATAATTAACTCTTTTGACAAACTAAGAAACAACAAGATTAACAAATCAAACAACGGTAAATTGCGCAAAAATATATTAGCAAATATTAACAATCTATATTGTCGAAAGCGAGTTTTCTCTTTTAAAAAAGATAGCATAAATTGTTGTTATTAGTCTAAAATTAATTAGAAAAATTTCGAAATAAACAATAAATTCAAAATAATAAATTTATGCTTTAACAATTCTTTGCAAAGTAATTAATAATAGTTTAATTAGTTTAATCTTATTGCGCAATTATACAATTTACAGTTATTTAACTTGTTTTATATTAAACAATATACACAATACAATTAATAATAAAATATCGAATCTAATATCTTATAGTCGAATACTTAGTCTACTTATTCTTTGTTAACTTAATTAAGTATAATTATATTTAATAATATAGACTTGCAACAACAACAAGAACTTGTTTAATAGTCTTCTAATATTTAAGTTAATTTAGTAGCTCTTAAATAGACTTTGTTTTTGCAATCTAATTCTACAATTTTTGAATAAACTTTGTTTTTGCAACTTAACTTTGCAACTTTTAAGTAAACTTTATTTTTTGCAATCTTCGATCTAAATTAGTTGCAAACTATATTGCGTAAAGAAAATTAACACTCTTTTATAAAGCAAATATAATATTTGTCTCGAAATAAATCGACTAATTTCTATTATATTTCTAAATATTTTAATAAGTTTTTATAGAAAAATATAAATATATCTTCTAGTTAATTTAAGATGTCTAATTTAGACTTCTTTTATTTAGACGCTTTATATAGCTATAAGTTAAACAATATTATTTTCGTCTATAAGAAAACAATATATAAAGAAGTTTTTATCTTTGTCGAACGTATAAATAATTATATATACATTATTAACAAAGTCGTTGTTTAAGACAATCTCTCTCTTTGTCTTTGTAACTCTATTATAATATAATAGTTAAAAAAGATAAACAAATTTAAATATTAAATGTTTCGAAATTTGTTTTTTTTAAACTTTATTAATAAATTGCAGAATTGCTTTAAAATAAAAATTAGCAAAATACTTAACAAATTAATATTAAAAATTTTTATTGTTAAAGATATTAAAAATAAACAAAAGATTACAAAATATTTGCAAAATATTATTCTTTATATATAGTTAACAAGTATTAAAGAAATTTAAAAGCAATTAATCTAAGTATAAAATTAGCTCGTAATAAATTTACGTTCTATTGTTAGTATATTTATTATCTATATATTATCTTAGAAATTTATTAAGAAACTTAACGCAGAGCGCAAGATATAAAAAACAATATTTGTTTATTGTTCTAATTAGTAAAATTCGAATTAATTAGATAAACAATTAGAAGAACAAATTATTTGTTAATCTATATTATTTGTGTCTTGCTTAATCTATCTTTCTTGTATATTCTTCTATTAGTAGTTCGACTATATATATTTTTCTTAATAATAGTTTGCAAATTACAAATATTTTAGACAATTTATATAGAATTTGCAAGATTTTAACAGGTAGTTTTGTTCATTAATATAATAGATATTAATATAATTTTAGAGATTAGCGAGAGAACTACTTGTACGTGATGCTAGCTACGAACTTGTTGATATTGCGATATTTGATAGAGTCAAATGTTCTTAACATCGACAAATAAGACGTTCGCAAGCGTTCGATGCAATTGTCACGACAAATCGATTCTTTCAATCGCGAAGACAACAACAACATTAATTATTATTATTATTATTATTATTATCTTGAGCTCTCACGTATGATAAGATACGTGTGATCAAGAATACGCAAGATTATCTATAACTATTATTATTTATTTCTTATACGCGTCGATTGTTATTACGATGTTCGTTACATCACGATCGCGAAAGACGTGTTTTAAAATATCGCAAAAAAGTTTCGAAACGCTATGCGTATAAATTTAGAAAAGCTAGAAAAAAGTTATACACGCGTACGTTACACAAGCAAAATGTCGAAAGTTTTTGTCGCATATAAATTGATTGCGTTAAGATTACGTATCTTGATTAAGCAATTGTCTTCTATCTTAATTAGTATACGCTTAACGCGCATTTAGAAATTAATCAATAAGAAGCTTTGTTTACTCTAAGATGCGACAACAAGAACATTCAATTTTGTCGAAAGTAACATTTCGTTACGTCTCGAATTAAAGACGTTGCTTGTGTAAGAGTACGAATAAGAGTTAACATTAAGATTATACGAAAAGAAATATATGAAATTACGCATCGACAAACGATCTTTACATAATCGTAGTTTACAAAAAGAATTCGAATGTAAGTTTTTAAAGCTCTCGTTCTTGATGTGCACGAGTTTAAGAATCTAGAATTGTCGAACAACATATAAAAATTTCTTTTGTAAATTATGAATCAATATTGTTTTTACAGTTCTTATAAAGAATTATCTTGTGTGTGAATATCACAATAGATAATTTTTAATATTGAAGCATCGCAATTTAAATTTGAAAATCTAGTCGCACAAAAATATATAGAACTCGCATAAACTCTTAGGGGTGTTGAATCGAATATAAATTTAAAAAATTTTTTTTTTTTTAGATATTAACGTCTTTTGTAAGACTAGCAATTACAACAATAGTAGATTTTTTTGCAAATAGTTAGAGCAAGAATTTTTACTATTAAAATTAGAAAACAAAAGATAGATAAAATAATGTACAACAAGATTAAGATAATTATTAAGATAAATATTGCGAAGATTATTGCAATAACTATCGAGACAACTATAAGCAAATAATAGTTTATTAAGCTCTTGTTGTAACAATATACTACACAGATTTTGCAAAATATATAGAATTTATCTACTATTTTATATTTTTCGAAGATTTTACAAATTATTATAGCAATTCTTGTGCAAATATAACAATATAATATATTGCTAACAACTAATCGAAAAAGATATAATATGCTAAGAAGAAAATATTAGCAATTATTTATATAATTGACTTGTTATAGAAAGCAACTTATTAGACAAATGCAATATATATTAAGTTAATATTAGTATTTTTTTCTTAATTCTTTAAGTACAAAAGTTATATTTTAATCTTTTTATTAAAAAACAAGCCTTTTTAGTATATTGAAGATAGATATAACAAGATATATTATCGAAAGTTTACTAAAATATTCTATATTAATTTTGTTTTTATTAAAACAAATCTTACAAGCTTAGAGCTAATTAAATTAAATACTCTATTATTGCGTTAAAATAGACTAATTTTTAGATATTAATATTATACAATATATTATACAATATTTTTATAAGAAGATATCTTGTATATTGTTTGTATCGATAGCAAATATACTTACTATATTACTAATTGATAATAATTTTTTTAGTAATTTGAGACTAAAATATCTTACAAGATAGTTTAGTATTATTGTATTTGTACGCAATATTAAGAACAACAAATATTTAATTAATAATTATTTTCGACTCTTAATATATTTTTAAGATAGAATAGACAATAAGATAGTTGTTGTTTACTTTTGTCGAAAAGTTTATATTATAAAAAATCTAAGAGCAAAGCTGCTACTTAAGATAAATATAATCGATTTCGAATATATAATTGTTAACGCAAATAAACAAAAACTAATTATTAAAAGTTGTTAAAGTCTTAAGATAGAGTTAAAAATAAAGTTAAAAAACAATATTTAAATAAAATAAGTTGTTAAGATTAAAAAAAGTTTTGTAATTGCTATTTATTTTGTTCTCGAAATTTCAATAATAATATAAGAAAAGATCTTGTCTAATAAAAACTATCTCTTTAAATTAATTTTGCTTAATACTTACTTCTATATTGCAAATAGAAGAATATCTTTTGTATATATTTGTAACAATTGTTTTGTATCTCTTTGTATTTTGCAATATATAATATTAAAATATTTGCTAAAGTTTAAAAAATAGAATTGTTATTAAATTAACTCTAACAAAAAAAACTAAGCAACTAAAAAAGATATTAAGATTGATATGTTTAGTAATAGTTGTTAGACAAATCTAATTAATAGCGTTTATATCTATAATAGTTTAGACAAAATTATTGTGCTTTAGTATCTTGTTAAACAATTGCATATCTTGTAAAAAAATAACAATAAAATTATTAATTTTATTAAAAAAGATTAAATATTAATCTTATTAAATAGCGACTAAAACTCTATATTAGTATCGAAGATAAAACATAAGATTTATTTTTTAAGAAAACGCGATTGCAAGATAGTTAATAAAGAATTTGACAAATTGTATATTTAAGACAAAATAATATAATCGATTAAATTTTTATTATTCGAATTTTCTATCTTTGTAATTTAACAAATCTTGTTAGACAAAATTCGAAAGTATTAAGTAGTAACTAATATTTGCAAACTAAATAAACTAATTATTATAAAAAGATATTTGATATTTGTTTAGACAAATATTATAATTTAAATTTGTAATTGTAAGTATATAAATTTAATAAATAGATTATTTTTTTTTGCAATTTTTGATTGCATTTAAAGACAAATATAAGTTCTTCTTTATTATTTATCGAAACAAGAAATAACTTAATATTGCTATTATAAGATTCAAAAATTTGTTTATCTATATTTAACAAATAATAAATAGAGAATTTTGCTAATTTAGAAACTTCTATTATATTTATATTAATAATATTGTTGTCTTCTTCTAATTGTTTGATATATATTTAGCTTATCTTACTTAGCTATTTAACAAATTAGTCTTGCTAAACGTTATACTTAGTTTTAAAAAGATTTATCTTAACTATTTTAGTATTATTTTATTAGAACAAAAAGTAAACGTCTTTGACTTGTCTATTATTGAGAAGCGTATTGTTGCTATTAAAACAATTAAATTTTCTAAGAATTTAAAGACACTTAAGATCTATTTTAATCTTGTTAATTATTAAAGAGACAAGATTACTTAATACGCTTAGCGAGCTAATATTTTATAACAAGAAAAAACTTGTTTTTTAAAGAACTTCTCTACTATTAACAAGCAAAAGCAAAAAATGTATTTAAGAAATATATATATTAAATACTTGTCTACTCTTTTTTAATTTTTCTATTAACTATAGCAATTCTTAATAGCTTTAAACTTCTTAATTTATTTTAATAACAATTGTTAATTGTATATAGACTTAGATATTTTTAAGAAATACAAGTTTAATATCGAGAGATATTATATTAAAAACAATTTAATTAGCAACAACTTTAGACAAAATAATATTTAATATATTTTGTTTTTGTTTAAGATTCTAAACTTTATTAAGATAAATTATTAATTAACTAAAATAAAAGTAATTTTTCTTGTATAAATAATACAAAAGACTAGATATCTAGTAAAAGCAATTAAAAGATTTATTATAGTTTATATTAATTACTCGATTATAACAAGTATTGTTAAACAAACTATATTATTCTTTTTATTAACTAACAAGCTTGATTTTTGTTTTGTGCATATTTTGCAATATCTTTTATAGTTTTTACTAAATATATGTTGTTGTGCAAAAAGATTATATATAATTTCGAATACATTGTTTAGACTTCTTGTACTTAAAGATAAATATAACAAAAACAAGTTATTAATCTTAAATAAGATAGATAATTTTGCAACAAATATAGAGATTGTAATTAAGTTAATACAACAACATTCGCGTTTCAAGAGATAGATCGAACTAATAGAGATTAGGATGTTTACAAGATTTTGCAAATCTTACAGATCTATCTATTCTACGTACTTAAATTAACATTGTCGGGGCAAAATCTACTCAAAAAGCTCGTTTTGTTTTTTAAAGTTCGACAAAGTTGCGAAATCTTTATCGAGTTAGACTACGTCTTGACGTGTAAAGTTTTAATATTCGCGATGCGCACAAACGTTTGCAATTGCTTGCTAGTTGCACAATTGTGTCAAACTATTACGTTTTTCGATTTAAACATCAAATTTCGTCGATTCGAGCAAATTTTACTTTTGAGACAACTCTAATAGATTAGAAAAACGTGTGCGCATCTTACGCAAGCAAATTATAATTGTTATATAGAACAAACGCATCTACGAGCGCAATATTAAGAAATATCAAGATTGTCTCTCGCAAAGCTTGTCTTAAACTTCTAGATTCTCGCAAGTAATGCAAGATTCTAATAATCAAATCTTGATCTCGCACGAAGTCAAGATATTAGTAACACAAAATTGCAACTTTTGTTATAACAAATCTATGTACATCTAGGACTAAAGTTAGGGTTTGCCAAATGCGAATAAAATTTCTAAAGAAAAATTAAATGTAATTAATTAAAATACAATTAACAAGATAATCTTATTTTACTTATATCTTATTTAAATAAGTAAAATCTTTAAAAAAGACTTCTCGAGATATATGTTAAATCTATTAAGTAAATAGAAATTCTAATAATAGTTCGAAAGTTATCTATATTTTCTAATATTTAGTTTTCTAAAGAAGACAATTTACTCTACTTTACAAACTATACAAATTGCAAGAAACTATACTTATTTAAGAAATTTAAGACGAAAATCTTTTATTTGATATACAATATAAATAGTTATATTAACTTTACTCATATTTACAAGATAGTAATTGTTAACTTTTATTTTTGCAAGTTTGTCTCGACTATATTAATATATTGCTTATTGTCGAGAATACAATTTCTATTAAATTAAGCAATATTAATTGTATGAAAATATTAATTTAATTTTAAATTCTCTTGTATCTTTTTATACTATATATATCGATTTTGGTTTAAGACTATTGTTATATTAGAACTTTAATAATGTTTTAATAATAACTTACAAATTTTTTAAGAAAATAATTGTTTTAGACAATAAGACAATCTATATCGCAACAAAGTAAAAAAAATTTTTAACAATTTTATTAATTAAGAAGTCTTAAAAGTACTTGTATACAACAAAGATTGCAAGTTTATATTTAAATTTTAAACAACTATATTTTAGAAGCTAGAAGTTTAGTTTCTAATCTTAATAGTATATTATTTACAAATAGACAAATAAAGTAAACAAACAAATTAAACAATTAAGATAGTCTTGCAATATATAGCAATTAGTAATTCTAATTTAAATTAAATATTATTTTTGCTTGCATTTTGCGCTTGTCTTGATAATTTGCTTAGTATATCTATTAACCTGTTATTAAATAAGATAACTATAGATTTTAAGATATATAATCTTTTGTTTCTTTTTAGATTTAACAATTTTCAAATAAATTAATTGCAAAAGAAAATTGTTAATATCTTTAAAACAAAAACAATAATTGCATAGACTAATATAATAGTTAAAACAATATATAATAGATATTACAAATCTATTAAGTTTTCAATAAATAATATAGTATATCTTTGTTTTTACAAAGTTATTTTTTGCTATTTGTTAAATTGTTTAAGTTGTCGATTTAATATATCGAATTTTTTAAGATTCTTAAGTAGAAAAACAATCTAATATATAAATTAAATCTTTCGATAGACTAAGAGATTTATTTAGTTATATCTATTGCTTATTTTGAGTTAGCGTTAGACAATAAAAATTTATACAATTATTTAAAGTCAAATTATTTGAAGACTATTATTAAATTAAATATCGAATAATATTTTTACAAAATTAGAGTTCTTATTAAGCATTGCATTTATTAATATAAACAAGATTATTTTATCTTAAAGTATTTTGTTCGATAGAAGAGTTACAATACTAAGTAAAATTAATAATATAATAAGAATTTGCTAAACAATTTTGCAAGTCTTGTTAACAACTATAAAATAAAGCACAAAATATTTATTTCTTTTATTATAAGATATTTTGAAACAATTATTATAGTATTTGAAGTAATTGTCTTGACATCTCTAGTAAACATTATTGTTCTTATATTATTATTAAAGAAACGCAATCGATTGTCTAAAATAGTAAAAAACGCATCTATATCTAAGATAAAAAATAGATTGTCTAAAATTAAGACTACTACAAATAGCAAAAAAATTAACAATATCGAAATATTTTTTTAATATTATTGTTGTCGACGTCTAAGAGTTAATAACAATAAACTACTTGTTTAGATATAATATTAAATAATTATAGTCTAATATTTATTTATAGTAGACACTTTATAAGTTTTAGTTACAAAACGCAATTTATTAAAATACTAGCACAATTAATACTAATATTAACAATATTATTAAAGCTTTTTATCTTTGATTTTGTTAATACGTATTCTTGTCTACTATTGTTAGCTACTATTTTTATATCATTGATAATAATATTTTTATTATTGCTATTGTATTGCAAGATTGCTTGTTTATTGTTATTGTTTAACAAGCAATTAATATAACTTTTGACAAAAATAGATTAATCGTGTCGGGTTGAGTTATCGAGTTCGAATCGAGTATTCGACTCGAATCTTGACAATTCGTATCAATTTAACTCGAAGGTCTTGACAATTCGATTTCTAAAGTTGAAATTAATAATTAAAGTCGATTTCTATATTTAGAATCGAAACTTGATTCGAAAAATCGACTCAAATTGTTAAGACTATTAGTTTGATTATATTATAGTTAATAAGAGTTAATAAGAGTTAATATATTGTTAATATATTGTTGATAATAGTTAATAATAGCTAATTATCTAAATTATAATAAGATAATGCATTATAGTAATGCATTACTATTTTTATAAAAAAACATTAAATAGTATCTATAGAGTCTATAGAGTTTATAGAATCTATAGAGTGCAAATAATGCATTATAATAATAGATAATATCTATAAGATCTATAGAATCTATAGAGTGCAAATAATATATTATAGTAATAAATAGCATCTATAGAATCTATAGAGTCTATGATTGCAAAAAATGCAATATATTAATAAATATTTGATTTCAAAAATAGAAAATCTTGACATAATAACGTTATTTTTGATTTCTTGACAATTCGATTCAATTTCTAATATTAAAATTGAAAATCGAGTCGAGTTGAGTTGAGTCGATTTTAAAATAATAGAAATCAAATTGAATTTTTAATCGATTTTTAATATTGAAATTGTCGAGTCGAGTTGATTTCTAAAGTTAAAATCGAAACTTGATTCGACGATTAATCTAGACAAAAAGAACAAGAACTTTTATTTTAGTTAAAATATTGCAAAAGCTTGCAAATACAAAGTTGCAAATTAGACAATTAAAGATAATTTTACAAAAACACTAAGTTAGCAAAATAATAATAATTAGATTGTATTAGACAATAACAAACTTAGTTAAATAAATATTAAGTTTAAGAACAATTTTCTTTAAAATTATATTATAATAGATGTTAAGCAAATTATTTGCAAGATGTTTATGTTTAATAGCTATCTTACTATATTTATACTTTGCAAAAACAATAATATATCTCTTTTTTTATCTAATTTTTGATTTCGAGATTTTAAGCGTAAAAATAGTCGAAGACAATATTACTCTATTCTAATCTAAAGAAAAGATAGAGATCAACAATTATCTTATTTATTTAACAAGTTATATATATCTTATTAATTATAATATAAGTTGTATTGTTTGCGTTAATATTATAATACAAGATTGTTTTGCTTTGTAACTCGCAGTTTTTAACAAAAACAACAATATTTATATATTACGTATATTTTTAAAATTTGTCTTTGTATTTATAAGTACTATTAATATTTTTAAAAAGAGATATATTTTGCAAAATAATATTAATGTATTTTTTTTATATATATTCGATTCAACATCCCTAAGAATCTATGCGAGAATTGTATACTTTTACGATTTTTAAATCTAATCAATTACGAATAGACGAGTAGCACTAGCGTCTATTTGTTTAATTATAATTGATTAGAATTCGCAATCGTTATTTCGTTTATAATGAGTTGTTATAACGACGTTGCGTCTTTGTCTTCTATATCGTAATATTCGTAATACAAGAAAATTCTTCAAACGAAAATTCTATAAATTTAAGAGAAATTCGAACATCGTTAGCAATGTTGTTGCCTAAAATTGACGCAACAACTTGATAATTAAAATTATACGCATTGTCGCAACGACAAATCTAGTTTCGTTTAGCAATTATTGTAAATTTGTAATATTAATCTCTTGTTGCATTTGTGTTCTTTTTTGTTGTTATTTAAATAAAGCAAATTAATAAAATATGCTTAATTGTTATGCGCTTCTAATTGCAATCGCAAGTTCTTGTCGTAATCTTAAGCATTTATCGTTTGCATAAAAATTAATTAAAGTTAATTTTGTTTATTTTTAGTTGTACTAAAAGTACATTATGTAATTTAAGACAATTAATGTGTAATTGCATGTGTTTATGCTTAATTCTAAGTATAAGCTTGCGATACTTCGCGTCGTTTTTGTCTCTTAATTATCTTAGTTGTTACTTTTTTCGAATCTTGTTCTAAATAAGCGTCTTTCTAATAACGAATTTGTTTAATATTTAATTTGCGAAAATTAAACGCTATTTGTACGTCTTGTTAACGACTTCGTTTGCAATTTTGTTGTCTTTTATGTTTTTATGCTTTAAAATTTAATAAAGTTTTAATATAACGTTGCGATATCGCATCGCATTATATGTTTCTTGCATTTTTTTAAAACATATTTAATTTGATGTCGATCTTATCTCTCTTATAATCTTTAGTAAAATCTAATTGTTAAAATACATTTTATAAACTTGTTCTCGCGAATTAATAAACGTCTCGCAATGTTTTGTCAATTTTTCGATTATTTTTGTAAGTTTCTTGAATTCGTCGTAATGCGTAAGCGTTATCTTAACGCTTTTTAATTGCTTTTTAATTCCTTAATTCGCTTTTATTAAAACGACAACAACGTCTTTATTGCGATGGTTTTTGTCAAAGTACGCTCTTTAATACTAGTTAAACTTGTTTGCGTTGTGTTTTTTCTTAATTATTTTCTTGTTGTACGTGATAATTATCTTAGAAAATTCTATTTATAAGATAGTTATATAGAATTGTTGTCGCAATATTGTCGTCAATTCGAATTTTGTTCGCATTTATTTTTTCTTAAATTGCAAAAGTGTTTGTTTAAGTCTTAGTTTTTGTTCTTTTTTTAATATTAAATCGTTGCGTATGCGTAGCATTATTACGTTTATTATTTTATTTAACTCTTGTACATTCATAATAGTTATTAATCTCTATATTAGTTTTTCGAGATACACATTAATAAGAGACACATTAATTTCAATTTGTAAAACTTTCGTAAACGTCGTCTTGTAAACATTCGTAATGCGTCGAAGCGCACAATCTTGTATTAATTGCAATTTTGAAATAATTTTTTTTTAAATTTTTGATATTTTTAAACGTATATTATGCGACAACATTGTAAGCTATTATCGACTTTTTAATAACAATGTACTTGCGCTTATTTGTCTTTAACAAAGTGTCAAATATTGAATTTTCTATTATTGACGCGCTTTTGTGTCTAATTACTAGTTTGATTTTTATCTAACGCAAATAAGTTTTTTATCTTAGCTTTAAATTTAGTTGAATTTTCAATATTTTAATATTTAATTTAACAGTTATTTTGTGCTTTGCTAACGTTATATTGACGCTTATATCGAATCTCTTTAAAGTTTGCAAAAAATAAATTAATTTGTGCTTCTTTTTCGCGAACTTGAATTCGTAATTTCGTGCTTATTTTTCGCATTTATTATATATTTAATTTAGCATTTTACAATTACGTTTAATTAATTTTTTATACGTTAATATATTAACGTTGTTTATGAAACTTATAGCGCTAATTTGCAATTTAATATTATTGCATATTCTTAACAAATTCGCATTGTAAAACAAATATAAGACTAAAAAAAAAATGCGATATATTTACGTTCGCATTGCGCTTCTTTATTGTATAGTTATTTATAATCAAAATAATACAACGTTTTTCTAAAAAATTCTTTACTTATTTAAGCAAACAAGTAGAAACTTGTTTCTTTTTTATATTGTAAAGCAATTAAATATGCGACACATTGTCGAATGCATTTAATATATTAAAATTAAATAAAAATGCTACTTTCTTCTTTTAATCGCTTTATATTGTGTAAATTTTTTTCGTAATTAATTGCAACGTTATGTCGATCAAACGTTGTCTTTTAACTTTTATTTGTGTACTTAATAAAATGTTGTGCGTCTTTATGACGTAACGAAGACGCTTTAATATTATTGACTTTAATATCTTGTTTAATGTATTTAATAACGCAATAAGTTTAAAAAATAACGACTTAAAATAATTCTTTTTTCTCGATTTGCGCAACATTATTATAATCGTCTTTTTAAAATAAAACGATTGCATCTCTTTTTTAATATATTTGTCGAATAGAAATTTTATTTAAGATAAGACGATACGAATTAATTGTCGCAACACACGATTAATTACATTGTTAATTTTTAATATTTTGTTAAAAGTTGTCTTGTGCATTGCTCTTATTACTTTGCGCTTAACATTGTTTCGTTATCTTTTATAGAAATCGAATAAGAAAATTCGTTTAAATTGTTTATCAAAATCGTAGACAAAGAAGAAAAATAAAATCGAAACACTATTTCGATTTTATTCTTCGTTGTTATCGCGATACTTGTATTAGTTCGTAAAAATAATATAGTAAATTTAATTAATGTTCTTGTCGATGCGTTTCTAGTTTACTTTGTTACTTTAAAGAAATTCTTAATAATGTTTTTCGAAGCTTTTATTTGTTTACGAAACTCGTTTTGTTTATGTTTTTTTTAAATTTTGCTCTTTTTGTCGTATGTCTAGACGTACGTTGCTTATTCGCTAAAGATGCAACATTGTTAACGTAATCTTCTAATTTCTTTGATTATCTTTGTGCACTTTGTTATTTATTCGAATTTGACTCTCTTGTATAATCTTGCTCACGAAATAAAGTCTTTAATAGTTTTTTTTAAAGCATCGAATAACTTTGTCGTATATTTATTTATGTTATCTCTTTTTATTAGATTGTTCAATATTGATTTAAGTAATAAATCTCTTAATATGTTATCGAACTTTTCTAAGTTTATAACTTTTTAGTTTTGTTTAAAATAATATTAAAACTTCTTTTGTATTCGAAGATTTAACATCGTTCTTATTAAAAAATAATCAAATAAATTTTTTATTTTTCAATTTATATTGCAATATATTAATCGATTTGCTATCTTTCTTATAACGAACAATAAATTGATTGTAATTTAAGCGTTTTAATAATTTCTCGTTATAATTTTTTAAAAGAGAGCTAATATTGCGTCGATCGCACGCATTATATTTAACAAATTCTTCGAAAACAAATGTTGTTTAAAATAAAAAAAACTCGTTTAAAAGAAATAATGCAAATTAAAATCTTTTACAATAACATTTTCGTCTTGCATGCGCAAAGTCAACTTTATTGTTAAAAGATTGCTTTTATCAATTATTTTGTTATAATTATTTAAGAACGAGTTGTAAACGTTATAAACGTTAACAAAATCATATTTTGTATTATTATTGTCAAAACATAGTTGTAACGTTATTGTTTTTACATCTTTGAAATATTATGTGCTATGTCAATTATTGTTATTAATGCGTTTGTTGACGTAAAAGTATGTTTTTTCGTCGTTATTTACGAGCATAAAACTTGCGCGTTTTAAGTTGTATATTTTTGTCTTAACGTAATGTCGTTATAACTTTTGTATTATTAATATATTGTAATTTTGTATCTTATTCTTCTAAAGTAATTCGATTATTACTTTATTTCTTAATTTGTGAACGTTATATTGTAATATTTTAAGCTTGTTTTGTGTCTTTATTAAATTTGTTTTGTATAATTCTTAATGTTAATGTTTATTAAGTTTTGCATTTTTTGCGTAAAAGACATGTTCTATAACGATATTATTATTATCTTGTTGTTATCTTATCTTATTAGAATGAACTAGCTACTTAATAATTCGTTAAAATGTCTTTTTTTAATCAATTGTTAAATTACGCTTTTTTTTATTGTTATAAGAGTGTTTTGCATGCGACTTGTTTGCGTCGAACAATCAATTATTGTTGCTTTGCGTTTTATTTTCTTCTTTAATATCTAATTGAACGTCGTTGCGCTTTTAAAAGTTATTAAGATAGTTGTCGTTTCGTTTGCTTTCGTTGCTCTAACGACGTAATACAACAACTTTATTTTTGATGTTTCTTTTATTTTTAGTTTTTTGCTCTATCTTTTAAAGCATTTGAAATCAAATGCTTTGTAAACACTCTTGTAAACGTCGCATTTTTATTTTGATAAATTTAATTAATGCGAGTATTAATCGAAGCGATAATCTCGCGCATAATAAGCGCATCGTTGTTTGTTCTTGCATTTGTATATTAAGTAATTATACTTTTAACACTTTATGCATTGCTTTATTTTGCAACTTGTATTATAATATTTTGTTATCTTAATATTTGATTTATAAATTACGTTAAATTGAATTAACTTGTTTGTCGTTTTCGCGCAATTTATTTATATTACAATTTTTTTTTTTATTGTTCTTTCTTGTAAATCAAGTTATTTTATTAATCTTTAATTCTTAATGCATAATTTTGCATAATCTTTTTATTGTTTTTGCTCTCTTTTTCTTTATGTTTTTGAGCATATTTTTTATTTTAATGTTGTATATTATTATTTTTGCGCATTTACGACGCAAAATTGTCGCGATAAATACGTTTTTAATTTAGAAATCGCTCAATTTTAGAGTTTTCTTGTTGCATTTGTTATTAACTTTAAAGACTATTATTCTTTATATATCTTTTTGCGCATTTAGTGTGTTAACGATATTTAAATTGCGCGTCAATGCAATTATTTTCGTTGCGCTTATCTTGTATATTTTTTTTGTTTTTTTTTGTTTTTTAATTTACGTTATCAACTTTATCTTTTTGATTAATTGTTACTTCGAGAGTGTTTGTTTAACGTTTATTTTAATTGTTGTTTGTGCAACTAATAACGAGCTTTGTACTATGCTCGTTTATGTATTTGCATCTTGTGTGTCTTTCTTAACTCTTTTTACTTTTTTTAATTTATTTGGTGTTTTTTTTTTAATACAAAAATTATGTCGATTCGTTTATTTTTCGCGAAGAGTTCGTTAAATTTGCGCGTAAACTTTTTAACAAAAATGCATTATTTAATTAACGTTATTATCGAAATTATTTTGAATGCGTTTTTTTTTAGATTTATAGAGCTTTTTGATCTTTATTATTTTCGCGATAATCTTTGTCGCAATTTGTAATAAATCGCGTTAAGACACATTAAATGCGTCTTAATTACTTGTCGATGTTACGTCGATTACGTTTATTTGACTTTAACAATCGAAATAAATTGTGAGCGTTATTGCTAGTAAGATTTTCTCTCTCGTCTCTTCTCATATAATGAGATAGTATAATATCGATTTTCGCAAATTAATCTTTTCAATATTAATATTTAATTTACTTAAATTATCGACTTGCAAAAAAAGTACAAAACAATTAAAATAAATAATCTTGTATATAGTATTATATCTTATATTATCTTAATATATCTTAATAAATTGTTATTTTTGAAAAAAGATTAAGTCTTTGCAAACTACAAGACTTGCAAGTTTGTCTTAAATCTTATTATATTTAATAATTAATTTTCGAATCTATACTATAAAAAAGATCCCGAGACAATTAATATTAACAAGAGTAACAACGCAAATAATTAAAAGACAAAAATATCGCAAAATATCGCAAAATTGCATTAGAAGTTACGCATAAGCATATGCAATTGCACTTTGATTATCTTAAATTACACAATTTACTTTTCGTTTAACTAAGAATAAGCAAAATCGATTTTAATTAATTTTTATGCGAACGTTGTGTTCTTAATGTTACGACAAACATATGCGAATGCGATTAAGAACGCATAATTGTTAAACACATTCTTTTAATATACTCGAAATAACAATGGAAAAGAACTTAAATGTAACGAAAAATTAATATTATAAATTTAAGACAACTATTAGAAGAAGCAAAATCTATTATCGTAACGATATAAATAATTTTATTTACTAATTTATTGAAATAATTTTAGACAATAACATTGTTAGCGATGCTCGAATCTCTCTTAGATTTATAGAGTTTTCGTTTGAAGAATTTTCTTATATTACGAATATCACGATATAGAAGACGAAGATATAACGTTGTTATAACAAAGCATTACGAGTAAAATCGCGATTGCGAGTTCTAGTTAATTATGATTAAATAAGTAGACGCTAGTATTGCTCGCTTGTTCGTAATTGATTAGATTCAAAAATCGCAAAAATATATAAATTTCGCATAGATCTTTAAAGATGTTGAATCGAGTATAAATAATAATAATAAATTATATTTTACTTGCTCTAAATATAAACTCAATATATATTCGACGTAGAATTGTACTATAATTGAATACTTATATTTAGTTACAAAATTAAAATTCGAATTAAAGTAAAACTCTTAAGTATATAATCAATATATATTAGATACAAATATTGTATATACTATACTTATTGTAATAATATCTTAAAGAAAATAGATTTTTTGCGTTTGTTATATTAGAATTGTTATAATATGCTCTAAGATTAGCAAGCTAAATTGCAACAATATTTATATTAAATATATACTAAAATTCTAAAAGCAATAAAATTAAAGAATGTATTAAATTTATATTATATATTTGTTGATAAAATTAGAAGTATATACTAGATTGTTGCAAATATTTGGAAAAGATAAAGATAAAAGACGCAATAATTGTACTTTAATTTCGCAAAATATACTAGAGACTTAATGCGCGATTTGCGCTTAAATCTTATATAGTCTTAATATATATTATAGCAGTATTAAATCTATATTTGAATTACGTACTATATAAATGCGTCGAAATTGCGCATTTAAGATTAAGCTAATAGTTTTTGTTTTATTTGCTATTAATTATATTAAGCATAAGTCTAATTTATTTTAAGTTTTAAAAATCGAACAAAATTATAAGTACTCGATATAATAAAAAGATTAGCTTATATATTTAGTATATATTAAATATATACAACGTATCTTTGACGCGTCTTTATATAAGAGAATTAAGCTTTTCTTTTTTAAACATTATATATATCGAGCATATACTAAACTTAAAAAGCGCAATTTATCTTTTTACTTTCAATCTTTTTACTTTGTTAAGCTCGATTTATATTGAGCATAGACTTAATATAAACAAAGCTTCTCTCAAGTAGAAATTTTTACTCAACATAAGCTTGTTTCAAATGGGAAATCTACACTCGAGTTGAGCTATAACTCGTAAAAAAAGTAATAAGAAAGAACAAGAAAACAAAAAAAATTATAGAAATTGTTAAAAAGAGTGTTTCAAAATAAATTAAAATATTAATTGTATTTAATTGAAATTTCTAACTTAAATTAGAAAATTGCAACTTAAATCAAAATTTTGTAATTTCGATTAAATCTATTTAACTTCGATTAAGTATCTTGTAACTTAAAATATATATTTTTTATTTAAACGCAATTTGTTATCTAAAATAAATAGTTTCTAATAGTGTATTCTAATATACTAATTATAATCTTTAGATTAATACGTTAAAGAATTTTTTTGCGAGAAATCTAAAGAAAAGATAACGCAATCTATAATATTATTGTTTAAGATACTCTATATATATGTTGTTAAAATTTATTTTGCAAATTAATTACTTTGCGTTACTAGTTTTTTGTACAATATTAAAATAATTTATTCTTGTCTATTAAAACAATCTAAATATACAAAACTTCTATATTAAGTTAAACATTTAAAACTATACAATCGTTTTAAATATAAAGAACAATCTTTGAATAACAAAATATAATTTTGCGTTTATAAAATATAAATTTTTAAACTTGCAAAATCTTAAGAAATTCAAATAACTTGTAATAGTTTTATGTTAACATATTGCTTTTAACAATAATTACAATCTTATATTTAATAAAGTAAACATATATATTGATTACAATGACAATAATAGCTTTTTGTACAAAAATCTAGTTTTAAAAGCGTTTAACTCTATTAATTACAAAAAGATTTATAATTTTATAGTTGATAATATTGATATTAATTGTTTGGAAATATTAGAGAACAAGTAAGTACTAAATATTACTAGACTGATCGCGAGGAACCGAAATATCACGTGAGAGCGTCAAGATTCGATTTCTCGATTTTTTTTTAAATCGAATTGCTTATAATAGTAACTTTTCGACTAAGCTAAACTTATTATAGTAATAAGCTAGCTTCTTTAAGCGATTCGATTTCATTCGATTTCTTGGCAATTCGATTCGATTCCAAATTTGGAACCGAATATCGAACCGACGGTCAGTCTAAATATTACGAGCATAAAATTTATGTTAAACAATTAAATATATACATTTAAGTAATAGAATATCCTAAATAGATTTTTGCAATATTGCATTTTAATTCTTGAACAATTCTAGATAGACGTTGCAAATTCCTGACTTCTTAATCTAGAATTCGCTTTAAGCACTTGTATCTATATTCCGATTTTGCTAAGATAGATGCTAAGCAAACAATATAGATCTTTTTTAGAGATTTAATTTTGTTTTCTTTAGCTAGTTGTTAGTTTATTTTGTAATAGAAGTTTGCTATAGTTTTGATATATATTTTAGATTTATATAGTTTTGATAATATAGTCTTGAACAACAAAGCAAAAATATTAGCAAAATTGTTTGGATAGAATTTAAATTTCGCATATTTTTGTAGTATTTGATTTAGATTATAAGAAAATATCGAGTTTAATATAATTGATAATATAGTTTTCTTTGAGAATTTGTCGAAATTTGCAAACTCGAAAAAACTAATATTTTCCAAATTAGAAAAAGAATCAAAGATAGAAAAATTAACAGATAAAATAGATATTTTTTGTCTAGTTTGTCGAAGTTCTTAGTTATTAGATTGAAGAGTAAAACAACTCTTTGCTCTTGTTAAAATACTGCTATAGCGAGTTTGTTTAGCTTAGCTTTTATTGAATTTAGAAATTTATCAATAATATTTGTAGCGCTAAATTGCTTAGATAGAGTTGTAGATAAATATATATTGTTATTTTAACAATTAACTTTGTTGTAATTAGCATTTGAATTGAATAATATTTGTTTATTGTTTAGTTAATAAACTTTTGACACTTGTTAGATCTTGTCTTTGTTATTTATTATGCAATAGATTTATTTTTTGTATTTTACTAGAATTACAAATCGAGTACAATTTTGAAATTTCTGTCAATTACTATTTAATTGAATTCTTAACACTTTTTTCTACTAATTAATGCGTCGAATGTATTTATAGTTATAGAGATGTTCGATATTTGTTTCGAAAAAAATAATAGAATATTTGGCGATAGAGAAATATTGCAATATAAATTAATTGTTCGAATAATTTTTAATTAGAAATTTACAATAAAGTCAATATTCTTAATTGTAATACTAATTTTTTGGTATTAAGATCTAATTAAGATATTCGACACAATTGTTTATCTTAGAAAAATTTGCAATTGTAGACTTAATACAGATCTTGCGCTCTTTGTATTAGATTCTAAAAACTCTATATATATATTTATTGTTGTTGTCGATACAAATACAGATATGTTTGTTGTTTTTGTATTCAAATTTATCAATATAATATTTAAAGAAGCTTAATAGACTAGTTTTATTCTTATTTTTGGAATATTCTATTTGCACATATTTAATCTTATTATTTAGTCAAATACAAATATAGCAAATACTATCGAAACTATCTAGAAATATAAATTCTATAATATTGTTATAAATAATATTGTTTTTTTTAGCAATTAGATCTAATAGAAGCTCGATAGAACATTGCTTAAAATTTTTGCGTGAATATAGAAAATGCAAATATTATTCGACAAAAACTTAATAAAATCGAAAATATTTTTTCGAACTAGTTGATAGACGTTTTGTTTGTCTAGATAATTGAGTTGTTTGTATTATATAGTTATTATGTTTTTGTTAACTATTAATAAGACGATAATAGCAACAAAAAGCGCAATAGATATTTTTAAGTTTAGAAAGTAAAAATCGAAATTTTCAATTGCTCGAACTTGCTAAATATCGATAGAAAAACTATAGTTAACAATTTCTCGAACAGTATTAGCGTCTTTTATTTAACAATAGAAAACTAAATTGTAGAAAGAGTTGAATATATACTATATATTGTAGATTGTAATATAACAAGCTCTTTTGTCTTCGTATCTAACAAATAGACAAATATTTTTAACATCTATAGCTAACAAGTTGCTCTCTATGCTTTCAACTAGTTGCTAAGATATTTTCGAGTAAAACACAAAGATACTAGAGTTTCCAAATATATATTGCGAGTATTCTGTGTCGAAAATCTATTTGTACGAGAGACAATTAATAGCAAAAGCTAGTGTAATAGTTGTAGATACAAACAATATAGAAGTTGTAGATAGAATTGCTACAACAACAAAAACAAAATAATATCTATAGACTATTGCTTTAGTAGTTTTCTACTTTTTGTTATTGTTATTTTTATTTTTGAACTTATCTTTGTTTTTGTTTTCTTTAAATTTGAACTTTTTTCGATTATTGTTTTAATTGTTATTGTTTTAATAATATTTGTTTTTGTTATTATTTCGATTGTTTTAATAATAGAATTTTTTACTTTTTTTTAAAATAAAACAAAATTCTAAATACGAGTTTTAGCAATTAGTCTCTTAATAATCTATCTTTTTGCAATTAGTACACTTCTTTTGTTTGATATATATAGAGTTGAAATTGTCAACATTAATTTTTTTAATAATAGTAGCAAGTCTAGTCGTTGTTAAAACAAAGATAGTATTGTTAATAGTTAAAATATTAATTGAATTAATATATTAAGTTTTGTAAATATAGATAACTAAGAATAGTTGTCTATAAATATTATTTTTGTTGAACAATTTATACTTGAATATCTAGCAATCAATAAAAGAATTAACAAAGTTATTAAAATCGACTAGATATTTAAAAATAAGTTACTTCTTATCTATAGAGAGATTATTCGAATAAATAGATAACTTACTAATAATATCGCGAAACTTAGTTTTTTATTTGTTAATATTTTAGCACTTAGAAATCTTTAGAGTTTCAAACTTGATAAAAATTCTTATTAGAGTACTTAATTTTTTCGACTTGTATATCCTGACAATCTTCTTATAGATTACTTTAGCTAAATCGATTTTCTTAATGTTATAATATAGTTTTCTATTAACGATATTGCAAAGAGCGTTTATATATTTTTTGTTATTTATATTCTATTTTGTTTGTTTTTCGATAACAATATCTGATAGATTAATAAATCGAATTTTTGAACTAATATATTTTTAGAGCTTAACTTATTTAAGAATCTCAAACAATTTTGTGTTTAAACAAAAAAAGTCTATACTATTGCTAATTTTAGCGATTTATTTGAGAAGTGCTAAGAATAAAATAGAGATACTAATAATTATAATAGTATTAATAATGTTAGCTATTTTAGAATTTTGTTAATAACTTGTAAGTAGTAGATAATACTATTAGAGAATATAACAATAGACACAATTACGCAATAAAGATTCTAATAAAGATATTCTAATTGTCAAATTACAAAAATCTAGTATATTAATAAATTCCGAATTAGATATTTAATTCGATAAATGTTTTTCGAAAAACTCGAATAAAAGAGATTGTCAAATATATTGCTCTTTGTTAACAATGCTAAGTTGATTAATTTTGTTAATCTAAGCTTAAGCAAAATTTTAATAAATAAAGAATTAATAGACTTTTGAATAAGTTTTATATTTCTATTGTTTTATCTTTAAATTATAACAAATATAGATAAGAGTAGAATAAATAGATGTGATCTATTTAATAGATAGAGATATATTGATATTAGTAGATAATTCTTGATCAAATTGTCGTTTTCGCTTAACAATAGATAAAGTTCTTCGATTATCTAAAATTTGATTAAACTACTTAATCTCTTTATTCTCTTTCTTGATTTTAACAATTATAGAGATAGCAATACTCTTTCGCGTTTTTGCAATTGTTAAATCGATCTTTCTAGCTCTTTTATTTTGATAAGACTAAGTGTTAGTCTTTTTGCTCCAAATTTTTTACATTTTTGCAATAATTAAGATCTTTTCAAATCTCTTATTTAGATAAGATTGAGTACTATTTAATTAAGAGTTGCGTCTTGATATTGTTTTTAGAATAATTAATAAGTTTTTTCGATTTCCGAAGTATGTTTGCAATTCAATTTACTAATTTGCTTTGTATATTGTAGTAAAAGAAGTTGACTAGCACTTGTTTTAGCTATTGAGCTAATAAATTTAATTTGTTCAATCGTTAATAAGAGAATTTTGCAATAGATAGAAAATACAAAGATTAAAAGACTAAATAATTTAGCTCTCTTATTAATATATTAAAGTAAAATCTTGCTTCGCGTTAATAATATGTCTTCGATTGATTATTAGCTATCTGATTATCAATTTTTAGTTGTATAATTGCTGCTTGACTAATTCTTCGATCTTTAGAGTTTACTATTAATAGATATTTATTAAAAATAACTAGTATTTTTTGACAAAAGCAATAAGTCGCAAATAAAATTAATTTAGTCGTTTTTACAACTTATATTAGTTTTTTTTTAGTAAAATGTTTGTATTTAGAATATCTAATTAGATATTAGTTATTTAATTGTTAATGAATAAGATTCTAGTTGTCCAAATTAGACAATCAACTATTCGATATATTTTGGTAGTCTTTTCAATTACATAATTAACAATAATAGATCTTTCAAATATTATTCCGATAATATCCGATATTATATTTGAAGATTAATCTAGATATTAAAATAATTGATTGTTAGTTTTTGTCTATTAAATACTAACAAAAACTTAATTGATAATAGTAGTTGTAAATCTATTGTTAATTCGATCTATCAACTATGCTTCAAATATTTTAATCAACAAATAAACAAATTACTTGCTTTGTTTCGAAATTTTAATTATTCAAAATAATAAATAGTAGAACACTTAGTTACTATATAAGAGCTAGAAGATTTGCCTAACTATATATACTAGTCGGTGCTATTCGACTCGATCACGTAATGTCGAGCTAGATAGTGTCGAACCAGATAGTACTCAATACTAGATTAAATCTATTATGGTATTCCGACAACTATAAAAATAGTTAAGAGAAAATAAGTTTAATATATTTTAATCTTATTATTGTTAAAATTGACTTGAAGTTGTGCAATCTATTAAATCAATATAAATATGCTATATATATATTAAGTATAGATTGTAGAATATTAATAATTGTTGTAATCTATACTTAGCGTAAATTGCAATTATTCTAAAAGCAAAAAATATTTACAAAAAGTTAAAAATAGAGCAAAAGAATTAATATTTATAGATTATACTTTGTGTTAGTATTTTTGCTTGCGTCTAGTCTCTATTAAGATATAATATATATTGTAGCAATACTAAATTATACTTAGACTATATATTATATCGACGCGCTTATAAACTATTAATTATTACTAAAAATAATATCTAAGTATATTTTTATCTAGTCTATACTAAATATATATAAAATATATATTTTAATTGTAAAAATACAACTAGCAACTTTAACTTAAGATTTAGATACAAAAGTAGAGTTTGTACTCAATATACATTAAGCGTATATCTTAATTGTAAAAACAAAATTAGTAAAAAAGTTTTAACTTTTATAACAGAGACTTAGTCTATATTTAGTATATACTAAAGATTAATATCTATTAGACTATTAAGTAAAAATAATCTTAAAAATATTATATTGCTAAAAATATTCGATATACGTGTAATCTATATAAGATATAGACAACGCTTACTCTAGATAGAAGTTTTTATCTAGAATAAACTTGTCTTAAGTAGAAAATCTATATCTAGAATAAACTGTAATCTAATCTAAAGATAATATATATTTAATATTCTATATTATCTAATTCGATTAAATTAAGTCTAATCTAATCTCAAATCTTTGCAAAATCTTAATTTTTTATATTTTGCAATCTCTTCAATACTTAATTAATTGTCGACAAATTGAAACTATTTGCGCAATTTATATATATTTTGTATTCGATATAGTTAGATACTTCTCGAGATTCTAATTGTAATTAATTCTTTGTTATATCTAGAAAATAAACTTCTATTTCGATACGCTTTAATAGCTAAAATTTTTCTTTCGAAGTTCTAGTTCGTAATTTAGATCTACTGATATATACTACAATATTTATCTTATTTTAAACTAGCTTAATCTTCAAAATAAAACAATTCTTGTTTGTTAGTTTTGATTTTTCGAACTTTTGCTAGATTTCGACCAAATCTTTGATTTTTGTAGTTAAGAAGAAAATTTTATACAATAAGTCAATTGTAGCTATATAACTTACTATATTCTTTATTTTATTTAGCACTCCATATATTTGTGTAAAATATTTTCGACTTTTTTTGCAATTTTGTTTTATTTTGATTGATAGATTGGCATCTATAGACTTTATAGACTTAATTTCGTTTCAATTTAAATATTATTTCTTGTTAATTTTTGTTTCTATATTGTATTGCAATATAAAAGAGCTAGAAGTACGTTATCTTATTAAATAATATTTTGTTAACATTGCTAGTCTAATTACATATTTATTGCATTTTTATTACAAGCGCAACTCTATCGTAAATAATTTCGCTTCTATTTCTATAGTAGCAATTGATAGAAATTACAGTTTATTCTGAATGCAAATTTTCTATCTAGAGCAAGTTTATTCCGAGTAGAAATTTTTATTCGGAACAAGCGTTTTTTATATCTGGTATAAACTTAGCGTATATCAAGTATTTTTGACAATATAACGTTATTAAGATTATTTTCAATAATTTAATATATATTAAAGTATAGACTAAATCTTTTATATAAAAGTTAGAACTTTTTAAACTATTTTTGTTTTTACAATCGAAATATATACTTGATATATATCTAGTACAAACTATACTTTTGTATTTAAATATTAAGTTAAAGTTGTTAACTATATTTCTACAATTAAAATATATACTTTATATATGCAAAGTATAGACTAGATAAAAATATACTTATTTACTATTTTTAGTAATAACTAATAGTTTGCTAATGTGTTAATATAATATGTAGTTAAAATATAGATCTAACATTGCTACAATAAATAATAAATCTTAACAAAGACTAAAAATAAACGAAAATACTAAAGCAAAAAGCAATCTATGAATATTGCTTTTTTTACTCTAATCTCTATTTTTTCTAAATATTCTTCGCTCTTAATATAATTGCAACTTACGCTAAATATAAATTACAATAGTTATTAATATTCTACAATTTATACTCGATATATATAGTATAATTATATTAATTTAACAAATTGCACAATTTCGAGTTAACTTTAACAACAACAGAATCAAAAACATATTAGATTTCTTTTCTCTGGATTAATATTATAGTTAATATATATCTAACGCATTTATTGCTTATATTAAGTATATATTTCTAGAATTTATTGTTAATATTACTTAATATTGATTAAATTTTGTTTAATAAAATCGATTTAATAATTTTTGTTATATATTATATATACTAAATTAATATCTAGTCTATATTAATCTTATTTAACGTAAAACTTGTAAATGTTTCTCTACTTTTACTCTATATAGAATTTATACTAAGCAATTTTTTTGCTATCTTAACAAAAAACAACGTTATATATTTTCGCAAAAAAAGGAAAAGACTTTTTCGTTCTAGAAAGAATAATAAAATTTCGAAGTCTACAAGTCAAAAAACATAGTTAGACACTCCAAACAATTTTGCATACATATCTAATAATAGTATAATTACAAAGATATAATTGTTTGTTGTTATTGTTAATTTCGACAAATAGAAAACGCGTTCTTAGAAATCAAATTATTAAATAAACAGCTATTAACTCTACAAATATCTATTTAAGACAAATATCTACTATATCGACTCTTTCTTATACAAAATATTAACAATTTAACAATTTTTTTCTTAATTGTAGAATAAAAGTTAAAAATATATTGCGTAGAGTTTTTACGTTACGACTAACAATAAATTCGACAAATAGTTGTCTTATTAATCTTATTGCCAAGTTATATAATTAGAAATTACAAATAGATAATAGAAATGTAATATTTTTATAATGTTTTAGTACAATTGCTTTAGCATTTTCTTTCTAGAGTATAGTGTAGAAATTTTTTTGTAGTAAGTATCTACGCGAGAAAAACTATATATAGATTTGCAAAAAATATAAAGTAGCAATATCGATATAAGAATCTGTAGACTATATATTTTATTTTCTAGACAAAATTATTAATTTAAAAGTCAATCTTAGCAAGTAAAAATAAATTAGTTAAAACTAAGACTAGAATTAGAATTAGAATGGAAATAAGAATTAGAATTAGAACTAGACTTGAAATTAGATACTATTTCTTTGCCTATAAATATAAACATAAATATAGAAGCAAATACAGATACAAGCTCTAGATTTATATTTACTATATTAGTAACAAAAGTGGCAAAAAATATATTTAGAGCAAGTATAGTTGAAAAGAATATATTTATGTTTAGAAGACTATAAAGATTGCAATTAAGAATTGTAAAAAGAAAAATACAATACTACTATTGTCTATATTTGTCTCAAAATATACTAAAGACTTTATTCTAGTTACGAAAGACAATTATATATTTGAAATAATAAAAACAATAAATATAGAATTTATAGATACAATTTTAGAAGGTTAGATATTCAAAAAAAACAATACTTAATCTAAAGAAGTCTAATTTAGTTGTTAAAAAGCAAAAAGTAGAATAATTATTTGTTAAACACGTAACTAGTAATTAGAAACAAAAAGATCTAGACAAACAAATTAGCAAAACAAAAGAGAAAATCGAGAAATCAATTACTATAGTAAAGATTATTAGACAAAGAAATTCTCTAGAATAGAATATAGATTACATAACAAACGTATTTAAATAATATTATATTAATCTAATACTACAAGGCATTGATTGTTTACAGAAATTATTCGAATTAAAAATAAATTAAATAATAAATTGTTTAGACAATTTAGACAAGACAAAAATATAAAAATATTAGAAAAAATCTACTAGAAATTTATATTATATAATAGAAGCAAACTAGATAAAAATATTAATTTTGCGTTAATTTATTATATTTTGTCTAGACTTCTATAGAAGTTAAAATTTAAATAGAAATAGTTAAAAAATTGAAAAATAGCGTCTATAAAATTTAGAAGCAACAAATTGCAACTAATATTCGAACAACTTTAAAAACAAATATAAAGAAAAGATATCTTATAGTAGAAAAGTATACAAATAGAGATTGTAACAAAAAACAGAAGACCATATCAACAAAACAATAGAGAAATTCATTGTATATATAATATTAAAATCTATAAAAGATGCTTCTACAATTATAACTACAATTAGAAAATTAAATACAAACAAACTACTAGAATACAAAGACAAATAGAAAGTACTATTTTTAGAGACTACAATTAAGTATAATATTACGTAGCACAAAGTTGTATTGTATACTATTTCTATAAATATAATAAGAGAAGAGAGAATATTGCAAAATTTGCAAATAGATATAGAATTGTTTGATAATATTTGATTTATTAGAAATTTATTATAAACATTGTTAAAGATAAACAAAACATAAAAGAGATATACGTCGACAATAATCGCACTTGGAAAACATTTAGATATACACAAAACAATTCGAAAGAAAAGAATCTATATATAGAAGAAAGATTTTAGAACAACAAAATACAAAAATGTTAAATTTAGTATACAATACTACGAATATTAATTCTATAAATATTATACAAGAAAATGCACAAAAAAGATCAAATAAATATATTGTAGATTAAATTATATATTTTAAAATTATAGATATAATTTTTTGTATTAACAAACAATTGTATGTTTATTTAAATTTAAAATATATTAATTGTAGAGAAATATATATAGCTATAAGCAACAAATATATATTCTATAGTAGTAGTTTATTTAACAATGTTAACAACAATCTATTACAAATAAATAACAAATAATAATATTAAATTTTTTGCAACCTTCTTAAACAAAAATATCGAACAAAAGAAAATTCAAATTCTAGAATATAATTGCGTTGATTATAAAATTATATTAGCAAATTATAGTAGAAACAGCAAACATTGTGTTAATTTAAGAATTCTAGATATATAATAAAAAACACAACATAAAATTAAAAATTGTTTGAATTTCTTAAGAATTCGATCAATATATATAGGCTATAGATCTATAGTAACAATATTTGTATCTAAAACAACTATAGATATTAATTGTATATTAAAATCAAATATAATAGCAAACTTTAATATACAATTAATTATTATCGACAATAAAATCTTAAATAATAATCTTGTACTACTATATATCTATAACAAAAAGAGTTAAAACTCTAAGTTCAATAAACATACTATAGATTGCATTTAATAGAATTTCAATTAAAAACTACAAAAACATTTATTCTAACAGAAGATTTAAATAGATATTACTCTTAATAGAACAATTAAGTTGTTAACTTGTTATATTTTTCTATATAAACAATTTAATTAAAAAAACAAAGAAGAGTTAGTAAATATTTCAAATACTTATAGACTTATCTATAAGATTATATATCGGATACATACCTGGAACATACCAAAAATATATCGGGAATATTTTCAAAAGAGATAGTCGACTAGTATATATTTGTCAAAGAGTAGATATATATTTATTACAGAGCCTTTGACAAGCGATTAGCTAATAGCAAGATAATTAGATTATATAGTTAAAAAATTGTTATTCTTTGACAAGCAATCAAGTAATAGCAATATAATTAAATTAGTAAGTTAATAGATTATTAGCTATCAAACATCTATTTACTATTATTATATAGAAGTCTTTCGCAGATCTTATTATTTGTTTCTTTCAATTTGTCAAAATCATTTTATATTTATTAGCTTATTATTATTATCGAAGCGAAGCAAAATCTAAGTTAATAGTTCGATAAATGCGTAGAATGCAAAAACAATAGAAGAAGTAAAGAAAAAACTAATAACGAAGTCTATTGTAGCGTTCGAAATATTGTTTATCAATGTTTTTTATATTTAACTTCTTGTTTAATTCTTTATTGTTTTTTCTTTAGCTTCTCGATTTTCTTCTTTAGCTTTTTCAATTTCGCTTTTATTTGTTTCAATTTATTTTTCAATCCTTGTACTTTGATTTTCAATTTGTTGTTGTTCTTTATTGTTTTAGAGAATAAGATAACACTAGTAGTATTTGTATTTATATAGAACTTTTGCAACATATATACGATATAGAATCTTTTTGCAATCTATCTTAAAAAGATAACAAGAAAGAAGTATTTATAATTGCAATAATAGTATCTAAAGTAAATGCAAGAAAGATATTAAGTATATTAATAAAGTCTTTAACAAAGATGTATTTAAGTATTAAGAGCGTTAGCAAACGCGCACGCTTTAATATAGTAATTAATAAGAACAATAAATTGAACAACAACAAAAATTAAAGATTTTGCAATTAATGTTTTAATTGTTATAGCAAAGATTGTCGGAATATTATATCCGATCTAGCCTAGTGCCAGGTACTACCTAGCCCAACACTATTCGACCCAACATCACGTGATCGAGTTCGATAGCATCAATCAATGTATATAGTTGGGCAAGCCTCCTAGCTCCTACATAGTAGTAACTAAGCGTTCTATCATCTATTATTTTAACAAGTTATGAGCTCGAAACAAGGCGAGAAACTCACTTGCTTGTTAACTAGAACAACTAAAGCATAGCTAATAAATCGAATTAACAATGAACTTACAATCTACTATTAGCTAATCTTGATACCTAGATTAGTCTTCAAAAATCAAAATATTAATATCATGTCTAATGTTGTCGAAACAACGATTGAGGAATTGTTAAAACTTGTCGAACAATCGATCGCTCAATCACTTGAACGATTGAAATCTTCAATTATCAACAATTGAATAATTGGCATCTAGTTAAAGGTTCTAGATACGAACGTTTTACTAAAAAGAATTAATATAAGTTGTGAAACAACTAAGTTCATCTTATTTGCGACTTGTTACTTTCGTCAAAGAACGCTAATTACTTTTAACAAATATTTATCAATAATAAGCTCTAAAAAGATCAAAGAACTAGTTATTTGACGATTATACGATTAGGAATTGGTGATCAAATAACTAGTAATTAGTCGAAGACGTTATCAAAGCGAGGCAAGACTTTGCTTTTACGCATTAATAAAAGAATTAAATTATTTAGTCTTCTTAATCTTCGTTCTTTTGTTTATTGTCAAAATTCTTTTATCAACAATCAAACAAGTCAACTCGCTAGCTCGATAATTGAAACGAATGCTAGTCAATTTCTCTCACTACGATATACGAAACGAATCAATAAATTGAATCGCGAACATATTTCGAAGATCGAAATAACTTTATCAATTATCTTAAAAGCAACGTCAAGGCGCGACTCTTAATCAAATAACTCTTAATCTTATCTAAATAAGAAGATTAAAAAGATCTTAATTATTGCAAAGACGCAAAAGATTTAAATCAAAAAGATTAACTTTTAATCTTGTCAAAATAAAAAGACTAAAAGAATCGATTTAACAATCGCAAAGACGCGAAAGAACTTCGTTATCTTTATAATTGTTAAAATCAAAAAAAAAATAAAGAGATTAAGTAATTCGATTAGATTCTAAATAATTAAAGAGCTTTATTTACAATCAAGCGAAAACAACAATTTAATTAGGAATTATTTGTTATTAATACGTTTTTATCTATTAAACAAATCAAGTTTATCGATTTTATTCTTATTTATATTTGTTATAATCTCAAGATAGAACAATAGAATTACAAGACTTATTTAAAAGCTTATTAATTGTTTATTTATTAGAACTTTGCTCAAACAATAATTGACAAAATTGACTAACTTAACATTGTTAACGAAGAGAAGTATATTTAACTATCTTTTTTACTTAAATTCTTCGAAGAATATTTATTAAATTAAATATTTAACTCAAGATTTATTAACTCGCTTAATCTTTGTAATTTGATAGCTAAAATATCTTTATCAAGATTTTTATTGCGCAATCGCGCATTTTTACTACATTTACTAGTAACATTACTTATTATTTACAAGTTATTAATAGAACTTTAAAATAACAAATTACGTCAATATCGTTATAATTACTAGCATCTTCGCGTTATTTTTCGCAATTCTTAAACTAATTGTTAAAATTTAGCAATAGCGTGAACTTTCTTATTTAAGAACAAGACTTGTTTAAAGTTCTTAAATAAATTAAGCTCTAAAAATACATTAATCTAGACGTTAGATTTACTAACTCGCTTAATATTATTATTGAAGAACAAGTTAAATAAAATGCTAGCAACAAGAAGTGCATAAATGCGCTTTAAAACATGATTAATAAAGACTTGTATTACAACATAAAGAAGATCGATTTAACTAAAGAAACTTATTAAAAGATTATTAAAATATACAAGTCTAAAGAATCAAATACATTAATAAGAATCTTCGTCAAATTCGAGTTTCTCAAGATTATCAATTGCTAGAACATTAACAAGTACGAAATCAAGTTTCGCGATATTATTAATAAATTATTTATCTATTTAAGTAACTCAACTATAAATAAGAACTAATTTATCTTCAAAAATTTACTTAATCTTAACAACATTGTTCGTCTCTTTATTAATTAATAAATATTTAAGCATAAGCTCTTCAATAAAGATAAGACTCGAAAGCAAAAATTGTTTGCTATTATTTACAATTACAAAGCTTAATATATTAATTCAATAAACATTTTAGCTATTAATAACATCTTAATTTTGATAATGATTACTAAGCTAATTGTTATTACAAAAAACATTCTTTTTGTTGTTGACATTTTTAGTTTCGTGTATATTAAACAAAAGAAATGCACAAGTTGCGACAAAATAAATTGTTAAAAATTAAAATGTTAAAATTTACATTTAAAATTACGTCTTATCTCAAATAGCAATAGCTTTAATAACAATCGAAACAATAACAAAAACAAACGTTGTCAAAATTACAATAATTAAAAAGAAGATTAAAAGAAGTTCAAATTTAGAAAAAATAAAAACAAGTTCAAATTCAACAAAAACAAGAACAAGAATAACAATAACAAAAAACAAGAAATTATTAGAGCAATAACTTATAATCGTTATTTTATTTTTGTTGTTGTAGCAATTTTGTTTGCAATTCTTAGATTGTTTTTACTTGCAAAGACATTACGTTAATTCTTGTTGTTAATTATCTCTTACGCAAGTGAGTCTTTAATACTAAATGCGACTAGTATATAACAAAAGATTTTAGTGTCTTTGTAATCTATTTAGCAATGTCTTATCGATTAATAAGAAATATAGAGAACACTTTAATTGTTATAAATATCGAAATTATTTGTCTCTTTGTTCGTTGCAAAAGATAGCAAAGTTCAACATATTACTATTTACAATATCTAATATGTGTCAAACTCTTAATACAATTTAATCTTCTATAATTAAATCAAAGACGCTAATATTATTTAAAGAATTATTAATTACGAATTCTTTATTAACGTTTAGCAAGCTCAAGCAATTCAAGACTTTGATTTCTACTTTCTAGATTTAAAAACCCTTATTGCATTTTTTGTCTCTACTATTGCTCTATTAACGATTAATGAAGATACGATAATTGTATAATACGAACGCCTTAATTATCTAGACAAGCAAAATGTCTATTAGTTTGCTCGAAGAGACGTCTTCAATTTTACAAAATTCTCGACAAATAATGCTTGCGTTTCTTGCGTTCGCGTAGAAATCAAAACGACGTCTTATCGAATTTCTATTAGACTTGATCGCTAGAAAAACGATCTTATTTACGTTAACGTTATGAAATCTATATCTTTAAACGAATTCGATAGCACTTGTTACGTTTGCACTTAACTAAATAATAAAATCAAACGCTCACGAATAAAATGTCTTAAGAATAAGAATGAAATTAGTCTTTTAATTTTCTTTAAACGCTATATTGACGAATTTAAGCACAAAGATAGCAAATGCATTCGCATTCGCGTTAACAATAAGAGTAAATATATAAATAAAATCTTTAAAGTTTAACGCGAGAAGCGCAAAATATAAACAAAGTCTATTGTTGTCGTCTTTCTCGAAATAAACAATTGCATCGAACATCTCAATTAGACTTTAATGCGAAAAATTAACACTATAATAAAAGATGCTAACTTGATTATCAATCTTTGATCAAAAATAATTTAGATAATTAATTTGTATCGCAACATCGCTTTTGTTGTCAAACGTCTTATTATTTCTTTCAAGACAAACATCGAGCATCTCTATAATTACAAGCATATTCGACGCATAGACTAGCAAAGAGAAGCACTAAAAACTTAATTAAGCACTAATTGACAAAAGTTTTAGAATCGCATTAAATTCTTAATACTAATAAATTATAAAAGAAAATATATTTATTGTATAATAAATAATAAAGGCAAGATTTAACGCGTATTAAAGATTTATTAACTAGACAACAAATTAACATTATCTTGCTTAAATATCAATTACAACAAAACTAGTTGTTAAAACAACAACATTCGTTAATTTTTATCTTCTTTTAAGCAATCGAACACTATTAATGTTATTAACAAATTTCTAAACTTTGTAAGAGCTAATCTAGATCTTGTGATAATATTACAAGAACAACAAAAAATTGTCTTGCTCTCAAATAAAATTAAGAACTCTAATAATAAGCTAGAAAATTTATTTATTTTATTTACAATTTTATCTTCTTTAGACTTTGAGAGCACTATTTTTTTTTAATTTTTCTCTGTTTTCGATTTCGAAGACAATACTTCCTTTGACTCTATTAACTTCAATAAATTTTCTAAAGTTATTAAATTACTAGATACGCTTCAAAATTTAATATTGTTCTAGAATTTAAATTTGACGTTGCAAAAACATTTAAAGCTTCGATCGCATTAAAATAAATTTGCAAATTCTCTTACTCTATTGTTTAAAATTATGTTATTAAAGCTATATAAGTTCAAAATTTATGTTAAAGCTATAACGAATATATATTACAAAATAAACTAATAACTAATTAAACAAAACAAAATTAAATTTTTGAAAAAGAACGATATCTATGTTGTTTGCTTAGCATCTAACAAGTGTTACGTATTTCGTAATAAATAAATCTACAAGATTAAACGTAAATTAAATAACAAAATTCTTTACTATAAAGTTTGTTAAATTGTTAAAGACTTTAAACAACGCGAAGATCTAAATTATATCGAAATCTTTGTTATTATAATTAAGTCTATAAGTTACAAGATTATCTTTGTTTTTATTGTTGTCAATAACTAAAATTTAAAGCAAATAAACATTGTTATTGTCTTTCTTTACAAGAATATTAACAAAGAAATCTACGTCAAGTTGTCTTACAATTTTGAGCAAAACAAAAAGATTTGTTAATTTAGAAAAGTTCTTTATAAGTTAAAGCAATTATCTTAAGTATAATATAACATTCTTGCAACGTTTCTAAAGAAGCATTACTTTTGTTCATTGAACTTCAATATAAGCGTCTTTATTAATAAATTTATTATTATTGCTATTTATGTAGACGATCTCTTGATCGTCGATCTTAACAAGAAATTTATTAACGTTGTCAAAAGAACTCTTGTTAGTCAATTCAAAATAATTAACTTAGATCTTGTTCGATAATATTTAAGAATTAAAATCGAACACAATCTTGCGACTCAAACTCTATTTAAGTCAAAAAGTATATCTAAAAAAGATACTAAAGAATTACGAGATATAGAAGTCTAAATTAGTCGTTATCTTTATAAACACATTTAAAATATATGTTGTCAATTTGAATTACATTGTCGATTTAAATTATTATTACATTTATTAATCGATTATTGATTTTCTTATATACGCGATGCTAGACATTTGATTAAATATTGCTTTCGTTATCTTAATAATAAGCAAATATATTTTTAATCTTATTAACGCTTATTAAAAAATTGTTAAACAAATATTTTGTTATCTTTGAGATACTCTTGATCTTCGTCTCACTTTTTGTAGGAGCATTTGTTTCTTGTTAGACTATATCGACGTCAATTAAGACGAAAATCAAGATATTTGTCGTTTTATCTTTGAATACGTCTTCAATCTAAGAAGTGTTGTTATTAGTTAATTATCTAAACGTTAATTAATTGTTGCTTTGTTTATTTGCGAAGTCAAGTATATTGAGCAAACGTAGATTGTTAAAAAGGTTATTTGACTTCAAGCGCTATTAAAGTAGTTGCAATTATTTTATTTATTTTTGTTATCGTCGCTTACGTCTAGAATTCTTGTCGTTGTTAGAACTTTTTCTTTGACAACTTTTGCGTTGTATCTAATTGTTATCGTTATATATTGCGACAACTAGAAGACAATAGCGTTCGCTAAAAATTTCGCGCAATATGTTTAAACAAAGCATATATAGATTGGTCGCGTTGACCCGGAAATGTCACGTGCAAATGTCAAGACTTGGATCCAAAAAAATTCGAAGAATCGAATCGCTCAAAGTAGTTTAGTCGATTACTATAAGTAGTTTAGCGCGCTTCGCGCTAAACTACTTTGAGCGATTCGATTTCAAAAAATCGTCACGACTCGATCTTGGCGTCGGGTCG